>Ga0335083_10005257_pt1 | contig 16357 bp, 12 predicted proteins | sample Lox_Sample_42_FD_206716 | JGI IMG/M metagenome (GOLD analysis project Ga0335083, IMG submission 206716) | Soil microbial communities from Loxahatchee National Wildlife Refuge, Florida, United States - Lox_Sample_4.2 | ecosystem: Environmental > Terrestrial > Soil > Wetlands | place: USA... | reverse complement strand
GACGGGATTACGGGGGTCCGCGTGAAGTGCGTTGAGGTAGTCAATCTCGGCTTTATCAAACTGCCCGGAATCGAAGGCGCGATTGGCGCGTTCGAGATAATATCCTTTTTTTACTTTTTCTGAACAACCGGCGCCGACAACCACCAAAAGAGCGGCGGCGACGAATATGAGATGGATGTGATATTTCTTCATACGATTTTCTTGATTGAAGGTTTCGTTTGTTCAGTCTTCCTCAGCAAAAATAAAAATAGAAAAAGCGGCACGAGCGACAGGGCAAAGAAGAGCGGGCCGCCATGGCGATGGATGGGAGAAGCAAGCATTTGCGGGCCGTAGGCAACGCACAGCCGGCCAATGACAAAAATCCGGAAACCGTTGCGAATCAGCGCCAGCGGGATGACGATCAGGACAAGCGCAGTGCGTTTCCACGGCGAACAGAGGAATAGCCAGGCGCCGATCAAGCTGGTAATGGCTAAAACCAGCGTGGAGTGGATGCCGCTGCATTCCGGCGCAACATGGAGAAGGCAGCCCGGCAGATGGAAATTCAGCCCGTCCCGCATATACGGAGTGCCGGACAAATGAAAGAAAGCCCCCGCACACACAGCCGAACCATATTGCAAAAACGACTCAATCTTATCCCGCAAGACATCGGGAAATGGAACGGTAAAAATGAGCAGAGCCAGGGGAAACGTAACGGCACGAACCAAAAGCTCCCCTAAAAACAGGAAGCAAATGCCGACAAAAATAAGGAGAAAGCCAAGGATATTTAGCGGAAGGTCACTCCCAATCTCTTCAGAACTGCCGCTTGGGATTAGCCAGGATGCGGTGACGCTCAGGGCGCCGGCCATACCTAATACAACGGCGGGTTTGATGGCGATTCCGAAGGAACGCGGCAGGCTGTCTCTCTTCAGCCATACTAAATATAAACTCACGAGCGGAACCAGTGGAATGGCCGAATACAAATCATCACTGAGGGAAAGGCGCAATAATTTGTAGAGTGGAACGCAAAAGCACGCCGCCAGCACAACCGTGGCGGTTAAAAATCCCGCCAGGTGGCTTGAATTCTTCCCCGATTTTTGAGCGGGAGCTTCAAAGGTAAGCGGACTTTTTTCCGAACGAAATTTTAGTTCTTTAACGGACATACGCTGGTTTAGAAGCTGTAGTTTACTTCCACGCCATATTGATTGCTGGCATAGGAATAACCGGAAAAAGTGGAGTCATCGCTGCCGTACTGGTAAAAAACCGACGCCGTACCGCGCTGCAGGAAAGCATGGGAAAGGCGAACAGAAAGCGAATAAAACTTGTCCGTGCGGTTGGCTGAAACATCCAGGGACGAAGCGACATATTTCTGGTTGTTGTAACTGCCGCTGACGCTGAGAAAAATTTGCCCGAGCAAACGCTGGCTGAATGAGGCGCCCACCGAAGTCAGTTCTTCATATTCACCCACGAAGAGCGATGGATCAACGGAGCGGTTTATAAAGACGGAGATTTGTGTCTGCGAAAAGAGCTGGTATTGAATCGTCCCGCCATAGATCGGGCTGAAGATATCGCCCGCGCCTTCATTACCAAGAAACTCAGTTTCCTCAATACCGCCGCTCAATTGGAGACTAAGCTTGTCCCGGAGGCGCCAATTCAGGCGGCCCAGGAGCTGTTGAAAAAATGAATCCGGTCCAAATTCTGCATTGTTGTAGCCCAGCCCGGCGCCGATACCCACGTTGAAACGCGACTGGGGCGCGTAATTCAGCCAATCCAGGGTTGACCAGCTTCGCGTGTCTTCAAACCCATTTTGGCTGAATTGGAAATTTTGGTAAACCCCCAGGTCCTCCGAAATGTGCTCGCTGTCTTCGTGGTGCCCGGTAACGGCCGTATCGTAATTTTGCGTCGAGGTTTGCCCGCCCGTTTCAATCAATGGTGACTTGGAGAGATCGGCCGTTTGCAAGAACCCAAAAAGCCAGTCTCCATAAACCGTCTGGCCGGTAAGCGAGATGGAATTGTCAAACTCGGTCCCGAAGTTAGTGTTGGAATAAAGGCCAATCGTGGCGGTGTAATCGAGCGCCCAATGCTGACCGAGATTGACTAATATGCCCGGCGAAATCGTTTGGATGACCGTATCAACACGGTTGCTGGGGGCAGCCAGGATGCCATATGCAGACGTAAACTGGTAATCCGCATGTGGCCGGAAAACAAACTGATCCCACTTGAACGGCTCGTACTGGCCGGGAGGCGTGGCCGCCGGACGCTGTCCAAAAACCTCGAAATCGTTGGTCATGTTCAGCTGGGAAATGGATTCGACCGGCGGAGCCAGGGGCTGGATCACCGAGGATTGTTGCGCGTCCGCAGCACGGCTCAAAACGAACAAGCCGAAAAGCGGGGGCCAAAAAGTTTTTTTACGACTGAAAACAGCCGTCGTTTTTTTCGATTTCATTTAAGCGGCGGCTTTATGCAGCTCGCCAGGAGTAGATTCTGTGCGCCAGTTGTTTAACGAGTCTTCGATCGCTTCGGATACCGGCCGCATGGTGACGCCAGTGGCGAGTAATTTGGAAACATCGAGAACGTAATCGGAATGCTGGACCCGGTTTCCGCGACTATAAAATTCCACGTCATCCCGCCAGAATTCAAAATGCCGGGCCGGCTTAATAATCTTCCGGACCATTTCGGCAATCTGACTGTTCGTAATCAGCCCGGGATTGGCGACGTTGTAGGTCCCGTAGGGAGCGCCGCGTTCCCAAAGATCGAGGCAGGCGCGCACAAAATCGCCAGTGTGCGAGGATGCGCTCGCGCCATCATAAATTTTTTCCGCCGTTTGAATCTGCTGGAGAAAATTTTCCGGTTCGCCGCGCTCGTTAAACGGCTGGCCGAGGCGCCAGATATAATTTCGGCCGATGCCGCGAATCGCTTCCTCGGCCAAAGCGACGGTCCCGCTGAAAAAGTTGCAGGGTGTGGCGCGAAAAGAAAAATTCGGTTCATCGGATTCGGTGAAACCGCGGATTTTTTCGGGGCATTCCGCAATCAGGCGAAGCAATTCCCCGCGGCTCATTTTTTTTGCGACCGCCAAACCGGTAACCACCACGACTTTGGCCCCCGAATAAATCCCGCAGGAGGAAGTGTGCCCCCACGGCGTATTGGTCATGAGGCAAACCTGGGCGAGGTACCGTGGCAAAATAGTATTGGCGCGCAATACCTCTTCCCGGGCGGGTTCAAAAATGTCGGTATCAGGATTGAGGCAACCCGCGGCCTCAATCACGAAGGCAGGGCGGGCCTTGCGAACACAATCAAACAGCGTATTAAAATCGCAATACTCGCGGGCGGCAGGCAAAATAAAATCATACCCGCGTCGCCGCAATTCTGCGCAAAAAACCCTGCCGATATAGCTTTCGGCGCCCAGGACCAGGACCATAACCTCTCAAAGTAAATCATTTAGCCCGCTGCCGGCGGACAAACAGATAGGGGAAATAAAGTTAAACCGGCCACTTTTTTTGCGCGCGGGCACGGACAATGCCCGGCGCCAGCAAAATGCCAGCGCAACGCGCGAAATCACGAAATGTTCCGGCAAAAAAAATTCCGTCCCGGGCGAGCGCACGGGCGACCAACTGTTCTCCGGAAGCGCAGGCAATTTCAGCCCGCCGCGAAATAAAATAACCCAGCCGCTCGCGCATCACGGAAATTTTTTCCGGCGATATATCCGCCAGCCTCCAATACATATGCGCCAGCAGGCGCAGATAAGACTGGTTGCGGCGCGCCATCGGTCCCAGCTCCCTGGTGTAAGTCAGGCTGTTCACCGAATTTTCAAAAATCGTTGTCAGGGGCCGGTCGATATAGATAAACCCCGATAAAAATGACAACCGGAAAATCAACTCAGCGTCTTCCGCCGCATGAAACGATTCATCGAACAACCCGACCCGCTCAAGAATTCTCTTTTCAGCCACCATCGTCTGGATCATCGGGTGCCGCGGCGAAAGGCAGACTGAATCCACGGCGTTGGGAACAGAAAAAATTTCCGGTTCATGACTGGTGGCGGAGAGAAATTCAATGTCGCGCAACAGTTCATTCCGGCCGTTGATGCAACGGGTAAAGCAGATTCGCGCGCCCAGTTTTTCCAGCGCGCAAACCTGCCGCTCAAGCTTTTCCGGATGCCAGCGGTCATCCGAATCCAGGAAGGCGATCCAATGGCCGCGAGCGGCGCGAATGCCGGTGTTGCGTGCCGCGCTGACACCGCGATTTTCCTGGCGAATCAAATGAACTTGTTGGCCAAAGTTCTCGAGAACGTTCGCAGTGCCATCGGAGGAACCATCGTCAATGGCGATAATTTCAAAATCCGTGAAGGTCTGGGCGAGCACGCTTTTAATGGCGTCAGCTACGCAAAATTCGCGGTTATACGCGGGAACCACAACAGAAACGCGAGGGGAAGAACCTCTCGATTTAATCGTGATTCCAATGGTATCCGGGACAGCAAAACTCTGGGCATTTCTTTGGGGAGCGGTTTGCGCATTTATCAGAGCGTCGCCTGAGCCAACGCGGGATGAGCCACCCCAAACTTTACCGACAATTTTTCCAACGCACTGCGTTTGCGATTCCCACGTACCACTTTTTAGAAACTTGTTCCAGGCGTTTTCAGCCAGACGTTCCCCTTCAGCCGGATTTGCCAATATGCGAAGACAATTTTCGGCAAATTCCCGGGGAGAATCGGCGATCAGCAGATCCTCTTCATCTTCCACGTCATGGCCGTATGCGCCCAGGGGCGTGGAGACGACCGGGCATTTGCGGCTGAATGACTCAAGGATCTTAATCCTGGTGCCTCCTCCCGCGAGCACAGGAACAATAGCCATCGACCAATTAGCCATTTCTTTTTGCATGTCCGGCACCCAACCGAGGGTCTGGATATTTTTGCCGTTAAAAAGATTTTCACCGCGTTCGCCGGCCAAACGCAATTGCGCTTCCGGAACTTTTTCCAAAATCAGCGGCCAAACTTTATCAACAAACCAGCGGACGCCATCACAGTTAGCCCAATACACAAACGTGCCGACAAAGCCGATTTGTGGCGGGCGGGTGGGAGTTCGCGCGGGAGTTTCCTTCGGCTGCTCAAAACCGTTGGGCAATACAAAAACATTTTCCTGCATGCCAATCTCGAAACGATCTAAATCACTGCAGACGCAGACGGCATCAAAACGCCTGGTCAGGAATTTTTCACTGCGCCGCCACAGAATCATTTTGCGGTATTTTTCAAATTTCTCGGAAAAGGTTGTGGCCTGCAAAAGACGAAAACCGTACACGCTGCTGGGAACATCATCCACGTCCAACACCGCCCGGGGCCAGCGCCAGATATTAAAACCATTGGCCATCTCCAAACCATGGACCCAAATGAGGTCATATTCGGACATTAATTTCTCGAGATGCTTTTGGTCAGCGGCTGTGGCCTGCAATCCCTCAATGCCCAGGAAACGGGAGTCCAATTTTTTTAGGATCCTTTTCGCCAGCGTATTTCGAGGAATGGGAGGCAGGTGGAATTTATGCAGCAATTCGAAACCGCCCTGGTTGGGCTTGGCATCTTCAATCACTCTGGCATGGCGGCTGCCCAGGACCACCTTCACTTCTCCAAACTCGGAAAGTTTTTTAAAAATATGCCGGTTGCGCAGGACCGGACCATAGGCCTGCGCATTCAAATCGTGCGACGTGATGCAGAGAATTTTTTTCATCGGCTGAAGATCCTGTCGCAGGCGAGATTGTAATTGAATTTCATGGTTTTCAAAAAACCGTAGCCGCGGGGACGGCGCCAAATCGAGGCCGCCAATTTATCGACCTGCAGGCTCGATTTGACAGTCATCAAGCGTCCCCGATAAATCATTTGCATGAAGAACCAGTCTTCCAGGAGCGTTGCCAATTCACCGTTGCTGAGCTGGCCGGTGGTAGGCGGATTTTTTTTCAGGAAATCGGCGGCCCATTCGACAAATTCACGGCAGGCCTGGAGCTTTTTAATCGCCAGCGCAAACGAGTTACTCGTAGAAATATTTCGCCCGCTTAAACGCCATTCGACGTGGGCGCCGGGAATTGTCCGAATGGGTTTTTGCGATCCCATGGCGGCGATAAAGGCGTCATCCGAAGCCCAGCCCAGCGGAAAATCAGGAAAGCCCCCAACAGCATCCCAGGCCTCGCGCGAAAAAATCAGTTCCTGCGCCGTACTGGTTCTGCCGCCGCGCAGGCGTGAAACCAGAAAATCAGCGCCGCTTTCATTTTGGGGATGGAGCGGATTTTCGGAAAGCCGGGCGCCGGCGCCATTGATGGAGTTGGTATTAAAACGATATAAATGATGGCGTCCCTGGGTGAGTTGAAGTTCCTGATAGAATTTCTCAACGCACGCCGGATCCATCAAGTCATCGTCCGAGAAAAGCCAGGCCCACGGTTCCTGGCTCATGCGAATACAACGCGCCCAATGACGGACCAGGGATGTCCGGCCAAGATTTTTTTCAAAACGATGGTAGCTGATGGGCAAACTGCCCAAAAACTCCCGGACAATATCCCTTACTCCTTCCGGGCTGGCGTCATCTCCGATATAAAGCCGGAATGCATGGCAGGTTTGGCCCACGACAGACTCCAAAACCTGCCGGAGAAAGGCAGATTTATAGGCCGGAATGACGATTGCCAATGGATATTCAGCAGCCATAAATCAGGCGGGAAGCATTTCTGAATTGTTGACGCGGGACTCGAATGACCCGTTGCTATCTATGGGCCGATATTTCAGGTCCGGCAATACCACGGATCCCCAGCCGCGCGCCCATTCTGCGACAGTCGCGCCATCGCCTTCTTCGGCGCGGACTTCAAACGGCATCGTGTCGAGGACGGTGTCAAAATCCACCATGCCCGTGCGATGATTCCCTTTGCCCACGGACACGCCGCAACAATAATAGCCGGGGGCCAATCGCGGGCGTTGAATGGAGACTTCATATTCCATTTCTTCGCCGCTGCACAGACCGGGCCGTTCGGGGCCAAAGCACGTGCCCACCGGAGCTCCTTCAGGAGTGAAAATCGTCATGCTAAAACGGATCTGCGGCAGATTTTCATGCGCGCGGACTTTGGCGATAAATTTGAAGTTCTCATCCGAGGAAAAAATCGGCAGGGACCGGTCGAAGCGGAACGAAATGAAACGTGCCGTGCCCGTCCCGCGAAATTTTCGCGCCAATTTTTCAACCGGAAAGAAAACGGTCGAATTGTTACCAATCACTCCCGCATATCGTTCCACGGCTTTCTGCGTCGGGCCGTTAAAGATAACCCGGCCTTTGTCCAAAACAATGGCGCGCGAGGTTAATTGCAGAATCGCGGACATGTTATGGCTGACGAACAAAACGGTGCGCCCGTGGTTCTTGGAAACTTCATGCATTTTTCCGAGGCACTTCTTTTGAAACGCGGCGTCCCCGACGGCCAGGACTTCATCAACAATCAAGATCTCCGGCTCCAAATGCGCGGCGACAGAAAAAGCCAGCCGGACGTACATACCGCTGGAATAGCGTTTGACAGGCGTATCCAGGAATTTTTCAATCTCGGAAAAGGCGACGATCTCATCGAACTTGCGTTTAATTTCTGCGTTCGTCATTCCGAGAATGGCGCCGTTCAGGAAAATATTTTCGCGCCCGGTCAGTTCGGCGTGGAAACCCGTCCCGATTTCCAACAGGCTGGCAATGCGGCCATTGATTTCGATGCGTCCGGATGTTGGTTCAGTGATACGGCTCAGGATTTTAAGCAGCGTGGATTTGCCCGCGCCATTCCGCCCAATGACCGCAACCACTTCGCCGGCTTTGACTTCGAACGAAGCGTCCTGGAGAGCCCAAAAATCTTCCTTTTTGATCGCCCGGCTTTTCCACCATTTCATGGGGTTTCGCAGGAGGTCATCAATCGCGTGGCGCAGGCCGGGAGGGTTGTACTTCATACAATCATCCAGGCTGGCAAAACGGCCAATGGAATAGCGTTTGGAAAGGTTCTTTACACTGATGGCTGTATCGGATGGTAACATAGGAATTCGAGATTAAATAATGTCTGCGAAGGTCCGTTCCGTTTTGCGAAAATACCAAAGGCCGCTAATCATGAGGAGAATGGTCACGAGTACGGATGAAGCAAGCTCCTGGCTTTCAATCACATTACCGCCGCCAAGGATGCACCACCGGAATCCATCAATAATTCCCACAATCGGGTTGAGAGAATAAAGCAGGCGCCAAAGCCCGGACAGATGATGAGTCATGGGGAAGACCCCGGAAACAAAGATTCCGAACTGGACGATGAATGGCACGACAAACCTGAAATCACGATATTCCACCGTCAACGCCGCAATCCAAAAGCCAGTGCCCAGCGAAACTCCCAGGACAAGCAGCACGAACAGAGGGATGAATACAAGTTGCTGCGGTGGGCCAAAATGATAGTAAATCATCAATATCGCCATAAAGACCGCCGCAATTAAAAAGTCCACGAAGCTCACAATGACACTGCTGGCGGGCACGACCAGCCGGGGAAAATAAATCTTGGAAACCAAATTGGTATTGTTGACGAGACTATTTCCGCTTTCCGACATGGCGGTAGAAAAAAATTGCCACGGCAGCAGGCCACACAGGAAAAATAAAGCGTACGGCGCACCGCCGGTTGGAAAATGGCTAATTTTACCGACTACCGTCAGGGCCAGCATCATGAGAAATGGCCGGATGACTGCCCACGCGACGCCCACCACGGTTTGCTTGTAGCGGATGAGAAAGTCGCGCCACGCGAGAAAATAAAATAGTTCGCGAAATTTCCACAAGTCGCGCCAGTACTGGCGTTCCCCGTGTCCGGCTTCAATGATCAAGGTTTGTGTCATAGTTCTGGCTGCATGAGTTTCTCAAATTGAAAAATAAATTTGTCCCAGGAGCGTATCGTCTGGTGCTTGAATCGCGGGAGGCAGATCTGCGCCCAATAAGCGAATCGGCTGCCGAAAACATTTTTCATCCAGGCAAATTTCCAGCGCAACACATCATCGGTCTCAAGCCGCCTGATTTCACCGCCCAAAGTGCGGCCCAACTCCTTCATTTTTTCTATGATATCCGGGCGGGCGGGGATATACGTCGGCAGCCAGGTTCGTAAATATTTTACTGCCGCCTCCCGGGTGCGTTCGCTCTCCTCCATCTGCAGCAAATATTTGACGTGCAATTGGTTGGAAAGCCATGCGGATTCAAGCTTTTTGTCCGAACCATCGAAGGTGCTCAGACTGGTGGACAATGCGGTCCGATAAAAAATCCTGGCTCCCGGAATAAATTTGATTCGATCGGCCTTGAGTAAAACACGGCAAAAATATTCACCATCGTCATCAAATGACAGGCGCTCATCCCAGGGCCCGGCCGCTTCGGTCAATTCGCGGCTAACCAGCCAACTGCCCGGCTGCATCCAGATATTGGAGGACATTTTTCGTATCAGCCATTCGAGGGGCGATAGGTCCTCCCACAACGCCGTGCGGACAAAATCAGCGCGTTTAGTGCGATACAGGAACTGGCCCCATTCGGAGGACAGGAGAGTTCGCTTAGGACACTGCGGGGCAAATTCCATCTGCCGCAAAATCTTATCCGGCGCGAGGATATCATCGGCATCAAGCCATTGGATGTAGTCACCATGGCAAAGCGAGAAAGCCTTATTGCGCGCGGCGGAAGCGCCCTGATTTTTCTGGGACAAAACAATTACGCCATCCTTGGAAAATTTTTCAGCGACGGCTTTTGTCCCATCTTTCGAACCGTCATCAACGACGATGATTTCCTTGTTCGGCCAGGTTTGGCCCAACGCAGAACGCAGCGTCGCCGCAATCCATTCCTCCGCATTATAAGCTGGAATGAGAATCGAAACTAAGGGCTTCATTATTTTTCGCCTTTTTAAAAACCGGGTCCGAACGCTTTTCTTTGCGCAGTAATTCCGAATAGGTAGCCACCGTGATAGCCCCCACCTCATCCCATGAACATCTTGCTTTTGCAAAATCCTGAATCTCGCGCCGGCGCGAGCTCAATTCACGATACAAATCGCTTTGAAAGTAGTTTTGAATGGCGAGCTGCAACGCTGGGGGATTTTGCGGTTCACAAACAAAACCGGTTTTGCCTTCAACCACGTCTTCCCGCAAGGAACCTACGTCAGTCACGATGACCGGGAGGCCAAAACTATATGAGAGGAAAAGAATGCCGCTCTGGAAAATGGACACATAAGGCATGACCAAAATGTCTGCCGCTTTAAAATAGATCTCGATTTGGTCATCAGAGATATATTCGATTTTTTCCAGCACACGGCCACCCAAATGACTCCGCAAGATAGTCTGCCTAATTTCTTCCCAATAGTTTTTGGGGCCTTTGGGTCTTCCGGCGATAACCAGCCGCAGGGCGGGATCTTCTTTTGAAATTGTTTGAAAGACCTCAACGAGAAATTCCAATCCTTTGTAAGGCGCAATATTGCCAAAAAACAAAATGACCTTTTGGTCCGAGTGCAAACCCAGTTTTTGGCGCGCTTCGGTGCCAGTCAACGCGGTTGTCGGAACGGCATTATTTATTCCGAACGGAATCAGGACGATTTTATCGTTCAGAACGCCAAAATCCGAAATCAGCTCCCCTTTCATTTTGTTGGTATGAACGAAAATCCGGTCGCAAAGCCGATATTGGAACCTGAGCGTAGCGCGGTTGAGAGCCGAATCGTATCCATCGCGCTTGCCGGCATTGATGTTATGGGCCGTAAACGCGATTTTTTTGCCGAGCAATTTGTAAAATACCATCAACAAAGTACGGTCGAAGAACTCGAATTTATTATTCCACAAAATGTGAAAAACTTTGGCGCGCGATGTCATCGCGTAAGTGATTAACCGAAAATAATAAATCAATACGCGCGACATTTTTTTCAGCAGGCCTGCATGAGTGCTTTGGTCCCCGCGCAAATTCCTGAAATTTACGAGGGAAGATTGCCGTAACTGTCCGCTCTCCAATTCATCGCTGGCAATAAAATCGAATTTTATACCGGTCGCCACGAGCGCCGAGGCCAGGCCAAGCGAATAATGCCGGTCGCGTCCCGCGGTCAGAACGCCGACACCGCTCTCGAATTTTTTTACGGTTTCCATTATTTCACCAATGCGGCAGCACGTAATGGATGACTTCCGGGTTTTAACGTTTCCGGGACGGGTTCCGTTTTCCGGGTCTTTCTTTCAGGAACGCGCGCTTCAATGACCAGTGTTTCAAACTGGTTAATCGTTTCACTGCCCATGTGCCGGCCGTGGGATTCGATGTCGCGTAAATTCGGGTCATTACTTTCGCCGGGCTTGTGCTGCTTAAGATTCTCAAAACCACAGCGCGCCAGCGCCGCTTTCAGCGTTTCGGCATCGTAAAGAAATTGGTGCCCCCAACAACGAAAGGCGTTGTTGATCACAAAGGCAGCTTTGCAATCGGTAACTCCGGGGAAAAGTTTGGAGATGATCCATTCGATGTATTCGTTTTGGGCCGATGTCCTTTCCATCGCATTCAAGCCCAGGAGCACCCGCAGATCCGGCGTCGCAATGCGTATGGCGCCACCCGGCTTGAGCACACGGAACGACTCGCGCAACATGGCCATGCCGCTATCGTAGTCAATGTGTTCAATCATGTGTTCGGAGGCGACGTAATCAAATGTCTCGTTGTCGAAAGGAAACCGCCTTGTCGCATCGAGATAAATCACGCCGGGAATTTCGAGAATCAAATCCGTGTTCAACCAGCCATCCAGCGGCGTGAAGCTGGAGCCCAATTGCAATTTTCTTATCGGATGAGTCCGGAAATAATTTTGTATTTTGCCGCCCCGGATTGTCCGCCAATAAAGCTGTTTGAGATCCAGCGCCCCGGCACGGGCGGCTTGCACAGCCCCGACAACGAAGCCTGACTTTTTTACACCCCGTTTAAAACGATGCAATTGGTTTCGCATATGCTTGTGTCGAAAACTCAAAACGTTCGGACTTGTGAAAGAACAACCGCTCAACCGCTTCCAAAGTCATCACGGCGTTGATCTCGACGGAAAAATCATTGCGTCCGCCGATATGGGCATCAGCGAGCGTCTTCAAGAATTCAGGATTCCACCAACTGCTGCCGCGAACACGTGAATTGGAAAGCACTTCCCGAACCCACGGAGCCATTTCTTTTCGAAACCACGGGCCGTAACGGAGGAATTTATGCAATCCTGCGATTTTCAATTTACTAACGATGGGATGGAAAAATGGATTGAACGCGGAAACGGAGCGCGGCAGCCCGGCGGTGTTGTAGTAGTCGAGCTTGAAAGTCGTTTCGGCAAAGACGCGGCGCCATAAAAATTTCAGACCCGAGTTATCTCCGGCAAAACCGCGGTCTGTAGGTATTTTCGAAAGGGTGGGATGGTTGGCGCGCACCAAGCTGAATGAAGGCAGCGATGATTTACGGACTTCTTCCGGCGCCTGGTACATCAAGGCCACCAGCTCGTTATCCAAATATGGCGTGCGAAAATGCAACTGCGAGCGCCCGGCCGCAAGATTGCCGAAGAGATTCCAGGGAACTTCCTTGAACGCAGCAAAGGTAACAGGATGCCCTTTATGGGCAGATAATTTCCCCGATTGCGAAGCGATTGTTTGGCGCAATTCCGGATTGAACAATTGCGGCGTGAGCGGGAGCTTTTTGAACGTCGAAATGCTGCGAACGATTTCACTGCCGTAATTTCCGGTTAACCGCACCGGCGCGATCTTGCGGGCGCGCTGGTTAAAGTAAATCTCGTGCGCGTTAAAGATCCCCGCGCAGCCATCCGTCGCATAAACCGCTTTGTCCGCGTATGTTGCGGTATTTGTAAAAAAATCGCCGTCCAGTCGCAGCAATCTATGATCCAGGCCTACCGCCGCGGCAACCCGCGCCGCAATTTTATCATCCAGCGTCTGGCCACTATTGCCGGTAAACGTGTAACAGGCAGCCTGGCCCTTACTGAGCGGCGAGCAGGCCATAATCATGCGTGTGTCCAAGCCGCCCGTAAGCGCGATCCCAATTTTTGACGCCGCTTCAAAATACCGTGGTAAAATCCGTTTGAAGGTTTCTTGCAGCCGGTTTTCAAACTCTTTTCCCGTCAACTGGGGCTGGACTTCCCAAGTTTCCGGCGAGAAATATTTTCCTTTTTTGCAACGGCCATTTTCGAACGTCCACAATGAGCCACCGGGCAAAACCTCAATTTTGCGAAATAGCGTTTTCCAATCCAGAACACAACCGAACGTCAAAAAATCCGCAACGCCTTCGGGATCAAATTCGTGAGAATCCGGCAAGATCCGCAGCAGCGCTTTCGCCTCGCTCGCAAAATAGAAGGCGTCAGATGTCGCACGAAAATAAATCCGCTGGATGCCAAAGCGGTCGTTAAACAGGAAAACTTTGCGACGGTTTTTGTCTATCAACAGGCCGCTGAAAAGACCGTTGAGTTTTCCCGGAAACGTTTCACCAACCTCCTTGTACAATTCTATCAGTTTTTTCCCGTCGGCGATTTTAGCATCCCAAAAACATTCGCCGGAAAAAACCAATGCAATCTCCTTATTTTCATCGAAGGCGATTCCATCGCCGTTTTCAAACGAAACTGCGCCGGCGTAAATCCCCATTTCCGGGAAGGATCGTGCCGCCATTTTATAAAAACTTTCATGGCGCATCTCATCCAGCATCAGTCGCAAACGGGCGCTGCATTCGTCCGGGGAACTGAATGAAATGATTCCGGCAATTCCGGGCATATCTTTTAAAATTGGAGCCGGCGGGAGGAATTAAACGCTCCAACCTGCTGATTACAAATCAGCCGCTCTAGCGTTGAGCTACACCGGCAAGAAATCGAATAGACGATTATTGGGAGGGTTACCCTCCGGATAACTTTCTTCGGTAGAGCCAATCACGCCCGGCCAGGGCCATCTTTAGCATCGGCTCGGGGAGCATTCCCGAAATACCGCGATATAATTTTAACGCGGTAAATATCTTCCCTTTGGACGTTAACGGAAGGTAGTAGCGGGGAAACTGAATCTGCTCAAATCCATTGCGGCGCTTGAGTTCAACCAATGAACTGTCTTTTTTGTTGCCGTAAGTGTACCGGTCGTAAACGAAATAACCGGCTTTTCTTTGCGCACAGACTTCTACCGCCTTGGCAATCAGCGCGTTGATGGGACGTTTGTCGTAATGCGCGTTGGAAGCGAGGATATGCAGGATAAACGCCACCGAATCAACATACGTCATCTTGATGAACCCGATGAGTTGATCCTCAAAATACGCCCCAACGAAATCGCTGCGATCCAAATAAGTCGCGTGCTCACGCTTGATGGTTTCAAAATCCTTTCCGAAATGCCAGAACGGCCGGCCCTGCCGGACGGGAGTTTCATTGCAGAGGTTGTGAATGCCGCGCACCAATTCATCATCAAATGATACTGCCCTGGTCACCACGCCGCGCTTGGCCGCCCTTCGCACGTTTTTTCTCGTCTCTTGCGGCACACTTTCCCACCAGTTTTCGTAAGTTGAAATCGTCACGGCAGCGTAATTGTCCCAATCGAAAAACAAATCGTACTTCGGAGAACAATCCGGCGGCCGTTGAAAAAACGTCAAAACGTCGGCGTTCAACCCGCTCTTTTTCAAGGCGGCGGCAAACGTTTCAGGATTTTTAACCAGTTCGCCTTCCACCAAGTCCGCATCACGAATGGAAGCGACCTTGAAAAATTTTCCAGTCGCAATCACCGTTCGCCCGTCAATATTTGCCGACGGAACGAACGCCGTTTTTCCTTTGATCCGGATCTCGGCGCAATTCGCCGGGAGGCTGAGGGAATTTTCCAACATAATATTTTTAGGCAACCAATTCGTCCGGCGCCGCGGAGAAATGCTCCTTTTGTTGCGAGCGTATGCCGCGCAACCATTGTTCAAACATGACCAGGCTAAAGAGCAGTTTGTGATTATCCTGGCGCCGCGCGCGATGATCCTCCAAAAGCTTCCGCACTGGCTCCGGCTTCAACTGCTCGTACATGAGTGAATTTGGATCGAGCAGGAATTCCGAAAGCATTCCTTTGGCGCGAAGATTAAACCAGTTGTCCACCACATTAACCGCGAAACCCCGTTTCTTGCGAAAGAGAATCGAAGCCGGCAATAACTTGGCGCAAACGCGCCGGTGCAGCCATTTGCGGATACCGTAGCGAATTTTATGATTTGCCCCGAGCCGTTGCACAAATTCCACGACTGAACGGTCCAGGTACGGCACACGGGTCTCCAGATTGTGCGCCATGGAAAGCTTATCGGCGTACATCAATAATTCGTCCGGCAGCGACGAGCGAAGTTCGAGTAGTTGAAAGCCACCCAATTCATCCGTCTGCTCCATCTGGGGCAGAAGCGGATTCAGATAATGGGACAATTCCCCATCGCCATTGGGACAGAATTGCGGGCGGAAAAGGCCGCTGACCGTTTCCGCCGGATGAAGCGCGAAGATGCTTTCGTAGCGGGCAAAACGGTCCTCGATGGCCAAAGATTGCACTCCGCGTTTTAATGTCTCATTTCGCGGCAGCCGTCGAATGGCAGCGCTGATGCGCGTGCGAATGCCTGCAGGCAGCCCGCGCCACCAGCTTCCGTAACGGACACCAATATGCCGGTTGTATCCGCCGAAAAGTTCATCAGGCCCCTGGCCAATAAATGCCACCTTTACGTCCTGCCGCGCGCGACGGCTGACAAAGTACATCGGGACAATGGAAGAAGTCGCGACCGGCTCCTCCAAAGATTCCACGATCCTGGGAAATGATTTTTCAAATTCATTCTGGTCCAGCTTCACGGCCACATGGCGCGCGCCCAAATGGATCGCCGTTTGCGCGGCGGCGTTAAGTTCGTCGCCCGCAAATTTTTTCCCGTACCCCACCGTATAGGCAGGCCAATTCCGGCCATGCTCGTTCATCAACGCCAGCAACAACGCGGAATCCAATCCCCCGCTTAATAAAATACCCACGGGCACATCTGAAGACAGATGGCGGCGAACCGACTTGCGATAAAGAGAAAGCAATTCCTCCGTGGCTTCCGCATCTGAAATGCGTTCGGGGAAGGGAGACGGGGTAAATTTATACCAGCGTTCCTCGCGGCATTTTCCTTTCTCGACGACCAGCATCGTGCCCGCGGCTAATTTCTTAATGCCTTTAAAAATGGTCAGCGGAGACGGCGTGTAACGAAAACGGAGAAAGAGCGAGACGGCCGCCGACGAGATTTCCGGCATCGAATCCCTGGCCGCCAGGACCGGGCGGATTTCCGAGCCGAACGTCAGTTGCCCATTTTCGATTTGATAATAAATCAATTTGACCCCCATGGGATCCCGCGCGACCACCAGGCGTTTATATTTAACGTCCCAGATCGCGATGCCAAACATG
>Ga0335083_10005256_pt1 | contig 16363 bp, 11 predicted proteins | sample Lox_Sample_42_FD_206716 | JGI IMG/M metagenome (GOLD analysis project Ga0335083, IMG submission 206716) | Soil microbial communities from Loxahatchee National Wildlife Refuge, Florida, United States - Lox_Sample_4.2 | ecosystem: Environmental > Terrestrial > Soil > Wetlands | place: USA... | reverse complement strand
GATCTGGAAGGGGACGCTCGAGACGGGCTCGCGCGAGGACGTCGACGCGGCGGTCGCGCACCTCAAGGATCTCGGCGTCGACTTCGTCAAGATCACGGACAGCACCCTCGCCCCCGATCTCTTCCTCTACGCGGTCGAGCGGTCGCGCGCGGCGGGCTTTCGCGTCTCGGGTCACATCCCGATGGCACTGACGATCGGCCAGGCGGTCGATGCCGGCATCAGCTCGATCGAGCATCTCGACTACGCGTACAAGGCAGGTGTGAAGGACGAGGCCGCGATCGCGGCGGATTTCGCGGCCGGGCGCATCGATCGTGCCGAGGCGGACCGGCGGATCGATGCGGGCTTCGATCGCGACGTCGCCCTGCGTTCCTACCGGACGCTGGCCCGACGGCGTGTCTTCGTGACGCCGACGCTGAATGGCAGCCGGATTCTCGCCTGGCTCGACCGGGACTCGCACGCGGATGATGCGTACCTCGCCTACATCGGACCCGGGCTGCGCGCCACCTACCAGTGGCGCATCGAGCGGGCGGCGCGCGCGGATGCGGCGGCGATCGAGCGACGGCATGCGCACTACGAGCGACTTCAGGCCGTCATGCCGCTGCTCCAGGAGGCGGGCGTGACGATTCTCGCCGGCACCGACGCCGGGTTCCTGAATTCGTTCAACTATCCCGGGATTGGCCTCCACGAGGAGCTCGCGCTCTACGTGAAGACGGGACTGACACCGGCGGCGGCGCTCGCCGCGGCGACCCGGGCCGGGCCCGCCTGGTTCGGAAAGCTCGATCGCTACGGTTCCGTCGAGTCCGGGCACGCGGCGGATCTCGTCCTCTTCGACCAGAATCCGCTCCTCGACATCGCGGCGACCCGGTCGATCCGCGCCGTCGTGCTACGCGGCGTCGTCCACGATCGTGCCGACCTCGACCGGATGCTCGCCGACGCGCGCGCCCGGGTGGCCGCCTGGAACGCGGCCGCCGCACACTAGCAGCGACTGCGTTCGCCCGACCGCATCACGGACTCAGCTCCGTGACGGTCAGCTCCGGCACCGTGACGGCGTCGCGGGCGGAACAGCCGGCCGGACCGCGGCGGACGGATCGCGGGTCCTCCTCGACCGGAAACGCAAACGTGTGCGCGCCGATCACCAGATCGCGCTGCGCCGGCTCCGCGACCCGGTAGTCGCCGCGCTCGAGACTCTGCGCGACGCTCCGTGTCACGACGCAGCCGTCGGACGCCTGGGTCGTGGCCCGACCGAGTTCGGTCCAGCGACCGTCGATGCTCCGGTAGAGGAGCGGATCGCCCTCCCCCAGCACGACCGCATCCGAGTGTCCGGTGCCGCGCAGGTCGACGAGCAGAACGTGGCGCACGCAGGTGTCCTGGTACCGGCACCAGCCATCCGGATTGGCGAGCAGGAGGTTGCGCAGCGCCGGATCGACCGGGCTTTCGGCCGGGTAGAAAACGACGCGTGGCTCGCGTTCGGCGGCGTGCAGCGGTCGCCAGCGGACGGTCGCGACGCTCGCCTCGGCGGCCGCGGCGCGGATGACGTCCCGCTTCGGGTGCTCGCGCAGCGACTTGAGCGCGGCGAGGCGCTCGCGGCCGAACCGGCCGGCCTCGAACCGCAGCGCGATGAAGGGACTCTCGTCGAGCTTGCCCTCGTGCAGCGGGTTCCTGATGATCCGCGCCGCCATGCTGTCGGCGACCAGCCGGTACGGCGAGAGGACGGGCGAGAGCATCGCCGCGAGAACCGCGATGAAGCCGAGCGCGACGCCGACGTTGGCCGTGCCGATCGCGCCCATCCATCGTTCCGCGCGCCGCGCGGCCCAGGCATAGCCGACCGCGTAGGCAGTCGCGATGACCCCAACAAACACGCCGAGCACGCGCGTCACCGACAGTCCGTACTCGTCGATCCGCACGGCCAATCCTAACAGGGCGACCAGCGAGACGACGACCAGCAGCGGCGCCGCGAGGCGCAGCGCCCGTGCGATGAACGGCGGGTACGGCTGCGGTTCCCGACCGTCGCCGTAGCCCGCGTTGTAGAGGTAGACCGTGATCAGCGTGAGCGCCAGGAGCCACGTGGCGCTGATGGCGTGGCGGTGCGTCGTGAAGAGCACGTGTCCCTCGAACGCGAGCGCCAGCGAGAAAATCACCAGGATGAACACGGCGAGCACCGCGAACCACTTGAGGAGCGCGAGCACCTGCAGGTGCAGTGCGGCGCGCATCTTCTCGGCGGTGCTCGCGAGGACGAACGACGCGCCGGCCGTGACGGAGAGCAGGTAGGCCGTGACCGGCCAGAGCGCGAAGAAGATCACCCGGAAGAAGTGGATCCCCAGCATGTCGAAGAGCTCGGCCCAGACGCGCAGCAGTATCCAGGTCACCGCCATGAACGCGGCGGTCAGCGCGAGCGCGAGCGTGTTGTGCCAGGCGAACGCAAAGAGCCGCGGGTAGTCGGGCGACCAGCGGCCCGTCGCGAGTCGGACCTGGATGAACGGCAGCGCGTGGAAGAGGAGCGCAAAGACGCCCAGTACCAGCAGGAAGCCCTCACCCTGCGGGTCGACGGGCTGGTTCGGTGCCGGCCCGATGACGCAGCTGCCGTGAAAGAGCCCGATGGCGCCGAGCGCGAGGGCGATCGCGGCGACCGCGATCCACATCGCGCGCTGCCGCCGCCACTCGCCGAGGAGCAGCGCCGCCGGCACCGCGAACACGGCGATGAGCAGTAGCGGCGTCCAGGCCGCCGTCGTCGTGTACGGCCAGGTGGCGTCGGTCGCGGCCCCGGCGAGGTAGTGAACCGCCAGGCCCTGCAGCGTGGCCGTCGCCATCACGAACCGGAACGACGGGCGTCTGGAAAGACTCGCGCTCATCCAACCCTCCTCGAGTTCGTCAGCGTCGATCGACCCGGCCTTGACGGCGCGGGTGGCACCGGGCCTCGCCCCTCGGGCGCCCGGATCCTACCGCGCGGCGCCGGGGGCGGTGCGGATCGCACCGCGTGCTGCAGCGCCGCACGCCGTGGCGGGAGATTCCTCCTTGCCCGCCCTGACACGTGAGGCGGCGCCGCGTCTCTCTCGCGAGGTGCGCGGCCCTCGTGCCGGCGCCTCGTGGATAACCGGGGAGATGCATCCATGCTCGAGAAGCGCCTGGCGGTTGCCGCCGTCCTGTGCCACCTGACCCTCGCCGCCCCCGGGGCGCTCGCCCAGCAGTACGAGGAGACGACGCCCGGCGCGATCGCCGATCCCAGCAGCTACAAGGGCAGCATGCAGCTGCAGGAGCAGGAGGCGCAGCAGTACCAGCAGCAGGCGCAGCAGAACGAGGCGATGCAGCAACGCCTCAATTCGACCTACCAGCAATATTCGCCCCAGGCAGGCGGTGGGGGCGGCGCGACCGGCGCCCGCACCGTCAATCTCTGGAACCTGCCGCCGCTCGCCCCGGACCGCAACCCGCTGCTCGGTCGCTGGCACCAGATCGCGTCGAAGGGCGTGTCCGCGGACCAGGCCGGCGGCTCGCTCGGCGGCCTCCTCCCCGGCGCGGGTGAGGCCATCGCGAAGATGGTCAATGCGACGACGGCCGGCGGTTGCGATTCGATCTTCGGCAAGGGCGTCGTCGCCTTCGAGGCGGACTCGCTGCAGTGGGTGGCGCCGGACGGTCACGAGGAGATCCTGAACCACGTCGCCTACCGGGCGAACAACAACGACATCGTCGTCCTGACGCGCGACCCGGGCGCCATCCCGGCGCTCTTCTTCGGGATGCCGGGCCACGACCGCGCCGTGGTCGCGATCCTGAACTGCACGCTCGAGCGCGTCGGCGCGAAGGGCGTGGTGGCGCGGAACGCGCCGGCGGCGGGCGCGCCGGTGGCGGCCGCTCCGGCGGGCCCGGCGGATGCGTGGCTCGAGTTCCGCGTCGGTGCGAGCGCCTCCGGCCAGTTCGAGCCGATGGATCGCGTGCAGATCTGGGTGACGCCCGAGGATCCGCGGTCGGCGCTCGCCAACGGCGGCGCTCCGCCCGCCTCGGTGAGCGACCGGCTCGCGGCCGACTGCAAGGAGCCCGCCAACTGCGCGCGGGACTGGAAGCTCATGGCCGCGCACGCACTCGGCGCCATCCGCACCGACGCCGCGGGGCGCGCCAAGACGCCCGCCCTCGCGCACGGTCGCTACTACCTGGTCGGTCACGCGTCCTACGGGATGACCGGCTGGCTGTTCTGGCACCAGCCGGTCGACCTCAAGCCCGGGGCGAACACGGTCACGCTCGATCAGACCAACGGCAGCGTCATGCATTAGCGCGGCCGCCGGCCCCGCGCGGAGTTGCCTGCGAGGCTCGCGCCTGCGATTCTCGCTGCCGCGATCCGCCGGGCATCCACCGGCGGATGCGCCCAACTCGAGCGAGGTCCGCCATGCCTTCCCCGGTCGAAAAAGCGGCGCGCCTGCGCGCGCTCCATGTCGCGGGCCGCCCGCTCGTGCTCTTCAACATCTGGGACGTGGGCAGCGCCCGCGCCGTCGAGGCCGCCGGCGTCGCGGCGCTCGCGACCGGCAGCTGGTCGGTCGCCAAGGCGAACGGCTACGCGGACGGCGAGAAAGTGCCGCTCGACCTCGCGATCGCGAACATCGCGCGCATTGCCGCCGCGACGGAGCTGCCGCTCTCGGCCGATCTCGAGACCGGGTACGGCGCCGACGCCGACGCGGTCGGCAGGACCGTCGAGCGCGCGATCGCCGCGGGCGCGGTCGGCTGCAATCTCGAGGACAGCATCCCGGGCGCGAGCGGACTGCGACCGATCGAGGAGCAGGCGGCGCGGATTCGCGCCGCGCGCCGCGCCGGCGCCGGCATCGGCTCCAGGCACTTCATCAACGCACGGACCGATGTCTTCTTCCAGGGGCCCGCCACCGGGCACGACGAGACGATGCTGGCGGCGGCGCTCGAGCGCGGCCGCGCCTATGCGGCGGCGGGCGCGGACGGCCTGTTCGTGCCGGGTCTCGTCGACCTTGGGCTCATCGAGCGGCTGACCGCGCAGTCACCCCTGCCCGTCAACATCATGGTCGGCGGCTCGACGCCGGCACTGCGCCTGCTGGCAGAGGCGCGCGTCGCCCGCGTGAGCCACGGACCGGGGCCGTTCGTCGCGATGACGAAGATGCTCGAGAGTGCGGCGCGCGCCGCGATGACGATGACGGCGGAATAGCGACACCGGGATTTGGGCGGCGGCACACGGCGTGTACGGTGCCTCCCCTGCCGAAAGTGTCGGGCACCGTGGAGGATGTCCGTGACGACGAGGCGCCCCGGCTCGACGGTCTTCGCCGCGCTCCTGATCGCGCTCGGCATCGTGAGCCTGGTGACGTCGGACTTCGCGGCCGTCTGGCAGCCGGTCCCGAAGGCGGTGCCCGCGCGCGGCGCGCTCCTCTACCTGTCGGCGCTCGTGTCGCTCGGCAGCGGCGCCGGGCTTCTCTTTCGACGCACGGCCGCGCCCGCCGCCCGCACGCTCCTCGTCACGCTCGTCCTCTGGGTGCTCGTCTTCCGCGTCCCGGCAATCCTGCGGGCCCCCCTGACGCAGGACCCGTGGTCGGGAATCGGCGAAACCCTCGTGTTCCTCGCCGCGGCCTCAGCGCTGTACGCGCAGGCGGCGTCCGCCGCGGACCGGCGCGGGCGGCGCACGGCGCAGGTCCTCTACGGCCTCGCGCTCATCCCGTTCGGCAGCGCGCACTTCGCCTACCTGCACGAGACCGCCGCCCTCGTGCCGGCGTGGCTGCCGCTGCACGTGCCGATCGCCGGCCTGACCGGCGCGGCCTTCATTGCGGCGGGAGCGGCCGTGGTCGCGGGCGTGTGCGCCGAGTGGGCGGTCGTCCTCTCCACGCTGCAGATGGGCCTCTTCACGGTGCTCGTGTGGTTTCCGATCCTCGCCGCCGGCTCACGGAACCCCTTCCACGTGAGCGAGACGGTGCTGTCGTGCGCGCTCACGATCAGCGGACGGGTGGTGGCCGACTCCTTCCGCGCCCCCGACCCTCACCCCGCGATGGCGCGCTGAGCGCGTGGCTCAGCGATAGCGCACGAGCTCCACCCGGGTGTCGGTCAGCCGGTCGTACCAGGTCGTGCCGTCGGCACCGCGGAGGATGAACAGGACCGGCCAGGAACACAGGCCCGCGAACGCGAGCACGACACGTCGCAGGCCGAGCGCGAGGTCGGGCGGAGTCTTGCGCGTCGCGGCGGGAGCGACCTTGAGCCCGAGGAGGAAGCAGCCGACCGTCTGGCGACCTCGAGCGACCGGCCATGCGTAGTAGAGCGCGAGGAGCGCGAATTCGACCAGAGCCATGCCAAGCCCGAGGAACTCGTCCGACCCGACAAGGTAGCGTCGCTCGAACCACCACGCGACTTGCCTCGACGGCGAGCGGTACCAGCGCGGCGATGGGCGCGGTGGCGGCGAGCACCGCGGAGAAATCGATCAGGCAGGCGCCCGCGCGTCGCCACCACGACGGGACTCCCACGGGCGCCGAGGGCACGTCGCGCCAGAGCAGGTGGACGAGGACCGGCACGGCGACGACCGCCCACAGCAAGACCCCGATCCCCGACCCGCCGCGCACCAGGACCGCCTCGTTCACCTCCTGGACCGATATTCCGACCGGATGTTCGCCGTTGAGGCACATCGCGCCGAGCCCCGCGACCAGGAACGCGGCCATCGGAGCTCTTCGGTTCATGGGGGTGCCTCCGGGCGGCCGCCGGTCGCCGGGAGCCCGGGAATCGACTAGCGATCCGCGGCGACGTACACGAACGCGCGCCGCCCGGAACGCAGCGTCGTCGGTACCCGGCGATAGTCGGCGACCTCGTAGCGATCCGCCTTCTCGAGATCGGCTTCGCTGACCTTGAGTGCGAGCCCCGCCACCTCGTCGCCGGGATTGCCGGTCGCGCGCAGGATCGGATGCTCGGAGGAACCGCTGATCGCGATGACGCCGGGGTCCGTGATCCTGAGCATCGAGAGCGCATAGCCGACGAGCGCATCATCGACCGACTCGAGCCGCCGGCCGAAGGTCGCGAGCTGCACGTGCGGCTCGCGCAGCGTCCCGTACGAGAAGAGCCAGAGCCCGTCCGCGGTCGTCATCGCGGCGTCGTCCGCGCTACTTGTAGCGGTTGCCGTGCTTCATCACGAGGTCGACGTGCTGCAGGAGGTCGATGTAGCGCAGCACGTCACCCTTGACCGCGATGATGTCGGCGTACTTGCCCTCGCTCACCGAGCCGTAGTCCTTGTCGACCCGCATCTGCACGGCCGGCCAGTAGGTCGCCGCGCGGATCGTGGTCATCGCATCGACGCCCATGTGGTTGACCCAGGTGTCCATCTCGCGCCAGGTGGAGGTGTTGTGGAAGTTCATCGGGATGCCGCTGTCGGTGCCGATCAGCAGCACCACGCCCGCGTGCTGCAGCTGGTGGAACTTGGACTCGAGCGTCGGGCGCCTGAGCGGTGTGATCTGGAAATAGCTTAGCTGCCCGGGATGGCGGATCGAGCCCTTGATGTCGGTCACGACGTCCGCCGGCACGTCGAGCTGCCAGGCGTCGTCGTCGATCTGGAACGGGTTGTCCCGCAGGTACTCGTAGTTGTAGAGGACGCTGACCGTCGGCGTCCAGAACATCGGGCCCATGCTCATCTTGGCGGTGCGCGCGGCGAGCTGGGTCAGGATGTCGTCGGGGTAGCCGGGCGCGGTCGCGAGCCCGATGTGCTCGAAGCAGTCGACGTTGTACTTGAGCCCGAGGCGGATCTCGTCCGGCCGGTGCGCGTGGGCGACAACCGGAATGTTGTGCGCGTGCGCCTCGGTGACGACCGCCTCGACCTCGTCCTCCTGCATCTGGTCCTGGTCGATCAGTTTGATGATGTTGACGCCCGCCGCCGCGAGCTTCCGCACCTTCGCGCGTGCGTCGGCGACGCCCTTGATGCCCCAGCGGAAGTTCTCGGTGCCCGGATACGGGGCGTGCTGCAGGAACGGACCCGACACGTACAGCGTCGGCCCCGGGATCTCGTTGCGGTTGATCCGGTCGCGCACCGAAATGATGGCATCGAGCGGCGCACCCAGGTCCCGCGCGCTCGTGACGCCCGCGAGCAGCAGCTGGTGCGCGGCCGCCGGCATGATCTCCTTGGCGAGGCGCGGGCTGTCGCTGTAGGTCTTGTCCCAGTGGGTGTAGTTGCTGTGGCCGAGGAGGTAGGTGTGTACGTGCGCGTCCCAGAGCCCGGGCAGCACGGACATGCCGGCGGTCGAGATCACCTTCGCGCCCGCGGGGACCGGGAGCGACTCGACCGTGCCGACGGCCTTGACCCGCTCGCCCTCGACCAGGATCACGCTGTGCTCGAGCGGGGGCCCGCCGAAGCCGTCGATCAGCCGACCGCCGACGAGTGCGACAACTCCGCTTGGCTCGGCGGTGGCAGCGGCGCTGCCGAGGAGCGCGAGTGCGAGAACGATCAGCCTGGAAATTCGATGCATGGTCGGACGCTCCCCTGGGATCCCGTGGTTATAGTCGAGGGCCGCGCGGCTTGTCCACGCGGCCCGCCCGGCGCGGCCGTGCTACGGTTTCGCGGCCTTGGCTTCATCCACCGCGTTCCACGCCTCGCTCACGATGTAGTGGTGGATCGCCTGCGCGTCGGCGCGCGTCAGCACGTCGTCGAAGCGGCCCATGCCGACGGGTGTGAGCGCGCCCTTGAGCACGATGTCGTAGAAGATCTGGTGCTTCGCCGGCGAGAGCGCCCTCAGGTCGGGCAGGACGCCCGCGCCGAACACGTGGCAGCGCGAGCAGTAGCGGTTGTAGAGGATCTCGCCGGCGCGGATCTCGGCCGGCGTGCCCTCGCGCGGCGGCGGCGGCGGGATCGGCTCGTGTACGACGACCGGCGGCAGCGGCACGGCCCCGCCGCCGAGCTTGAGCGCGACGAGGCGGCCGCGGTTCCCGTACTTGAACGCCGCCGAGTCCTTCGGGTAGGTGTAGCCGATCTGGCCGCCGCCGTAGCCGACCAGGATCGCGATGTACTGCACGCCGCCGATCCGGTAGGTCATCGGCGCCGCCATGATCGAGCCGCCGAGCTCGACCGCCTTCAGCAGCTTGCCGGTGGCCGAGGCATAGACGTTGAGCCGCCCGGCGATGTCACCCTCGACGACGATGCCGCCGTCGGTCGAGAGCACGCCACCGTCCCAGTACGTCGCCGCCGGCACCTCCCACGCGAGTTTCTGCGCCACCGGATCCCAGGCCCGGAGGAAGGCGCGGGACACCGCGGGTGCGGTGTCCTTCGCGAGTGCCTTGAGCGGCGGCAGCGAACCGTACAAGCTCGCGAGCGCCTTCGGATCGTAGTCCTCGACGTCGACGATCGGCGAGGTGAACTGCCCCTCGACGAGGCCGGCCGGCCGGCCCGCGCTCTCGATCTGCACGTCCGGGACCTCGAGCGTCGGGATGAACACGCGGTTGAGGCCGGGATCGAAGGACATCGGCTGCCAGTTGTGCGCCCCGCCCTCCCACGGAAAGACGAGCCGGGGCGAGCCCGCGTAGTTCACGGCCGGGTTCGGGGTCGGGCGGCCGGTCTTCGGGTCGAGGCCCTTGGTCCAGTTCTGGTACGCGTAGTTGCGCGCCGAGATGAACGCGCCGGTCTTGCGGTCGAGGACATAGAAGAAGCCGTTCTTCGAGGCCTGCATCAGGACCTTGCGCGGCTTGCCGTCGATGGGCAGCGTCGCGAGCACCATCTTCTGGGTGCTGTCGTAGTCCCACATGTCGCCCGGCACGACCTGGTAGTGCCAGACGAGCGTGCCGGTCTCGCTGAGCGCGAGGATCGAGGCCGTGTACAGGTTGTCGCCGCCGACGCGGCCCGCTTCCTTGATGTCGTAGGGTGCGGCGTTGCCGGTGCCGACGTAGATGAGCTTGAGCTCGGGGTCGTAGGAAATCCCGTCCCAGATCGTGCCGCCGCCGCCGGTTTCCCAGCGGTGGTGCGGATCCCAGGTCGGCGCGGCGGCGACGAGATGCGGCTGGTCCTGCACGCCGAGCTTCGGGTCCCGCGGCACGACGTAGAAGCGCCACTTGAGCTGGCCCGTTTTCAGGTCGAAGGCCGCGACGTAGCCGCGCACGCCGTGGAAGTCCCCGCCCCCGGCGCCGATCAGGAGGAGGTTGCCCGCAATGACGGGTGCCCCGGTGCTCGTGTAGGGCGCCTTGGGTCCGCGCGCCGGAAACGTGTCGACCTTCCAGATGCGCTTGCCGGTCAGGGCATCGATCGCGTGCAGGTAGCCGTCGAGCGCGACGACGTAGATCCGTCCGTCCGCCGCGGCGACGCCGCGGTTGACCGCGTCGCAGCACACGTAGCGCCCGTACTGGCCGTCGACGCCGACGTCATAGACCCAGCGCTTCGCGCCGGTCGCCGCGTCGATCGCGTGGACGACGCCGAAGTTCCCGGTCACGTACAGCGTGCCGTCGATCATCAGCGGCGTCGCCTCGAGCCCGCGGTGCGTGCCGAGCGAGTACTCCCAGCCGAACCCGAGTCGTCCGGCATTGCCGGAGTTGATGTCCGTGAGCGGCGAGTGATAGGTGCCGGCATCGTCGCGCCCGGCCATGCGCCACTCGTCGGCGGCGTTCGCGGGCGGCGCGGCGTGGGCAAGCGGGCCGAACAGGGCGAGCAGCGTCGCGGCGACGGCTACCGCATTGATTTTATGGGTCACTCGAGGCTCCTGCGGGCGTGTTCGGATCGGCCGGGCGCGAGAGCGCCGGCCGTCGCTAAATCGATGGTGTTGCCCGGTAGATCGAGCGTAACGCGGGACAACGATCCATTGCCAGCGAGCGCCGAGCCGTGGCCCGCGGCGTCAGTGCCGGACCGGATCCTTGCGGTAGACGGCGCGCCCGCGAAACCAGGTCTCGAGCACCTGGGTTTTTGCGATGTCATCCGCGCGATTCTCGTCGGCGAGCGCGACGATGTCCCGGTCGAGCAGGATGAAATCGGCGGACTTCCCGACCTCGAGGGAACCCGCCACCGCCTCGCGATTGAGGTAGCGTGCGCCGTTGATCGTGTAGGCGTCGATCGCCTCGCGGACCGAGATCGCCTGTGCCGGGTTGAGCGCAGGCTTGCCGGGCAGGCGTCGCGTCACGGCCGCCGCGATGTTGACGAAGGGCTGGGGACTTCGCGAGGCGACGGGTGCATCCGATCCGCCGAGGAGCGTCGCGCCCGCCGCGCGTGCGGCACGCACGGGGTACGCGTTGGCCTCGTAGTAGAAGTCCGGCCGGTGCAGTGCCGCGGCGCCCCCGCCCGCGACGTGGTCGGTGAAGGGAACCACGAGCACGTCGTACGCGGGATCCACGTTCGCCCATGAATAGGTGAAGGCGAGATAGATCCCGTCGCGACCGAGACGCGCGATGTCGGACGGCGCGACGAGCTGCACGTGCGCGAGCGCATCGTGCGGCCCGGGTGCCAGGTCCAGGGCCCTCGACGCCTCGAACGCGTCGAGCGTCACGCTGACGGCCCCGTCCCCGATCGCGTGGACGTGCACGCCAAATCCCGCGGCGTGGAACCGGCGCACGAACTCCATGATCACGTCGCGATCGTGCCTGAGGACGCCCGAGGAGATCGTGCACTGGCCCGGATGGAAGCCGTTCGCGGCGATGAACGCCTGCACGCCCTGGGACCCCGCCGTCGCCTCCGGATGCGCACGCACGGCCACGCAGGCCGCTGAATCGAGGTCGACGTACCCTGCGACCTCGAGGCCGCCGTGCTGGTCGCGCGTGAAACGGGGCTGGAGGTACGGTCGCAGTGAGCTTCCGTTCGGCAGCGTCGGCGGATTCGCGTAGGGATTCCCCTCCAGCACACCGTCGGCGTAGAGCTTGACGACGTCGGCGCGGATCGCCGGGTGTCTCGCGTAGCGCGCCCGGATGCGCACGGCCTCCTCGAGCATGCGATCGTAGTCGACGGCGCCATCCGCGCGCCGGTACGACTCCGGGTCGTAGAACTGCGCGAGCGTGGCACGGAACGTGAGCGGCCCGTCGCGCTCGAGCCCTTCGTAGAGCGCGAGCGCGCGCGGCGCGACGTTTGCATCGAGGATGCCGGTGACCCCCGACTCCGCGAGCAGCTGCGGCACCTGCGCCCTCGCCTCGACCGCGCGATCGAAGTCCGCAAACAGGATTCCGGGGGCTCCCATCAGGGGCTTGGCATTCTCGTTCACGGCCCCGTTCGGCTCGCCGTCCGCATCGACCCCGACGAGCTCGCGGTAGCGCGCGAACTCGCGCGCGAGCGTCGCCTTCGTGAAGCCGACGACGTTGCCGGAGCCGTCCCTGGCGCGCGCGAGCGCCGCGCTGTTGTAGCCGCCGTGGTGGCCGTCATCGCCGATCAGCTGGATGGCGACCTCGGCCGAGACCGAATCGAGCGCGGCCCGTACGCTCGCAAAGCGTCCATCGGGCTGGTTGCCGTCCGCGAAGTTCCAGTCGTGGACGTTGAGCCAGCCGCCTGGGGGCACCGGATAGCGCTTGAGGCATTCACCGACGAGCGCCGCGATCTCCGCAAGGGCATGCGCGCGGTTGTGGAGGTCGCAGGACTCCACCTTGATCATGCCGATCGGGTGCAGGTGCGAATCGAAGAGTCCGGGGAGCACGCGTCGGCCGCCCAGACGCCGGACCACCGTGCGGGGCCCGATGAAGCGCCGGGCATCGGCGCCGGATCCCACGAAGACGAGCGTTCCATCCCGCACCGCGAGGCTCTCGGCCGTCGGGTGCGACGCATTCGCCGTGTAGATACGGGCGTCGGTGACGACGAGGTCCGCGGCGGGCGGAGTCTCGCCGCGGGAGGCCAGCGGCGCCGCGAGTGCGAGAGCGCCCGCGACACCGATCCATCCCCTGGCCCGGGGCCTCACTCAGTCCGCCTGGTTCGCGTAGATCTTGACGACCTCGTACAGGAACCGGCGGCCGTCGAGCAGCGACTTCACGCGGATCCGCTCGTTGAGCCCGTGGGCATGCGAGCCCTCGGCGTCGTGGAACATCCCGGAGAGCCCGTAGGTCGGGACGCCGGCGGCGTTCAAGAACCGCCCGTCGGTCGCGCCGGTCGACATCGTCGGCACGAGCGGGGTTCCCGGCCAGATCCTCGCGGCCACCTGGCGGACGGGGGCGAGCATGGCCTCGGTCAGCGGCGGCGGCGGCGACTGGATGCCGGGATCGCCGGTCGTTGCCACCGAGATCTTCTCGTCGGCCAGGGCCGCCTCGATCGCCTTCTGCACGTCCGCGATGGGTACGCCCGGCAGGATGCGGCAGTTCACGTTCGCGCTCGCGTGCTGCGGGAGCGCGTTCGGCGCGTGGCCGCCGTTTACCTCGGTCACGACGCAGGTGGTGCGCAGCATGCCGTTCCACGAGGGATTCGCGGTCCAGAGGCGCTGCGCGGCCGCTTCGTCGGGCGGCGTCGCGATGACGGCACGCATGTCGGCCGCGATCGCGGGCGTCTGCAGCTTTGCCTCCGCCTCGAAGTAGCCGTGCGTCGCCTGGTTCACCGCGATCGGGAACTGGTGCGCACCGAGGCGCGCGAGCCCGGCGCTCAGGCGCACGATCGCGTTCTCGCGGGTCGGCCGCGAGCTGTGGCCGCCGACGTCGGAGGTCTCGAGCTTGAAGTCCTGGTAGACCTTCTCGCCGGCCTGGATCTGCAGCGCGACCGGATGGCCGTTCGCATCGAGCTCGCCGCCCGCGCCCTCGTTGAGCGCGAAGGCGGCGCCGAGCACCGCCGGCCGTTCGGTCGCGAGCCACTTGACCGTGTTGGCGACGTCCGGCGTCTCCTCGCGGCAGGTGAGCGCGAGCTTGATGTCGCGCTTCGGCACGAATCCTTCCGTCCGGTAGCGGACGAGGCTGTCGGTGAACACCGCCGCCATCGCCTTGTCGTCGCTCGCGCCGCGCGCGTAGAACCAGCCGTCCTCCTCGACGAGCTTGAAGGGGTCGCGGACCCAGTCCTCGCGCTTCGCCTCGACGACGTCGATGTGCGCGAGCAGCAGGATCGCCTTGGCCCGGGGGTTCGTGCCGTGCAGCACCGCGACCAGCGCGCCGTCCTTCGGATGGCCGGGCGGGACGATGATCTCCGCATCCGCCGCCGGGATGCCGGCCGCGAGGAGGTGCTGGCGCATGGCTTCGGCGGCCTCCGTGCAGCTGCCGACCGAGCGGGTCGTGTTGATCTCGATCAGCTCCTTGTAGAGCGCGCGAAAGGCTGCCTCGCCCCTGGCGGGGTCGGGCGGCGCCGCGGCTGAGGCGGTACCGGCAAGCAGGGTCGATGCGGCGACGAGTGTGACTAGGACTTTCAAGGCATGTCTCCCACAGCGGTGGAATCAATCGGTACCGGGGCACGGCGCCCGGCCAGGGGATGCAGAGCGTACACCCGCGCGTGCGGCTGACCGCCGGGCGCGCTCATTTGAGGAAGGCCGTCAGGGCGCGAACGGTCGCGTCGGGGACCTCTTCCTGCGGGGAATGTCCGCAGTCGAGCGCCCGCCCCTCGACCCGGTCGGCCTTCTCGCGCCACGTGGCGAGCACGTCGTAGGTCGACCCGACCACGCCCTTCGCGCCCCAGAGCGCCAGGAGCGGCATTCCGAGGCGCCGATCGGCGTCCGCGGCGTCGTGCTCGAGGTCGATGCCGGCCGCCGCGCGGTAGTCCTCGCAGATGGCGTGCACGGTGCCCGGGATCCGGTAGCAGCGCAGGTACTCGGCGATGAGCGCCTCGCTTGGGACCCCCGGTGTCTTGCTCTGGGCGGCGAGGTGATGCCTGAGGAAATACTCGGCGTCCGCCTCGATCATCCGCTCGGGGAGCGGCGCCGGCTGGATCAGGAAGAACCACCAGAAATACCGGGTCGCGAACGCCTTATCCGCACGCGCGTACATCGTCGCGGTGGGCGCGATGTCGAGCACCGCGATGCGGGAGACCTCGGTCGGGTGGTCGAGGGCCATTCGATGCGCGACCCGGCCGCCGCGGTCATGGCCGACGACCGCCCAGGTCGCGTGTCCGAGTGATCGCATGACGCGAACCTGGTCGCGGGCCATCGTGCGCTTCGAGTAGTTCTCGTGGGCGGGATCGCCGGGGGCCCGGGTCGAGTCGCCGTAGCCCCTGAGGTCGGTCACGACCACCGAGAATCCGGCGGCAGCAAGTTTCGGTGCCACCGCGTACCAAGTCGCGCTTGACTGCGGATGGCCGTGCAGGAGCAGGACGGCGGGTCCGTTTCCCGCGCGGGCGCCGCGAATCGTGACGCCCGCCTCGACCGCGACATCAAACGGCTCGAATCCCGCAAGAAAGGCCGACTCAGGCGCCGTCACGCAACACCCGGTCCATGCGCTCGCGGTCGAGCGCCCCTTCCCAGCGCGCCACGACGACGGTCGCGACGCCGTTGCCGACCAGGTTCGTGAGCGCGCGCGCCTCCGACAGGAAGCGGTCGACGCCGAGCAGGAGCGCGAGACCCGCGACCGGCAGCGCGGGAAACGCCGACAGGGTTGCAGCCAGGGTCACGAAGCCCGCGCCCGTCACGGCCGCGGAGCCCTTCGAGGTCAGGAGCAGCACACCCAGGATGGCGAGTTGCTCGTGCCAGCTCAAGTTCACCTGCCCAGCCTGCGCGATGAAGAGCACGGCCATGGAGAGATAGATGGCCGTGCCGTCGAGGTTGAACGCATAGCCGGTCGGGACGACGAGTCCGACGACCGACTTCTCGCAGCCGAGACGCTCGAGCTTCCCCATGAGGCCGGGAAGCGCACTCTCGGAGGTCGACGTGCCGAAGACGAGCACGATCTCCTCGCGGATGAATCGGAGGAAGCGCCACAGGCTGAATCCCGCCAAGCGTGCGATCAGGCCGAGGATCACGGCGATGAAGAGTATGCAGGAGCCGTAGACCGCGAGCACGAGGAGCGCGAGGTGATGAAGCGTCCCGATCCCGTACTTCGCGATCGTGAATGCCATCGCCCCGAAGACTCCTAAGGGTGCCACCCGCAGCACCAGCGCGACGACCCCGAAGAGCGCCTGCGAGGCCTGGTCCAGGAGCTCGACAAGCCCGCGGCAGCGCACGCCGGCCGCCGAGAGCGCGAGACCGAGGAGCACCGCGAAGAGGAGGACCGCCAGCGTGTCACCCCGGGCGAACGCGCCCATCACCGTGTCCGGAATGATCCGCAGGAGCAGGTCGCCCGCCGAGAGCGCGGTCGCGGCGGGCGCGGCGTCGGCGTGAGCGGTCGCATCGAGCGCGATGCCGACGCCCGGGCGAAAGAGATTCGCGAGCAGGAGGCCCAGGGCGAGCGCGACGGTCGTCACGGCCTCGAAATAGACGAGCGCCTTGAGGCCGACGCGTCCGACCTCCTGACGGCTCCCCATTCGCGCGATGCCGACGACCACGGTCGTGAACACGATCGGCTCGATCAGCATCCGGATGAGCTTGATGAACGCATCGCCCAAGGGCTTGAGTGG
>Ga0335083_10005255_pt1 | contig 16363 bp, 9 predicted proteins | sample Lox_Sample_42_FD_206716 | JGI IMG/M metagenome (GOLD analysis project Ga0335083, IMG submission 206716) | Soil microbial communities from Loxahatchee National Wildlife Refuge, Florida, United States - Lox_Sample_4.2 | ecosystem: Environmental > Terrestrial > Soil > Wetlands | place: USA: Florida... | reverse complement strand
CGCGGCCACCAGGGAGCCGAAGGCGAGTACGAGGATCGCCAGCGTCACCGGCCAGGAGTAGAGCTCCGACTTCATCATCGCCGTCCGGTTCGCGGCATTGAAGTCTGACCACATCCCCGAAGCACCGGTCAACGAGACGCTGACATCGCTGGTTCCGAGGGCATGCAGCTGACCCTTCAGCGAGTCTGCGGCTGCGACCATCGCCGTCGGGTCCTTCCTCGCCCCGGCGACAACGAGAGCGGTGTGACCGTCGCGCGAGATCGAGCTGCCCGGCCGTGGCGGTACGACCGTCGAGATGCGCGGGTCAGAGCGGAGGATCGCCTCCGCCTTCACCACCGTGGCACGGAAGGAGCGCGAGCTCGTCGTCAGCGTCGGCGAGTGGACGACCACGATCGGCGCCGAACTCGACAGGCCCCCGAAGTTGTGCTGAATCAGGGTTCGCGCCTGCACCGACTGCGACCCGTTGGCCTGCCAGCCCGCGCCCGACAGGGCCGTCTCCACCTTGGGCGCGAACACCGCCAAAGCGACCACGATCACCGCCCAGGCGATCGAGACAGCGCGGACATGGTCGGCGGCCCAACGGCCGAGCCGACCGACGGGGCCGACGGCCTCGGGGTGCTCGATCGGAGCAGGGACAGCTACAGATGCTTCGGTCACAGCCACGTACGACGTCCTCCTTCGCGGATTGGAGGGCACAGCATACACAACTCTACAACTACAAAGTTTTCAGATAGGATGAAGCTATGACACTTCCCCATCCGCTCCCCCCGGACCTCGCCGAACTGATCGCCCGCCGCTTCCGCGCGCTGGGAGAGCCGCTCCGCGTCCGCATCCTCGACCTACTGCGCGACCAGGAGCTGAGCGTGAACGCAATCGCAGACCAACTCGACGCCAGCCAGCAGAACGTCTCCAAGCACCTCGCCGTGCTCGTCGAGTCCGGCATGCTCGCCCGTCGCAAAGACGGCAACCACGTGTACTACCGGATCGCAGACGACGGCGTGTTCGCACTCTGCGAGCAGGTCTGCGGCTCGCTGCAGTCGCAGCTCGCGACCCTGAACGCCCTCGTCGGCACCACCTGAACAGGAAGAGACCGAGGAGCTCAGCAATGGATGTCTCCGCCGACACCTTCGAGCAGAAGGTGATCGAGCGCTCGCAGGATGTTCCCGTCGTCGTCGACTTCTGGGCCGCCTGGTGCGGGCCCTGTCGCACGCTCGGCCCGGTACTTGAGCGCGAAGCAGAGCAGCGCTCAGGCGAGTTCGAACTCGCCAAGATCGACGTCGATGAAAACCAAGAACTGGCCGCCCGCTACCAGGTGCAGGGCATTCCGGCCGTGAAGGCGTTCCGCAACGGCCAGGTCGTAGCCGAGTTCGTCGGCGCCCAACCGCGCGCACAGGTCGCCGCCTTCCTCGACGAGCTCACCGGACCTACCCCCGCCGAGCGTCTCGTCGCCGAACTGAGCGAAACCGGTGAGCTCCCCGAAGTCCTCGCAGCCGTCGAACGGAACGATCACGAGCAGGCCTTCGAGCTCCTACTCGAAGCCATCCTCGCCACAAACGGAGGCAACGGGACTCGAACCCGCGACCTCCGGCGTGACAGATCGTCCAGACGCCTTTTCGAGCTCTGCCGAGCCCTATGCACACCGCATGGTTGAGCCAAATCCATGAACCCGGCGTTGGCGGGGTGGATCACGGTCGGGCAGGGCGAGTTGCCACGAAATTGCCAAGGAAATCGACGGGTGTTCCGGCGTCGGTGGTCGGAGGTCGCTCATTCAGTGGCCGAGAAGGCGGCCGTCAACGGCTTGGTTATGAGGAAAAGCGCCAAGTCGAAGGCCTCTGCGACCTCCGGCTCGATTGGTCGAAGTTCGGACTGCACTGCAGGGACGACTTCGCCCGCGCAAGCCGCGCGGCGGAGGGTTCTTACGGCATGTCGAGACCCTTGACAGGGGAAATAGGCGGTGAGATCTTCGACACTTCAGACGAAGGGCGGGTTCGTGGTGTCGACCGAATCCGAACCTGCGGCCTCTATCGCCGGGCAACACTTGAGATGCCGGGCGGTCTCTTGCGCTGGGCACCGTCCGCCGACCTTCGGCGTCGATGTCCCCGTGCGTGATGCCACCGTCCACGGGCCGTCGACGGCCCCCGAAGAGAAGTGCCACTGATGGCTGGCTCCCAGCAGCAAGGAGCGGCTAGCGCTCCCGAGTTTCCTACGACGCTGGAGATTGGCGGCTTTGTCCTCTACGTAGACACGGTCCGTCGCACTGGCACGTGGAATGCCGAGGCGGGCGAGTTCCGGAACGCGGCCGGGACGGCGTGGCTCCGGCTCGACTGCGAGGGCGCATGGGTGAGTCCGCTCGAGCCGCGCCCGGGACAGACGCTCCCCAAGTTGAGGCAGTCGCTCGAGGTTGTCTCGAATGTCGAGGACCGACAGACGCAGATCAGCCTCGTTGACGCGCAGCGCATCGAGCCGGGCGTTGAGATCGGGCAGTCACTTTCGGTCGAGATGTCGGTCCGTCAGTCGCAGCTTCAGGAGATCGTTCAGCTCGGGAGCGGCATGCTCGGCTGGCTAGAACAGCCGCCTGCGAGCGGCCAGATCCTCGTCGAGTTCAAGAACGCGACGGTTCTTCTCGACGGTCCCGGCGCCGTCATCGGGCAGATCGTCCACGGAGAGGCCGTATATCCGGTGCCGAGGCGCCGCTTCCCGCCGGCTATCGAGGTCGACGTCGACGGGTTCACGCTCGTCATCTCGACGCTCCACGTGACCCCGAGCGGCGCGACCGGATCAGTTGTCGTGCAATTGCCGGGCGGCATCGCGTCCGCCGACTCGTGCGAGCCGGCCACCCTCGATCTGGGCGTGGTCGACGTGCCGCCTTCGTGCGGAATCTACGTCGACGCGCCGGCCGGGCAGTACGGGCCGTGGTTGCTTGGCGACACGGGGCTGGAGATCCAGGGAACCGGCTACGTCCTCGACCTCCGGCCGCTCCCGGTCTTCCCACCGTTCCCGCCGCTTCCGTGGACGCCGCCGCGTGGGCTCCGGCTCGCGGCAGGCACGGCTACCGGCGAGAACACCGTTCCCGACCCGTGCAACACCGGCTACCTACGCGGCCACTACACGTACGCAAGCGCCTTGATCGTCGCCGACGGCTTCAAAGGGCTCGTCGAGCTGAAGGATCCGTGCAGCTTTCGTGCGCTCAACCCGCGGGGCGACGTCGTCACGCTGCATGCGGGCTGGCTGGACCTGGCGCAGAGCGAGATCGTCAGCGGCGAGTTCGGTCCGGGTCATGTCGAGCTTCCATCGGACGCGGTGTGCGAAACAGCGGCGGGGACGAAGGTCGTCGTGGCGTTCGGCACTCTCAACGTGCAGCCAAATCTCGATCTCACCGGAGTCGTCGACCACGCCGGGCTACCGATCAGCTGGGGTGAGCTGACCCACCACGGTGCCGAGGTGATCGCCTGGACCGCGCATGTCGGCACGGGCTACGTCTACCTCCCCGCCGGCGCGGTTCCGAGCTACTTCCCCGAGTCCGGCGGGACGTTCTCCGGCCCCTCGGTCTCGTCGGTCGTCGACGCCAGCCTGACGGCACTGGCGGCGAAGAACGTGTCGGGCGTGACGTTCGCCGAAGTGAAGGACGCCTCCCTGTTCTCGCCCGATCGCCCCGGCGGAACGGGCAATCCGCTCAAGCTGCCGCACCTCACGGGGTGGCTGCGAATCACCAGCCGTGGAGTCGACGGCGAACTCCTCACCTACAACGCGCTCCCAAACGAGCGCCTCGGAGAGCCTGCACGGCTCGGATACGTCGGCGTCACACCGTTCGGGGTCGATCTGTTCGTCAACGACAAGAGAACCCGGCTCGCCCAGTTCGTCACGAGCGCTGTGTTCGACGCCGACCTCGGCGGCCGCTTCAACATCCCGCAGCCGTGCGCCCTCAAGCTGCAGGTCGAGCACATCCAGATCACGTCAACGGCGCATCTGGTGGGAGGAGATGTCGAGTTGCCGGTCGCTGGCGTCCCGCTCGGGTACTGGCAGGTGTCGCTGGTGCCGACCGGGCAACCGAGCCAGGCTGGTGTGGCGAGCGTGCGCACCGGGCGCATCGTCTTCACGGCCGCCGGCATCGCCGAGCCGCGCCACTTCGCCACTCCGTTCAGCTTGACCTGGGGCGAGATGCTCGCCGACGGCGACCTCGGCGAGCTCGATCTCGACTTCAACAACTACGGCCAGCAGTTCGACGGCATCCCGTACACCCCGCACAGATTCGAGCTCTCGAAGTACGTCGCTGCCGTGACCGATCCGTATCTCGCCACCTGCGGAACCATCCACTTCCCGTACTTCGGTCCGAGCACCGTCAACATTCACGACGCCAAAGACCCGACGACCACGGCGCCGTACTTCGGACGCAAGGTGACCGTCCCGAAGACGGGCATCGACGCCGGCTGGGAAGACACCGATCTGACCCTGGTCGGGACCTGGCAGAACATCGTCTCGAGCGATCTCGCGCACTTCGACTGTCCCGACGCGCAGGTCGACTACAACACCGCGAGCCAAGACGGATTCATCGGTACGGGCACCGCGGACATCGGGTTCTTCACCTCCGGCAGCCTGGCCGCGGAGGTCGAGATCCGTAGCGACGCGGCCGACATCCACATGAGCTCGACGGAGACCCACGACGTCGACCTCGGGCTGATCGCACGGATGAGCGCCATCAGTGAGGTCGGCGGTTGCGCCCGCATCGAGGGCCCGCTCCTCAAGCGTATGTCGTTCTACGGCCTGCTCGAGGCGAGCGCCGCGAGCGGCGCGATCCTCGGACCAAAAGCGGGTTACGAGGCCGAGATCGACATCAACGTGACCCCGACCTCGCTCGACTACTTCTGCTCCGGCGACATGATGCTGTCGCTTGGCCCTCAGGAGATCGAGCTCTCCGCAGTCACGCACCTGCTGCTCGACTTCGCGACGGCGTCCGCGGAGGGCGAGCTGATGGGACGCATCGACTGCGACTCCGTGACCTCGGGGCTCGCCGGCGAGGGCCAGATCACCTGGCACGTCGGACCGACGATGCACTACCTGCAGGGCCGCATGAAGGTCGACGTTGTCTCCCGGACGGAGAGCGGCGGCTGGGAGGGAGGCTTCTTCGTCGGCAATGAGGTGCCCAAGCAGCTGGCCTGGGTGCTCGAGCCGACCAATCCCCACTTCGGCGTCTCCCATGCGATCTTGCCTTCGTCGCTCACCGGCGTCTTCGGATACGGCCAGCTCTCGCGCGCCGCCAACTTCTATTACGTGCTCAGCGGTCGCGTCGAGCTCTACGCCGGCATGGGCGCCTTCACCGTGGTTCCACCCGGCATGTCCCCCGCGTTCGGCGGGGTCGTGGGCTTCCCATACGTGATCGGCGCTTGCGGTATCTACGCGCACGGCGAGATCCTCGGCGGTGTCGTCAGCGCCTCGGCCTGGGGCAACCTCAGCCTGCGCGGCCCGCTGCCCGTTTACTTCGAGGGCAGATTCGGCCTCGAGGGCTGCGTCCTCTGGGCTTTCTGCAAATCGGTCGAAGTGACCGCCGACCTAAACGAGAGCGGCCTCTCCCTCCACACATGACGACTCCGAACCCCAACAGAGAACACCTCGTCGTAATGCAGGCGACGTCGTCGGCCGCCGAGCGCGACGGAACCTCATTCGCGGCGCTCTCGTGGACAGAGCACCCGGACGCCGTCGGTTACAACCTCTACCGCGCCGTCGCGGGTTCGGCGCCACCCAGGCGGCCGCGCCCGATCAACGGCAGCCGGCCCGTCGCGCCCGTCACAACATGTGCGCAGCTGACGAAACTCGTTGCCCGGGACTCGCCCGAATGGAATGCGCTCACAAGCGGGTTCACCGCCCTGGCGGCACGCCGGAACCCCGCGACGGAGGCGGTCGACCCGTGCGCCGCGCTCGAGCGAGGACTGACGAATGAGGAGGAGCAGCTCTTCGACACCCTCGCCGGCAGCAGCCTGAACGTGCGCCTGGCCCGCGGGCTCGCGTACATCGACCGAGGGCTGACGGTCGACGAGCAGTACGTATACGAGCTTCGCGGGGTTTTCGAGGACGGCAGCGAACTCGCCCTTGTCGTCGGGGTCCCCGTCTGGGGCGGCCGTTTTCTGCTGCCGGATCCGCCTTCGGGGCTGTCGCTTCTCGCGGGCGATCGGCGGGTGCTGGCGCTCTGGAATCGCAATCCCTACGCCTACAGCTTCGCGGTGCAGCGCTCGACGGCGGCGGGCGGACCGTTCCAGGCGGTGAACCCCCAGCCCGTCAAGTACGACGTCGACAGCGACCTCGACGGTAAACCCATCACGCCGCCGCGACCGGGCTTTCTTGACTATCAGTACTGGAGCACCGACGGACTGCCCGAGAGCCACGTGGTCGACGGACAGGTGGTCGTCGGCCCCGAGAACGACACGACGTACTACTACCGCGTCGCCTCGCGGGACGTGCTGGGACGCTTGGGCGCCTGGTCTCCGGCTCTGCCGGCGACACCACGGCGTACGACACCGCCGATGGTTCCGGACTCACTGCAGGTCTCGCCGCAGCTCTCGCCGCCGGGGCTCGTCCTCTCATGGCGGAAAGTGACGCGCGACGTCGACAACCACCAGCTGCCGGACTCCATCCAGTCGTACGCGATCTACCGGGCCACCAGCCGTGAAGACCTCGAGGACGTGTCGAACCTCTCTGCGAGGCAGGTGGGGTCGGTCACCGCCGACCCCCAGGCCCCGATCACGGCAACGCTGAGCTGGACCGACACGGACCCGATCCTGGTTCCGCCCTACGGCCAGACGACGTTCTTCTATCGCCTCCGATGCATTGACCCGTACGGGAACCAAGGCGCGCCCTCCGCGGTGATCGCCGGCTGCGTGCCCGACACGACCCCGCCAGGCCCCACCTACGTGCTCGGTGCGGAGGGCCTTGCCGACTACATCACCGTCTACTGGAAGCCGAACAGCGAGCCGGATCTGGCGGGCTACCAGATCTACCGGGGAGTTTGCGATCTCGGCTCGATCTACGTCCCGCCCCGCTCGAAGAAGCGTTGCGACGTCAGCCTGGTCGGTCAGGTCTCGCTGGGTGATTCCGAGGCAATGCTCGCCGCGACCGGACGTATCCAGTTCGACGACCACAGCGTGCCGGCGGGTTCCCCCATCTGCTACGCGTACTGGGTTCGGGCGTACGACTTCGCCCAGAACCTCTACCAGGGGCACCACGGCTGCCCCGCATCCCGGAGCGAGTACACGTGCATGCGGCTGCGTGAGAGAACGCCTCCGCCGCCGCCGATCGTCACGGGACTCCGCGCGCGCGACAACGGGGTGCTCCTGGAGTGGATCGCCTCCCCCGTTCAGGACCTGCATGCCTTCCACGTGTACCGCTCGGCGCACGAACACGACCCGCCGGTGTTCCTCGCCTGCGTATTCACCGACGGAACGGTCAGCCCCACGCCATGGCGCGGACTGCAACCGGTGTGCGCCGACATCCCCGCCGTGCCGAACCCCGTCACCGCGCACGGCCAGTACCTCGACTCGACAGCGGTGCCCCACGAAGTCTACTGGTACCGGGTCTCGGCGCTCGACTGGCTCGCCAACGAGAGCGACGGTGCCGCCCTCGACAACCTGCCCTCGAGCAGCACCTTCACCTACACGAACGACCTCCCGGCGACGCCCGCCGTCTTACCGCAAACCGACGTCGCAATTGTCGGCTGCGGCCTCGACGTCCAGTGGGGACCGACATTCGACTCCGGCGAGTTGGACGGCTTCGTCGTCTTCCGCAGCACCGCAGGAGCCCCTTACCGCCAAGTCTCGGGCGTCCTGGCGGCGAACGGGTTCAGCGACAGCTCGGCCAGGCGAGGCGTCGACTACTGGTACTGCGTCCAGTCCGTCGACAAGCTCGGAACGTTGTCCATCCCCTCCGTCCCCGTCCTACACCGCTACTGACCCGAGGAGGCGGAGCCATGGCCATCGGCGACGAGTTCGATCCCAAGAAGAACGGCTGGTCCTTCCACAACTGGAACGACCCGTACGATCCCAATCACCCTATTGAGCAACCTGGTCTCTCGTGGGACCTATATCGGAGGGCCTACCTGGCGATCAACCCGACCCAGGACCCCATCGAGGCGCCGCTCGACTGCCTGTTCTACGAGACGATCTTCAGAAATATCGCGAAGCCCGGAAACTGCTTCGGAATGTCGATGCTCGGACTCGCCCTCTACAAGTACGGCGGGTTCATGGGCTTCTGTGGGCCTGCAAGTTTCTACACCGGCCACGACACGAGCGGACCGGACAGCACGGACCTTCACGCCGCAATCAACGTCATGCATGGGCGGCAGTTCAGCGCCTTCGGCGTCCAGAACTTCCTGGACGTGGCGGCGGCCGGACAGCTGAACAACGCTGAAGCCGCCTATGCTCGCATCGAGAGCGGCCTCGGCAGCGGCGACTACGCCATGCTGTCAATCGCCACCAGTTTCAACATCGGAGACAACAACGCCCACACGATCATCCCGTATCGGGTCGAGGAAACGACGCCGGGGACGAGAGTCATCCACGTGTGGGACTCAGACCGGCCGTACAACGACACCTACAAGGACTTCTACGAACAGGACCTGAACAAGCTCACTCTCACGTCGCCTACATCGTGGACGTACGACCAGAATCCAGGCCTCCGGTACGGCAGTAACAACGGTGTCTCGACGGACGGGGTCCTCTACGCTGGCTCAGAGGGCGGCTGGTGTTTCTCCATTCCCATCTCGCTCCAGCTCCACAAGGGGCGACAGCCCTTCAGTGTCGACTTCGCCGCCGCCAGTACCGTGACGATGTTCCTGAGCGGCAGCGGTGCGTCGGTGACGCAGATCGAGGATGACGCCGGACGACGTTTCTACCGCAGCAACCGCGTGCATCGCGACCTCGGTGAGATCGAGACCGACGACGAACGCCGTCTGGAGGGCGTCGCCCGGTGGCCCTGGTTCGGTGCCGCGAAAGGCGGTGAGCCGCCCGGCGAGATCTTCTTCTTTCAGCGATCAGCGGAAAGCCCGCCACTGACAGTCACGGTACGCGGCACGAGCTACCGCCTTCTCCACGCAAAGCCGGGACACATGCTCGACGTGGAGACGACAGCCCGAGCGGCCGCGCGCGACAGATTCCGCCTCGAAGGCTTCGCCAGCGACTCCCAGGCCCTTGAGATCCACACGGACGGCGAGAAGCGCCCCTTCGAGATCCACCAGCTGCGCGCAGACAACGCCGCCGGCGACTGGCGCAGCATTCGGATCCGCAACGCACGTGTCACGAAGGCCGACCTCAGAGTCCAGACGCACGGCAAGCTCGAGGCCGTCGAGGTCTCCAGTCAGAAAGAAAGGAAGGAGTTCGACCTCGAGTTCCGGCAGTACAGCTCGAAGAAGCTCGCCAGCCGCTCCGCCGGGACTCATCGGGTCGCGGCCGGCAAGGCGATCCGCCTCACACCCGCGGACTGGAACGCGCTCAAGAAGACCGACATCGACCGCAGCGTGAAGGACCGCGAGTAGCGATCGAAACGACTCCAGAGGATCGACCGTCCGCTGACACCACGCTTAGCGACCTCCGACTCCATACGCCTGTCGTCCGTGCTGCTGCAGGGACACGAGGTCCTCGTTCGCGGCGAGAGACTCTAGTGCCGATCAGGTGACAGCGATCTGCTCGTCCTCCGCCTGCGCCATGAGCGTCCGCTCGACCCAGGGAAGCGCCTCGAGGCGCTCGAACACCTCGCGCGCATCGTCGAGCAATGGCGCGGCGTCGCCAGACCGGCCCGCATCAGCCAAGCGCTCAGCGTGCTCGAGCTGCGCGACCGCGAGGGGGAAGATGAGTCCGCACTCGCGAAAGAGTGTCTCTGCGCGACGAAAGCCCACCTCGGCGCCGGAGGTGTCGGATTCCAGTTTCGCGCGAAAGCGTGAGGCGTGTGCGGCGAGCATCGGCGATCGCTCACGGCGCTGAAGCTCCTCGATCTGGCTGAGCAGTTGCTCGACCTTCGGGACGTCGCCCAGCTCGAAGGCGCATTCGAGGGCCTCGACTAGCAGCAGCTTCACGGCGAAAAAGCCGACACCCGCCCGGCTCACGCCCTCCGGCAGCGCCTGCTCCGCCGTCTGGAGGGCGTGAGAGGCGTTTCCCTCGGCCCGCAGGACGATCGTCTCGGACAGCGCGTAGAGCGAGCGTGCCTGAGGATCGTCCGTATCGAGAGCAGCGGTGTAGCGGCCGATCCGTTCCCGCGCCTCCACTACCCGGCCGCGCCTACAGTCGACCTCGACCGCGATCGACGTCTGCAGGCTGTACACCTCCGATGGGTCGATGTCGTTCGCCACGGTGAGGGCTTCGTCCCAGCGGCCGAGCAGGACGAAGCTCGAGACGTTGCCCGCGTGCATGAACCCTTCCATCCTGCGGTCGCCGATCCGTCGCGCGATCTCCATCCCGCGTTGGCTGACCACGTTGGACTCCACGAACGCGTCGCGCGTTTCGAGCATGTAGGCGAGATTGTTCGCGGCTCGCTGGCCCGCCGACAGAAGATTCTTCGCAACGGCGCGCTCGAGTGCCGCCCCGAGGAGGATCTCCCCCTCCTCCCGCCGGCTCATGCGCCCCAGAGCGGTGCCCTTGCTGATCAACGCTTGGACGAATACCTCAGGCAGGTCGAGCTCCTCCGCCAACGCGAGCGCGTGCTCGAGTTGGGGTAACGACTCGTCGTACCGTCCTTCCATCGTGAGGAAGCGGCCGAGCTGTGCAGCGACTTCGGCGACGTCTGCGTCGGGGTCTTCGCTGGAGAGCGTGTCCAGCGCCTGCTCGACCCGCTCGACGGCCGCTGCGAGATGGCCTTCGTAGAAGTCGACCTCGGCGAGGCGCGCCGAGACGCGGGCAGCGGGATGGCTCATCCCGCTGGACTGGAACGTCGACTGCGCCAGCTCATAGAGCCCGCGAGCCTCGTCGTTTCTGCCGCGCCGGGCGGCCATCTGACCTGCACGGACCCGGAGACCCGCCGCCGCCACGTCGTCGTCGGTGAGCTCGGCCGCCTGTTCGAAGTACCGCTGCGCCTCGCGCGCGGCAGCGAGCGAGGCGGCTCGGTCGCCGGCGCGGGCAAGCTTCTCGCGCGCCTGCGCCCTGATCTCGTCGGCATCTTCGGCGTCGGGAGCTGCTCGATATGCGTCCAGGTAATGCGACGCGAGTACCTCGACGATCTCCTCCTCGTCGGGGAACGTCGCTTCCAGGTGCTTCGCTGCAGCGAGGTGCTTTGCTCGGCGCTCTCGCTTCGAGAGCGTCTCGTAGGCGACGTAACGAATGAGGTCCTGCAGGAAGCTGTACTGACCGTGCTCCGGCGAGCGTGGGTCCGCCTGGACTGCGAGCACCTCCTTCCGCACCAGCGACGCAAGCAGGACGTCGATCTCGTCCGCATCGATGCCCGATAGCGCGGCGAGTGCAGACTTGCTGAACGTCTTGCCGAGCACCGAGGCGTCCTGGAGCGCGCGTCGCTCCTCTGCCGATAGCCCGTCGAGGCGGGCTGCGATGAGTGCATGCAGGGTCTCGGGCACGTCGAGCGCCTCGATCGGCCTGGCCGGCCGATAGACAGGACCGTCCAACACGAGCGCACCGCGATCGAGCAGCATCCGGACCGTCTCGACGGCGTAGAGGGGCACGCCCTCCGCCCGCTCGAGGATCTGGCTGCGGACCTCGTCGGGAAGGCCGGGAACAAGCCCGGCGAGCAACGCCTCCATCGAGGCGGCCGAGAGCGGCTCGAGGTACAGCGAGGTGAAGTTCCGCCGCCCGGCGCCCCAGGTCGGCCGCGACTCCTGCAACTCGGGGCGCGCCAAGGTGAGGACGAACAAGCGCGACTCGCGCGAGAACTCGAGCAGGTAGTCGATGAAGTCGAGCATCGAGTCGTCGGCCCACTGCATGTCCTCGAACACGAGCGCGGTTGGATTCGCGTCGGCGAGACGCTCGAAAAAGAGTCTCCACGCCGCGAACAGGTCGTCCCGCTCGAAGTGCGGCCCGTCCTCCAGGCCGAGGAGGTGCGCCACGCGGGGCTCGATGAACCGGCGCTCTTCATCGTCCAGCACGTGCTCGACCAGGACGGCCTGCAGCTTTCCGTGCGCGGAACCCGGCTCCTCGTCCTCTGCGACGCGACATCGCATCCGCACGAGGTCGGCGAGCGCCCAGTAGGTCACACCTTCTCCGTACGAGAGGCACCGGCCGCGCTGCCAATAGGTGAGCTGTGGGAGCCCGTCGATGTACTTGAAGAACTCCCAGGCGAGCCGGCTCTTGCCGATTCCCGCGATCCCCGTAACCGAGACGAGATGGGCCCTGCCGTCGTCTGCGCACGCATGGAACAGGTCCTTGATCAGCCGCAAATCGCGGTCACGACCGACAAAGGGCGCTTCGAGCCCGTGTGACTTGAGCGCACCGCGCGCGCCAGAGACGACCCTGAGTGCCCGATAGAGCGGATAGAGACCGCCCTTGCCCTGTAGCTCATGGGAGCCGGCACTCTCGTAAGCGATCGTCGCCTCGGTGGCGCGTCGGGTCGAGTCACCGACGTAGACGGAGCCGGGTTGGGCCACGGACTGGACGCGCGACGCAGTGTTGACGAGGTCGCCCGCCACCATCCCCTCGCCCTCGGCGCCGATCGTGACGGCCGCCTCACCGGTCAGGACACCTGCCCGCGCTCTCAGTTCAGCAGTTCCCACCTCGTCGCCGAGGGCCGAAACCGCCGTGACGAGATCGAGTGCGGCGCGCACGGCTCGCTCGGCGTCGTCCTCAGTAGCTGTTGGTGTACCCCACACGGCCATTACGGCGTCACCGATGAACTTCTCGACTGTCCCGCCGTAGAGCTCGATCAGGCGACGGCACGTGTCGAAGTAGCGAGAGAGAAGCTCGCGCGTCTCCTCAGCGTCGCGGCTCTCCGACGCTGCCGTAAAGCCGACGAGATCTGCGAACAGCACTGAGACGAGACGCCGCTCCGATGCGGGTTGCGGGGCGGGTGCGGGATCGGACGCGGGGCTCTCGCCGGCGACGGTGGCTGGGTCGTCAGTTAGTGGAGTCCCGCATGATCCGCAGAACTTGTTTCCGGGCGCGTTCTGCGCGCCGCAACCCGGGCAGCTGGCATCGAGTGAATTGCCGCACTGGCCGCAGAACCTTTGTCCCGAAGGGTTCTCGGCTCCGCACTGGGAGCACGTCGTCACCGGCGAAGCGTACGACCCTGGAGATACCGCGTAAAGAGCGTGCCTGCGACCTTCGGCTTCGGTCGCTGGAGGTCGCCCGGCCGAATCCGTCAAGACAACGATGGGTGGTCGGTATTCAGGACCCTCGCCTGGGCCAGTGTTCCGGAATGACCCCTGAGTAAAGGTAGGCCCGCTGCGCCTATGTGTGGTGCAGAAACCTGAAGAAGAAGGGCCCCGAACACGAGGACGATGCCGACGTTGGCCGCCAGCCGCTCCCAGGGGGACAGCGACCATCGCGACCGCGTACAGCACGCCTGCCGCCCCCTGTCCACCCGATCTCCCGCCGCACTGGCTCCTCGCCGCTTGCCTGGGCCATTCTTCCGGAATGACCTCTGACCCGGCACACGCCGAGGCGCACGCGCGCGCGGCGCTAGCGGGAAACCCGTCGGACGCGTATGGAGGCGCCGTGCTCGCGGTGACACTCGACGGCCTGTCCGCCGAGGCGTTCGCGCGCCGTGCGCAGACGCTGGTCGTCGAGCCGGCGAGCGAGTTGGTGGAGGCGGCGGTGCGCCGCTTCGCAATGGAGCTCGACGCGGGGGCGCTCGCGACGGAGGTGAAGTGGCGGACGTCAGTCCCGCGCGGCGTCGGGCTGGGTGGATCGAGCGCGATCGTGATCGCGGCCCTGCGGGCGCTCTGCGATCTCCACGGCACCGCGCTCGATCCGGCGCGGATGGCCGAACTTGCACTGGCGGTCGAGACGGAGGACCTAGGGATCGCAGCAGGCTTACAGGACCGCGTAGTGCAGGCGTACGGCGGGCTGGTGTTCATGGAGTTCGGGGACGGCGGGGCGTACGAGCGACTGGCCTCGGAGCTGCTGCCTCCCCTCGTCGTCGCCTGGCGCGGGGACGCAGCTCAGGTCTCGGGCGACGTTCATGCCGTGCTTCGCGCGAGGCTCATGGCCGGAGACGCGACCGCCGTGGCCGGCATGAAGGAACTCGCAGAGATCGCCCGTGCCGCCCGCGCGGCCTTGCTCGCCCGGGATCACGAGCGTCTCGCGCGCAGCGCGGATGAGAGCTTCGATGTCCGTCGCCGGCTGCTCGCGCTCGATCCCCGGCATGTGAGCCTTGTCGAGCGCGCGCGGGCGCTTGGCGCTGGGGCGAACTACACCGGTTCCGGCGGCGCCGTCGCGGCTGTTTGCCGCGACCAAACTCACGCCGCAACGGTGGCTCGGGCACTAGCCGAGCTCGGCTGCGGCACGCTCGCCCTGTGATCCGCTGAAACCCCGATCACTCGCCTGGGCCAGTGTTCCGGAGTGACCTCCGAGTTGGGCGTCGTCGAGGTCCAAAACCTGAAATGTGACCGAGTAGGGTCAAATCATGGCCGTTGCCATCGCCGAGTCACTGACGAAGCGCTACGGCAGCCTGACCGCCGTGGACGGGCTCTCGTTCGCGCTCGACGCCGGAACGGTGACGGGGTTCCTCGGCCCGAACGGTGCCGGCAAGACGACGACGTTGCGGATGCTGCTCGGCCTGGCCCGCCCGACGAGCGGCCGCGCGCTCGTGTTCGACCGGCCGTACGCCGAGCTCGAGCGGCCGGCGCTGCGCGTCGGCGCCGTGCTCGAGGCGACCGACTTCCACCCGGGCCGCTCCGGCCGGAACCACCTGCGCACGCTCGCGCACGCGACCGGCGTACCGGACTCGCGCGTGGACGAGGTGCTGAAGCTTGTCGAGCTCGACAACGCGAAGAACCGCCGCGTGAAGGGCTACTCGCTCGGAATGCGGCAGCGGCTGGGGCTCGCGGCGGCATTGCTCGGCGACCCGGAGCTGCTCGTCCTCGACGAGCCCGCGAACGGGCTCGACCCGGAGGGCGTGCGCTGGCTCCGCGACTTCCTGCGTTCGTTCGCCGCCGGCGGTCGCACGGTGCTCGTGTCCAGCCACGTGCTCGCCGAGGTGGCGCAGACGGTCGACCGCGTCCTGATCATCAACCGCGGCCGGCTCGTCGTGGAGTCGACGCTCGGCCAACTCACGGCGCGCGTCGGCGGGTCCGTCCGCGTCCGCTCGCCGCAGGCGCACGCGCTGCGGGAGGCACTCGCGCGCGAGGGGGTGGACGCGACCGAGACTGAGGGAGTCCTGTTCGTGCGCGGCACGACGAGCAAGCGCGTCGGGGAGGTCGCGGCGGCGAGCGGCGTCGTCCTGCACGAGCTCGTGACCGACGCGTCTTCGCTCGAGGAGGTCTTCCTCGAGCTGACGGCCGACCGCGAGATCCAGTGATCGGCCAGATCCGCTCCGAGTTCCTGAAGATCAGGTCGACGCGGACGACGATCGGGCTGGTCGTGGGCCTGATCGTGCTCGTGCTGCTGTTCGTGCTGCTCACCGGGCTGCTGTCGCACGGGAAGGAGCTGGCCTCCTCGGATGACCAGTTGAACTTCCTCGGTATCGGCAGCTTCGCCTCGCTCTTCGCCGCCCTCGCGGGGATCCTCGTCGTCACGGGCGAGTACCGGTTCGGGACGATCCGGCCGACGTTCGTGTTCACGCCGCGCCGCTGGGTCGTGGTCACGGCCAAGTACGCCGCGAGCCTGCTCGCGGGGATGGTCTTCGCGCTGCTCGGTCAGGGGCTCACGCTCGCGATCGGTCTCGGCATCCTCTCGGGACGCGGGATCCACCGCTCGCTCAGTTGGGGCTCGCTCGTCCAGCTCGGGCTCGGCACGGTCGCGGCGGCCGCGCTCTGGGGCGGGATCGGCGTCGGCGTCGGGGCGGTTGTGCGCAACCACATCGGAGCCGTCATCGGCGTGCTCGTGTGGGTCTTCGTCGTCGAGAACCTGCTGTTTGGGTTCGTTCCCTCGGTCGGCCGCTTCACGCCCGGCCGCGCGCAGGATGCGCTCACCGGGATGTCCACCGACCATCTCCTGCCGGCGGCTGCGGGCGGCGTAGTGCTCTTGGCGTGGTCGCTGGGCCTACTCGCGGCCGGGCTCGTCGCGACGCGGTCGCGCGACGTCGACTAGTAGCTATGCCCTAACGCCTCCGAATAGCGCGACGCTCGAATGGGCCAGCGTCCTCTCGCTTGGTCGACCTCCGATTGCATCCGCCAGTGGTCGCTGATCTGGTGCATCAGGGCTGGAGGTGGATGACCTGGCCACCGGTGCAGCCGCCGGTCGCCGGCGCCAGGACGGTCGGCCGGATCGGGGTGCTGAGGACTCGT
>Ga0335083_10005254_pt1 | contig 16364 bp, 14 predicted proteins | sample Lox_Sample_42_FD_206716 | JGI IMG/M metagenome (GOLD analysis project Ga0335083, IMG submission 206716) | Soil microbial communities from Loxahatchee National Wildlife Refuge, Florida, United States - Lox_Sample_4.2 | ecosystem: Environmental > Terrestrial > Soil > Wetlands | place: USA... | reverse complement strand
TGAGCACGACTTCCCCACAACCCCCCCCCAACCCATCGATTCATTGCAGAGGACTACACATCATGGCAACCAGAAAGACCAAGCCAGCGACGCGCAAGGCGCGCACCGGCAAGATGTCGCAGGCGGAACTGACTGGTCAGGTCGCGGCGATCAACCGTTCGCAGGCCGTCATCGAATTCAGCCTCGATGGCACCATTCTCAGGGCCAACGACAATTTCCTGAACGCGATGGGCTACAGCCTCGAGGAAGTGGTGGGACACCATCACTCGATGTTCGTCGATCCCGCCTACGCCACTTCCGCGGAGTATCGCCAGTTCTGGGCGCAGCTGGGGCGGGGCGAGTATGACGCCGGGCAATACCGGAGGGTGGCGAAGGGCGGCAGGGAAGTGTGGATCCAGGCCTCCTACAACCCGATCCTGGACGTGCGCGGCAAGCCCACCAAGGTGGTGAAGTTCGCCACCGACATCACGGCGGCGAAACTGCAGGCCGCCGACTTCGAAGGCCAGCTGGCCGCCGTGAACAAGGCCCAGGCGGTGATCGAGTTCAAGCTCGACGGGACCATCCTGTCCGCCAACGAGAACTTCTGCCGCACCATGGGTTACAGCGCCGAGGAGTTGCGGGGCAGGCACCACAGCCTGTTCGTCGACCCCGCCTACGCGCAGAGCGCCGAGTACCAGGCGTTCTGGGCCAAGCTCGGTCGCGGTGAATACGACGCCGGGCAGTACCGGCGGCTCGGCAAGGGTGGCAGGGAAGTGTGGATCCAGGCCTCCTACAACCCGATCATGGACATGAACGGCAAGCCATTCAAGGTGGTGAAGTACGCCACGGACATCACGGTGCAGCGCCAGGCGGCGCGCATGAACGCCGCGTTCAAGGGCGCGCTGGACAACGTCACCGCCAACGTCATGGTTGCCGACATGGACTGCAACATCATGTACATGAACCAGGCCGCGTCGACGCTGATGGCCAACGGGCAAGCCGACTTCCGCAAGGACCTGCCCGCGTTCGATGCCAGCCGGCTGATCGGAACCAACATCGACCTGTTCCACAAGAACCCGGCGCACCAGCGCGGCCTGCTGGCCAGGCTCGACAAGACGTTCACCTCGCAGCTGAAGATCGGCGGCCGCACCATGCGCATCATCGCCAACCCGATGCTCGGCGACGGCGGCGAGCGGCTCGGCACGGTGGTGGAGTGGGCCGATCGCACGCAGGAAGTGTCGGTCGAGACCGAAGTGCAGAGCATGGTGAGCGCCGCCCTCAACGGGCAGCTCGAGCAGCAGATCCAGCCGCAGGGCAAGGAGGGCTTCTTCCTCACGCTCTCCAACGGCATCAACGAGCTGACCGCCAACATGGCGGGTGTCGTGGCGCGGGTGAAGATCGCGGCCTCCGAGGTGCATCGCGGAGCCGACGAGATCAGCCAGGGCAACACCAACCTGTCGCAGCGCACGGAGGAACAGGCCTCCTCACTGGAGGAAACCGCCTCCTCGATGGAGCAGATGACCAGCACCGTCAAGCAGAACGCCGACAACGCCGGACACGCGAACCAGCTGGCGGTGGCGGCGCGCGACCAGGCCGAGAAAGGTGGAGCGGTGGTCTCGCAGGCGGTCAAGGCGATGACCGAGATCAACGATTCGTCCAAGAAGATCGCCGACATCATCGGCGTGATCGACGAGATCGCGTTCCAGACCAACCTGCTGGCGCTCAATGCGGCCGTCGAGGCGGCGCGCGCCGGCGAGCAGGGGCGCGGCTTCGCGGTGGTGGCCAGCGAGGTGCGCAACCTCGCCGGGCGCAGCGCGACGGCGGCCAAGGAGATCAAGGATCTCATCAATGACAGCGTCAAGAAGGTCGATGAAGGGTCATCGCTGGTGGCGCAGTCGGGCCAGACCCTGGAACAGATCGTGTCGGCCGTGAAGAAGGTGAGCGACATCATCGCGGAGATCGCCGCCGCCAGCCAGGAGCAATCCTCGGGCATCGACCAGGTCAACAAGGCCGTGATGCAGCTCGACGAAATGACGCAGCAGAATGCGGCGCTGGTGGAGCAGGCGTCGGCGGCCAGCCAGTCGATGGCCGACCAGGCGCGTCAGCTCAACGAGATGATGGACAAGTACCAGGTAGCCCAGGCCGTCACCGACGCGGCGGTGAAAGCCATGACGGTCAGCGAGGCCAACCGGGCGACGGATGGCGTGGATCGCCGCGGCGCCAGCCGGCCGTGGACCGGCGGCGAACCCAAGGCGGCCGCGCGCAAGAACACGGCGCTGTCGCGCGTCGCGGCCAGCGCCCGGCCGCGGCCGGCGGCTGCCGCTGCCGCCAATGGCGGCTCCGAGTGGAAGGAGTTCTGATCATGTCGCGCATCCTTGCGGTCGATGACTCGGCCTCGATGCGGCAGATCGTGAGCACCGCGCTGCAGGGGGCCGGCTACGAGGTGGTGATGGCGGCCGACGGTGACGAAGCGCTGGAGTTCGCGCGCCGCGAAGCCGTGGACCTGGTGATCACCGACGTGAACATGCCGAACATGGACGGCATCACGCTGGTGCGGGAACTGCGGCGGCTCGCGGCGTATCGCATGACCCCGCTGCTGGTGCTCACCACCGAGGCCAACCCCGAGAAGAAGGCGGAGGGCAAGTCGGCCGGCGCAACGGGTTGGGTGGTGAAACCCTTCAACCCGGAACGCCTGCTGGCGACCGTGGCCAAAGTCCTGGTGTGAATCGTGGTCACACCGGAACGTCAGGTCGCGGTGCTGGCCGTCGCGGTATCGCAGCTCGAGCTCGCGCTGCGTGAATCGCAGGGGCCGCTGCAGCACCTCACCGACGCCATCGTGCGCATCAACCAGGCGGCGCGCGCAGCGGGCACGCCGCAGCTCGGCGGTGAGCTGGCGGTCTGCCTCGAGCAGCTGCAGTTCTACGATCGCATGACGCAGCATCTCTCGCACCTGCGCGATTTCATGTCGAGCATGACCGTGGCGATCGAGTCCGGCACGCGCGATGGCCACAGCGAGGCCGACTGGGAACGCATGCGCAACCGCTTCCGCGAACGCCTGATATCCGACGCGCAACGCGGACTGCTGGACCTGATCGCGCCAGCGGCGGGCGCCGGCGCGCCGAGCCGCGAGCCGCAGCTGCAGCACGCCGAACCTGGCAGCATCGAATTGTTCTGAGGGAAATGAGCATGCCGGCCGCAAACAGCAACAGCAGTGCCCCATCCGCCGCCGGGTCGGCGCGCGAGTTTCCGTTCAGCGACGCCGATTTCAGGTTCCTGCGCGATGTGGTCAAGGCCGAAACCGGCATCAGTCTCAACGAGGCCAAGCGTGAACTGGTGTACGGGCGCGTATCGCGCCGCATCCGGGCGTTGGGGCTGAAAGGCTTCGCGGCCTATCGCGAGCTGCTGTGCTCGGGCGATCCGCAGGAGTTCGTCGAATTCACCAACGCCCTGACCACCAATCTCACGTCCTTCTTCCGCGAGCCGCATCATTTCGACTATCTGCGCGACCAGTTCCTGTTGCCGCGCGCCAGCGACCGCTCCGCAGCGCGGCGCATCCGCATCTGGTCGTCCGCCTGCTCGACCGGCGAGGAGCCGTATTCCATCGCGATGACCGTGATCGAGGCGCTGCCCGAGTGGCGCCAGTGGGACATCAAGATCCTCGCCACCGACCTGGATTCGGCAGTGCTGGCGCGCGCGCAGGCCGGCCGCTATCCGGCCGATCGCGTGCGCGGGTTGCCAGACCGGCGCGTGGCGCAGCACTTCCGGGAAATCCGCCAGGGCAGGGACAGCAGCTACCAGGTGCTGCCGGAAGTCGCGGGCCTGATCACCTTCAAGCAGCTCAACCTCATGCATCCGCTGCCCATGAGCGGCCCGCTGGACGTGATCTTCTGCCGCAACGTGGTGATCTACTTCGACAAGGACACGCAGCGCGATCTGTTCGGTCGCATGTCGAAGCTGCAGCGCCCCGGCGACCTGCTGATGCTGGGCCACTCCGAAAACCTGTTCAAGGTGTGCGACGATTACACCCTGATCGGCAAGACCATCTACCGGCGCAACTGACGTGGCAGGACTGCTCCATCGCGCCGCGGCCGTTCCCAGACCCGATGCCCTGCACGGCTTCGATCACGTGCAGCGCTACTGGGATCCGGCCACCAGGTGCTGGACCGCCAAGATCCTGCCGGGCGAGTTCTACGTCACGCGCGATTCGGAAGCCATCAACACCGTGCTGGGCTCGTGCATCTCGGCCTGTATCCGCGACCCGGCCATCGGCATGGGCGGCATGAACCACTTCATGCTGCCCGAGGACAGCGAGGGCGGCAGCGGCTCGTGGAACAAGGCCGATGGCGGCGCATCCACGCGTTACGGCTCCTACGCCATGGAGAGCCTGATCAACGAACTGCTCAAGCTCGGCGCGCGCCGCGAGCGCTTCGAAGTCAAGCTGTTCGGCGGCGGCAGGATCCTGCCCACCATGACCGACGTGGGGGTCCGCAACATCTCGTTCGCCAGGTCCTTCCTGCGCACCGAAGGCCTGAAGATCGTCGCGGAAGACGTCGGGGATGTCTATCCGCGCCGCGTGGTGTACTTCCCCGAGTCCGGGCGCGTGCTGCTCAAGCACCTGCGCGCGGTGGAGAGCAAGAGCATCGCTTCCACCGAGACCAGCTATCGCGCCAGCATGGGCCAGCAGAGCGCGGGCAACGACGTGGAGCTGTTCTAGCAACCGGTGGCCAGGGGAGCAAGCGCATCATGCCGTCTGCAGGCGCCCGCATCCGGGTGCTGATCGTCGATGATTCCGCGCTGGTGCGGAAGATCCTGGCCGAGCTGCTAGCCAGCGATGGCAGCATCGAAGTGGTGGGCGCGGCAGCCGATGCCTACATCGCACGCGAGAAGATCAAGGAGCTCAACCCCGACGTGCTGACGCTGGACGTGGAGATGCCGAAGATGGATGGTGTCACGTTCCTGCGCAACCTGATGCGGTTGCGGCCCATGCCGGTGGTGATGGTGTCCTCGCTCACCGACCACGGCGCCGAGATCACGCTCGACGCGCTGGCGCTGGGGGCGGTGGACTACCTGCCCAAGCCGAAGATCGACCTGGCGGCGACCCTGGGCGAATATCGCGACGAGCTCATCGCCAAAGTGAAGATGGCCGCGAACGCGCGTGTGCGCGCGCTCGGCAGCAGGGCGGCCGCGAGCGTGCAGCCGGAGCCGAAGCAGACCGCCGATGCGGTCCTGCCCAGGCAACCGCCGCACCCGTTCCGCACCACCGATCGCATCATCGCGATCGGCGCCTCCACGGGCGGCACCGAGGCCATCAAGGCGGTGCTGATGGGCCTGCCGCCGGACACACCCGGCGTGCTGATCACGCAGCACATCCCCAAGGCCTTCAGCACGCCGTTCGCACACCGCATGAACCAGTGTTGCCAGATGACGGTGTACGAGGCCGAAGACGGCCAGCAGGTGCTGCCGGGTCACGTGTACATCGCGCCCGGCGACCAGCACCTGCTGCTGGTGCGCGATGGCGCGCGCTACATCTGCCGGCTCGACTCGGGGCCACCCGTGAACCGGCACAAGCCTTCGGTCGACGTGCTGTTCCGCTCGGTGGCGCAGCAGGCCGGCCGCAACGCCATCGGCGCCATCCTCACCGGCATGGGGAAGGACGGGGCGGCCGGATTGAAGGAGATGCGCGACGCGGGCAGCCCGACCATCGCGCAGGACGAGGCCAGCAGCGTGGTCTGGGGGATGCCGGGCGCCGCGGTGGAGGCCGGCGCGGCCGGCCAGATCTTGCCGCTGGAGGCCATCAGTGCGCGGCTGCGCCAGCTTTCGATGTCGATGGACATCACCCGGCAGGCCAGCGCCGGTTGAATCCGGCTCAATGGCGTCCCGGGACGGCCGATACAGGCATTGAGCATCACCATGAGCATCGCCTTGACCCACCAGCCTGCGACCGCCGGCGCTGGCACGCTGCCCATCCTGGAGGCGGAGCTGGCCGATTGCCTGGCGCAAGGGCGGCTGGCCTTGCCGAGCTTCCCGGACGTGGCGGTGCGGATCCGGCGCGTGCTGGCCGACGAGCGCGCCACGCCCGCCCAGATCGAACGCGTGCTGGGCTCCGAACCCGCGCTGGCCGCGCAGCTCATGCGGCTGGCGAATTCCGCGGCACTCAATCCCGCCGGCCGCGCCGTGACCGCGATCCGCACGGCCGTCGCACGCCTCGGTATCAACATCGTGCGCAGCGCCACGATTTCGTTCGCCATGTCGCAGGTCAGGCATGCCGGCGAGCTCAAGGGACTGGAAACCAGGCTCGACGCCCTGTGGCGGCGGAGCACGCTGGTGGCGGCGCTGTGTTACGTGAGCGCCAGTCATTGCCCCGGCCTGGATCCCGACGAAGCGCTGCTGACCGGCCTGTTGCATGGCGTGGGCCGTCTGTTCCTGCTCTCCAGGCTCAACCGCTATCCCGACCTGCTGGCCAACCCCGTCGCCTGCCAGCAGCTCGAGCAGGCCTGGCAGGTGCGCATCGCGACCGCGATTCTCGAACAGTGGGAAATGCCTCCGGCCATCGTGCGGGCCATCGGCTCGCAGGATGAGGGCGAACGCGAGCACGCCGGACCCGCGGACCTGGCCGACGTGCTGCTGGTTGCGAACCTGCTGGCGTCGTTCCGCGATTCGCAGCCGGAACTGATGAGCGCCCTGCAGCACGTGCCTGCGATGCATCGCATGGGTCCTGACGGCGCCCAGCTGCTGGCGATCATCGACGCCTCGCGGCAGCAGCTCGATACGCTGCAGGCGGCCTTCGGCCCGTAGTGGCGTCGCGGGGTGCGCGCCGTGCGTGACGTGGCGCACGCCTGGCCCGCCAGATTGCGTGCGCTGGTATCAGTTTCGGCGCCAGGCGGCCGATACCTTGCGTGATGAACGACAACACCGCCACCGCTGGCACGCCGATCCGGATCCTGGTGGTGGACGACATCGCCGCGGTGCGCGAGCCGCTGCTGCAGGTCTTGCGGTGCGATGCGGACCTGGAGCTGGCAGGCTGGGCCGCCGACGTCGACACGGCGCAGCAGCTCGTGCAGTCGCTGGCGCCGGACGTGGTGCTGCTCAACGGCGAGCTGGCGCGCGTCGACACGCTGCCGTGGCTGCGCCGTCTGCTGCGCCAGCGCCCGGTGCCGGTACTGGTCTCCGCAGCGGCGACGCCGCGCTCGGCGGCGCTGGCGTTCGGCGCGCTGGAACAGGGTGCCGTGGATCTGGTGGTGCGTCCCCGTCCCGAGCTGCCCGCCGAGCAGGAGCGCTACGCGGGCGACTGCCGGCGCCAGATCCGGATGGCGGCAGGCGCGCGGGTGCGGCCGCTGGGCGCGTCGGTATCGCTCCGGGGAGCGTCGCCGGTGATCGCCCACACCGGCCAGCCTGGCCTCAACGATACGGGCCTGATGCCGTTTCGCGGCACCGACCAGCTCATCGCGCTCGGCGCCGGCGAGGGAGGGGTGGCCGCGGTGCGTGACATCCTGTGCCGCCTGCCGGCCGAAACGCCGGCGATGGTGATCGCGCTGTCGTTGCCGAAGGTGTTCAGCACCGCCTTCGCGCAGCGCATGAACGATGCCTCGCCGCTGATCGTGCACGAGGCGCGCGACGGACAAACCATCCAGATGGGACACGTGTACTTCGCGCCCGGCAACCAGCACCTGCAGGTGGAACGAGAAGCCAAGCGCTATCGCTGCCGGCTCAGCGATGCGCATCCCGTCCACCATCGCCGGCCCAGCGTCGATGTGCTGTTCCATTCAGTGGCGCACGGCGCAGGCGCGCGCGCGATCGGCGTGATCCTCACCGGCGCCGGCACCGATGGCGCGATGGGCCTGAAGGCGCTGCGCGAGCGGGGTGCCGCCACGCTGGTCCAGGACGAGCGCAGCAGCGTGGTCTGGGGCATGCCGGGTGCGGCCATCCAGACGGGCGCAGCCGGCCAGATCCTGCCGCTCGAGCAGATGGCGGATGGCCTGCAGCAGCTGGTGGCGCAGCGGCGCGATGCGGTTGCGGCGCGGGCGTGAGCTGGCGCACAGCCGCGGTATCAAGTTTGCGCGCCGCGCGCCGACAGCCCGCTTGCATGTCATCGATTGCAACCACAGGGATTAATACAGGCCGGAATCAATCGTGAGCGGACTCCCCACACCGATGGAAAGCCGGACGGCGTCGCACCTGAGCAGCAACGTCGAAGCCTTTGAATTCGTGCGCGAACTGGCCGCCGAACTCTCGGGTGGCGTAATCACGCTGCCGAGCTACCCGGACGTGGCGCTGCGCGTGCAGCGCGTGCTGTCCGACGAGGACGCCAGCAGCGAGCGCGTGGTGCGGGTGGTGGGCGCGGAGCCGGTGCTCGCGGCGCGCGTGCTGGCGATGGCGAACTCCGTGGCCATGAATCCCACCGGCAAGCCGGTGGCGGATCTGCGCACCGCGGTCACGCGGCTGGGCTTCGACGCGCTGCGCGCCACCGTGGTCGGCTATGCCATGACCCAGCTGCGCAGCGCCGAGCAGTTCAAGCCGATCGCGAAGGAACTCATGGCGCAGTGGCAGCACAGCGTGTGGATGGCGGCCACCAGCTTCGTGCTGGCGCGGCGCCAGCGCCGCAACAACCCGGACACCGCCATGCTGGCCGGCCTGGTGGAAGGCGTTGGCAAGCTCTACATCCTCACGCGCGCGTCGCGGCACGCGGCGTTGTTCGCGGATGCGGCGGTCTACCACGGCATCGTGCGCGACTGGCACGCCAGCATCGCCCGCGCGGTGCTCGAGCAGTGGCGCATGACCGAGGAGATCATCGTGGCGGTGCAGGCCGCCGAGCAGGCCGGTCGCGAGGAGCGTGGCTACAGCAACCTCGCCGACGTGCTGGCCGCCAGCTCGCTGCTGCTGACCTGCCGCGAAGCGCCCGAAATGCTCGCGCTGCAATTGCCCGATCACCTCGCGGCCCAGCGGCTGGGCATCAGCCTCGGCGACGGCGGGAGCCTGGTGGCCGAGGCGGCGGCGGAAGTGGCCGCGCTGCGCGAGGCGCTCGGACACTAGCCCGCGGCGCGAGCGCCGCTCGGCACACGGGCGCTCAACGGAAGTCCCTCGAGGCACGCCGCAGCTGCGGCAGCCATTCCGAACCATCCTCCAGGCGGCGCGCGAGCACGTGCCGCACGCCCTCCCGGTTCTGCAGCGTGCCGCTGATCACCAGCAGGCTGGCGCGCACCGCCACGTCGGCGAACGCCTCGAACACGTCGGACTGCACCACGGCGTTGGCGATGCCGGTTTCATCCTCCAGCGATACGAACACCACGCCGCTGGCGGTGCCCGGCCGCTGCATGTGCGTGACCAGGCCGCCGATGCGCACCGGCGTGTCATCGGGTTGCGCGCCGAGTTCCGCGGCGCTGAGGATGTGCTGGCGCGCCAGCCTGGCGCGCAGCAGCTGCAGCGGATGGCGGCCGGTGCTGAAGCCGAGGTGGCGATAGTCGGCCATCAGCTCCTGCATCTCGCCCGGCACGGGCAGCGCGGGCGCCTGTTCTGCCGCGGCATGGCCCTGCAACAGCGCCGGCAGCCGCTCGTTCCCCAGCGCCTGCCACAGGGCCGCGTGGCGGTGGGCGGCGAGGCTGCGCAAGGCACCGGCCTGCGCCAGGCGCTGCAGATCGCTGCGGGTGAGTCCCGCCTGCAACGCCAGCGCGTCGATGCTGGCCGGCGCGCGCGCGGCGCAGCAGTCGGCGATGCGGCGCGCGAGCGTCTGCTGCAGCCCGCGGATCTGGTTCAGCCCCACGCGCAACGCCAGCGCGCCGTCGCTCTGCCGCTCGAGCGTGCACTCGTACGCGCTGCGCAGCACGTCGACGGGCAGCACGGTGACGCCGTCGCGGCGCGCTTCGGCCAGCAGCTGCGCCGGCGCATAGAAACCCATGGGCTGGCTGTTGACGAGCGCGGCGAAGAACGCGGCCGGGTGATGGCACTTGAGCCAGCACGAGACGTAGGTGAGCAGCGCGAACGAGGCCGCGTGCGATTCGGGGAAGCCGTAGTCGGCGAAACCCTGGATCTGCGCGAAGATGCGCTCGGCGTATTCGGCCTCGTAGCCGTTGGCGCGCATGCCGGCCAGCAGGCGTTCGCGATGCGGCGTGAGCGAGCCCGTGTGCTTCCACGCCGCCATCGAACGGCGCAGCTGGTCGGCTTCGCCGGGCGTGAAATTGGCCGCGACCATCGCGATCTTCATCACCTGTTCCTGGAACAGCGGCACGCCCAGCGTCTTCTCCAGCACCGCGCGCAGCTCGGGCTTCGGATAGCTCACGGGCTCCTGGCCCTGCCGGCGCCGCAGGTACGGGTGCACCATGCCGCCCTGGATCGGGCCGGGGCGCACGATGGCCACTTCGATCACCAGGTCGTAGTAGCAGCGCGGCCTGAGCCGCGGCAGCATGCTCATCTGCGCGCGCGATTCGATCTGGAACACGCCGATGGTTTCCGCGCGGCAGATCATGTCGTAGGTGGGCGCATCGTCGGGTGGAATGTCCTGCATGCGCGTCGGGCCCGTGCCGTGCTCGCCGAGCAGGCGCAGGCAGCGGCGGATCGCGGTGAGCATGCCCAGCGCCAGCACGTCCACCTTCAGCAGGCCCAGCGCCTCGAGGTCGTCCTTGTCCCACTGGATCACGGTACGCTCGGGCATGGCCGCGTTCTCCACCGGCACCAGCCGGTGCAGCGGCTCGCCCGAAATCACGAAACCGCCGACGTGCTGCGAGAGATGGCGCGGCTGGCCACGCAGCTGGGCCACCAGCGCGGCGAGCTGCAGCAGCGTGGTGCGCGCGACCCCCGGCAGCAGTGCGCACAGGTCGGCCGGCAGCGTGCGCGGATCGCGCCAGTCGAGCCGCGCGTGCGCGAGCCGCTCCACCTGCGCGGCATCGAGGCCGAGCACCTTGCCCAGGTCGCGCACCGCGCTGCGCCGGCGGTAGCGGATCACGGTGGCCGCGAGCGCGGTGCGTTCGCGGCCGTAGCGGCGATAGATCCACTGGATGACTTCCTCGCGCCGCTCGTGCTCGAAATCCACGTCGATGTCGGGCGGTTCGCCGCGCTCGCGGCTCAGGAAGCGCTCGAACAGCAGTTCGGTGCGGGCCGGATCGACCTCGGTGATGCCGAGCACGTAGCACACCACCGAGTTGGCCGCCGAACCGCGGCCCTGGCACAGGATGCCCGCGCCGCGCGCGTACGCGACGATGTCGTGCACGGTGAGGAAGAAGTTCTCGTACTGCAGCTCGGCGATCAGCGTGAGTTCGCGCTCCAGCTGCGCGCGCAGCCGTGGCGCGGTGCCTGCGGGCCAGCGACGCATTTCGCCCTCGGCCACGAGCTGCCGCAGGTGCTCGAGCGGCGTGCGGCCTGCCGGCACCAGTTCGGCGGGATAGCGGTACTGCAGCTCGGCGAACGAGAAGCGGCAGCGCTGCGCCACCGCCAGCGTCTCGGCCAGCAGCCCGGGCGGGTAAATCCGCTGCAGCGTGGCGAGCGGGCGCAGGTGGCGCTCGCCGTTGGCGAACAGCCGCCAGCCCGCGGCGCCGAGCGTGCAGCCGTGGCGGATGGCGGTGAGCGCGTCCTGCAGTGCGCGGCGTTCGCGCGCATGCATGTGCACATCGCCGGCCGCCAGCGCGGGCAGGGCGTGGGTTGCACCGAGCGCCAGGCAACGCTGCAGCCACGCTGCGTCGTCGGCCTCGCGATGCAGCTCCACGGCGAGCCATGCGCGCCGTGCGAAGTGCTTTTGCACCCAGCACGCCTGGGCGTCGAGCAGTGCCGCGTGGTCGGTGCCGGCGGGCACGCGACGCGGTGGCACCCACAGCGCGAGGCAACGCCCGAGGCCGCTCTCGAAATCGGCGCGCGCGATGCGGTATTCGCCCTTGGGCGCATCGCGCCGGGCCTTGGTGATGAGCTGGCACAGTTCGGCGTACGCCTCGCGATCGGTGCACAGCAGGATGAGCTGCAACTGATCGGGCAGCTGGAACTGCGAGCCCGCGATCAGCTGCGGACGCGTGGCCGCGGGCAGTTCCTGCCACGCCAGCCACGCCCGCACCGCGCCAGCCATCGAGCATTCATCGCAGATCGCGAGCGCCGCATAGCCGAGTGCGTGCGCCGCGTCCATCAGCTCCTTCGGATCCGAAGCGCCGCGCAGGAAGCTGAAGTGGCTGAGCGCGTGCAGCTCGGCGTAGCCGCCAGGCGGCCAGGTCGCCGCCTGGTTCACGAGCACGCCTGGCTCACGACCACAGGCCGTGCAGGTACCAGCCGCCACGCTGGCGATCGAAGTACACCCACAGCCGCGAACCGCGCGCGTCGCAGGCGGCGAAATAGTCGCGGGTGGCATCCTCGCCACTCCACCAGCCGGACTCGATGCGCTCGGGACCGGCCAGCAGCTGCGGGGGCGCCGCCAGCGGCTGCGGTTCGGGCAGCAGCATGCAGGGACGCGGCGCGGCCACGGGCGCGTGATCGCTGCCGGCGGCGTCGGCGACGGGCGCGTAGCGGTACGCGCGCTCGGGGCGATGATCGGCCTGCAGCCGCGGCAGGCTCAGCGCGCCCGGGCCCAGCGCGGCGCGCAGCCGGTCGCAGGTCTCGTGCCACTGCTGTTGCTGCTCGACGGCCGCATCGAACAGGTCCTGCTGCAGCACGCTGGGCGCCGTGAAGCGCCGCGCCTCGACGCGCAGCGCGCGCACGCCTTCGGGCAGCGCCAGCTTCTCGAGCTGCAGCGCGAGCAGCGCGAGCAGCCGGGCCGCGGCGCGTTCGGGTTGCGCCGTGCCCACCTGCAGGCGCGTCTCGGCGTGGTGCGCGTGCTCCAGGCAGAGCGTGAAATCCTGCACCGCGCGGTCGCGGGCGCGCAGGTAGCCCTGGAATTCGCCGAGCAGCCGCTGCAGCGGGAAGCGCAGCGCTTGGGTGTCGTGCACCTCGGCCGCGAATTCGCAGCGGCTGTGGTAGCGCGTGGGCAGGCCGAGGCGCGGCAGCGGTTCGGCTTCCAGGCCCTGCAGGCGTCGCAACGCCCGCGTCGTGGCGGGACCGAAGCGCCGCGCCAGCGCGTCGGAGGGCAGCGCCAGCACCTGGTCGATGCGCGTCAGGCCGCTCGCGGCCAGCGCGGCGAGCGTGGCCTCGGGCAACGCCAGCCACTGCAGGCGGAACGCCCGCCACGAGCGTTGCAGGGCCGCGGTGTCCGCGCACGGCGCGCTGCAGCCGGCGCGGGCACGCAGCAGGGCGGCCGCGGGCGTGGGGGCCATGCCGTGGCGGAACGGATAGTCGAGTTCGCCCAGCGCCGCTTCGATGCGCGCCAGCAGCGCCGCGAGACCGCCGAACAGCGCGAGGCTCGCGCCGATCTCCAGCCACAGCACGTCGTGGCGAAGCGAGGGATCGCTGCGGGTCGCCGCGGCTTCGGCCTCGGCGGCGCGCACGCTGATGTCGCCGCTCCACTGCTGCGCCCACCAGCCGAGGCGCTGCAGCGCCGCTGCATCAAGCGGCGGCGGCAGGATGCACAACCACAGCACCGGGCGCTCCTCCGCGCACTTTCCTGATCCGCACCTGCAATGCGCCCGCGGGCAGGGCTTCGAGCTGCAGGCGCAGCGCGGCGGGCGACGAGGCTTCGGCCGCGTGCGTGGGCCGGTACAGCCAGCCCGCCGAGCCGCCCGCTTCGGCCGCGAGCTGCAGGCGCCTGAGGCTGCGCTCCTCCACCTGCGCGGGCCACGCCAGCACGGCGCCGAAGGCCGGACAACGCAGCGTCTGCTCGGTGGCCCACAGCGCATCGCGCGGCGTCGTGGGCTGCACCAGCAGCAGCTGCGCCAGCGGCAGGCCGCGCTGCGCGAGCGCGGGCGGGTAGGGCAGCCAGGGCGGCGCGATCAGGGCGAGGTAGCGTCCGCTCCGGGCGAGCGCGATCAGCGCCGGCAGCAGCAGCGAGAGTTCGCCGATGCCGGGTTGCGCGGGCATGATCTCGTTGAGCGCGCCCAGCGGCCAGCCGCCGCCGGGCAGCAGCGCGTCGAGCGCGGTGAAGCCGGTGGGCTGGTAACGCGGCGCGGCGCCAGCGGCGCGCAGGCCGTGACGGCAGCGTTCGGCGAGCTGCTCCAGCAGCGCGCTGCGGTTCATGGCAAGGGCCGCATCGGCAACGCGGTGCGCACCACGCCCACCACCAGCCCTTCGATCACGCAGTGCTGCCGCCGCAGATCGACATGGATCGGTTCGAACCCGGGATTGGCGGGCTCGAGCGTGAGCAGCGGGCCACTGCGGCGGTAATATTTCACCGTGGCTTCGTCGCCGAGCCGCGCCACCACGATCTGGCCATTGCGCACGCTGCCGGTGTGATGCACGGCGAGGATGTCCCGGTCCTGGATGTCGGCCTCGCGCATGCTTTCGCCACGCACGCGCAACAGGAAATCCGCGCGCGGCCTGAACAGCGCGGGATCGATCAGCAGCTCGGCTTCGATGTTGGAGTCCGCGAGCGTGGGCAGGCCCGCCGCGATCCGGCCATACAGCGGCAGCCGCGGTGCCAGCGCCGGATGTGGCGGCAGGCCGGCCAGGCCGCTGCCCAGGCCGCCGGCCAGGGCCAGCACCGCCCGCGCGCCCTCGCGCACCCGGATGCCGCGCGCCAGGCCGGCGCTGAGTTCGAGATAACCCTTGCGCGCCAGCGCCCGCAGATGCTGCTCGATGCCCTGGCGATTGCGCAGGCCGAGCTGCCCGGCCAGTTCGCCGCGGGTCGGCGGCAGCCCCTGTTCCGCGAGCTGGCGCAGGATGAGTTCCAGGATCTGCTGCTGGCGAGGGGTGAGGCTGGGCATGGACAGGTTCATGGCGATACCATACATCTGTCTGGTATCGTTTTGAAACCTATTGAACACTTGCGGGTATTACACTCATTAGCAACGGGATGGGCGGGGTCGTGAAACATGGATGCTTCAATTCCCCTCTGGCGCCGGCCGCGCTGGGTGGTGACCGCACTTGTATTTTTCCTCTTCAGTGTCATTGGGTTACGCGTTGCACTTAAAGCGATGACTCCGCCGCCGGCGGCGGATCTGCCGCCGGTGGTAAGCGTGGTGAGCCCGATGCCGGGCAGCATCCCCACCCGCATCGCCGTGGTGGGTACCCTCAGCGCGCGCAATGAAATGCCCATCAGCCCCGAAGGCGAAGGGGGCCGCATCGCCAGCGTGCTGGTGGAAGCGGGCGACCTCGTCAAAGGCGGCCAGCTGCTGGCGCAGCTCGATCCCACCGTGCCGCGATCGCAGCTCGCGGCCGCCGAAGCTTCGCTGGCGGAGCTCAAGGCCTCGGCCGAGGTGGCCGACGCCGAATACCAGCGCGCGCAACGCGCCGGTGGCGCCTTCTCGGTGGAGGAGTCCGAACGCCGCCGCACCGCTTCCGTCACCGCGCACGCGCGCGTGGACGTGGCCGCCGCGCAGGTGGCCGAAGCACGCTCGCGACTCGAACGCACGCGCATCGTCGCGCCCACCGCCGGCCTCGTGCTCGCGCGCAGCGCGGAGGTGGGACAGGTCGCCACGGCCGGCGTCACGGTGCTGTTCCGGCTGGCGCGCAACGGCGAACTCGAGATGCGCGCGCAGGTGGCCGAACAGGACGTGCCGCGCCTGCGGGACGGACAGATCGCGCAGGTACGCCTGAGCGGCGTGAGCCGCAGCTTCGCGGGACGCATCTGGCAGGTGGGCGCCATCATCGATCCGCTCTCGCGCCAGGGCAGCGTGCGCATCGCGTTGCCCGAGCGTGACCGCGACCTCAGGCCCGGCGCGTTCGCGCGCGCCGACATCGAAGTGGGCGCCAGCGTCGGCGCCATCGTGCCGCAGACCGCGGTGCTGAGCGACGAGCAGGGCAGCTACGTGCTGACGGTGCAGAACGACCTGCATCTCGCGCGGCAACCCGTGACCGTGGGCGGCGCGCAGCGCGAGGGACTCCTGATCACGCAGGGACTGGTGGCCGGGCAGAAAGTCGTGGCCACCGCGGGGGTGTTCCTGCATCCGGGTGAGCGCGTGAGCCTCGCCCCGGACGCCGGTTCGTGAAGAACATCTCCGCCTGGGCGATCCGCCACCCGGTGTTTCCGCTGGTGCTGTTCACGGTGCTCACCGTGTACGGCATCGTCTCGTTCGTGCGCCTGCCCATCAATCTCAATCCGGACATCTCCGCGCCCTTCGTGGAGGTGCTGGTGTTCGAGCCGGGCGCCGTGCCCAGCGAGATGGAGACGCAGATCATGCAGAAGGTGGAGGGCGCCATCGCCGGGGTGGGCGACGTGAAGAACATCACCTCGCGCGCCACCGAAGGCACGGCCTATTTCAGCATCGAATTCCAGATCGGCACGCCGGTGGATCGCGCGCTCAACGACGTGCGCGATGCGGTGGCGCGGGTGCGTTCGCTGCTGCCGTCCGACATCCAGGAGCCCGTGGTGCGGCGGGTGAGCATCGATG
>Ga0335083_10005249_pt1 | contig 16369 bp, 13 predicted proteins | sample Lox_Sample_42_FD_206716 | JGI IMG/M metagenome (GOLD analysis project Ga0335083, IMG submission 206716) | Soil microbial communities from Loxahatchee National Wildlife Refuge, Florida, United States - Lox_Sample_4.2 | ecosystem: Environmental > Terrestrial > Soil > Wetlands | place: USA... | reverse complement strand
CATGGCGGGCAGGAAGGTGAGCGAGGAGGCCATGGTCAGGGCGACCGCGAGGGCCGCGGCGGCCGAGACGCCGTCCAGGAAGCTGACCCCGAGGGCGAACTGGCCGAGCAGGGCGATGCACACCGTGCCGCCGGCCAGCAGCACGGTACGGCCCGAGGTCCGCACGGCCAGGGCGGCCGCGTCCGCCAGCGGCAGCCCGGCCCGCACCGCGGCCCGGTGCCGCCCGATGATGAACAGGCCGTAATCCACCCCGACCCCGAGGCCGATCAGGATGGCGAGCTGGGTGGCCGCGCTGGATATGCCGAACGGGTGGCTGAGCAGCCCCGTCAGCGACACTCCGATGCCCAGCGCGAGCAGCGCGGTGACCAGCGGCAGCAGCGACGCCAGCAGCGCCCCGCCGAACACGAGCAGCATGACGGCCAGCGCGGCGACGATACCGACCCCGACCGAACGGCCCAGGCCGACCCGCTCGGAGTTGGTGATGGCCGGGCCGCCCAGGGACACGTGGACATCGGGTCCGTCGGCGGACTCCGCCGCGTTGATAAGGCTCTTCGCGTCGGCGACGGTGATCTGGTCCGATGGCTTGGCCCAGGCCACCCGGGCGAACGCGACGGTGCCGTCGCTGCTGATCTGATCGACGCCGTCCGGAGCGTACGGGCTGGCTACGTTCGCCACCCCCGGCACCGCGGCCGCCCGGGCCAGCGCCGCGCTCACCGCGGACCGCACCGCGGCGGAGCGGATGGTGGCGCCGTTCCCGGCCTGGATCACCACCTGGTCGCCCTCCCCCGCCGCGGCGGGGAAGTTCGCGGCCAGCAGGGTGGCCGCCGCCTGCGAGTCGGTGCCCGGCAGGGCCAGGTTGGTGGTGAAATGAGTGCCGGCGGCCGCGCTGGCCCCGGCGATGGCGGCTAGGGCCAGCAGCCAGGCGGCCACCACCCTCCAGCGATGCTCGAAACACCAGCGGGCCAGTCTGGCCATGGGAAGGAACCTCCGTGCTCGGTGCGGGAGCGCCCGTCGCGCCCCGGGCCCCATGGTTCCGCCGGCCACCCCGCGGCGTCGTGGGCCTGCGGGCTCGATTTGCGCTCACCCGGCGGGGGTAGCGGCCGGGGCGGCAGCGGCCGGGATGAGCCTGGAGGTGTACGGGATAAATCGGCGCCGGGGCGTATGACGGCCGGCCGTGTCGTGGGTAGCGTCGGACTATGTACAGCCATGCCCTGGACGGCGATCCGGCCCCGCCGCTGATCCGGCGGCTCGCGGGCCGCCGCTTCACTCCGGCCCAGCTGGTCGCCATCGACGCGGCGGCGGTCGCGGTGGTGATCGTGGCGGTGGAATTCGTCATGACCCGGCGGACGCCCCGGGTGTCGGGTCCCGGCTGGGACACCGCCATCTGGACGGCCTACGCGGTGGCCGCGGCGGCCACCCTGGCCCGCCGCCGGTCGCCACGGCTGGCACTGGCGGTGGTCGTGCCCGTCGCGGTGGCGACACTATGCCTGCGGGCCGGGGAATCGATCGTCTTCCTGGTCGCGATGGCCCTTTACTCCGCGGTGACGGCGGTGTCGCGGCCGGTCGCCTCGGCCGTGGCTGGCCTGGTGGCGAGCACGATCCTGGCCGCCACCCTGATCGGGGGCGGCCCGCAGGTCGCCCAGGCCGCCATCGCCAGCGTGGCGCTGATCGGCCTCGGCTGGCTGGCCGGGGAGAACACCCGGGCCGGCCGGGTCTACGCCGGCCAGCAGGCCGAGCGAGCCGCGGAGAAGGCGGCGGCCGCCGCTGCCGAGCAGGCCGAGCAGGTCAGCCGGGCGCTCGCCGGCGAACGGGCTCAGATCGCCCGGGACCTGCACGACATCGTGGCCCACGCGATGAGCGTCATCGCGGTGCGCTCCGGGGTGGCCCGGATGGTCATCGACTCCGACCCGGACCAGGCCCGGGACGCGCTGGCCATCATCGAGATCACCACCCGGCGGGCGCTGCACGAGATGCGGCTGCTGGTCGGGATGCTGCGCGCTCCCGGGGACCAGGCCGCCGAGCTGAGCCCGGTCCCCGGCCTGGCCGACCTGGACCGGCTGATCGCCGACACGGCGGTGGCCGGCGTGGCCGCCGAGGTGGACGTCGAGGGCGAGGTCCGTCCGCTGCCCCCGGCTGCCGACCTGTCCGCCTACCGAATCGTGCAAGAAGCCCTGACCAACGTGGTGCGGCACGCGGGCCCGACCCATGCCCGGGTCAGGATCGGCTACCGCCCGGGTGAGCTGAGCATCGAGGTGACCGACGACGGGCCGCGCGGCCAGGCCCCGCGGCCGATCGCCCGCGCGGGCGGCGGCCACGGCCTGATCGGGATACGGGAACGGGCCGCCCTGTTCGGTGGCCAGATGGAGGCCGGGCGGCACGGGAGCGGTTTCCGGGTCCGGGCCGTGGTGCCCACCGAAGAATTCGGCGGGGGCGGCGCATGATCAAGGTAGTGATCGCCGACGACCAGGCCCTGGTGCGAGGCGGCTTCACGGTCATGGTCCGGGCGGCGCCCGACATGGAGGTGGCGGGCGAGGCCGGCGACGGCGCCCAGGCCGTCGACCTGGTCCGCGAGCACCAGATGGACGTGCGGATGCCGGTCCTGGACGGCATCGAGGCCACCCGGGCCATCACCGCCGACCCCGTGACGGCCGGGGCCCGGATCCTCATCCTGACCACGTTCGACCTCGATGACTACGTGTACCGGGCGCTGCGCGCGGGGGCCAGCGGGTTCCTGCTCAAGGACACCGCCCCCGAGGACATGCTGGCCGCCATCCGCGTGCTGGCCGCCGGGGACGCCCTGCTGGCCCCGAGCGTGACCCGGCGGCTGATCCGCGAGTTCGCCGCCCGGCCCGAGCCGGAAGAACGCCCCACGCCCGAGCTGCTCGAGCCACTGTCGGCCCGGGAGCTCGAGGTCCTCGCGGAGGTGGCCGGCGGCTGGTCCAACGCCGAGATCGGCGAGCGCCTGCACATCTCCGCCGCCACCGCCAAGACCCACGTCAGCCGCCTGCTGATGAAGCTCGACGCCCACGACCGGGCCCAGCTAGTGATGATCGCCTACGAGACCCGCCTCGTCACCCCGGGCTGAACCGGCCAGTTCCGGGGCCTGGCGGGCCAGGACGTCTGCATAACCTGATGACCATGGGCAGGGCGGCGGGCTTTAGGAGCGATCCATGGCTTCTGGGCCAGCAGCCAGGCCAGTGCGATCTGCGCGGGGGTGGCGTCCTTGCCGTCGGCGATGCGGCCGAGCAGGTCCACCACTGCCTGGTTAGCCGTGCGCGCCTCCGGGGTGAACCGGGGCATGATGGCGCGGACGTCTCCGGTCCCGAATTCGGTGGTCTCGGCGTTACCGACGGCGGCCAGGGCGAGGCGGTGCCACTGGTCCGGACCGGAGCACTGTGATGGCGGGAACAAACAGAGCCGCCCGGACGGAAAGACAGGCGCAGTGGCCATCAGCGAGACCGCGCGGAGAAACCACGACGAGCTGTTCCCCGGCCACGTCCCGTCCCTCAAGGACACCGACCCCGAGCGGATCGAGATCGTCGGCAACTAGGGCGCGACCGCTGTCCGGCTGCCGCTCTCCGCGTCTATCCCGGCGAACCTGGCCCGGGCCGCGGGTGTCCACTGAGACCGGAGTGCTTCGATGCGCCGGGCGACCCGGCGCCCGATCCAGTCCGGCAGGAGCGCCTCGGGCAGCTGCGGATCGGTGCGGGGGAGGGCCCCGTACTCGTTGCTGAGCCGTACGCTCTCGAAGAGCTTCTCGTCGGGCGTCCGCGGCGCGAGCGTGCTGATGATGCGCTCGACCTGCTCGTAGTGCTCGCGCAGGGAGGCGAGGTCCCAGCCGCGGTCGACGATCTCCCGCTGATCGAGGCCGATGGCCTCGACGGTGCCGGCGAACGACACCGTGTGCCGCTGGAGGTCGAGCCGGTCCACGAGCTCGCGTATCTCGGTGACCCGCTCGACGTGCGGCGTGACCCACAGGCCCGGTGCCGGGTTGCCGAGGCCGGCCCACGTGAGCCCGGTGTACAGCGGCCGGCGGACCGACCGGTGCGAGGCCGGGATGGTCGGGAGGACGACGAGCCAGCGGCCATCCCACTGGCGGTAGGAGTCGCTGAGCGAGTACACCCGCAGTGAGCCGGACTCGAAGGTCCGCCGCAGCTTGGGGGTCAGTGACCAGCTCACCTCCCGTCCGGTCCGGGCAGCGGCGATCCAGTCAGAAGACGCGGCCCGGGCGATGGCCTGGCGCGCGGTCTGCTCTTCGATCCCCAGGCCGCGCAAGACCTGCACCAGCGTCGCGGTCCGCACGGGCTTGCCGGCCGGCCACACCAGCTCGCCGAGGATCGTGAACAGGAGCGAGCGCGCGCTGCCAGGAGTGACGGACCCGTCGTCGGGCTGCAGCAGCGCGGAGCCGTGAGGGGTGGCCATCCGGTGTCCTCCGGGGTAGCGCGAGTGATACGTTCGACAGCCTAAGAGACTTAAGCGCAAAAGGTGTAGAGCGTATGGACTTCGGGCTGTCTCCCGACCAGATCGAGCTGCGTGCTGCCGTCCGGCAGATGGCCCGACGCGACCTGGCATCCGGGTACCTCGGACGGGCGAAATCCACCGAGTTCCCCTGGGAAGCCTACCGGCAGGTCGCCCGCCTGGGCGTGCTCGGACTGCTGGCCGGGCCCGAGCATAACCCGCTCGACCGCGAGGACCACGTGGCGGCGGGACTGGCAGTCGAGGAACTGGCTTACGCCGACTTCAACCTGGCGAACGGCTACCTGCTCACCGGCGAGAAGACCTCCGTGACCATGCTCGCGCACGCCGAGGCCATGCTCGTTGGCGTCAGCGCGGATCGGCGCCGAAGGCGCTGCTTTTCGCAGCGTGCTGGCCGGCTTCGACTTCACCCGCCCGCTCCTGGCCCTCACCGGGATCGGCTGCGCGCAGGCCTGCGTCGACCAGACCGCGCGCTATGTCGCGGACCGCGAGGCGTTCGGCGCGCCGCTCGCCTCGTTCGAGGGGGTCTCGTTCCCGCTAGCCGAGCACAGCACGACCCTGGAGGCGGCCCGGCTGCTCTGCTACGCCGCCCTGTGGCTGCGCGACCAGCAGCGTCCGCACTCGGCGGAGGCGTCCATGTCCAAGTGGTACGGCCCGCTGGTCGCGAGCGCGGCCATCAAGGACTGCCTGCTGCTGCACGGTCACTACGGCTACGCGGAAGAGTTCGGCCTCGAGCAGCGCCTGCGCGACGTCATGGCGGTCGAGATCGCCGACGGCACCGCCCAGGTGCAGAAGATCGTCATCGCCCGGGAACGATTCGGCCGTTCGTTCGTCCCCTACGGCAAGCGCCCCGGCCAGCCGAAGTGACCTGACCGGCTACCAGACCGAGATGCCGCCGTTGACGGAGATGGCCTGACCGGTCAGCTTCGCCGCGGCCGGCCCGCCCAGGAAGACCACCAGCGACGCGAGGTCCTCCGGTTCCGCCACCCCCAGGTGCGCCTGGGACGCGGCCTTCTCGAAGAGCTTCCGGCTGAACCCGTCCTTCAGCACCATCTCGGCCGTCGGCGTGTTCGCGATCAGCGACGGCGTGACGGCGTTGACCCGGACCCCGTCCCGTTTCGCCTCGAGCGCCGCCACCTTGCTGAACATCACGATCGCCGCCATCGCCGCCCCGATCACGCTCTCGCCCGGCGTCGGCACCTTGGCGGCGTCGGAGGCGATGTTCACGATGCTGCCCCCGCCCTGCTCCTGCATCAGCGGCAGGACGATCCGGGTGAGCAGCATGGGCGGCAGCGCCTGCTGGGTGACGATCGTCGCCAGGTCCTCGGCGGGCGTGCGATGGAGCAGTTCGGGCCGGTACGAGCCCGTCACCGACGACACCGCGACATCGATCTGCCCGAACCTGTCCTGCGCCGTCGCCACGGCCCCGCGCACCTGCCCGGCGTCGCCCGCGTCAACGGACACGAACAGCACCTCAACTTCGGGGCACCGGGCCAGCACCGCCTGCCGCGCCGCCTCACCCCGCTCCGGGTTACGGGCGAGCAGGGCGATCCGCCGCACGCCCGCGTCGGCGAAGCCGATCGCGCTGGCCAGCCCGACGCCCGACGTGCCCCCGGCGACCAGCACGACCGAGTCGGCGTAACCGCGCACCAGGGGAGCAGCCATGGGTTCTCCTCGACAATCTACAAATACTGCGACTGAGTATACGTATATGTCCTACGTTGCTATGCTGCCAGCAGAGTCTTCCGACCGTCCGAGGAGGGGGCTCAATGAGCACTGAGCCGTGCCTGACGACGTCCTTGTGGCCCGCGGAACCGGGCGAGGTTCGCGACGTGACTGTATGCCAGGTCCTGTACCACGCGGCCGAGACCGTCCCGGACCGGGTGGCGCTGGTCGACTGCGTGGAGGACCCGGCCCGGCGGCGGCAATGGACCTACGCCGAGTTCATTAAAGAGGCCGAACGGGTGGCCCGCGCGCTCCTGTCCCGCTTCCAGCCCGGTGACCGGATCGCCGTGTGGGCGCCGAACAGCGCCGAATGGATCATTCTCCAGCAGGGCATCAGCCTGGCCGGGATGGTGCTGGTGGCCCTGAACCCGGCCTACCGGGCCCGCGAGATGCAGTTCACCCTTACCCAGTCCGGCGCGGCCGGGCTGTTCTGCGTCGACGAGTACCGCGGCTTCGACATGCGCGAGCTCGCCGGCCAGCTCCAGTCCGGACTCCCCGCCCTGCGCGCGGTCGTGTCACTGGACGACTGGGACGCCTTCGTGGCCAGCGGAGACGAAGCGACGCCGCTGCCCGAAGTAAAACCGTACGACCTGATCCAGGTCCAGTACACCTCGGGCACGACCGGCTTCCCCCGCGGCGCCATGCTGCACCACATGGGCCTGGTCAACGAGGCCACGTTCGTCGCCGAGCGGGCCGGCATGTCCGACGGGGGCGTGTACATCAACGCGATGCCGATGTACCACATCGGCGGCGGCGCGGTCACCTCGTTCGGCGCCTGGGCCAAGCGCGGCACCTTCGTCATCCTGCCCGGCTTCAGCCCGGCCACGATCCTGGAGGCGTTCGAGACGTACCGGGGCACGCACACGCTCGTGGTGCCGACCATGCTCATCGCCATGCTGGACCATCCCGACCTGGCGACCCGCGACCTGTCCAGCCTGCAGACCATCCTCAGCGGCGCGTCGTCGGTCCCCGCGTCCCTGGTGCGCAAGACCATCACCGCCCTGAACTGCCAGTTCAGCATCCTGTTCGGGCAGACCGAGGCGCACGGCGTGGTGTCCCAGACCCGCGTCACCGACTCGCCCGAAGACCAGGCCAGCACCGTCGGCCAGCCGCTTCCGCGGCTGGAGATGAAGATCGCCGACATGGACACCGGCGACCCGGTCCCGCTGGACGAACAGGGCGAGATCTGCGTCCGCGGTTACCAGACCATGCGCGGCTACTACGAGCTGCCCGAAGAAACCGCCGCCACCATCGACTCCGACGGCTGGCTGCACATGGGCGACCTCGGCTCGATGGACGCCCGCGGCTTCCTCAAGGTCACCGGGCGCGTCAAGGACATGATCATCCGCGGCGGGATGAACCTCTACCCGGCCGAGATCGAGGCCGCTCTCCAGGACCACCCCGCCATCGAGACCGCCGCCGTCATCGGCATCCCCGACGAACGCTGGGGCGAGCAGGTCGGTGCCGTCCTCCGCGTCCGGGCCGACCACGACCGCCCCGGCGTCCCCGAGCTGACCGAGTTCCTCCGCGCCCAGCTCGCCCCGCACAAGTGCCCCGTCTACTGGTCCTTCACCGAAGCGATGCCGATGACCCCTAGCGGCAAGATCCAGAAGTTCGTCCTCAGGGACCAGGCCGCCCAGGGCACTCTGGTCTTCGAGCAGGCCCAACTCACTGCCGACGGACGCCGATGACCGGGCCCAACTCGACGATCGCGGAGGGCCGGCCGTCGCACTCGGCGCACGAGTGCCCCGGCTCCGAGTGCGGCACCTGGGATGGCCGGTCGGCGTCTCCCGCCGCGGCCGCTGGCCCCGTTTCATGCTCGCGTGCGAGCAGCGCGGCCCCGTAAGCCCCGGTGATCTGCGGGTGCTCCGGCACGATCACCTCGTGGTCGAGCGCCACCGACAGGAAGTGCCGGGCGGCCGGGTTACGGGCGACGCCGCCGGTGAGGACCACCGGAGCACGCTTGCCGACCTGGGCGACCAGGGCCAGGGTACGAGCGGCGATGGCACGGTGCACGGACGCGGCGATGTCCTCGACGGCCAGGCCCTGGGCCAGCAGCGAGACGATCTCGGTCTCGGCGAAGGTGGCGCACATGCTGCTCACCTCCAGGTCGGCACCGCCCCGCAACGCTAGCGAACCGAGTTCCCCGATGTCGCACTCGATCGCGCGAGCGAGTACCTCGTAGAACCGCCCGGTGCCGCTAGCACAGCGGTCGTTCATAGCGAAGTCCGAAACGAGCCCGTCCGCGTCCACCGTGATGGCCTTGCTGTCCTGGCCGCCGATGTCGATGACCAGCCGCGCGCCGGGGACCATCGCCGACGTCCCGCGAGCGTGGCAGGTGATCTCGGTGAACGAGCGCTGGGCAAGCGGGACCAGGCGGCGGCCGTAGCCGGTCGAGACGGTGCCGGACAGGTCACCGGGCGCCAGGCCGGCGTCGGCGAGCGCCTCGTCCACCGCGCGCTGCATGCCCGCCCGGCTGACCGCGCCCATCTGCACGATCGACCACGCCTCGATCGTCCCGGCGTCGTCGACCACCACCGCCTTGGCGGTCGTGGAGCCGAGGTCGACCCCGAGGTAGCGGTTCACGGGCGAGCGGCCCCGGGAGCCCCGGCGGCACCCGTGTACTCGCCGCGCTGCCGCCGCACGTCGATCTGCTCGAGCATCGCCACCAGCCGGGACTCCAGGATCTCCTCCTTGTAGAAGGAGGCGTCGGCCACGTCGCCCTCGAAGAAGATCGACGGGATGCCCAGGGTGTTCTGCGCGGACCGCGCCAGCAGCCGCTGCGGCCCGGTGAACGCGCGGCAGGTCCTGGTCGAGTGGAACACGATCCCGTCCACGTCGTACTCCCGGCAGTCCCGCAGGGTGAGGTAGTCGAGCGTCCGGGTGCCGTGGTTGGTCGGGCACAGCAGGTAGTGCTGGGCCATGCCGCGCAGCGGGTTATCGACGTCGATCAGGTGCGGCTCCTGCCAGAACGCGTTGTGGATGTAGCGCCCGGCCAGCACCGCGGCGCCGTGCTCGGCGAACTTGCGGGACAGGAAGCCGAGCTTGTTCCAGTTCATGATCCCGTCGAAGTACAGCCGGTACCGCTCGCCCTCGATGCCGGGCACGCCCGCGTCCAGCCGCTGCCTGATCTCGTCGCGCACACCGCCGAAGTAGTCGACCAGTGCCTGGTCGCCCGGCAGGAAGTTGATCGGCGCCACGCACGCGATCCAGTCCCAGAACGTCGCGGGCGCCGGCCTGGCCTTGCACAAGTCGAGTCCCTCGCGGCGCAGCTCGGCCGCCTGCTTGATGTAGGACATGCCCTGGCTCAGCTCGTCCCAGCCGAACGGCCGCCCGGTCTGCGCCTCCAGCCACGCGATCAGCTCGCGTAGCTGGCCCTCGACGAAGTCGGAGGCCTCCTCCCACTCCTGGCCCGTCAGGTAACCGGCGTCCGGCTTGTTCCCCCACAGGAACGGGTGCGAGATGTTGAAGATCGGCAGCTGCTTGCCGAACACGCGGTAGGAGATGCCGTCCCACTGCTGGCCGGTGCTGCACCCGGCGTAGTTGTTCACGAAGAAGTCGGGAGCGGGCAGCCGCGCCGCGAGCTCGCGCTGGTCCTGGAGCCCGACCACGCCGGTGTGCTCGCCCTCCCCGCTCTCCAGCGCCGCACCCTGCAGGGTCAGCACCGAGCAGCCGAGGTGCGTGCGCGCGTAGGAGCAAAGCTCGGCGTTGTAGCCGTATTCCGCCCCGGCCAGCTGGGCGGGTCCCTCCAGGCGCTGGGCCGCGAGCCGGGCCGCGAATGCCTCGCCATGGCACCAGGCCAGACCGGCCGCCTGGAAGATCGGGTTCAGCGCGCCGCCGTTGTACCAGACGATCTGCTGGCCCTGCTCCCGCGCGGTGAACAGGTTGTCCCAGTAGTCAGCGACCAGCTGCCCGCCGGCCCGGGTCAGCGTGAGCCGGTTGGTGCGGTCGGCGATCACGTCTCGTTCGGCGGTCTGCGTCATGGATGCTCCTCAGGCCGGGACGGCTCGGGTACGGCGCGCCCGCTCGACGAGCGCCTCGATGCGGGTGCGGACGGACTCAAGCGGGAGGCCCTCGTGCTCGGTCTCGATCTGCAGGTGCGGGATGCCCGCCTCGTCGAGCGCCCGCCGGAGCTCGGGGTAATAGAGCATGTGCGGCTCGCAGAACTTCGGCACCAGGTGGATCACGGCCTCGGCCCCGCTGCCGCGGACCGCGCGCAGCAGCCAGCCGTCCCAGTCGGCGTCCTGCTGCACCCGCGTCGGGCAGGGTATGTTCACGTTGCGCTGCTGGTACCAGCGTGCGATCGCCTCGAGCGGGTCGCCATCTTCCCCGACGTCGGTCGAGACGTGGCGACGCCCGTGGTAGAGGTCGTCATCCACGACCACCGCGCCGCTGGCCTCGATCGCCTCGAGGAGCTCGCGCCGCGGCGCGTGGCACAGATGCCCGGACAGGTGCACGCGGATCCGTGGCTCGGGCGCCCCGGCCGACCCGGGCTCCGCCGCGACGGCGTCGGCCAGCGCCTCGGCCAGCAGGGCGGCGTGCTCGTCCGGATCCATGATCATCGCCGCGGTGACGATGTCCTGGAGCTGCCCCGGGGAGAAGACGGCCGCCCCGGCGGCGCGCTCGTCGAACAGCCGCCGCACCAGCCGCCGGTCGCGGTTGTGCGCCGCGATCGCGCCGCGCAGCGCCTCGGTGGTGACCGGCTCGCCGGTCAGCCGCTCGAGCTCGGCCAGGAACTCGCCCATCATGGCGGTCACCCGGGCCGGACCCCAGGAATCGTTCATCGAGCTGTTCAGCATCCCGAAGAACACCGGCGTGTCCGGCAGGATCGCGCGCACCACGTCCGCCGCCCCGATGAGCTGGATGCAGTGGTCGGCCATCAGGACCGCGTCGTAGAGATCAAAGCGCCCGGTCGCCGCCTGATCGGCCAGGTTGCGCGTGTAACCGCAGTAGAACTCCGCGAGCAGTGACCGTCCCTCGGTCACCGGCCGCTGGTCGTCCTGCACCACCACCGGCAGCGTGCCGGCCGCGAGCGCCAGCTCGCGGGGAAAGTTCATCGGCAGCACGCCGAGCACGAGCCGGCCGGGATGCCGCCCGCGCCAGTCCCCGACGTATCCGCGCGGGTCCCGGGCGACGGCCGCGAGCTGATCCAGGGCGCTGTTCACGTCATCCCTCCGGCCAATAGTCTACGGTCGGCGCGACTTAGTTACAAGAGATGTAATACAACGAACGGGGCGGCCGTCGCCTGGCCGCTACCGGCCGGGCGGCTACCGGCCGAACGTCTCGATGATCGCGCTGGTGTTCTCGGCGACCCGCTCCGGCGTGAGCGTGAAGCTGGGGGAGTACAGCGCGGCGTGGTCGTAGCGCTGCTCCAGCGCGGGCAGGGCGTCCCGTACCTCGGCGGCGGTTCCCGCCACGGCCATCTGCCCGAGCATCGCGTCGGAGACCGCCTCGGTCATCGCCCGGTGATCGCCCGCGCGGAAGGCATCCCTGATGGCGGCGGCTTCCCGGCCGAACCCGGCGGCCTCCAGGACCGGCCCGTAGGACCGGGGCGCGGCGTAGAAGGCGATCTGCGCGGCCGCCTCCCGCCGGGCGGTGGCGGTGTCGCCGGCGATCGAGCAGATGACGATGCCCATCAGGCGCACGTCGGCCGGGGAGCGCCCGGCCTTGGCCGCGCCGCGGGCGATGGCGGGCCGGGCGACGTCCTCCAGGTACCGGCCGGTGACCGTGGGGTGGCAGACCAGTCCGTCCGCGACCCGCCCGGCGGCCTCGATCATCCGCGGGTTCACCCCGGCCGTGTAGACCGGGATGGCGGTGCGCAGGGGCGGCGCGACCTCGGCCGTGGGGACGATGTCGACCGAGTAGAAACGGCCCTGATGCCGGACCGGCCCCTCGTGCAGCCGCCACAGCCGGCGCAGCAGCGGGACCAGTTCCTCGATCCGGCTGGCCGGGCCGTCCGGGTCCGGCACGCCGTGCCAGTCCGTCATCATCCGGCGAGTGCCGGTGCCCAAGCCGAGGGTGAACCGCCCGTCGCTCATCTCGTCGAGGAAGCGGGCGTCGTTGGCGAGCACCAGCGGGGAACGGCCGACGGCGTAGGCGATCGCCGTCCCGACGCCGATGCGCGCGGTCGCCGCGGCCATCGCGGCCGCCGCGACGACGCCCGAACGGTGCAGGAACTCGCCCGACCAGGCCGCGTCGAAGCCGGCCGCCTCCGCCCGGCGGGTGATCTCCTGGGTCTGGTTGAGCCCGCCCGCCAGCACGGTAATTCCCCGGGTAGTCATGTGCGCGCCCCTCCGTCCCGGCTTCCGGCGCCTTCCGCGCGAGCTGGTGACGCGATAATTTGGCCATACCATTGTATTTATAACACGGGCCGATGGTTACCGAGAGGTGGCTCCCATGGCAGCGATCAAGGTCGGGATCTCGGACCAGGACGCCTTCACGACCCCCGATCCGCGGGCCCGGCGGCGGCTGCTCGACCGGGCCGCGGCCGCCGGCCTCGACCACATCACGGTCGGCGACCACATCTCCTTCCACGGGGGAACCGGCTTCGACGGCCTGATCACGGCGAGCACGCTGCTGGCCGCCCACGACCGCCTGCCGGTCGTGGTCGGCGTCTACCTGCTCGCGCTCCGGCACCCCATGCTGGCGGCGCGGCAGCTGTCCACCCTCGCGCAGACGGCCCCCGGGCGCCTGACCCTCGGCGTCGGCGTGGCCGGGGAGGACCGCCGGGAGGTGAGCAACGCCGGGGTAGAGCCCAGCACCCGCGGCCGCCGTCTCGACGAGGCGCTGCCGCTGGTCCGGCGACTGCTGGCCGGCGAGGAGGTCACCCATGAGGGCGAGTTCTTCGCCCTTGACCAGGCCCGGATCCTGCCGTCGCCGTCGCCGGCGATCCCGGTCGTCATCGGCGGCCGGGGCGAGGCCGCCGTCCGGCGCACCGCCGCGCTCGGCGACGGCTGGCTGGGGATGTTCTGCTCTGCCCGCCGGTTCGCCCAGACGAGAGCGCAGATCACCGAGGCCGCCGCGGAGCTGGGGCGGGCGGCGCCGGCCTGGTACGGCGTGAACGTGTGGTGCGGCCTCGACGAGTCCCCCGAGCGCGCCCGCGCGCTGCTGGCCGCGAAGATGGAGCGGCTCTACCGCCTGCCGTACGAGAAGTTCCGGAACCTGGCCCCGGCCGGGACCGCGAAACAGGTCGCCGAGTTCCTGCGCCCGTTCGCCGAGGCGGGCGCGGGACATGTCACGCTCGTCCCGGCCTGCGAGTCCGCCGAGGCCGGGATCGACGCCGTCGCGGAGGTCGGACAGTACCTGCGAGCACCGGACCTGCGAGCACCGGACCTGCGAGCACCGGACCTGCGAGCACCGGCCTGAGGTCTCTATTTGGTCTGACCCATAGTATAGTTTAGCTCGACTGGCGAGGTGGTGACCATGGACCTGTCCGACGCCCCCGACGAGGCGGCGTTCCGCCTCCGCGCGCGGACCTGGCTGGCCGGCAGCGTGCCGAGGCTGCCGTGGCCGGAGCCGCCCGACCTGGCCGGGAAGGCGCCCTTCTGGCGGCAGTGGCAGGGCATGCTCTTCGCATCCGGCTACGCGGGCCTGACCTGGCCGGAAGAGTACGGCGGGCAGGGCCTCAGCGAGCGGCTGCGCGCGATCTTCACCGAGGAGTGCGACCGCGCCGGGGTTCCCGAACGGCTCAACATCATCGGCGAGGATTTCGCCGGCCCGGTCATCGCGCACTTCGGGACCGACGGTCAGAAGGCCCGCTACCTGAGGCCGATCCTGACCGGGGAGGAAATCTGGTGCCAGCTCTTCTCCGAACCCGACTCCGGGTCCGACCTCGCGTCACTGCGCACCCGGGCGGTCAAGGCCGACGGGGGCTGGCGGATCACCGGGCAGAAGATCTGGACCAGCCGCGCGCAGCTCGCGGCGCACGCCATCTTGCTGGCCCGCACCGGCGGCGGGGAGCGGCAGCGGGGCATCACCTACTTCCTGCTCCCGATGGACAGCGACGGCGTCACCGTCCGGCCGCTCGCGCACATGCTCGGCGAGGCCGAGTTCAACGAGGTCTTCCTCGATGACGTCTTCCTGCCCGACGACGCGGTGGTCGGCGCGGTGGACGGCGGCTGGAAGATCGCCATGGCCACGCTCGCCTTCGAGCGCGTCGCCATCGCCACCGGGCGCGTCAACACCACCAAGGCGATCGAGGAGATCATCGCCGACATCCGGGGCCTGACCGCCGACGGCCGGCCGCTCGGCGCCGACCCGCACGTCCGGCAGCAGGTCGCCGACCTATGGGGTCGCGCCCTGGTGCACCGCGCCATCAGCCAGCGGGTCATCTCCGGCGCCGCCGCGGGCGAGCCGCCGGGACCGGTCACCTCGATCGGCAAGCTCTACTTCTGCCCCCTGGTCGAAGACCTGGCCGGCTTCCGGCTCTCGCTCGAGCCCCTGGGCGGCGAGTTCGCCCTGGATGACGAGCTCGCCGAGGCCCGGCGCTGGCTGCGGCTCGCCAACCAGGCCCGGGGTACCGCTATCGCCGGCGGGTCCACCTTCATCCAGCGCAATATCGTCGCCGAGCGCATTCTCGGCCTGCCGCGCGGCTGACCGGAGGCCGGCATGCGTCAGTCCTCAGGCACCTCGATGGCTGTCCGGTCTTCCACCCCGGAGATCGCCTCGGCGTACTTGTGCAGGTGGCGGCTCATCCGGCGGTGCGCGCCGTCGCCGTCCCCCGCCTCGATCGCCTCGGTGACCCGGGTGTGGGCCCGGATGGTGGTGCGGCGTACCTCGGCGTCGACGAACGCCTGGTTGTCGGTGGCGGTGTAGATGGCCCGCGACAGCGCCAGCATGAACCCGGTCAGCAGCTCGTTGTGGCTGGCCTCCGCCACGGCGAGGTGCCAGTCCACGTTGGCCTGCAGGAAGGCCTCGAGCGGGCCGTCCACGCTGATGGCCGCGTTGGCCGCCGCGAGCCTGTCCAGGTCCGCTTCGGTGCGGTATTTCGCCGCCAGCCGGGCGCAGGTCGGCTCGATCCCCTCCCGGGCCTCGAAGATCGCGGCCAGCCGGATCTGCCGCCCGCGGATCAGCAGGCTCACCGAGTCCGCGACCGCGTCCCCGCCCGGACGCTGCACGAAGGCGCCGCCGGAGCGCCCGGTCCTGATCCGCACCAGCCCCTGCACCTCGAGGATCCGCAGCGCCTCGCGGACGGTGGTCCGGCTCATCTGCGTCTGCGTCACCATGTCGCGCTCGGGCGGCAGCGAGGTGCCCTCGGGGAACTCCCCGCTCAGGATGCGCTCGCGCAGGTCGCCCGCGAGTACGTCGGAGGCCTTCGGGACCTGCATCGGCGCCAGCCGCACGGGTAGCCCCGCGGGCGGGTTCACTGGCGCGGGTTCTCCGGTCACCGGCCCCCATCTCGTCACGTCATTTTTTTGGTCTTACCTAAGCTACCATTTGCTGGCCGATGGAGGCCGGGGAAGGAACCGCCGTGGAGTGGAACCTGTCGCCCGAGCAGAGTGCCTACGCCGAGGCGTTCCGCGGCTGGCTGGCGGACGTGGCACCCCCGGACACGGTGCGGCGCTGGCTCGACGCCGGTGACGCGACGGCCTTCGAGAAGCTGTTCTCCGCGGCCGGCTGGGCCGGGGTCGGGCTGCCGGAGGAACTCGGCGGCCAGGGCGGCGGCCTGGTGGAGCTCGCGCTGACCGCCGAGGAACTGGCCCGGGCCGCGGTCCCGTCGGCCGGCTGGCTGGCGACCGCGCTCGCGGTGCCCGCGCTGGCCCTGGCCGGCCGCCGGGACCTGGCCGAGCACGCCCTGTCCGGGCAGACCGCGGCCTACCTGGCTCCCGCCGAGTGCGTGCCCGACGAGGCCCCGTGCCTCACCGCCAACGCGGCGGGCGCCGTCAGCGGGACGGTGCCGCGGGTCCTGGCGGGCGATACCGCCGCCTGGTTCGTAGTGCCGGTCGTATCGCCCGGCTCGCTGCCCGGCGCTCGCGCAGGATCCGCGGGCGGTGCCACCGCCGGCGGCCCAGAACTCCGGCTCGTGGAGGCGAGCGCCCCCGGGGTCACCCGTGCCCGGCGCAAGCTGCTCGACCGCTCCCGCTCAGCAGCCGACGTAACCCTCGACCGCGCGCCTTCGCAGCCGCTCGGCCTGGCCGGCCCGGCCGAGGTGCGGCGGCAGGCCGCGGCG
>Ga0335083_10005247_pt1 | contig 16373 bp, 21 predicted proteins | sample Lox_Sample_42_FD_206716 | JGI IMG/M metagenome (GOLD analysis project Ga0335083, IMG submission 206716) | Soil microbial communities from Loxahatchee National Wildlife Refuge, Florida, United States - Lox_Sample_4.2 | ecosystem: Environmental > Terrestrial > Soil > Wetlands | place: USA... | reverse complement strand
GGCCGGACGCACTCGCCCCATCCGCGGCACTGCCCGCGCCCGCGCCCGCGCCGCCGCCGATGCCGGTGGCGACCTTGCCCGCGCCGTTGCCGCCGTTGAACCCGACCTGTCCCGTGCTGGCGGAATAGAGCCCGGCAAGGCCCGCCGAGCCGTTGAGGAACCCGCCGCCGCCACCCTGCGCGACCATCGCGCTGGGCGCGCTCAGGTTGGAATTGTTGCCGTTCGCGCCGTTGTTGTTGTTGTTGCCGTTCGCGCCGCCCTGGCCGACGTTGCCCGCGACCGTCTGGCCCGGTGCGGTGACGAGGTTCGAGCGGACGTACACGCCGCCGCCGCCGCCGCCCGTGCCGTTGTTCCCGGTGCGGTTGTTCGCGCCCCCCCCGCCGCCGCCCGCCCACAACTCGACCTGCACGGTCGTGACGCCATCGCCCACCTTGAGCGAGAAGGCGCCGACGGCCGTGAACGTGAAAACGAGCTGCGCCATGCTAGGCGGTCACCGGGAAGTCACTGTGGTAGGCGTGCCACGGGACCGGGTCCGGCCGCGCGAGGCCCCACCCGACCAGCGTGGCTTCCAATTCCGCCACCTTGGTCGCCGTGGGTGTCATGTAGAAGTGCCGGAAGAAATCCGAGCCGTCGAGCTTGAGCCGCTGCTGCAGGTCGAGCAGTGTGGTGAACTTGAGCCCAAAGCGCGCGATGTTGCGCGACAGCAGGTAGTCATCGAGCAAATGCGCGCGGTCGAGGCCGGCGAGCTGCTCCCCGATGCGCGGCTGAATGTTCGCGAGCGCCTGCTCGAGCGTGAGGTCCCGGAGCGGCTGCCACAGGTCATGGCACCAGTCCGACCAGATCACGCACCACGTGCAGGAGCCAATGTGCCGCCCGTCGCGCCGGAAGTACGGGTCCGAATGAATCCACCGGATCGGGGCGACGTCCGCGCCGTTGTGCGCGACGGTGTCCTTCGAGAGCAGCTCGCTCCAGTCCGGCGTCTCGGGATGGATGAGCGTGTCGGCGTCGAAAAAGAAATGCCAGTCGGCCGGGTGCTCCTGCGCGTAGCGGAACACCTGGAACTTCTCGTAGTTGACGGGCCACTCGGGAAAGCAGCGGCCCGTCAGCTCGACGAACTCGGCCCCGATCTTCGCGGCGTAGCCCCGGAGCAGCGGATACGTGAGGGCACGGATCTCCGGGGCGTAGTCCCCGACGTTCAGGGTGTAGACGGTTTTCCGCACTGCCCGCTCAGTTGAGCGCCTCGATGATCCGCTGCTGGCACGTCAGGTTCGTCGGGCTCGTGGAGACGGAGAACTGGTCGGTCAGGCTCAGGAGCTTCGCGCTGGTCGTGTCCACGGTGGTGACCACGTTGCCGGACGCCCCGGGCGCGCCCGCCGAGCCGAGCAGCGCAGGCAGCAGGTTCGCCGCCGTCGAAGCGAGCAGGTTGAACTGCGCGAAGATGCCGCCGCTCAGGAACGACCCGCTCGAGCCCGTCGCCCGGCAGGTGATATAGGCGAGCAAGTACCACAGCGCGTTCGTATGCGCCGCGGTGTCCATGCTCTGCGCCGCCGATTGGAGGAGCGCCGTGCCGCCGACGCCGCCCCAGCGCACGCGCGCGGTCAACGTGCCCGGCGTGGTCACGACATTCGAGTTCACGCCGAACGCCCAAATCCGGAGCGTCCGACCCACGGCCATGTAGTAGGCGGGGATATTGAAATCCGGGCACGCGATCGTTTCGCTGGTGCTGTTCGAGATTTGCGTGCCATCCGCCACGGTCGTATCGAGGACTTCCTGCCAGCCCTGGTTGCCCATCCGCACGCCCTGGTAGGCGAGCATCGCCCGGCTCGGGCGGAACGGCTGCGCCGCGTCCCGCAGTCGGTCGGCCACGGTCCGCCGTTGGTCGAACCGCTGGAGCTGCGCGGCCATCGAGAGCGGCGGGGACCACATGCGCCCCATCCGCTCGCGCCACGACAGGCGGCGCGACACCGCCACGTCGGCCGGGATCAGCACGTTGTTGACCTCGAAGTACCGCTGGCCGCGATGCCAGACCGTGTCTCCGCTCCAGACGTCGAGAACCTTGGTCATAAATCTCCTCCTCCTAAAAGAGGCCGCCGATAAGAGGACGTTGGGACAGTCCTCGGTCTGTGAAAGGATTGGTCCGGGCTCCGGCGATCGCCGACGGCGGCGGCGGCGGCCGGAAAATCACAGCCGCCGCTTCCCAGACGCCGACGCCCGTGTCGAGCCCGGCGGACGTGCTCTGCGTGGGCGTGATGTCGCCGGGCCCGGTGGTCGTGTAGTGGCCGCCGCCGACGTCTTTCGTCCAGTACAGGCCCGCGCCGCCCGCGCCCGTCTCGTCTTGGCCGGGCCAGATCGGGATGTCGAAGCGGAAGCCGCCGCCCACGAGCCCGATGATCGTCTCGCGGTCCTGGTCCGACACGTAGATCATGAGCTGGTTCGCGTCCGTCGCGGTGACCGTCACCGTGGCGAGGTCCCCCTGCGTTTCTTGGTCGCCGCTGGTCGCGCCCTCGTCCACCGTGGGCGACGATACCGTCGTGTCGGCGCCGACGATGTCGTAGAACGTGTAGACGTCGCGATCCGTCCCGCCGCCCCAGGCGAGGCCGTAGGTGAACGTGAACGCCAGCGTCTCGTCCGTCGTGGCGTTGAGGCCGTAGGCGATCCGCCCGATGATGCCGTTCCCGGAATTGACCGGCGTGCCCGCGATGGTGGCGTAGCTGTTCCCCTTCGAGTCCGCGAACGTGGTGATCTGCGGGTTGTCGTTCACGTCATAGTTGACCGTCGAGACACCGACGCAGGTCAGGTTGCCGTTCGCGGGGAACTGAAACTGCATCGAATTGGTGCCGTTGCTGGCCCCGGTCGAGGCGCACGCCATATGGATGATGCGCGGGGCCGTCAGCCCCGGCGCTGTCCCCGCAGCGGCGGATTTGAACGCGATGGCGCACGCGACGAAACCTTCGTTCACTGAACTCGTGACACTGGCGGTAAAGGAGCCGTGCGTCCCCTGAATCCCGTAGGACGCCGCCATCCCTGCCGTCCAGTTGTCCACGGCCAAGAGCTTCAGCCCCGCGCCCGCGGTGAAGGTGACGGGCAGCGTCCCGGCCGTCTGCGTGGCGACGTGATAGATCAGGTCGCCATCGGCGGTGGTCGTCTGCGCGCCCGCGCTCCAGGCGGTGCTCGTGCCGTTCGCGTGCCACGCGGTCGTCGAGTCGAGCGCGCCCGACGTGGCGACGTTGTAGAACTCGTGGCACGAACCGGCCGGGAAGGCCGTGTTCGCGCTGAACGTGACATTGATCGTCCGCGTGCCCGCGACGGCGTTGAGGATGTAGTAGGTGGCGAGGACCTGGCCACCGAGCACATCGGTCGGCCCCGTCACCCAAGTCTGCGTCGGCCCATCGTTGGCGATGGTCGGCGTGACGCCGGAGGCGTACTGGATGGCGATGACGACGAGGTTGCCGGTGAGGCAGGGCTCGGGCAGGTAGTACGTGAGACCGGGGACCGCCGTGCCGGAATTGTACTGCGGCGTGATCGCGGACTGCACGAGCGTCGGCGTGTTGACGCCGCCCTGGAGAATGTGCCAGCCCCCGAACACCCAACTCGCGCGCGGGTCCGGCTGCCCGCGAAAGAAGGCGTGCGGCCGGGGCTGCTCGGACAGCATGTGCAGCAGAACGACGCTCAGTTGGGCGAACACCGGCAGGCTGGTCAGCACCGGCGTCGGGGCCAGCAGCGGGGCGCGGCGAACCGCGCGCGGGAAACGGCGACGGTTGCGCGGGCCGCGCAGGCGGGGCAGCCGGTATCCGGCGCGAAACGACCGATGCACGCGCTCCCGCGCCCCCGGGCTCCAGCGGCACGAGGGTCCCGGCTTCCGGTCGCGGAGATATTCGGCCCGCCGATACCACGGCATCGCGGTCATGGCGGTCAGTTGTACACGCTCACGCGATTGCGCGCGAGCCAGAGATTGGTCGCTACGCTCGTGTTGCCCGACCCGTGGAGCGTGCTCGCCGCTTCCAGATGCGAAAACGTCGAGCCATTGAATGTGACGGAGCCGTTGTTGATGGCCAGCACGTTGTTGCACCACAGGCTGCATTTCTGCGTCGTGCAATCACAGAGCAGCTCGATCTGGAACCACGCACCGAGCGAGAAATAGCCGGGGCCCGTGTACAGATCCGAGAACAGTTCAAAACTGCCATCGGGATAGAAGTCGAGCACGATGTCGCCGGACGTGAAATGCACGTACATCGCGTGCCACTCGTCCAGTTCCGGCGGCTGGGTCGCGTCCATTTTGTAATCGGCGCCCCAGTAGAGCTTCTGCGGCTTCGTGGTGAAGTTGTAAAACACCGAGCCGACGCCTGAGCCCGTGGGCGAGCCCACCGGCGCGTGATATTTCCAGGCGCCGAGCCCCGTCGGCGCGCCTTGCCCGTTGTCGATGGTGATACTGTCGCCGTACTCGTCATCGAACTGCCAGGTGTCGTGGTAGCTGCCGGACGGATTCCCGCTGGCCGTCACGTAGGTCGTGCAGTTGAAATCGCTGGCTAGCGACCAGCCTGGCGTGCCCAACACCACTGGGTCATGAAGAAACGACAGCCCGCCAGCGGGCGGACCAGCCGCGCCGTGTGGCCCGGTAAAGAGCGCCCCGGGCGCAACCAGCCCCCTTCCCGCGTAGGGCCGCATCAGCCCGTGAGCGTGAAGATCCCGGACCCGGACGCGGCGACCTGGAGCGTGTTCCCGTTCACTACCGTCGTGTCGGCGGGCGTGTTGTCGAGGATCGAGTAGCACACGAGCGGGTTCGCGTGCCCGTTCGCCGTGCCGCTCTTGTAGATCACCGCCGCCCGGCACACGATGCTGCCGCCCGAAGCCGTCCAGGAGGCCGGGCTCGACATCGTGAACGTCGCCGTGGCCGTCGCGACCGTCCACGTCACGCCGGACAGCGTCACGCCGCCCGTCGTATAGCCGTTCGCGTTCGAGACTTCATTCGTCAGGTCCGCGAGCACCGCGTTCGAGGCGGTGGCGAAGTTCGAGGTCGATTGATACAACCCCATCTTGAACGTGTCCCCGTCGAGGTCGAACGTGCCGTCCGCAACCCAGAGGTGGAAATTGTTGTAGAACGCCCACGTGCTGGCGGTGTCGTAGACCGACAGGGCCGCCCGCACCGCGGGCGACAGCGGCACGAGGGGCCGGCGGGTCGTGTGCAGTTCGCGCACCAGGTCATCCAGCACATACCGGCCGTGCGCGTTTTGGATGTACGTCACTTAGCCCTCCCTTCGGTCGATTTCCACATGGACAATTCGTGGTGAGCCGGATTGGGGCGTTCCTTCTCCTCGATCAATTTCCACATGGATGGCACCTTTCTCTTTCGGGTTCTTCGTGAGCCGCAGTTTGACGTTCTTCGCCGGGGCCGATGGGGGCGGCGTGGTCTTCACCGCTTCCACGGCCGCCTGCGCGCGGATGCGCTCGGCTTCCACATTCGCGGCCACTTCGCGCTTGTGCGCTTCATCGGCTAAGGCGGCTTTCGTGTGCTCTAATTGCAGGGCACCGTGCGCCAGCCCAGCTTGCCGTTCCTGGCCGAGCTGGTCGATCAGCGCCAGCACTTCAGGGTTCGGGGGCGCACCCGGCGGCAGCACAGGGGCCCCCGGCGCTACTGGTCCCGGAACGGGTCCGGATGGAGGAACAGGGGGCATCACCTCCGGAGGCGGTGGCGCGGACGCGGGTGCGGGAACGGGCGGCGGGGCCCCATGCCCTGCCGGTGGCGGTGCCCCTCCCGCGCCAGCCGGAGGCGGCCCGCCTGGAGCCGGTTGCATCAGTGTGTTCGGCGGCGTCATCGCCTGCCGGTGGTCCTCCACGTGCTCGATCAGCATCTGCCGAATCTTCCACGGCTTTGCGTCGTCGAGGATGATTTCCTCGTGCACGTCGATGTGGATCGCGTGGTCGTCATCGGCGGGCAGGAACACGTCCGAGCCATCGGCATTCGTGAACACCACCTGCGGCTGGCCCGTGGGCTGGCCGTCGGGCCCGATACTCGGCGGCCCCGCCTGCATCTGGATCAGCCCCTTCTCGAAGTTCAGGTTCTCTTTGCGCGCCTTGGCGTAGTGCCGCGTCTGCGAGGCAAACGCCCCTTCGACGCCACGGCCCAAATCCATGAGCGCGAGCCCCTTCTGCGGCGTCATCCAGCCCTTCTCGGTGAAGTCCTTGATATCCGCCCGCATGGCGGCTTGGCTCTGGGGCTTGAACCCCTCGAGGTCGATGTCGATGTCGTCCGGGTCCGGCAAGTCGTCGCCCGTGATGCTCTCGATCATGAAGTCTAGGTCGGGCCGGTGCACGGGGAGCCACCGTTCCTCATCGCCGTCGTAGCCCCACTTCGCGATCGCGAGCTGCTGGCGGCCCCACTGGATGAACGACTTTTTCAGGTCCTGCACCGAATCGGCCAACTGCCCCGCTTCGCTCTCCTGGAGGAGCTGCACGGCGATGCCGGAGTCCACGCCCGGGGGCACCTGGCCGCGCTGGATTTCGTGGAAGCTGCCGATGTCGAACATGGCCTTGAGCGACTCGTCGATCATCCGCCAGCGGTCGGCGGACACATTCACCGGCCCCACCTTGTGGATGATTTCCTCGAGCGACTTGTTCATGACCGCCGAGTGCAGCGGGACCTTGATGTGGCCGCCCGCGGTATTGGTGATCTGGTCGAACACGCCCGGCACATCGAAGCCCACCCACTGGCCGATGCCGGACAAGGCCTGCTCCTGAATCGCGAGGCCCCACTGCGTGTTGATGACCTTCTGCGGCGAGACGAGATCGCGGCACATGGCGCGGCCGTAGGGATCGTAGGGGCGGCGCTCGTCGTACAGGGCCGTGTAGGGGACGAGGCCCTGCGGCAGGCCCAAGCGATCCTGCTCGGGGTCCTGCGGGTAGATCAGCTCGTTCCCGGCAATAACCAGGAGGCGACCGTTCGGCAGCGCTTCGCTAGGCGCTTCCCAATATTCAGAGAGCAGGGTGAGTTCGCGATCAGGAATCCGTCCCCCATCCCGTCCAGTAAGGAGATCGTTTCCAGTGACAGTGCCGTATGGGGCAGTAATGCTCCGCACAATGGCTTCGTAATTTCTAATGGTCGTGATGCCAGCGACTGTGCTGACGTTTTTCGCCGCCGCGCCATATTTCTCCTTGACGACCGAAATGGGCACCACTTCGGTATCGACGAGCCAGCGGAACCCCTCCGCCACATCGAGGCCCATGGCGTCCCGGTTGATGCGGATATTGAAAATCGAGCGCACCGCCGTATCCACGTCGCCCGGCCGATAGCGAAACGCCCCCTCCTCCTCCGGGTTTCCTTGCTGGTCCGCCAGCAGGTTCCCGTTCTCGTCCACCGGGTACTCGGTCATCGCGCCCGTCGCGGGGTGCGGCGCCATCACCGTCGCGGGCCGCAGGCTGCCGATCTTCGGGTTCCAGAAGCTCTTGAGCCACGCCGCCCCGCAGCCGAACGCGAGCCACAGCGCCGCGCGGGTTTTCCCATCGAGGTCACACTTGCGCCAGCGGTCCTGCAGCAGGTTCGAGCCGACCGTCGCGCGGTCCCGCTCCTCGTAGTCGTTCGACTTCGGCGTCGCCCGCCAGGCCATGCTCGGGCTGAGCAACCGCTGCATCCGGGCCCGGAGAATCGGCCGAATGTAGTTGTACGTGACGCGCACCTTTTGATCGACGTTGGGCGCGTCCATCCAGACCTTCTCGCGGAGGGCCCAGTCGATGTGCTGCCGGCCGTCGATGAACAACAGGTGCTGCGTGGCGAGCTTGTAGCGGCCGATCGCGTCGAACTGCCCGTCATTGATGAGCCGCTGGACGTAATCGGCTTTCTTCCGGTTATCGGCCGTGAGGTCTGGGTAGTCCGGCGTGCGCGCGTAGGCAAGCGTCCCCGGCTGGTTCGGGTCGGCCTGCTGCTGGGGCTCGGGCGCGACGGTCGTGGCCATTACTCCGCCTCAACCGGCGTGCGGCCGGAGCGATCCGCCCACAGTTGCAGCACGCGCTCCTCCGGAAAGTTCAGGTCGTAGAGCAGCTTCCGCGCCTCGCGCTCCAAGTCCGCCCGCACTTCGGGGCTCTCCCAGTTCTGAATCTCGGCGTGCACCTTCTCGGGCAGCGCGCGGATGAGGACCGGTTCCTTGGGCACGACGGTTTCCCGGGCGGGCACGGTGTAGCCGTCCTTCCAGGCCGCGTAGAGCCGGTCCTCCGCCACTTGCGCGCGGCGCACGGCCTCCTCGTACACGCTGCGGGCGACCCAAGGAAGTTTCACGTGGAACTATTTCCCGAAGCGCCGCGCCATTTCCTGCACGATGGCCTCACAATAGTTCAGCGCGTCGCGCTGCGACTCCACTTCGTGCATGGCACCGGGAAAGAACCCCTCAGGAGGCGGCAGATTGACTTGGCCTGTTGTCGGTGCCTCCGGCTCGCTCCCGAAAATGGCGTCCTTTAGATTTGACAGCGATACCGCCAAGTCGCGGATACGCGATGTCATCTCTCGGTGACTCCCCAACAGCGCTTCTCCCGGCGCTCGCTTGTCCACGGCAGTAGGCCCGCGATCATATGCTAGTGATGACATTGACATTTGCACCCTCCTCTTGAGTTAGGCCGTCGCCGCCGCAGCCGCGCCCGCTTGGTGCGCGTACCGCAGCTTCTCCCCATCCACCCGCAGGATATCGCCAGAGCCGGTCCTCCGCCACCTGCGCGCGGCGCACGGCGTCCTCGTACACGATGCGGGACACCCAGGGAAGTTTCACGGTAAGAATCCTGCGTCTTCGGGCCATGCACCCTTCAAGAACAACTGGCGACGCGGACAATATGGGTCCATTCGGAGTTCCAGCCTAAACGCGTCCGCCACTGTGCGGCCCCAGTCTTCTTCTAACGGATGCACGAGCACTTGCGTCGCGGGATGGCCAGACGCCCGCATGGTTTCGAGGGCATTGCTCAAATCGCGCACGAGTTTGTATGCCATCTCGCTCGCTTGGCCGGGAGTGGCTGGCAGCCTCATGCCGTCGCCGCCGCAGCCGCGCCCGCTTGGTGCGCGTACCGCAGCTTCTCCCCGTCCACGCGCAGAATGTCCCCTGGGTCCGGCGCGCCGTGCGTCGGGATGCCGCGCGGCGGCTTCCCCGCCAGCACGAATGGCAGCGAATACACCTGCCGCCCGTGGACCACGACGAGCACATCTTCGCCCTCGGCCGCGTGCTGGAGCTGCTGCACGACCTTGCCCCAGCGCCGGTAGAAGTCCATGTACGACTCGCCGCCCGGGGCTTTGTCCGTGAGCTTGTGGTTCTGCAGCTCGTCCAGCATCGGCTTTGCTTTCGAGACGAGCTGGCCCGTCAAGTTCCCGACATTCCACGTCCGGAGCTCGCGCGCGGGAATCACGGGCACGCCGCCCAACTGCTTCGCCATGATCTCGGCCGTCTGCTTCGCCCGCGGCAAGTCGCTCGTGAACACCACACTAGGTTTGTGCACCTGCAGGCTCGCGGCCGCATCCTTCGCCACCTGCTGGCCTTCCGGGCCGAGCCCGGCCGGGCCCCAGCCGCGAATCCGCTCGGGGCCTGCGGTTTCCTTGTTCAGCCCTGTGGGGGCGTGGCGCATGACGTAGAGGGCCATCAGGCGGGCCAGTCGATCTCGAGCCGCTGGCCGTCGGCCCCCAGCGCCCAGTGCCACGGGGCGATTTGGGCACAGCGCGCACATCGCACGAAGCCGACCTGAAACACCGATGGCACATGGCCGAACCAGCGGCAGAGGGTGTGCCGTAGCAGCCAGTGGATCACCGGCAGGCCCACACCGGGACGTAGTGCGCGAGCATCAGCACGAGCATACAGCCTGCGCCGATCCCGACGCCCCATGCCAGGTACTCCACCGCACGCGCAGTCATGTGAGATCGACCTCCGGCATCGCGAAGTCCAGGTCCTTGTCCGCCCGCTGCCGCGAGTACCGCCCGCTCGCGGCTTTCCCCATGACCTCTTTCGAGTCCTTCGCCTCGCGGAATGACAGCGGGTCCAGCCGCTCGCGCAGCCGCTCTTGCACCATGTTCGGCTCGTCCGGCTGAAATGGCCGCACCAAGGCCAGGTACCGCAGGCAATCGGTGCAGTCGTCGTCCTGCTTAATGGGCTTGAACGGCACATTCTGCTGCCAGCGGTAGCGCTGCAGCTCCCACACGAGCCGCGAATCATTCGTGTGGCCTTCCCAATGCGACGTCCAGAGCGAGCCCACGAAGTACAGCCGCGGCGCGCCGAACTGCCGCTTCCCGCGCTCGTCCATGGCCGTCGGATGCCAGTGGCTGGGATCGACCCACGCCATCCGGGCCACCACATCAATCGAGGCCTTCACCGAGCCCGCGTCCTTCGGCACCGCCGCGGCGAAGATGCCCTCCTCGGCCATGTTCAAGATCGACTGCGCGCCCGAGCCGCCGGGATCGGCCACGATGTACGCATTCGGGCAGTGGTGCCGCGCGAGGAGCTCGGCGTACTTGCCCGCGTGGTAACTGTCCGGCTTGCCGACCTCGTAATGCTCGGCCACTGCGTACCAGTTGCCCTCATGGTCGAGCGCGAACAACACGCCCGCGTGGCGCTTGTTCGGGTCGATCGCCAGCACCCACGAATACGGGCGGCCCGGCGGCAAGCTCGGCAGGTAGTAGCGCTTCCAATCCTGGAACTGCGGGAAGATCAGGCCTTCGACGAACCCGTACTCGCCATAGAGCCGAGTGCGCTTCTCCTGCTCCGAGATGACGGGATCGGCGGCCAGTTTCTTGGCCGCTTCGGCTGCGGCCGGGTTGTCCGCCATCCCCATCTGGATGATCGTGACGCCGGCGTTGTCCCCCTTCGGCGTGCTTTTCCACACGCGGTCCGAGCGCTGGTATTCGGGCTTCGCCACGGGCTCGTACAGCCGCGCGTAGGTCCAGTCCATGCCGAGGAGCGGGGTGAACGCGAGCACCAGGGCACCACCCGTCGTGGCGAACCGCTGCATACAGGCGCCGTAGAGCCGCACGTCGGCCGGCTCCTCGTCCAGCACGATGAGATCGACCGCATCCGACTCGAACGCCATGAAGCCCTGGTCCTGCGACTTGCCCCACAGCGTATTCATACCGTATTCATCCGCCCACGCAATAACGGGGTGCGGGCTTTGCGAGTAGCTGGCCCCCAGGCCCGTGAACACGTCGGCCAGGAGCCGCTGCTCCCAGTTCGAGCGCCACTTCTCGAGCGTGAGCGGGGCGACCCAGACCTTGAGCGGGCGTTTCGGGTTGCGGAGCCGCTGGTACATCGGGCCTTCGCGCCGGATGAAGCGACCGACGATCCCGGCGCCGAGCGTACTTTTCCCGCTTTGCGAGCCGCCCAGCACCATGACGATATCCGTCCGGGCGTGGAGGCCGATGAGTTGCTGGTGATGCCACGGGAAGGTTGGGTACCAGAGCCGCTGGACCGCGGCGGCAACCTGTTCGGGCGTCTCGAGCGGCGCGAGGGCAGTCATACGGAACGCCACGCCCCACCAAGCCAGGGGATGGCTCGCCGGGGCCTCACGGACACCCGGACGTGGCGCCCGCCAGCAGATCGAGATGCGCGAGCTGCGCCTGCGCCTCATGCACTCCGCCGAGCACGTACTCCACCCCGCACACCGCGAGCAGGGTTTCCACATCTTGCTGCGCCGTCGATTGCACGCCCGAGGCGGTTTTCACTTCATGCGCCCACAGCCGGCGCTTTTGTGGACAACAGACGATGAGGTCCGGCCAGCCGGGTGGCGTGCGCTTGGGGCCCGTGCCGTAGTCCGAGAACCGCAGCACGGTGCAGCCGAAGGCGCGGTAGATGTTGACCACCGCCCGCTGGATATCGGGCTCGCGCGAGAAATCGTAGGTCTTCGGGCTCACCCAGCCAGGGCCCGGTAGAGCCGCCGCTGTAGCTTCCGGTCGCCTCGGGCGAGGTAGGCCGCGGTGCGCGCGCGGGACCATTTCGTCCACCACTCCCGCCGGCGGGCGATCGCGACCAATGCTGCCCGCGGCAGGGCTTCCGCCGAGCAGGGCCACGAGGAGGGTCCGATGGCTCATTCCACCACACTCCCGTCCACCTCAAGCGCCTGCAGCACCCTCACGCGGTCCCCACCGCCGAGCAGGGCCACGAGCCGCGGCAGGGCTTCCGCGAGCTGCTGGGCGGCCAAGTGCGCGGGTTCTTTCGGGGTGAGATCCACCGTGGGCTGCACAGGCAGGCCTTCCGCATACGCGGCGGCGTGCTTCGTGGCAGCCATGAAGTGCGGGTGTTTGTCCTTGGTGATGGCGCGGCGGAATGCAGCTTGATGGGTTTTCTCAGACAGCAGGCGCGAAAGCCATGCTTTGTAAGCAGTTGAGCGCCGTCCTGGTTCGCCCATTATTTCCACAACCGCAAGCGCCTCTTTGGCATGGGACGTGCCCTTGCTACCATTTCCCGCGCTCATGGGCTCGGAAACCTGAGCACTTCGGTGCCGTGCTCATCCAGCACGCCCGTCCGCTGCACGAGGATCGCTTCCGCGTTTGGGTCCAGCGCTTCCGGGTTCTCCGGGGGCAGCGTCCGAATCCCGACCGTGAATCCCATACCCACGCTCACGTCCGCCAGCAGTTCGGGCATGATGACGTCAAGGTGCGCGTCGAGCTGGGCGTGGGCGAGCTTGCGGAGATGCCGCGCGGCCCGCTGCACGGCGACCGTGCGCGAGCGCTCCCCGGGAGTCCGGCCGGGCGCGGCTGGCAGGGGCTTCACAAGGGCTCCAATATGCGGCGCAACCGCGCTTCCCGAAAGCCCCCGCAGTGCCCTAGCGCGGCGTGAGGCTCACTTCCATCGCCAAGTAGCGAGCAATCACCTGTCCTCGATTCAACCGGGCCGTCAGCCCCTCGATCTGGTCCTCCAGCACGGCCATCTGCCCTTCCTCTTGCTGGAGCCACCCGAGGAACGCGTCGCTGTCCCAGTAAATCCGCTCCGCGCTCACGCTATGCGCAGAATGCCCTTAACATCTTCCGGGCTCGGGAGGTCGTCGTCATTGGGCAATTGCTCAATACGTTCCGCCCGGATGCTGCGAGGAATGCCCTTCCTGTTGTATCGAATGACCCCGGACACCTCGACACGCTTTCGAAAAGCATCGAATGCCTGCTTCAGTTGTTCTTCGGCAATCAGGCACTTAATGGCCAGTGCAAGCACATCGTCACGGACTCGAAATTGTAGGCCATCTTTGTCTTTGATCGTGTCCATGATGCCTTCGACTGTCCCGAAATCGTTGTACCCCTGCCGTTCATCCTCTCTCACGATTTCCGCAATGGTCGCGTCAACAAGTATCGGATTGCGTTTGAACCACAAGCGGATGAACATGGGCCGCTCTTTCGGTCCGCGCGTCAGCTCGGAAAGCTTGTTCAGGTGATTCAATGCCGGTTCCGGTAACGCCGCAGCATCAATGCCTCCTTGTATCAGTGTGAGCACACCTTTGGCGGCTTGTGCGTAGATCGGCTCCAGCCATGGTAGAGATTCTGCCTCCGCTGCGGGCGCAAGCGCCAATAGATCGCTTCCTTCTCGTACACGTACCACCCATTGCGGCACAGCATCGGGAGGGGCTACCTGTTTGCTTATCTCGGCGATGTATCCAAAGAAATGAGTAGCGGCGCTCATAAAGCGGCTTGGAGACGGATCGTCTCCAAGCTCCATTGTGAGATCAGCAGGAATCATGTCAGGTGTTGCGGCCATGTTCGGTCTCCTCCGAGATGTGTTTGTCAAGTATATAATCCCGGCAGTTCTTCGACGGGCATGATGCCCAGTCGGCGCTCGACGTCGCCCATGTCGGTGATCGGGCCGCTACCGAACGCGCTGGTCAACGGTCGGCCGCCCTTGGGTCTCAAGGTGCTGCTGCGCCCGCTCGCACAGGGCAAACTCAATCATCTTCCGAAACTTGTACCCATGCTCCCGCTCGATCCCCGCCAAGATCCATTCCCGCTTCGGGCCGCGCGTTGCTTCGGGTTCAGTCGCCAGCGTGGCTTCCAGGTGGCGCAGGGCTTTCAGGTACGGGTGCACCCAGCCGCGGGGCCGCAGGGTTTCCACGGAGCGCCTAGAAGGGGACGTCATCTTCGCCAGGCTCCCGGTGAAAGGTCCGGACTTCGGTGATCTCATCCCACGGCTCGACCCATAGCCGAAATGTGCGATCCGCCAAATGACTCCGAAACCGATGCTTCCCCACGGTGATCCCGAGCACCTGCTCTTGAAATAACGTCGCCAGTTCCGCTTTGCCGGTGCGGACCGCCTGCAAGGCCAAGTTGTCGATGTCCGTCCGGGGCACCCGATGCAGCAGCAGCACCACGTCCGCTTCCTGCTCCAACGCGCCCGATTGTTTCAGTTGCTCCGCACGTGGCGGGGTCAGATGGGCACTCAACCCTAACGTCGCTGCTGGGCGGGCGAGTTGCGCCGCCAACACGATATGCACCCGGGCGCGCGTCGCCAACTCCTTCGCTTCCGTCACCAGATCCCCGACTTCGGCCGTGAGACTCTGCAACCCGTAGCGCAGCCGCAGCACATGGTCCAGCACCACGACCTCGCACCCGCGGTCGATGGCCTCTTGAGCAACAGCCAGAAACTTCTTCGCGGTGAGCCGCGGCAGGTCCACACAGGACAGTCGCTTCGCCCACCGACGGCCGACACTCTGGAGCATTTCTGCGGTGTCCATCTCCACGACCTTCACGGACCGCCCCGATAATGCCGCGATTTCGTCCCACCGATGCTCGAGGAACAACACCGGCGCAAGCGAGAGCTCCAGGGCCGCGAGCCGTTGCCACGTCTCCTCGGGCGATTGCTCCGTTCCCGCGTAGCAGACCTGCAACCCATCCTCGAGCCATTTGCGAAGCGCATTGAGCAACACCGTCGTCTTGCCCCCACCAGGCCGAGCTCCGACGATCGTCAACCGACCCGGAGCCAACCCACCGACTTCGCGGTTGAACGTCGGCCACGGCCAGCGCGGGAACTCCTCCGGCGTGTGCTCCAGCAGCGCAAGTGCGTTACTGACCTGCTGCGCCGTCATGTGACACACCGCTGCGCCTGATCCCGCACCATGGCCAGAATGGCCAGATCCTCACACCGCTCGCTCCGAGAACTCGATAACGGCTCGTGCTTCCGCCATGCCGGGAACGTATCCGCGAATCGCTCGACCGAATAGAACCGGACCGGCGTCGCCGCGAGATAGCGTTGAAATCGTTGGCAAACTTCTTCGGGAGGGTAATCGCTTTCCAGCAACTTCAGGGTCTTGGCCATGCGGCCGATCGTGACCTTGGACGCCACCTCCTCGTAGGCGGTCACGTAGGCCCCGAGGTACGGCGTGAGCCACGTCATGCGACCATGTACCGGACTTGCATCCGCCGGCGGTCGTAGGCGTCGAGAATCCGTTCGACGGTCGCCATAGAAAACTCCATCGCCTGCAAGCGCAAATCTTCGCGCACCCGCCGCACGAGCTGCACGCGGTGCGGGTCCGTCGTCACCAACATCGGATCAGTCGCCATGTGGTGCCCCTCGCAAAAGTGTGCGTTCGCGTCAAGGAAAAAGTCTTTAAGCCTTTCCGGCTTCGCCGGAGTGCGATACTACCGCACTGTTTCTAAAGACGTGAACTGACACTGCAACAGCAAACCAAAAGCTGAACGGCTCGCTGCTTCGCTTCGCTTCGCAGCGTTGCCACCAGTCAGCTGAGGATTGCGCGCACCCCAGCAGACCCCGATCGAAGGCGGGGATTTTGGTGGTATGAACCGGATCAGTTTTGGTGAGGCTCGCGCGATGGGGAAAGGAAAATCCCCGGGTGCTTGGCTCGCTGTCCCAGCCCGCCGCCCTGACGAGGCGAGACGTGGGGAACCAAAACACCCGGGGATAAGTGACTCTCCGGTGTCAGGGCTGTCATGTCGTGCAGGTGGGTCGGTCCGCAGCGATCGGTCCGCCCGCAGGAACAATATGCAACTACTTACCAGTTCGCGAAAGCCCCCGGCGATCCGCATCCCGGAGCCGCGCCGCCACACGACGGCAGACCTGCGAGCAATATTTCGGGGGCCGTCCAGTCACGCGGCGGATCAAGATCCGCTTGCCGCACACGCCGCAACGCGCGTTAATCATGGCGGAAACATGCAAGCAAAGGAGAGGTTACGAAAGGGGCACGCGAAAAGCCCGTGGATAGTCGGGCTTTGGCCCCCTTGCGCTTTTCGGGAGAGCGGTGCATATTAGGGGCGTTCCCGCAGCACCCCGGACCCGAGTGGCCACTGGCCAGAAGGGATGGACCCGATGAGACGCTCCGAATACCCCGCAGCACTTCGCAAGCCGCGCCTCACGAATGCCAAAGCCAAGCGCCGCTATCGCTGGCGGAAAGCTGGCCTGAAGTTCACCGCCGCGTGGGCACATCGAAAA
>Ga0335083_10005246_pt1 | contig 16373 bp, 11 predicted proteins | sample Lox_Sample_42_FD_206716 | JGI IMG/M metagenome (GOLD analysis project Ga0335083, IMG submission 206716) | Soil microbial communities from Loxahatchee National Wildlife Refuge, Florida, United States - Lox_Sample_4.2 | ecosystem: Environmental > Terrestrial > Soil > Wetlands | place: USA... | reverse complement strand
GGCCATTCTCGACCAGAAAGGTTCCGTCCCGGGTCATTCCAGTGAAGATTTTCTGGTACGGATCGACCTCGCGGATATACCAGAGCCGCGTCACCAGGATGGCGCGATCCGCGGTGGCAACCATTTCTTCCAGGGAGGCCGCACCGCCTTGGATAACGATGTTCGTGGGCGCCTCGCCCATGTCGTTCGGCAGGGAAAAACCGTGGCCGGTCGGCTCGACGCTCGCATGGGCAGCGGCCTGCCGGCTGTAGGCGATCTCGCGTATCTGGCCGCGATCCACGAGGGCCAGGCGGCGGCGCGGGACGCCTTCGCCGTCGAAGGGCGCGCCGGACTGGTTCGGGTGCAGAACATCGTCGTGGATGGTAACGTTATCTCCGAAGAGCTTTTGGCCGATGCGGTCGTTGAGGAAGCTCCGGCCGTCGCGCACGGCAGTAGCTGAAAAGTCCATGAACATCTGGCCCACCAGATCGAGCACCGCCGCGGGCTCCAGTATGACGGTGTAGCGGCCGGGCGGCAACTCGCGTGGAGCACTCGATTGCTTGGCCTTGCGGGCCGCCGACTCGGCGAGCGCTCGTGGGGATATGGCTCGGTGGTCACAAGCGCTGGCCTTGGCCCAACCGGAGCTGTCCGAGGCCATGGCGGTGATCGAGAACCGCGCCATGGTCTCGCGATGCGTGGCGCGCACGCCGCGCGAATTGAAGAGCGTGAATTCGGTCTCGCCGGTGGAGTAGATGCCGGCGGCGGTCTGGCTTAGCGATTCTACGACCTGGATGGCTTCGGCCACGGATTCGGCGCGATGCCGCGGGGTAGCGGCCGCGGTTTCTTCGAAGTGGCGCGGACAGGCTGAAGCCTGTCCTACATAGAGCGGCAACAGCTCGGGATCGGGCTCCGTAAGGCGTGTGATCGCAATCGCCTGCGACACGACCCCTCGAATGGACTCCGCATCCAACCGGTTGGTGGACGCCCGGGCCGTGCGGCCGTCAATCACCGGCCGGACGCTCAAATGCGCCGCGCGCTCCGCGACGTTTTGATGGATGGCGTTGTTCGCGAACCGGGTCAGCGCGGCGGTTTCGGTCGCCAGAATCGCCTCGACCTCCGTAACGCCCTGAGCGCGGGCGGCATCGACCACCTGTTGGAAGACATCATCCGGCATAGGCGCCACCGATTTTGATCTTGCGGAACCGCGCCGGGCTGGCGCCGTGACCCGTGCCCATCACCTGCTCCGGTTGTCCTTTGCCGCAATTGGGAACGCCCCACAGGGTCCAGTGGCGCCGGTCCGCGATGGCCACGCACGAATTCCAGAACTCGGTCGAAATGCCGCTGTAGCTGGGGTTTTTGAGCATGCGCACGCGGCGGCCGTTGCGAATCTCCCAGGCGATCTCACAGCCGAACTGAAAGTGGTAGCGCTTGTCGTCGATGGACCAGCTCCGGTTGGTCTCCATGTAGATGCCGCGCGCGTCGAGCACTTCGTCGAGCGATTGCTCGCCGGGCTCGAGGCTTACGTTGGTCATGCGGATGAGCGGCAGCCGCGTCCAGCCGTCGGCGCGCATGCAGCCATTGGAACGCGATTCGCCCACGGCCGCCGCGGTCTCCCGGGAGGTCATATATCCGGTGAACAGTCCGCCATCGATGATCTGGTTGCGCTGCGCGGGAACGCCCTCGTCGTCGAAGGCAAACGTCCCCAGGCCCGGACCGTGTTCCAGGCGCGCGTCGCACACCACGTTGACCATCGGCGAGCCGTACCGCAGGCGCCGGAGCTGATCGAGCGTCAGGAAGCTCATGCCCGCATAATTGGCCTCGCTGCCCAGGACGCGGTCGAGCTCGATGGGATGTCCGATGGATTCGTGGATCTGCAGCGCGAGCTGCGAGCTGTCCAGAATGAGATCGAACTCGCCCTCGGGGCACTGCGGCGCATCGTGCAGCGCGACCGCCTCTTCGGCGATGCGGCCGGCGTTCCCGACGAGATCGAGCTCGTCGATGAGTTCGTATCCTTTGAGCTGGTACTGCCCGCCGAAGGAATTGGGATAGGAGCGCTTCTGGATTTCGCCGTGGTTGTAGCTCAGGGCGGAAAACCCGGCGCCCGAAAGGTAGCGGGTCTGGTCGATTACGCTGCCGACGGTCGAGACGAAGATCTGGCGCACGCATTCGAAGTGCATGCTGGTTTCGGCCAGGCTGACACCCGCTACGCCGCGAAGGGTGGAATCCACCGATAGCAACGTGGCGAGCTGACGGTCAATCGACACCGTGAAGGGATCGATCTGTATCGGCGAGACCCAGACCGCTTCGTACTTGTTCTCCGGCGCCAGCACGACCGGGTGCTTGCGGGCCGCGGCGCCGGATCGCGCGATCTCCACGGCCAATGCAGCCGCCGATTCGATACCGCGAGCCGTCAGATCGTCGGTGGCCGCGAAGCCCCAACTGCCTCCCGCCAGCACCCGGATGCCGAGCCCGGCGGATTCCGAGCTCGCCACATGGCCTGGTTTACCGTTTTTGGTGGTCAGCTCCCGCTCGCGGGTCTCGACGGCGCGGACGTCGGCATACTCGGTATCCCGGCCCGACACCAAATCCAGGGCGCGAAGAGCGAACTCCTTCATCGCGGGGTGATCAGGCCGCCCAGTTTATCCTGCTCCGTGCTTGCCGTGCGCGGGAAACGCGTGGAATACGCCTCGGGATACTTCAGGCCGGATCCCGTGTTGTAGAGCACGATCCGGTCGGTCTGCTTGAGGAATCCGCTTTCCAGCAGCTTTTGTGCGGCGGCTATACATGCGGCGCCCTCGGGCGCGGCAAAGATGCCCTCGTCGGTGGCAAGCTGCACGCCGGCGTTCATCAGGTCTTCGTCGCGGATCGCGATCGCGGTGCCGCGGCTTTCGCGCACCGCATTCAGCACCAGGAAATCCCCGAGCGGCTTGGGAACGCGCAACCCGGCGGCCAGGGTGTGAGCGTTCTCGAAGAAGCGGCTGCGCGGCTCGTTTTCCTCGAAGGCGCGCACCACCGGCTGGCAGCCCTCGGCCTGGACCGCGATCATCTTCGGGCGCCGCGGGCCGATCCAGCCCAGCTTCTGCATTTCGTCAAAAGCTTTCCACATGCCGATCATGCCCACGCCGCCGCCCGTCGGATAGAAAATGGCGTCGGGCAGTTCCCAACCCATCTGCTCGGCCACCTCGTACCCCATGGTCTTTTTGCCTTCGATGCGGTACGGCTCCTTCAGCGTGGAGACGTCGAACCAGCCCTCCGCCGGGCCGCGCTCGGCCACCATTTTCCCGCAGTCGCTGATCAAGCCATCGACGAGCGTGACCTGCGCGCCGTACGCCTTGCACTCCAGGTAGTTGGATTGCGGAACGTCGCGCGGCATGAAAATGTGGGCTTCGATGCCGGCGGCGGCGGCGTACGCCGCCATCGCGCTGGCAGCGTTGCCGGCCGACGGGATGGCCACCTTCCTGATACCCAGCTCGACGCACATCGAAACCGCGCAGGAGAGCCCGCGCGCCTTGAAGGACGCCGTCGGGTTCATGCCCTCGTCTTTCACCCACAGAGAATCCGCACCGATTCGCGCCCCCAGGCGATTGGTTCGCAGGAGCGGCGTCCAGCCCTCACCGAGGCTGACGATCGACGCATCCGAGGGCGGCAGAACGGGAGCGTAGCGCCACATGCTGGCGCGCCCGTTGGGAACTTCGCGCCGGAGCCAGCGGTGGCGAAGTCTCACCAGGTCGAAGCGTACCAGCAGGGGACCGCCGCAGGTACAGAGGTTGGCAACCGCCTGCGCATCGTAACGCGTGCCGCACAGGCTGCATTCCAGATGGGACGCTTTAGACATGCAACAGCAAGTCTAACATCTGGCTCCGCGCGGCTAGTGCCCGGTACTTTTGGTGCGATTCGAGCCGAAAACCCCAAAAAGTCCTAGCACTTGCACGCTGCCGCGGTCTATGGAACAGACTTCCCTTTCGTGGTGAAATCGAGCCATGAACGTCGATGCAGTGGTGCTTGCACTGATTGCGATGGCAGATCTGGCGTTCATCGCGCACCTCCGGCAGAGGCGGCGGATGCACCTGCGGGAGAATCGCGTGATGCGCAGCCTCACGTTGGCTGTCCGGCGCGAAAACGGCCAGATCGTGATGCCGAAACGGATGCGTTGGGCCAGGGCGTTCTAAAGCCGGCCGCTTACAACTGCTCGATCTCTCCGGCCAGCAGCGCGACGTGCTCCTCTTCTTCCGCCGCTAATTCCTCGCAGAGCTCCTTCTCCAGTCCTGCGGGCAGGCTGCGCGCCAGGCCCCGAAAATGGTCGCGGGTCCGCTGCTCCATTTCCAGCGCGATCTGGTAGAGATCGCGGACGGCGGCGTCTTCCGAAATGCGGATGCCTTTGAAGAGCCAATTCGATAGCAGAGTGTTCTCGTCAGCCGAGAGCTCGACGACCTCGCGATCGAGGTGCGCATGGTACTTTTCTTCCAATTCGTGCAGATGGTCGAGCTCGGCTTCGTACAGCCGCTCGAGCACCGCCCGCTGCTCCGGAGTGCGTGCCCGGTCGCGGGCCAGCTTGTAGAAGTGGAACGAGTTCAGCTCGAACTGCACCGCGTCCCGGATGGCCTGGAAGCGCATCGAGTCGCCCAGGTCGCGATCGCGGATGATTTCGAGATCGCCGCCGCACAGGAAGCATTTGCCGTACGGCACGGCCAGCCCGCTGGTGAGTTTGAAACAGCTCTTGCACCGCCAGGTGTAACGCACCTGTGCGCAGCAGATTTCGTCGTCCTCGACGACGCTTCGGCACTTGGGACAAGTCGATGGCATGTTACACCTTCCCTGCTTCCGCGAGTTCCCCGGGGACGTCGGGCGTCAGAATCCCCATGTATTCGAGCATGCCGCGCGCGGCTCGTTTGCCGGCGCCCATGGCGAGAATCACTGTGGCGGCGCCGGTGACGATGTCGCCTCCGGCGAAGAGGCCCGGAATCGACGTCATGCCGGTCCGCTCGTCGACATCGATGTACCCCCACTTATTGGTTTTCAGCCCGGGCGTAGTTTGCGCGATGATCGGGTTGGCGGTGGTTCCCAGCGCGTAGACTACGGTATCCACGTCGATCAGGGACTCCGAACCAGGTACCGGCACCGGCCGCCGGCGTCCCGAGGAATCGGGCTCGCCGAGTTCCATCTTCTGCACGCGCATTCCAGTGACCCAGCCGGCGGAGTTCCCGATGATCTCCACCGGATTGGTGAGCCACTGGAACTGGATGCCTTCTTCGATAGCGTGTTCCAACTCCTCGGCCCGCGCCGGCGACTCCCGGCGCGACCGGCGGTAAACGATGGTCACCGCTTCCGCGCCCATGCGCAGCGAGACGCGGGCGGCGTCCATGGCAGTATTGCCTGCGCCCACCACCGCAACTCGTTTGCCCATGCCGACCGGTGTGTCGTACAGCGGCTGGCGGTAGCCGCGCATCAGGTTGACGCGGGTGAGGAATTCGTTGGCGCTGAACACGCCATTGAACGCCTCTCCCGGGATGCCGGCGAATTTCGGCGAGCCCGCGCCCGTGCCGATGAAGGCGGCTTCGTAGCCCATTTCGCCGAGCAATTGGGGAATCGTAAAGAGCTTGCCGATGATGGTGTCGAGCCGGATCTCGACGCCCATCTTGCGCAAGTTCTCAATCTCCGTGTCGATAATGATGTCCGGCAGGCGGAATTCGGGGATGCCGTACTTGAGCACCCCTCCGGCGACGTGGAGCGCCTCGAAAATGGTTACCGCCACGCCCGCCTGTGCCAGGCTGCCCGCGCACGCCAGCCCGGCCGGACCGCTGCCGATGATGGCGGCCTTCTTCTTCGCGCTGCCGTTGGCGGACGGGAACTCGTCCCAATCGCGGCCAAATGCGGCATCGGCCACGAAGCGCTCCAGGCGCCCGATGGCCACCGGCTTGAACTTGGCGCCGACCACGCAAGTGGCTTCGCACTGGGATTCCTGCGGGCAGACACGTCCGCAGACCGCCGGCAGCGAATTGTCCTTTTTCAGGATCTGGTACGCCTCTTTGATATCGCGCCGGGCCACGGCGGAAATGAAGCCCGGAATATCGATGCCGACCGGGCACCCCGGCACGCAGCGGGGCTTCTTGCAGCGCAGGCAGCGTTCCGCCTCGTGCAGCGCGCCTTCGAGTTGCAGGCCAAGAGCAACTTCGTTGAAGTTCCGCGCCCGGGCTTCCGGGGTCTGGTGCGGCATGGGAGCCCGCTCGGGCGGGATGGTCTTGATGTTCTTCGGCAGGCGCGGACCGGCGGGAGCCGGAATCGGTTCCGGCAGTTCGCAGGCGGCCACAATCGAGGGCGGCGGCGGCGCCGTGGCCCGGTCGGTCAGGCTGGCCAGTTTGGCGCTCTCGCTGCGAAAGCGCTCCATGGCAGCTTTTTCCTCGCGCTCGAAACGCTTTTGGCGCAGAGACAGCTCGTCGAAATTCACCAGGTGGCCGTCGAAATCGGCCCCGTCCACGCAGGCGAACTTCATGGCGCCGCCGACCGTCACGCGGCACGACCCGCACATGCCCGTCCCATCGACCATGATCGAGTTCAGGCTGACGATGGTCGGGATCCCAAATGGCCGCGTGGTCTCGCAGCAGGCTTTCATCATCGGGATCGGTCCGATGGCGACCACTTCGCACACGTCCGTCTCCCTGGCCAGGACATCCGCCAAGGCGTGGGTGACGAAGCCTTTACGGCCATAGGTGCCGTCATCGGTGGTGACGATCAGGCTGTCGCTGTATTCGCGGAACTGATCTTCCCAGAAGACGAGATCGCGGCTGCGGAACCCGACAATGGAAACGGTACGGTTGCCAAGCTGTTTGTACGCGCGGAGTTGCGGGTAGATGGGCGCTACACCCAGACCGCCGCCCACCAGGACCACCGTGCCCTCGAGCTTGCGAATGTGGCTGGGGAGCCCCAAGGGCCCGATGAAATCCAGGATGGTGTCGCCCTCACGCAGGCCCATCATCTCGGTGGTGGTTTTTCCAACAGCCTGGATGACTACGGTGACCGTCCCGGCTACGACATTGAAGTCCGCGACCGTCAGCGGAATGCGTTCGCCATGCTCATCGATGCGAGCCATGACAAAATGGCCGGGACGTGCCGCGCGCGCCACATCGGGCGCTTTCACGTCCCAGAGAAAGGTGGTGGGGCCGAACTGAATCCTACGAGTGATGAGAAACACAACACCCCCTGAGAAGCACCATAGTAGCAAAATTCCGGTTGTTTTGGGTCTGGATATATTGTAATCCTGGGATCGGGTCAGGACTTGCTCATCAGGAGCGAAAATGCCTCGGTTTGGCGGCTTTCAAAACTGAAAGCGGAGGCAGCCAGGTACAGGAGCCAGGTCCGGTATGTCCGTTCCCCGACCAGTCGGATGCAGTCGTTTCCGCTCTTCCTCAGCCGGGCGACCCATTCCCGGCAGGTTCGCGCGTAGTCCTCACGCACGCTGCGGATATCGAGGATGCAGAAGCCGGCCCGTTCGGCTTCACGGATGACATCCGACAAGTGCGCCAGCTCGCCTCCCGGAAAGACGTTTCTTAAGAGGAACCAGGTTTGGGGATCCGCGCCGACACCCTGCGGCCGGCAGATTCCGGAGTTCAGGAAACGGCCCCCAGGTTCAAGAATGCGATAGATCTTGTGAAAATACTCGCCGAGGCGGTGTCGTCCGACGTGCTCGAACATGCCAATCGACGCGATCTTGTCGAACGGCTGCCCGATCTCGCGATAGTCCATTTCCAGCACGCGCACTTCGCCGGCGAGCCCGCGCGCCTGAATCGACGAATTTGCGAACTCGTACTGATTGTGGCTGAGCGTGCATCCGGTAGCGCGCGCCCGATAGCGCTCGGCGGCATGAATCAGGAGCGCCCCCCAACCGCAGCCGATGTCGAGAAAGCGCTGATCCGGACGGAGATCCAGGTCCCTGCAGATCCCGTCGAGTTTTGCCTCCTGGGCCTGCTCCAACGACCAGTGGGGGTCCCGGAAGCAGGCGTCGGAATACACCAGCCGCGAATCCAGGAATTGACGATAGAACGCATTCGAGAGGTCGTAGTGGAACCGGATGTTGCGCGCGGCGCGAGTGCGGCTCTGGATCCAGGTCTCGATTCTTGCTGGCGCCAGTCCGGCGGCGAGGGTCCAGAACCAATCCAGGAAGCCAGTGCGATGGAGTCTGTCTTTCAAGCGCAGCGCGGCGATCAGGTCGCCGGAGACGTCGAATTGACCGCGAATGAAAGCCATGGCCGCGGAATGCGAATCGCCCTCCAGGATTCCGCGCAACTGGGACTCGTCCGTGACCACCAGCGTGAATCGAGGCGTTCCGCTGCCACACACCTCGCTCTTGCCGGAGCGGAACTCGACGGCATAGGAGATGTCGCGCGCACCCGTGGTTTTTTCTTCAAAACCGGTCGCCTCACTGTGTGGCACGATCATCGCCTCACTGAGGGATTTGGGCGAACCCAATACGCCGCGTGCTCGAGCTCCTCCCGGCACTCGGCGGATATTCCACTACCATTTTCGCACCACGGATCAATGGACGTCGTTCAGGCAGTCGCTTCCACCTGATACCATAGCCACAAAAACATGACCCGCCGCGATCTACTCCGTGCCTGCACCGCCGCCCCGCTGGCGGCCGCCGCTTCCGCCCAAATGCGTTACCAGCCGACGTGGGAATCCATCGACAGCCGCCCATGTCCCGCGTGGTACACCGGCGCCAAGTTCGGCATCTTCATTCACTGGGGCGTCTACAGCGTTCCGTCCTACGCACCCCTCCATTCGAAGGGCGAGACCATGTACGCGGAGTGGTATTGGAATTCCCTGAACACGGGCGCCGCGTCTTCCACAAAGAAGTTCCACGACCGCGTCTACGGACCCAACTTCCAGTACTTCGATTTCGCTCCGATGTTCAAGGCCGAACTCTACGACCCCGATCATTGGGCCGACATTTTCCAGCGCTCCGGCGCGCGGTACGTGGCGCTGACCAGCAAGCACCACGAGGGTTTCACGCTCTGGAAGAACGCGGACGCCAATCGCACCTGGGGACGCCCGTGGAACGCCGTGGATATCGGTCCTCACCGCGATATCGCGCTGGACCTGATGGAGGCCGGGCGGCGTAAGGGCCTTCACATGGGCATCTACTACTCGCTCTACGAGTGGTACAACCCACTCTGGCTCTCCGATAAGAAGCGCTATGTGGCCGAGCACATGTTCCCGCAGTTCAAAGACGCGGTGACGCATCTGAAGCCCAGCATCATTTTCAGCGACGGCGAATGGGAGCTCACCAGCGCCGAGTGGCGCTCGCCGGAGCTGCTGGCCTGGCTCTTCAACGAATCGCCGGTGCGCGACGAGATCGTGATCGACGACCGTTGGGGCAAGGACACGCGCCACAAACACGGCGGCTACTACACCACCGAATACACCAGCGGCATGCAGCAGGCGGCGCATCCCTGGGAAGAGAGCCGCGGCATGGGCTACTCCTACGGGTACAACCGAAACGAGAAGGCCGAGGACTATCGCACCGACCGCGAGCTGCTGATGATGCTGATCGATATCGTGAGCCGTGGAGGCAACCTCTTGCTGGATATCGGGCCCACCGCGGATGGCCGGATCCCGGTCATCATGGAGGAGCGTCTGCTACAACTCGGCGACTGGCTGCGGCCGAACGCGGAGGCGATCTACGGTACGCACGCGCGCAGTGTCACGCGCCAGTGGAGCCAGGGAACGGTGCCCAAGCTCGAAGTCAAGGAGTACATGTCGGACTATCCGATCTCCGCGCTGGTGGATTCGCCGCCAGCCGGCAACGCCCGGGTGGATGCGTTCTTCACGGCCAACAACGGCGCGGTGTACGCCATCCTGCCGCGGCGGCCGGCCGGCGAGATCGTCCTGAATGACATCGACGGCAACGTGCGCGTCACTCTGCTCGAAGGCGGCCAGGCGCTGGAATCGACGCGACAGGGCAAGCAACTGCGGATTCGGGTACCAGCCGCACTCTCCGCAAGTCTGCCGGCGCGCCAGGCTTACGTGCTCAAGCTCGCGGGAGCCATGTAGGACAGGCTTCAGCCTGTCCCGGACCGGCTGAAGCCGGTCCCACAATTACCGCGAGAACATCACTCTCCCACCGACTATCGTGTACACCACGTCGGTCGCGGGAATCTCGTCCTCCGGAATGGTCATGATGTCCCGCGAGAGCACGGTGATGTCGGCAAGCTTGCCCACTTCCAGCGAGCCTTTGAGCTTTTCTTCGAACGCCGCGTACGCGTTGTTCCACGTGTACGATTTGAGCGCTTCCTCGCGGCTCATGCGTTGATCGGGATAGAAAACCGCGCCGTCTTTGAGCTTCCGGCTCACGCTCGCGTAGAACGAAGCCAGCGGGCTGACGTCCTCCACCGGCGCATCGGTACCGTTGCCGACGATGGCCCCGGTCTTCATGAGCTTCTGCCACACGTAGGCGCCTTCTTCCGCCCGCTTCGGCCCCAGCCGCAAGAGCACGTAGGGTGCGTCGCTGGTGCAGTGCACGCCTTGCATCGCGGCGATCACGCCCAGCTTGCCGAAGCGCGGAATGTCGGCTGCGTTGAGGTGCTGCGCGTGCTCGATCCGCCACCGGAGATCCTTGCCCGGCTTATCGGGATGGGCCTTGAACGTGTCCTCGAATATGTTGAGCGTCTCGCGATTGGCGCGATCGCCGATGGCGTGCACGCACAACTGGTAACCGTGCTGGATGGCGAGCTCGGCGGTCTTGCGGATGTCCGCGGGGTCATCGGTATTGAGTCCGCTGGAGTTCGGGCTGTCGGTGTACGGTTCGAGCAGCCAGGCGCCGCGCGGCCCCAGTGCCCCGTCGATGGCGCGTTTGATCGCGCGGACCGTGAAGAAATTATCGCCGGCTCCGATCATCCGGTACTGATCGAGCTTCGGCGCAATCACGTCGTTGGGCATGCGGAGCATCATCCAGATGCGCAGCCGCAGCTCGTGGTTGTCGGCCATCTTCTTCAGGACGTCAATCGTGGAAAACGGCGACCCCGCATCCTCGAACGTGGTGATGCCCTTCGAGAGCGACTCGTCGATGGCCAGCTTGATCGCCCGGTTCGTGATTTCGGCGCGCTCGGCGGGCGTGCGCCGATTCTCGGCCTCGGTTCGCGCGCGGCTCACGACGCCCTGCGCGCGTTCGCGCAGCAGGCCCGTCGGGTTGCCCTTTGAGTCCTTGAGAATCTCTCCGCCCGAGGGATTCGGCGTGGCGGCAGTCACACCCGCGAGGTCCAGCGCCTTTCCGTTGACGAACGCCGCGTGCCCGCTGGCGTGTGTCAGGAGCACGGGGTTATCGGGCGAGACCTTGTCCAGCGAGGCGTGAAGCGGGAAGCCCTCGACGTTCGGTTCCGGAGCCTGGCTCCACTTCGACTGGTGCCATCCGCGGCCGATAATCCACTCGCCCGGCTTCGCCTGCTTCACGGCGCGCGCCACCTGCGCGACGATATCGTCCCAGGTGCGCGCTTCTCTCAGATCCAGCCCCATGCGGAACTCGCCGACGCCGGTGAAGTGGCCGTGGCCTTCGATGAAGCCCGGGATAGCGAGCGTCCCGTGCAGGTCGATGACCTTGGTGTTCGGCCCGATCCAGCGCTGCGCGGCGGAATCGGCGCCGAGTGCGGTGATGCGGCCTCCGCGCGCCGCCAGAGCTTGCGCCACGGGCGCCGCCGCATTCATGGTGACGATTTTTCCGTTGCGGAGCACCAGGTCGGCCGGCTGGGCCAAAGCAGCCGCGGCAAGCGCGGCATGAGCCGCGAAGATGGATACACGCATGGGTACAGGATAACGTCTAGTCCTGGCGCAGGGCATCCACCGGGTCGAGCCGGGAGGCCCGCCGGGCGGGCAGGTAGCTCGCCGCAAATGCGGCAAAACCGAGCAGCACCGCGGCGAGCAGCGGCAGCGTGTAGTCGGCGGCAGCGAATCCGAAGAGCGTGCTGCGAAGGGCGCGCGTGGCGGCAACGGATCCCGTACCGCCCACCAGGAGGCTCGCCGCCATGAGCAGCGATGCCTCGCCGAGCACCATCCGGTAGATGCCCGCGCGCCCGGCGCCGAGCGCAATGCGAATTCCGATTTCGTGCGTGCGCCGCTCCACCGCGTACGAGAGCACGCCGTACACGCCGATATAGGAAAGCGCCAGCGCGATCAATCCGAAAGTCCCGGCGATCGCCGCCAGCAGCTTGTCGTTGCCGAGCCCGCCCTCGAAGGCTTCTGCATAGTTGCGTATCGCCCCGATTTTGAGATTGGGGTCCACCGATTTCACGGCAGCCCGGGCCGCGGCAGCCGCCTGCGCCGGATTGCCAGCCGGCCGCAGCACAATGCCGGTCACCGGAGCTGGGCTTTGGGCGATTGGGACATACAGGACGAAACCGAAGGGCTCGCGCGCGCTCGAGAAGCGGACATCCCTGGCGACACCGATTACCTGCATCGCGTCTCTTGCGGCGTAGCGGTCTTTCTGCGAGACAGAGCGGCCGATCGCACTCCCGGCGCCGAACAGCGCTCGCGCGGCACCCTGGTTCAGGACTACCACCGGCGCGGCCCCGGCGCGGTCCTCCGCGGTGATGCCCCGCCCCGCGACCATCGGAATCCCCATGGTCTCGAAAAAGCGGGGCGACACGCAGACCAGGCGCGTGACGTCGGTACGCTGCGCGGGACGTTCCGGCGTGGAGATACCGACCGTCCGCAGGAGCGATGACATGGGACCAAATGCGGATACCGCCGCCGAGCGAACGCCCGGAAGCGAGTTCATCCGTTCGTACAGCGGCCAGACCAGTGCTCCCTGGTGCGCGATCGCCTGAGGCGTCAGTTCCAGCGGAATATCTACCAGCAGGGTGTTGCGGCTCATGCCGAAGTCCTGATGCCGCAGATTCCAGAGCGAGCGCGCAAACAAGGCCGCGCCGCAGATCAAGACCAGCGACAGCGAGATCTGGGCGACCACCAGCGCATTGGCGAAGTGGCGCCGCCGCGCGCCGGCAGTCGTCCGGTGCTGTGCCTGCAAGGCCGAATGCACATCCACCCGCGTGGCGGCGAAGGCTGGCGCGAGTCCAAACATGCAAGTACACGCCAGGGCGGCCGCGACCGTGAAAATCGCCTGGTGCCAGCCCGCTTCGAGGTGCAGCCCGGTACCCACGGATGCCAGCGCGGCCAGGGCCGAGGCGCCGCGCGAACCGAGCGGGATGGCCAGCGCCACGCCTGCCGCGCAGAGCACCAGGCTCTCGGTCAGCAACTGCCGGAGGATGCGCCCCCGGCCGGCGCCGAGTGCCAGCCGCACCCCGATCTCGTGTGTGCGAACCGCTGCCCGCCCGAGAAGAAGATTTGCCAGGTTGCTGCAAAGCATGACGAGCACCAGGCCGGCCATCCCCATGAGCAGCCATAAGGGCCGTTCGAAGCGCCGGTCGAGATCGCCGATGCCGCGATTCGCCGGCGCCACACGCACGCGGTAGCTTCTGCCGAAGCGCGTGACCGTAAGATGCGCGAACTCGCGGAACAGCGGGTCCAGCGCCGCCTCCGCCTGGCGCGCCGTGACACCCGGTCGCAGACGGCCGATCATGGAGAGCCACGAATATGCCGCGCCGTTGATGCGGTCGCCGGGCGTGATCACGGGCTGGAGGCTCATGGGAACCCAGAAATCTCTGGCCGCGCCCGGAGTTTCACCGAAGAACCCGGCCGGCGCGACGCCGATGATGGCGGCGCGCGCTCCGTTGAGTTGCAGAGTCCGCCCGATCGCGGAAGTGCTGCGGGCGTATTCCCGTGTCCAGTATGCGTCGCTGAGCACCGCGACGGGTTGAGCCCCGGGACGGTCGTCATCTTCCGTGAAAACGCGGCCGATCTGAGCCGGGATGCCGAGCGTCCGGAAATACGCGCCGCTCACCATGAACCCCCGCCCGCCATCGGGTGCCGGCAGCCCGACGTCGCTGACTGCGAACAGGGAGTCGAGCACCTGCTGCCGTGCGGCCAGTTCGCGGAACAGCGGATAGCTGACGCGTTGTGGGTCGCTGCCCTCGAGAAACTGAATCTGCACCAACCCGCCTGGGTCGCGAACCGGAAGCTCGCGGAACAGTACGGCGTCCAGCACGCGGTAGATGGCGAGGTTCGCGCCGATGCCGAGAGCCAATGTAAGGACCGCGGCGACGGTGAAGCCCGGGCTGGCTCGCAACTGCCGCAAAGCATAGACAACGTCCTGCGACATGTGGTCCAGCAGAGGAATGCGTCTCTGTTCGTAGTAGAGTTCGAGCGCCTGGGTAGTACCTGAGAACTGGCGGCGCGCTTCGGCGTGCGCCGCCTCCGCCGTCATGCCGCGCCGCTCGTATTCCGCGGCCAGCAACGCCCGGTGCGCGGCCATCTCCTCGGATAGCTCCGCGGGTGTACGGCCGCGGCCGGCCAGGCGGGAGAGCAGCACGCGCAGCCAGGTCACGATTCGCCCTCCAGCATGCGCGCCATCATGGCCACCGTACGCGACCAGTTCTCCGCCTCCTCGGCGAACTGTTTCCGGCCGGCGCGCGTGATGGTATAGAAGCGCGCGCGGCGGTTGTTGTCGCTGGCGCCCCAATGGCTGGTGATCCAGCCTTTCTGCTCCAGGCGCAGCAGGGCCGGATAGATTGTCCCCTGGTTCAGCTCCAGCGCGCCTTCGGCGACCTGCTCGATCCGCCGTGCGATCCCGTATCCGTGCAGCGTGCCCAACGTGTCGAGCGTCTTGAGCACCATGAGGTCGAGAGTGCCGTAAGGTACTTCACTCCTGTTGTCCATCAACAGAGAGGATACGCCCCGCCGGCTGGCAAGTCAACGGGTCGCTTACAGCAGCTTCAGGGACTCGGGATCCCAGCGGCAGATCTTGCGCTCGAAATAGCTGAGGTTCGAAAGCAGGGCCGGACCCGCGGCGCGATAGCCGAACAGGGCGTCCTCGGTCACCGGCTTCCGGGAACGGACCGCCGCCTGAAACACGCGATGGTGGTCGATGGCATCGTTGTATCCCTTCGGCGGCACGAACTTCTCCTCGGCGGACATCTGGGCGGAATCCACCTTCGGACGTTGCGGGTACTTCTCGCGGTATTCCTTGAGGTACTGGTCCTGGATTGCCTTGGGAAAGGTATCGATCGTGTATCCGGGCTCGGCTTCGCGCGGCACCTTGGAGAGCGTCACGTCGTTCTCGACCGACATGATGCCTTCGCTGCCGATGAAGCGCAGCCCGGCGTTCTCGGTGGCGCCATCCACCAGGTTCACGCGATACATGACGTTGAACGCCGGGAAGCGCCCGCGCGCGGGGTAATCGTAGAGCGCGATCATCACGTCCGGAACATCGCGGCCGTCCTTCCAGAAACGCAGGCCGCCGGTGGCATAGACGCGCTCGGGACCGATGGCATCGGCGGCGAAGTGCAGACCGCTGATCAGGTGCACGAACAAATCCCCCGGAACACCGGTGCCGTAATCCTGGTAATTGCGCCAACGGAACAGCCGGATGGGCTCGAAGGGACGCTTCGTCGCCCGGCCCAGGAAGCGGTCCCAGTCGATATTGGAGGGCGAGGCATCGGGAGGAATCGAGTATTGCCAGGCACCGAGGGCGCTGTTGCGGTCCACCCAGGCTTCCACGGTGTTGAGGTCGCCGATCGCCCCCGCGTTGAGGAGCTCTTTGGCCTTGGCGTAGATGATGCTGCTGACTCGCTGGCTTCCCACCTGGAAGATGCGGCCCGTGCGGCGGGCAGTCTCGATCACGCCCGGTCCATCGGCGAGCAATTGCACCATCGGCTTCTCGCAATACACGTCTTTACCCGCGTTCATGGCGTCGATGGAGATGGCCGAGTGCCAGTGGTCGGGCGTGGCGATGATGACCGCGTCGACGTCCTTGCGGGCGAGCACCTCGCGGTGATCGCGGCTGGTGAAGACGTGATCGCCGAAAACTTCGCGGATGCGCTTGAGGCGGCCGTCATAAACGTCGCAGGCGGCGACGATCTCGGCTCCGCCCAGCGAGAGCGCGTTGCGCATGTCGTAGAAGCCCTGCCCTCCGCTTCCGATGAGGGCGTAGTGAATCTTGTCGTTGGCAGAGGTTTGAGCCTGTGCGGCCGCGAGCCCCGCGCCCGCGGCGGCACCGAGAAAATGGCGTCGGTTGATCGGCATGGTTCTAATGTACTCCCGCGCGCGGGCCCTGGAGGCCCGCGTGGGACAGGATTTAGCCTGTCCTGGACCGGCTGAAGCCGGTCCCACGGGCGTAACGTGCTGGCGTTACTTCAGCCACCCTGCCACCACTCCGTTCTTCAGCGCCTCCACTACGCAATCCGCGTTCAGCTCAGCCCCCGCCCGCGACGTGTGAGTGTGCTCATCGGCGAACAGCGGCTCCACTTTCTCCGGACCCAGCGCATCGTACTTCGCCGCGATGATCTCGTTCA
>Ga0335083_10005244_pt1 | contig 16376 bp, 14 predicted proteins | sample Lox_Sample_42_FD_206716 | JGI IMG/M metagenome (GOLD analysis project Ga0335083, IMG submission 206716) | Soil microbial communities from Loxahatchee National Wildlife Refuge, Florida, United States - Lox_Sample_4.2 | ecosystem: Environmental > Terrestrial > Soil > Wetlands | place: USA... | reverse complement strand
CTGGCGGAAGTACGACCACCGGTACATCCACCCGGCCTGAGGACACCCCGCGGGCCATGAGCCACCCGTGACGGGTGATCCTGCCGGTGGACGCTGGAAGGAATGTGGTGTTACCCGCATTCCCAGCGTCAGACGGCGGAAGGGCAGTTGACCGGACATGGCTGAAGCTCCGGTGCGGAGCGCGCCCGAGGCCCCCGCGCCGGACCTGCTGCGTGGCTGGCGCTCGGTGGTGTTCGCCCCGGCCGGGGACGGCCAGCGCCGCCGCCGCGGCACCGACGGGGCCCGGCTGGCCGCCGCCGTCCTCGCGCTGCTGTGCTGCCTGCTCATCATCCGGTACAACTCGCGCATCGACCGGGCCATCGCCCAGGTCATCCACCCGCCGCCGTGGAGCATCACCTGGCTGGTCACGGTGGTCTACGACCTCGGTGCGTACGGCGTCGCGGCCGCCCTGCTGCTGGTCGCGCTGGCGGCACGGCGCTGGACCCTGGCCCGCGACATCGCGCTGAGCGCGGCCGCCGCGGCCGCGCTCAGCGCGATCCTCGTCCTCCTGCTCGGCCGGGATGGCGGGCGGCCCAGCGGAGTGGTCATCGGCGGCTACCACCTGAGCTTCCCGGTGCTCCAGATCGCCCTGTTCCTGGCCGTCGCCGTGGCCGCCCTGCCCTACCTGGCCCGGGGCCTGCAGCGCCTGGTCGAGGTGTTCATCGGCCTGGTCGCGCTGGCCGCGGCGGTCGGCGGGCACGGGCTGCCGCTCAACGTGCTGGGCAGCATGGCCGCCGGCTGGGCCGCGGCCCTGATCGTCCGGCTGGCGTTCGGCTCGCCGCTCGGACTGCCGTCGGCCGCCGACGTGCGGCGGCTGCTGGGCGAGCTGGGCATCCGCGCGAGCGGCGTGCGCGCGCTGCCACGCCAGGCCTGGGGCGTGGCCAAGTACCAGGCGACCGAGACCAGCCCGGCGGACCCGGCCGGCCAGCCGCTGGCCGTCTCGGTCTACGGCCGGGACGCGGCCGATGCCCGGCTGCTGACCAAGACCGGCCGGTTCCTGTTCTACCGCGACTCCGGCCCGAGCCTCACCATCACCCGCCTCCAGCAGGTCGAGCACGAGGCGTTCCTGACCCTGCGGGCGGGCGCGGCCGGGGTGGCCGTGCCCGGGATCGCCGAGGCGGGCACGGCCGGGCCGGCCGGCGACGCGCTGCTGGTGTCCCGGCTGCCGGCCGGGACGTTGCTGTCCGGGCGGCCGGCCGGCCAGGTGACCGACGCGACCCTCGATGACGTCTGCCGCCAGCTGCAGGCGCTGCGCCGGGCCCGGATCGCGCACGGCGCGATCAGCGGTGACATCATCCTGGTCGACTCGGCCACGCAGACTGTGGTGCTGACCGACTTCCGGAACGCGATCGCCAACGCCACGCCGTACCAGCTCGACCGGGACCTGGCCGGGGGCATCGCGGCGCTGGCCGTGGCGGCCGGCGCCGCCCGCGCCGCGGACGCCGCGGCGCGCCGCCTGGACCCCGGTGAACTGGGCGCGGCCCTGCAGCACCTGCACCAGGCCGCACTCGACCCGGCGCTCGGCCGGGACCTGCGCGGCCAGCGCGGGCTGCTGGCCGAGGTCCGCCAGCGGGCCGCCCAGGCCGCCTCGATCGAGGTGCCCAAGCTGGTCGAGCCGCGCCGGGTGAGCTGGCCGACACTGATCATGCTGGCGGGCACGCTGATCGGCGGCTGGGCCCTCATCGGGGTGCTCATCGACGTGTCCAGGTCGTTCGACACCGTGATCGGCGCCGACTGGCTCTGGGTCATCATGGCCCTGGTGCTGGCCCAGCTGGCCTTCGTGGCGTCGGCGGTCGAGGGCATCGGCAGCGTGTCCGGGGTGCTGCCGTTCGGCCGGGTGGTGGCGGTCGAGTTCGCCAACTCGTTCAGCGCGCTGGCCGGCGGGACGGCGGCGGTGTTCGCCACCCGGGTGCGGTTCTTCCAGCAGCAGGGCTACGACTCGTCGGTGGCGCTCAGCTCGGGGGCCATCATGGCCACGTCCAGCTGGATCGCCACCGCGGTGCTGTTCCTGGTGTCGCTGCCGTTCGCCTGGGGGTCGCTCGACCTGGAGATCACGCCCGAGTCGGGCGGCGATTCCAAGCTGGTCTGGATCATCCTGGCCGTGGTGCTGCTGGCCGGGCTGCTGGCGGGCCTGGTGCTGGCCGTGCCCCGCATGCGCAGGCTGGCCGCGGCCAAGCTGCGGCCCCGGATCCGGGACATCTGGGGCAACCTGCGGCAGGTGGCCAGCTCGCCGCGGAAACTGGTGCTGCTGGTGGGCGGGTCGTTCGCGCAGGAACTGCTGGTGGCGATGGCCCTGTCGGTCTCGCTGCGGGCCTTCGACGACCACCTGCGGCTGCCCATCCTCATCGTGGTCATCACGCTGGCCGCGATGATCGGCGGGGTGTCGCCGTCGCCCGGCGGGATGGGGGTGGTGGAAGCGGGCCTGATCCTCGGCCTGACCGCGGCGGGCGTCCCGGAGGCCGACGCCACCGCGGCCGTGTTCATCCAGCGGCTGTTCACCTCGTACCTGCCGCCCATCTGGGGCTGGGCCACCCTGGTCTGGATGCGCAAACGGGAATACCTGTGACCGAGCCATCCCTCGCCGTCAGGATCGACAGTGAGAAGGGGCACCGGCTGGCGTGGCAGGCGGTGGTCAAGCGCGCGGTGGCCGTGGCCATCGCCGGAATCGCCATCTACCTGGTGTTTCCCGCGATCACCGAGGTCCTCGCGTCCTGGCCGCGCCTGTCCACCCTGGATCCCAAATGGTTCGCGCTGGCCATCGGCGCCGAGGTGGCCCACTTCGGCTGCACCATCGCGCTGCAGCGGCTGGCCCTGCGGACCAGGTCATGGTTTCCCGTCGTCACCTCCCAGCTGGCAGGCAACGCGATCACCCTGATCATGCCGGGCGGCGCGGCGGTCGGCGCGGCCGTGCAGTACCGGATGCTGGCCGAGAGCGAACTGGACACCAGCTCCACCGTGGGCGGGCTGGCGGCGTTCTCACTGCTGGGCGTGGGCGGCCTGCTGGCCCTGCCGGTGCTGGCCCTGCCCGTCATCCTGGCCGGGGCGCCGGCCAGCCGCAGCCTGGTCACCGCGGCCGTGCTGGGCGCGGCCGGGTTCGTGGTCTTCGCCGCGTTCGGCGCGGTCATCCTGGCCTACGACTGGCCGCTGCGCTGGGCCGGCCGGGCGGTGCAGCGGGTCAGGAACTGGGCGCTGCGCAAGCGCCCCCCGCTGCACGGGCTGGCGGGGACGTTGCTGGCCCAGCGCAACGAGATCCGCGCGGTGCTCGGCCAGCAGTGGTGGCAGGCGCTGCTGCTGTCCGCGGGCCGCCTGGCCTTTGACTACCTCTGCCTGCTGGCCGCGCTGCTGGCCACCGGGAGCCGCCCGCGTCCCTCGCTGATCCTGGTCGCCTACGCGGTGGCCGGCATCATCGGGCTGATCCCGATCACGCCCGGCGGTCTCGGGCTGGTGGAAGCGAGCCTGACCGGCCTGCTGGTGCTGGCGCAGGTCGATTCCAGCCAGGCCGTGCTGGCCACGCTCACTTACCGGCTCGCCTCGTACTGGTTCCCGCTGCTGGCCGGGCCGGTGGCCTACGGCGCGTTCTGGCTGCGCTACCGCAGGCACCGGTCACCGCCAGAAACCAGCACGGCCTAGTGCGTCAGCAGGTGCACTACCAGGGCGACCAGGCCGACGCCCACGGCGAGCTTGAGCGCGAGGATCGCGGCGCTGACAGCGATGGTGATCAGCCAGCCTCGCCGGGTCCTGGGCCGCCGGATGTGCTGGAGGCCGGAGCGGAAGCGGGTCTGCATGGGAGGGCTCCTCGGGCTCGGCGGGCAGGACGGCACATCAATTATGTACATAGTATAATGTACTGCGTATAGCAATCCTGCACGGGAAGATGCTCTCATGCCTGCCGAACACAGCAGCGCCGGTGACCCGGCCCGCACCCTCGAGCTGCTCTGGCACGAGCCCGGCCCGGCTGACTCCCGGCGCGGACCGCGCCAGGGCCTCACCGTCGGCCAAGTCGGCGCGGCCGCGATCGCCCTGGCTGACAGCGACGGGCTGGACTCGGTCACCATGCGGGCGGTCGCCCACGCTCTCGGCGTGGTGCCGATGTCGCTGTACACCTACGTGCCGGGCAAGGCCGAGCTACTCGACCTGATGCTCGACACGGTCTACCGCCAGATGCCCCGCGGCGACCTGTCCGGCCTGCCGTGGCGCGAGCGCCTGGCCGCCGTGGCCCAGGAGAACCGGGACCTGTTCACCCGGCACCCCTGGGTCGCCGGGGTCTCCACCAGCAGGCCCCCACTCGGCCCTGGGCTGATGGCCAAATACGAGCACGAGCTTCAGGCGTTCGAGGGTCTCGGGCTCGATGACGTCGAGATGGACGCCGCCCTGACCTTCCTGCTCGGCTTCGTCCAGGCCGCCGCGCGCTCGGCCGCCGAGGCGGATGCCGCCCGGCAGGCCAGCACAATGAGCGAGGAGCAATGGTGGGCCGCCAACGCCCCGCTGCTCGCCCGGGTCTTCGACGAGACGAAGTACCCCACGGCCTCTCGCGTCGGCGCCGCCGCGGGCGCCGCCCAGGGCGCGGCCTACGACCCCGACCATGCCTACACCTTCGGCCTGCAGCGCGTCCTCGACGGCCTGGGTGCCCTTATCGACACCAGCGGCGGCTGACCAGGACGGCTCAGCCGCGCAGGCGGCCGAGGGCCCGGCGGGCCGCCCGCTCCGCGTCCGCGGCCTGGCGGGCCTGGCGCCGCGCCTCGGTGAGCTGCTGCCGGGCATCGGACAGCTGGTCTTCGAGGTGGCGGACCACGGCACGCTGGTCCCGCTCGGCGGCGGCCGCGGCCGTCTCGGCCTGGGCCGCTTCGGCCACCGCCTGCTCGGCCTCGGCGATGGCGCGCTGCCGTTCCTGCTCCGCTTCCTGCCGCCGGCGCTCACGCTCGGCACGCTGCCGTTCGCGTTCAGCGGCGGCGGCCGCGCGCTGCTGGTCCCGCTCCGCCGCTGCGCCAGCAGCGGCTTGACCGGCCCAGCGCGGCCGGGTCCTGGTGCGGCCGGTGGGGGGCGCTGGCGTTCGGCCGCGGGATCGGGATGGGGGGCGGTCGGGCAGCGGGGGAACGAGCGTCAGCCCGGGACCGGCCGGGGTGAAGTCGGACCGGTGCACGGCGCGGACCAGCGTGCCCGCGGCCAGCTGGCCGGCCACCTGCGGGTCGGCCAGCGCGGCGCCGAACGTGGCGGTCAGCTCCTCGCGCACCCCGGCCGTCGGCGGGCCCGCGCCGGGCAGTTGCAGCGCCTGCCGGACCAGGCCGTCGACCAGCCGGCGGCGCTGCTGCGACAGCTCGCGCAGCCGGGCCCCGTCCAGGGCCGCCCCGGCCGAGCGCAGCTCCTGGCCCAGCTCGCTGAGCTGGTCCGCCACCTCGGGATCGGCCCGGACCAGCTGGTTGACCAGCCAGGCCGAGTAGGTCGGCTTGCGCAGCGCGGTGATCTGCTTGGCCGCCGCGGCCTGGCCCGCCGCGCGGGCCTCGGCGGCCAGCGCGCCGCGCCGCTCGGTGAACGCGGCCGGGTCGCCGGCGTAGAGCTCCGCCGCCGCCTCGGCCAGCAGGTCGGCCTCGGTCATGCTGCCATCGTGCCCGTGATCGGCTGGCGCACAAGGCTGACAGGCCGGTTATCCTCGCGATCATGCCCACGCTGGCCGGGCGCTGACGGCTGGTTACCGGCCGCTGACCTGGGCAGGGGAGTCGCATGGCGGCGCAGTTCACGACGGTCGAGGAGTACATCGGGTCGTTCCCCGCGGACGTGCAGGACATCCTGCGCGAGGTACGGCGCACCATCTACGGCGCGGTGCCGGAGGCGGGCGAGCGGATCAGCTACGGGATCGCGGCGTTCACCCTGGGCGGCCGCGACCTGGTCTACTTCGCAGGCTGGAAGAACCACATCTCCGTCTACCCGGTCCCCACCGGGGACCCCGACCTGACCCGGGACCTCACGCCCTACCTGGCCGCCAAGGGCACCCTCAAGTTCCCGCTCGGCCAGCCGGTCCCGTACTCGCTGATCGGCCGCGTGGCGGCGGGCCTCGCCCGCAGCGCGCCCCCCGACTGCACTGACGAGCGAGGAACGAGCGAGGAGGGGAAGTCGCCGCGCCAAAGGGGCCGCGCCGCCGACTGGACTGAGGAGTCGAGGGAGCGAAGCGACTGAGCGACGAGGGAAGCTCGGCGGATTCAGCGGCCCCGGAGGCGCAAGATAATACTGTCCTGACTGACATCACCGGCCCTGGGGGTCGTTATGCCCGGAGACAGAATCGTTTTCGGTTTGGGCGGGGCGTGGGGGTTCGCGCCGAAGGATCTGACCAGCCCGGCCCGGGCGGCGGAGGCCGGGTCGCTGGCCGACTGCATGCTGCCGGAGGACGCGCCGGACTTCACCGAGCTGCGGGTGCACGGCGTGTCCGGCTCCACCGGGCCGATCATGCTGGAGCATCCGGCCGCGCTGCAGGTGGCCGGGGACAACACCACGATGTTCTACCGGCGCTGGACGCCGGCCGGCTGCGGCGGCGCCGGGGTGCCGTGGAAGCTGGAGGCCTACTCGTGGGGTGGCCTGACCGAGTCGCCGCTGGCCTCTGCGTGCTGGCTGCTGTTCGCCCCGTTCATGCTGTACAACGTGGCCCATTTCGCGCTGCCGCCACAGCGGTCACACCGGCTGCTACGGGTGCGGCCGCGGGCCACGGCCCCTGCCCCCACCGCCCCACCTGACGCGGAGACGCTGGTGACGCTGGTGGCGCCGCCCGGGGTGGAGACGCGGCCCGCTCCGGGGCTGCCGGCCGATGCGGCCACCGCCGACACGACCTTGGTGGAGGAGATCGCGGACGAGGTCCTGGATGCGGAGCGGGCCGTGGCCGCGGACGGCAGTGCGCCAGACGGCAGGGGGCCGGACGGCGGCGCGCCGGCGCTGCTGCTGAACCGGGACGCCTGGCACGGCGTCGCGGCGGCGCTGCTGCGTCTGCTCGCGTTCTCGGCCACCCTGCAGTTCACCAGCGTCATCGTGGCCATCCTGGTGAGCAGCGCCGCGTTGCAGGCGCCCAACGCCCATCTGTGGACCTGGCTGGCCTGGTATCAGGGCTGGCCAGCGGGGGGCAGGGTGGCCCTGGCGCTGGGCGTCGTGGCCCTGGTGCTGGCGCTGATGTGGCTGGTCAGCGTCAAGACCGCGCACCGGTACGAAGCCCGGGCCAGCGTGACCCGCCCCGACGTGAACCAGCAGTGGCCGCTGACCCAGACCCGGTTCTGGAAGGGCGCGGAACTGGTGCAGCGCCAGCGTGGCCTGCACCTGGGCGGCGCGCTGGCGTTCACCGCGCTGATCGTGTCCCGGCCGGGCCCGCACATGGGCGGCGGCCGCCTGGCTCTGCTGGTGCTGTCCGCGCTGGTGCTGGGGCTGATCACGGTCAGCTTGTGCCTGCCGCTGGCCGACCGGCACAACGTGACCCTGGCGGACCGGACGGCGCGGGTCGCCGGCGCGCCGGGCGAGGCGACCCGGGGCACGCTGTGGTCCCGGCTGATGCTGGTGTGCGGGGCGGCCGTGTTCGCCGGGGCGTTCTTCACCGCCGGCTGGCCGGCCGAGGACCGGATCAGCCACCGCACCGTGCCGGGATTCACCAACGTGTGCGCGTTCCTGCTCCTGGCCCAGGTGGTGCTGCTGATCCTGGTCGCGCTGACCGGCTGGAAGCTGGCCCGGTCCGCCCCCCTCCAGGACCCGGACACCCGGCCGTTCGCCGGCGGTCACCTGGCCGCGCTGTTCGCCCTGCTCGCGGTGCTGCTCGGCGGGGTGTTCGGGGCGCTGATCACGCTGTTCGCGACCCGGGTGCTGGGCACCCCGGTGCCCAGCGGTATCGCGTTCCGCCCGCCGCCCGCGAACGCGCTGCAGGTGCCGTGGCCCATCTACGCGTTCGCCGCCGCACCGATCGGCCTGGTGGCCGGGGCGCTCATCGGGGTCGCCTGGGTTGGCTACACGTGGCTGAAGCATGCCGCGGCGTTCGCCGCGCCGGCCGACGGCGGCAGCCAGGTGGCCGGGTTCTACGGCCACCACTTCGGCGACGCCGACGCCGAGGGGTTCCACGGCGCCCGGACCCGGATCGCCCGGGCCTGGGCCACCGGCCTGCTCGTCGACCGGGCCGCCGTGGTGGTGCTGTGGGTGGCGCTGGGCATGGTGGCCGCGACCGCCTGGGCCGCGATCTACGCCGCGGTGACCTCCGGGCACGCCGTCGTCGACCAGCAGTTGCACGGGTTCGCGGCGATCGAGAGCCTGCTCGGCCTGTTCCTGGCCGGCCTGCTGGTGGGCCTGCTGCGGCAGGACTACAGCGACCCGGCCAAGCGCAAGACGATCGGCGCGATCTGGGATGTCGGCACGTTCTGGCCGCGGGCCACGCACCCGTTCGCCCCGCCGTGTTACGCCGAGCGGGCCGTGCCCGAACTGGTCGACCGGGTGCGCATCCTGACCGGGACGGTGGACGAGGACCCGGCCGACCCGGCCTGGCAGCAGATCGCCGCGCACCTGCGCGATGCGGACACGCTGGACTCGCCGCAGTTGTCGCTGCCGCCCGGGCCGGTGCTGCTCACCGGGTACAGCCAGGGTTCGGTCATCGCCCCGGCCGTGGTGGCGCAGCTGCCCGCGGACACGCTCGGGCAGGCCGCCCTGCTCACCCTGGCCTGCCCGCTGCGGCGGCTGTACGGCCGGGCCTTCCCAGCGTATTTCGGCCTGGAGCAGCGCCGCACGCTGGTCCGGCTGCTGGAAACCCCCGATGGCGGGCCGCCGGTCACCAAGTGGAAGAACCTGGTCCGGCGCACCGACTACATCGGCTCGTGGATCTTCGGGAACCCGGCGCCCGGGGTGCCGGACCCGGTGCAGATCCAGCCGGCCGTCGATCAGCCGTGCTGGGACCCGGTCACGCTGAACGCGGACGTGGACCCGACCCCGCCGCCGGTCCATTACCACTCCGGGTTCTGGCCCGACCCGCGGGTCACCCAGCTCGGCCGGTACCTGGGCGAGACGTCGTTCCGCCTCAGCGACCCGGTCAGGCGGTGACAACCCGCTAGCCGGGATTCCCGGTCCGGCGGACCGGGAATAGGGCAGGCGGCTGGGACGCTATCCGAAACTGACAGTACAGTTTCTATCGATGGGGAAGTGTCATGCGGCAGACACAGCTCAGGACCAGCCCGCTGGGCCGCACCGGCCTGGAGATCACCCGCGTCGGCTTCGGCGCCTGGGCCATTGGCGGCGGCGGATGGGAGTTCGGCTGGGGACCGCAGCAGGACGACGAGTCGATTGCCGCCATCCACCGGGCACTGGACCTCGGGGTCAACTGGATCGACACCGCGGCCGCCTATGGTTTCGGCCGCTCCGAGGAGGTCGTCGGCCGGGCGCTGCGCGGCCTGCCCGAGCGGCCCTACGTGTTCACCAAGAGCTCGCTGCTGGACGACGGCACCAGGCATGTGCGGCACGTGCTCAAGCGAGACTCGATCCTGCGTGAGGCCGAGGGCAGCCTGCAGCGGCTCGGCGTGGACGCGATCGACCTGTACCAGATCCACTGGCCCAACCCGGACGAGGACATCGAGGAGGGCTGGGCGGCCATGGCCACGCTGAAAGAGCGCGGCCTGGTCCGGCACATCGGCGTGTCCAACTTCGATGCCAGCCAGCTGCGCCGCATCCAGTCGATCGCGCCGGTGGAGACGCTGCAGCCGCCCTACTCGCTGATCGACCGGGCTGCCGAGGCCGAGGTGCTGCCGTTCGCCAAGCGCCACGGGATCGGCGTGATCGTCTATTCGCCGATGGGCTCCGGCCTGCTGACCGGGGGCATCACCCGGGAACGGATCGCGGCCATGCCGGACGACGACTGGCGCAAGGCCGACCCGCGGTTCACCGAGCCGCAGCTGTCCCGGCACCTCGCGCTGGCCGCGCGGCTGCAGGCGATCGCCGGCCGGCACGGTGTCACCCCCGGTGCGGTCGCCGTCGCCTGGACGCTGCGCAACCCGGCGGTGGACGGCGCGATCACCGGCTTCCGGCGGCCGGGCCAGGTGGACCCGATCGTGGCCGGGGCGGGCCTGGAACTCACCGGCCAGGACCTGGCCGAGATCAACGACCTGAAGTGAGAAGTGAGGAGACAAGCCATGACCACCGGGACCGGGCCGCCCGGCGCGCAGGAAAGCGGCAGCGCTCCGGCGCGGGGCCGGCCGCGGAGCGAGAAGGCCCGCACGGCGATCATGGAGGCGGCCGCGGAACTCCTGCTCACCCGCGGTCTGTCGGCGGTCAGCATGGACGCGGTGGCCGAGCGGGCCGGGGTCAGCAAAGCCACCATCTACCGCTGGTGGCCGACCAAGGAATCGCTGGCCCTGGACGCGCTGTACACCGAGTGGGCGGCGGCCCGGCCGGCCCCGCGGGACACCGGCACGCTGCGCGGCGACCTGCTGTCCCTGCTCCGGCCGTGGGCCCGGCTGGCCACCAGCAAGCCGTACGGGCGGGTGCTCGGCGGGCTGATCACCCAGGCGCAGACCGACCCGGACTTCGGCGCCGAGTACCTGGGGCGCGTGGTCGAGCCACGGCGGGACCTGGCCCGGGCCATCTTCCGCCGGGCCATCGAGCGGGGCGAGATTGCGGCCGACACCAGGGTCGAGGTGGCGATCGACATGCTCTATGGGCCGCTTTATCACCGGCTGCTGCACGGCCACGCACCGCTCAACGACCGCTTCGTGCGCGACGTCGTTGACATGGCCCTGGCGGGCATCCAGCCCGGGCGGTGACAGCCGCGGGCACTAGCCGTTAAGTGCGTTCGGGGTGTGCGGTGAACCAGGCCTGATCCTCGGTGAGCGCCCGGCCGAAGCTCAGCCCGGCCGCGGCCAGGCCGGCCCGGAGCTCGTCCGGGCTGATCTCGGAGCTGGCCCAGGCGTGCGTCCATACCTGGCCGGCCACCTGGTACTCGACCTCGATGTGCAGGAGCGGCGGTTCGCGGCGGGCGGAGCGGACCACCCGGCGGATGCCGCCTGGTTCCTCGCGCTCCCTGGGCGCCTGCGCGACCGTCTCGAACCAGCCCGGCGGGTTCTGCTGGAAGATGGCGGTGCCGCCCGGGCGCAGGTGGCGCCGGACGGTGGCCAGGAACGCGTGCCGCTGGGCCGGCGGCACGTTGATCATCGTGCTGGCCAGCAGCACGGCGTCGAACGCCCGGTCCAGCCGCAGCGTCTCGATCGGCGAGCAGACCGTGGGCAGGTCCGGTATCCGGTCCAGCATGGCCGGGGACTCATCCGCCCCCAGCACGGGGTGGCCGAGCTGGGCCAGCGGCCGCAGGATCCGGCCGGTCCCGCAGCCCAGCTCCAGGATCGAGGCGCCCTCGGGCAGCGCCGCGTGCACGATCTGCGGCTCGCCGAACGTGGGCAGCAGCGCGTAGAAGTCCACCGCGCAGCCGTCGGGGGTGATGTCGCCTGGCCCGGTGCCGGTGTTGCCGCCCATCCGCCCAGCATGCCATCCGGGACTGTCGGTGCCCGGTGCGAGGATGCCCGCATGGTGACAGGCGAGGCGGGCGGCCGGGCGGCGCGGCCGCTGCGCGGGAAGATCGCGCTGGTCACGGGGGCGACCCGGGGGGCGGGGCGGGCCATCGCGGTGGAGCTGTCCCGGGCCGGCGCGACCGTGTACGCGACCGGCCGGAGCAGCCGGGCGCTGGGCGCGTCGGAGATCGGCCGCCCGGAGACCATCGAGGAGACCGGCGACCTGATGGCCGCGGCGGGCGGTGACGGGGTGGCGCTGCGCGTCGATCACCTCGACCCGGACCAGGTCCGCGACCTGGCCGCGCGGGTCGACGCGGAGCACGGCCGACTGGACATCCTGGTCAATGACATCTTCGGCGGGGACCGGTACGCCCAGTTCGGCGCCACGGTGTGGGAGCACGACCTGCCCGGCGGGCTGCGCATGCTGCGGATGGGCATCGACACCCACCTGATCACCGCGCACGAGATGCTGCCGCTGCTGATCAGGAACCCGGGCGGCCTGGTGGTGGAGATGACCGACGGCACCGCCGAGTACAACCGCAATTACCGGCATGACGTCGGCATCTACTACGACCTGGTCAAGGCCGCGGTGGGACGGCTGACCATGGCGCTGGACTATGAGTTGCGCCCGCATCAGGCCACGGTGGTGGCGGTCACGCCGGGGTGGCTGCGGTCGGAGATGATGCTGGACCTGTTTGGGGTCACCGAGGAGAACTGGCGGGACGCGACCGCGCGGGAGCCGCACTTCTGCATCTCGGAGTCGCCCACGTTCGTGGCCCGGGCGGTGGCCGCGCTGGCCGGTGACCCGGACGTGGCGCGGTGGGCCGGGCAGTCGCTGTCCAGCGGGCAGCTCGCGCCGGTCTACGGGTTCACCGACACCGACGGCACCCAGCCGGACTGCTGGCGGTACGTCGCTGAGGTGCAGGACGCCGGGCGCCCGGCCGGCGATCAGGGCTACCGCTAGCGGCTAGGTCCCGGTGGCGCCGTCGATGCGCTCTCTGAGCAGGTCGGCGTGGCCGTTGTGCCGGGCGTACTCCTCGATCATGTGGACGTAGATCCAGCGGAGGCTGACGTCCTGCCCCATGAACCGGCCCGTGTCGGTGAGGGCCCGGCCGGCGCAGTTCCTGCGGGCGCGGGCGATCTCCTCGCGCCAGGTGGCCAGGGCGGCCTGCAGGGTGGCGCCCGCGGCCAGTTCGAAGCCGCCGTCGGGCGCATCTGGACCGGCCTGCGGGTCGTAGATGGGCGGGGCCTGTTCGCCTTCGCCGGCGAGTACCCGGCGGAACCAGTTCCGCTCCACCTCCGCCATGTGCTGGACCAGGCCGGTCAGGGTGAAGGGAGACGGCGGCGCGGACGGTTCAGCGGCCTGTGCGTCGTCCAGCCCGTCGCACTTCATGGCCAGGGTGGTGCGGTGGAAGTCAAGCCAGGTTTCGAGCGTGGTGCGCTCGTCGGCGTTCAGGGGCGGCATCGGCCGCTCGATGGTGCTCACCGGTCGATTATCTGGGTCAGCTGCTGCCCCGCCGAAATGAGTCGCGGAGATGGCCCGGCCAGCGACGGAGCCCTTTGTTCTCCCGTTGCCAGTACGCAAGGCTCTCGTGAACGCCCCATTGCGGCAATTCTCGACGCGGAACTATGCGATTCACGTCGTTTGACATTGTTACCGTATAGGTGCGTGATTTACCCGGATTGTCGGCAGCCAAGAAATCTTCGTAGGCTGCAGCGATCACTTCGACGTCGGCATCCCCAAGCCAGTCCAGCCGGAAATCTCCGTCGCGGCTAATGGGTGGGATCCTGGTTAGGTCCTGCCATCTCTCATCTTCATGACGCGCCTTGACTGCAAGTACAATGTTCAATGCCGGGCCATTGCCAACGTTCCTAAGAAACCAGTTACCGTTGGGATCATAGACAAATACTAATACTGGGATACGGGAGCGTCGATCAGTAGCTCTCGCAGATCTTTGTGAGAACGCGAAGGTTACCACTGAAAGAGCAAGAGCGATAACAGCCACTATGTTGGCTAACATCCATACAGTATTGCACATCCACTGCTAGCGATAGTTAGTCACGTTCAATAGGTGCTCGTGGCCGAGGCATGAGTGGATTCTGTACCGGCTGACGGCGTGGTTGCTCGCGGCATTTCGGGTGACATCGGGGGGTTGGCCCGGCTACAACTGGATCCGTGCCTCCTGTGAGTTTGCCGGAGCCGGTCGCTGGCTCCACCGTGCTGCCTGCCGGTTTCGGGCACCCGCATGCCTCGGAAGAGGCCCGCAAGATCGCCGAGGAAGGGATGATGCTGCGGGTTCAGGTGGGCTCGGGTGTGCATGGCACCTCGGTCAGTGGCCAGGATGACCGGGATGAGATGGGCCTGTGCCTGGAGCCCCCGCAGTTCGTCACCGGCCTGGCCCGCGTGCCCAGCGGCATTCATGGCCAGGGGCCGTCGGTGCGGTTTGAGCAGTACGAGCGGCACACGGCCTGGGACAGGCCTGGCGGGGTGGCGAACCGGTCGGGAGCTGGTGACCTGGATGTCATCATCTACTCCGCGCGGAAATGGGCGCGTCTGGCCGTGGCGGGGAACCCGACCGTACTGCTGGTGCTGTTTGTGCCTGATGAGGAGGTCGTCTTCCGCAACGAGGCGGGAGCTGAGCTGGTGGGCAACGCGGACCGGTTCGTGTCCCGGCTGGCCGCCACCCGGTTCCTGGGCTACCTGCGGGCCCAGAAGGCAGCGATGACAGGCCAGGTCGGCGCGCACACCAGCCGGCCCGAGCTGGTGGCGGCCCATGGCTATGACACCAAATACGCGATGCATGCCCTGCGGCTCGGACTTCAGGGCACCGAGTTTCTCACCACCGGGCGCATCACCCTGCCGGTTCCCGAACCGCATCGCACCCACCTGCGCTCTATCCGCCGGGGAGACGTGCCGCTGGCAGAGGTACTCGACGAGGTGAGCAGCGCCGAAGCACAGCTTGCCCAGCTACGCGAGACATCGACAGTCCCAGAGCTGCCCGACCTCGGCTGGGTCAACGACTGGCTACACCGCAGCCACCTGAACTTCTGGTTCGGCTGCGGATAAGCCTCGCCTCGAATGCGGCATGACCGGACGGTTACATTGGCTAGCCCGAATGGGATGGAGCAGCGTAGGAATGGCTTAATTCTGGCTGCCCTCGATGCGTCGGCGCCAGGGTCGTCTGCAACTCGGTCGGGCCGTGCATCTACTGCGGCGACACAGTGGTCGAGGCGGCCCTCGCGGCGGCTGCCACTACCTCGACACCGGCGGCGAGACGCCGGGTCCGGCGTTGTGGTCAGGAGATGCTGTGCACGGCCTCGGCGATGGGGTGTCTGCGCCCACCAGTTCGAGTGTGTGGCGGCTGGTGCAGGTCGGGTCGGGCTAGTTGCAGGCTGGGCCGAATGCCAGGCTGCTGCTGTGGCCGAGGTCCACATACCAGTGGCCGCTGGCTTCGGTTGCGATGAGCCATTGCACGCGGCCGGGACCCTGGGGCAGCACCGGGATGCTCTGCCCGGCCAGGATGGCTCGTGCTTTCACCGTGAACCGCACGGTCGCCCTGGCGTTCCCATCGGGCTGCGCCGAGATGATGTGAAGCGAGGTGACCGTGAAGTGGGGGCCGCCCAGCATCGACCGGAAACACGTGCGCTGTGCTGGGAGCACCGTCTGTGCGGCCGCTTGCGTGTCTTTACGCCCTAGCGCTAGCCAGAACGCGCGGACCGCCTCGGTGGCGGCTGCCGCCTGGGCTGGAGAAATCGTCCCGGAGGCACGCGGCGGCCGCGGAGATCCGCTGGTGCCGGTAGTGAGTGATGACGTCATGTCCTTGCCGAGATGGGAGAAGCTGGCGACCTGGCCTGGCGGCGGGGCCGAAACCTGCACCGCCACACCGAAGTCGTAGAAATCGGCCGTCTGGGTGAAACGGGTAGCGGCGGGGGCGCCCATACCGCCGGGCAGGTGCGGCGACCACCGTACCCGCCGCACCCGGTTCTGCTGGTCGACCCATACGTCAACGGGGATCGTGGCAGCGCCCAGGCTGGCGGCGAAGGCCCGCAACCCCGCACGCTGCCCACCGGGGGCCCTGGCCGCGGCTTTCGCCGGGTCGACGTCCAGCCGCAAGTGAGTAACCGGGACCCCGCGAACGGTCGTGACGCCGAGGTTCCTGACACTGCTGGAGACCGCCGTCAGCGAAGCCAGCAGGTCGCCGGGATCCGTGCCGCCAAATGGGCTCAGCAGTGCGTTCCCCAGCCCGCCGGCACCAGCGGAGCCAAGGGCGACCCACGACTTGCCGCGGGGCAGCAGTCCGTGCCCGCCCGGGAGCTTCACATAGGTGTGCGGCGGGATGAACAGTTCCTCGCTCGCCAGCCCTCCGGGGCCATTCATGCGCAGCACGCCGCGAGAGTGGGCGAAGTCGAACACGCCGGTCTCGGTAAACGAGACTGACATGCCAGCCGTCCGCGTCATCGTCATCACGGTGACCCGGGCACGCTGGCTGGCCGTGCCGGCGGCAGCCGCGGACACGTTGACAGCCTGTGCCCGCTGCGTGCCACAGCCCGCAGCCAGGACAGCCACACTGGCCAGGACCACCAGATACCCGCCACCACGCATGGTGCCCGCCTTTCCCGCCGGGCCCGATCATATGGACACCGCCAGCCCCAGGCAGGACAATTCGCCGGACAGGCCGATGAACCCGGACACCGCCGCAGGGCAACAGTGAGCGGGCACCCGGCTGCCCCCGACGCCGCTGACTTAGGACGATCCGCCTCCCGGGCACCCCCTGTGCGCGGCCGCGGCCCGGCCGGGGCCTGGCTGGTGATGCCGGAGGTGCTGGTGTGACCAGTCAAGGG
>Ga0335083_10005242_pt1 | contig 16378 bp, 8 predicted proteins | sample Lox_Sample_42_FD_206716 | JGI IMG/M metagenome (GOLD analysis project Ga0335083, IMG submission 206716) | Soil microbial communities from Loxahatchee National Wildlife Refuge, Florida, United States - Lox_Sample_4.2 | ecosystem: Environmental > Terrestrial > Soil > Wetlands | place: USA: Florida... | reverse complement strand
CATCCGCCCGCGCGTGCGCGAGCTGATGGAGACCGCGACGCCGGCGGACTTCCACGCGCTCGCGCTGGCGCTCGAGACGCTCGAGGCGGCGAGCTAGCGCTCGTCGTCGGCGAAGAGAGGACCGGCCGGGTGGACGACGCTTGCGCGTCGCCCCGCCCAGGCCCGGGCACCGGCCGGTCGCGGAGGGGTCGCTAACCCATCCGGGCCCGAGCCGTCGTTTCGGAGCGTCCGCCGCCAGGCACGCGTCGCGCGACGCCTCGCGCCAACCTGACCTCGCGGGCGGGAATCGACTCGTCACTCCGCCGCGCTTGCCTCCGGCAAATGCTCGGGAACGACGGCGGCAGCGCGGTGGCCGCGAAATCGGGGCGAAGCATGGCACGGCTCCCTGCGCGGCTCGACGCCGCGCGTGCGCCCGATCGGCCCGTCGTCCCGCCCGCAGCGTGGGCGGAAGACGCGAAAGGAGGGCGCGAACGAATCGCGCCCTCCCGGTTGCCCCAAGCTAATCACTCACGACCCGGCGCCGCAAGCGAATTCGTGACGTGCGCGTGGGCTTCAGCGTGCCGCTGCGTTCCGCGTGAACGCGACGCCGGGGTAGCCGACGAAGTGATAGAGGTTGGAAGGCGACGTGGGCGCCATGTGCACGTCGCGAAGCCCGAGCTCGGGCCAGCCGACCGACGTGCCGTACGCGACCGCGTGTCCCGTCGCGCCGCCACCATCCCGCGTCAGCCGCTCGAGCACCAGCATGCCGAGCGGGACCGAGAAACGCCCGCACCACGTCCAGCGGTAGTCGTCCGGGTGCTCGGGATCGACGAACGTCTCGAACAGCTCGCGCGCGTGCGCCACCGTCAGCGGCCCGGAGAGCGGGCCCGTCAGAAGCGCGCGATCCTTCTCGACCGCGCGCGCGTACGCCTCGGGTCCTCCGGCTCCGAAGACCTCCTGGTGGAAGTCGGGGCCGTAGTGGATCGCGTCCGCAGAGATGGCGACCGCGACGTCGCGCCCGAGCTCCCAGTGACGCGCGCGCATCTCGGCGGAGAGCGCGGAGGCCAGGTGGTCGGCGAGCGCTTCGAGCCGGTCGAAGTGCGACGCCGGCACGATGATCGGGACGATCTCGACCCTTGGATCGTCGTGCCGCAGCCAGCAGACGAGCGGTTCGAGCGAGTGCTCGGCGTCGTGGGCTGCGGCGTCCTGGATCCAGTCCTCGTGCGGCAGGCGCGCGAGCAGGGCCTCGCGCAGTCCCGAAACCGGCACGGGGCCATCGGGCGCGCTCCAGGCGCGGTACGGATCGAACACCAGCCGGTCGTGTTCCCCGAACCGCCGGTAGCCGTGGAAGACGCCGATCAGGACGACCGTGTGCGCAGTGATGAGCGGCATCACGCGGCGGTCGACGCGCGCGGCGAAGCTGAAGTCGTCGTGCGGGCAGACGACGCCGGCGACGCCGGGCGCGGGCGAGGGCGCGAACGAGTCGGGCGCGGGCGGATCGAGCGAGAGATCCCACACGCGCTGCATCTGGGCGGCGGTGAATGCGTAGCCGGTCGAGTCGATGCGGCCGCGCACGTCGTCGTGCGACGGCGCGACCATCGCGCTTCGCACTTCGGCGAGCGTCGGTCGGGTGACCGCGAGCGGCGCGCTCGCCGCCGGCGTCTGGGCGTGCGGGGCGTCCGCGGCACCGAGCACCAGCGCGAGCGCGACCAGCGCGGCGGGAAGCGGGAAGCAGCGCGTCATGCCGGCCTCCGGGCGCGCGGCGCGACGGAGTTCGCGCCGGGGGCGAGAGTGGACCGGCGGTGCGAAGGCCGCAACCGCGCGGTCCGCGCGGCGGCGGGACGCGCGGAGCGCGCCGCCTCGGAAGCCACGATCCGGCCGGATGGACGAAGGGCCGGCGCTTGCGCGCCGGCCCTCGACCGTGTGGCTCGTGCGGACGTCGATCAGCGGATGACGCTGACCTTGGCCTTCGCCACGCTGTGACCCTGCGTCAGCCGGATGCCGTAGACACCGATCGGCAGGCGGCTGGTCTCGTTCGTGAGCGAGAGCGTGTGCTGGCCCGCGCCCATCGTGCCGACCTGGCGCGACAGCACCCGGCGGCCGCTCAGGTCGATGACGTCCAGCGTCGCCGGGGCGCCGCTCGGCAGCGAGAAGCTGATCGAGAAGCCCGAGCTCGCCGGGTTCGGGAACACGTGGCTGAGCGCGAACTCCGCCACGATCGGCACGTTCACCCACGTCTCGCCGGCGATCGTCTCGTGCCCGGCGTTCATGACGCCGACGCGGTAGCCGTAACGCGTGCCGCCCTGGACGGCGTTGTCGGTCACGCTGATCTCGCCCTGCGAATTGGGCGAGTAGCTGCCGAGGAGCGTCCAGCCCGCGCCGCCGGCGTTGCGATACACGTTGACCGCCGACTGCGAGATCACCATCCAGTTGACCGAAACGTGGCCGTCGTCGGCACTCGAGCTGACGAGCGACGCGAGCGCCCCCGTCACCGGGTTCAGCGCGGTGACGTTGAAGCAGCAGCTCTGCGCGCATGCGCCGTTCATCGAGGTCGTCACGCAGAACCGGGCGACCTGGCCGTCCGGGGCGTCCGGCGGAACGTTGACGTTCACCGGGAACGTGCCGTTGGCCAGCGCGGCCGCCGACGTCGAGCCCGAGTACGGGTAACCCGGCCAGCTCACGTTCGTGCTGACCGTGTAGTTGTACGAGTTCCCGAACATCTGGTTCAGGTTGGACACCGTCGCGTTGTTGTTCGATCCGGTGCCCGCGATCAGCGTCTGATCGCCCGGGCAGGCGAGCGTGAAGCCGCAGGTCACCCGCGCGGCGAAGATGTCCGCGTCGCCGGTGCGGCCGTCGGCCCACGCCAGCGCGAGGTTGTCGCCGCCGTACATGCCGTTGTAGTCGCCCTCGTTGGGCGCGATGTTGCTGAGCACCTGCGTCCAGTTCGCCGTGACCGTCGTCGTGGCGACCTGGTTCGGGGCCCACGTCGCGCCCGCGTCCGTCGAGCGGGTGAGGTAGATGTTGGAACCGCCGAAGCACGAAGACGGCGTGTCACGCCAGTCGAACCACATCGCATACACGTTGCCGTCGCACGGCACCGCGACTTCCGGCAGCCAGTTGTCGTAAAGCGGCTGGTCGTCGTTGATCACCTTGCGCGGCGTCCAGCCCGTCTGCCCGTCGGCGGACGAAGCCACCGTCACGTCGCGCTGATCGCGCGCGACGTCGAGCGACGTCGGAACGTGCGTCGTGGTGCGGACGCGGTAGCCGCCCGTACTGCTGACCTCGACGAAGCGAAGGTAGTAGGTGTTCGTCGTCGGCGCCGTCCACGCGATGAGCGCGTTGGCGTCCGTCGGATCGGACGTCGAGGCGTCGCCGCTGAACGCGAGCCGCGAGACCACCGTCGTGTCGTTCGGGCAGTAGATGCGCATGCTGTAGCGGAACGACGTCGTGCGCAGCGAGTCGACGAAGAAGAGGTACGTCGAGCCCTGCACGGCGCTGAACTTCCAGATGTCCTGGTCGGTCGTCGAGCTGAGGGCGCCGCGCAGCGTCTGCCCGACCGTGAACGGCGTCGCGTTCGCGTAGTTGTTGTTGTTCTCGACCTCGCTCTTGCTGTTGGCGTTGGCCGTCGAGCCGAACGTGTCGTTGTAGATGTCGACGCAGTCCTGCACCGTCATGTAGACGCGGCCGCGGTTCGGGCCGGTGCTGCGGTCCACGGCGACGCTGGGGAAGGTCACCGCGCGGGCGCGATTGAAGCCCGGCCCGCCGGTGTAATAGTTGTCGTACTCGGTCATCGCCACCACGGCCGGGCTGAACGACGCGCCGCCGTTCGTCGACTTCGCGATCTTCATCGAGTCGGCGTCGACCGGACCGATCGCGGAATAGACGACGTACACCTCACCGTTCGGCCCCACGCAGGGACGCGAACCAGAGACGTAGCCGTTCTCCCACGAGCCGCTGATCTGGATCGGCGCGCTCCAGGTGGCGCCGTTGTCCGTCGAACGGCTGAACCACACGTTGTCACCGGTCGTCGTGAAGATGGTGAACGTGCTGTAGAGGTTGCCGGTCAGCGAGTCGGCGCACATCCACTCCTTGTCGTAGCCGGCGCTGCTGCTCGGTCCCGCCGACACCACCGTCGCCGCGTCCCACGTAAACGTGCCGGCCGCGAAGTGGCCACGCGCCACCGCCACGCCGTTGTTGTTGGTGCCCGTGTTCGAGGTGAGGCCGGTGTAGTAGAAGTAGCCGGTCTTCTCGTTCGCCGTGACCGAGGGATCGCTCGTCCACGTTGCGATCGTGCCGCCCTTCAGGGGCACGCCGCCGGTCGTCCAGGTCGCACCGCCGTTGGTCGTGTACCCGTAGGCCTGCACGTCCGCCGGCGTGTTGTTGAAGCCCTGGCCGTTGTTCCAGGCGCACAGCCCGTTCAGGCCGATGAACACCGGGGACTGCTCGGCCTGGCCCGCGCCGGCCGCGTCGCCCGACTTGTTGTTCACCTGCACGTTGGTCGGCGTCGAAAGCACGTTACGCGCGCCGAGTTGGCCGGCCGCGCGAGCGGCCGCGGCGCCTGCGCTGCCCGCGAAGTCGTCGTTGACCGGTGCGACCTCGGCGTGCTTGCCGTGTGCGAACTTCTTGGGGTGGTGGAAGCGCTCGAGCGACTCCTTCACTTCCATCTGCCGCTCGCGGAACTCCTGGCGCAGAAGCTGCGCGCGCTGCTGCTGCAGCATGCCGCGGAGATTGAGCTGATCGTCCTGCGCCGCCGCCCGATGGACTGCGGCCATCATGCCGATCGCGGCGAGCGCCGCCACGAGGGCGACGACGGGCAAGCCAATGCCCTTGGTCCTGGGTGTCCTGGGGGTCATACCTTCCTCCGGTGCGTGTTCCTGCGAGCTGCGTGATCGAAGCTGGGAAGACGCGATCCATCGCCATGACCGGCTCGTCGATCCCCCCTGAAGGGATCAACAGTCCTGGGTGAGCCAGATACGCATAGGGCAGGACGAAGCCTTCCAACTTCCTGACAATCAATCTAAGGGCGGATTCAGGACGGGGGAAGGGAAAATCGCGGGTTGCGAGGAGATTCGTGTCCTCGTCGGCCCGAGGTCGATCGAAGGCGCACGAAAGCTCTCGAACGAGGCTGGGTGATTTCACCCGAAGAAACTAAATCCCGTCGGAGCAAACGCGCGAAGGCGCGGCGAGGCTGCGCGGCCTCGAGACGGAAGCCAGTGCCGCGCGCTAACGCCGCGCGCTCGCCGATGCGGGCTTGGTCAGAAGTCGCAGCGAGGGCACTTCGGGCATGAACTGGACGACCGAATCGCGCGAGCTGCGGTTGATGCCCTCCGCGACGCTGTGGGCGAAGGCTGCGATCTCGTCCGGCCGATCGGTCTGCCCGAACGGGGGCGGGCTTGCGCCTCCGAGCGGATCGATGCCGTGACGCGCGGCGAAGATCCGGCGCGCCTCGTCGTCCATGAGCAGGCGCGGACGCACGACCACGAGGTTCGCGTGGATGCGGTCGAGCTTCGCGTACTCGACGAGGCGCCAGCTCGCGTCCCGGTCGAAGAGCACGTAGCCGTGTTCGAGCGGGATCGCGGTCCACATCCGCCGCAGGAAGTCGTCCATCTTCCCGAGCGAGGTGCGCGTCTCGATCGCCCCCGTGATGCCGGCCCAGGCGAGCGCGAGCATGGCGGCGGCGCCCAGCGCCCCGAGCCAGCGTCCGCGCGCGCGCGCCGCGGGCCACGCCGCGAGCGCCGGGGGCAGCAGGCAGAGTGAGATCGCGAGCGGCGCGAGGAAGTAGCTGACGGGATCCTCGACGCCGTAGGCGAGGCCGAAGACGCAAGGCAGCAGCACCGCGCCCGCACTGGCCCAGCGCATCGTCCCGAGCCGGCCGGGCGCGCGCGCCCAGAGCGGCGCCGCGACCACGCCCGGTACGATCCCGGGCGCGACCCAGCGGAGCAGCTCGCTCCGCTGCGCGGGCAGCGGAGCGAACGAGCCGAGGAAGTGCCGGTAGCCGGCCGCGGTCACGTGGTTCCACGTCTCGTTCAGGCCGGGTCCGAGCGCCTCCCACTGCGCCACCGCCGGGTGGTAGGAGCGGTACAGCACGTAGGTCCAGGTGAGCGGCGGAACCGCGAGCCCGCACCCGGCGGCCGCGAGGGTCGCGGGGCGCAGCGGCCGCGCACTCGCGAGCAGCGCGAGCGTGAGCGGCAGCGAGACGAGCACGCTCGTCGCGTGATGCGAAGCGCCCAGCCCGACGTAAAGGCTCCACACGGCGGCGCGGCGCGCCACGTGGGGAGCTCCACCCGCCTCGAGCGCCTCGGCCGTCGTCCAGGCGAGCAGCATCGCGCCCATCACCCACGCCACGTGCCAGGCGTTGACCTCCGCCATCGTCGCCTCGTGGAGCCAGGCCGGATCGAAGCCCAGGGCGGCCGCCGGCAGGCACGCAAGCGCGCCCGCAGCGCGCGCGGGCACGCCGGCGCGCGCGAGCAGCCGCGCCGCGAGCGCGTGCGCGGCGCCGATCGCGAGCGCGGCGCCGATCGCGCTCCAGGCGTTCGCGGCCCACGCCCAGCCGGCTCCCAGCGTGTGGAGCAGCGAGACGAAGGCGTGGCCGAGCAGCGTATAGACCGCGTAGCCGGTCGGATGCGCGAGCCCCGGCAGGGCGAGCACGACGGTGAACTCGCTGCTGTCGCCGTCGCCAGCGACACTGGGTACGAGAGCAAGGAAGCACGCGAGGAACGCGGCCCCAACGGCGAGCGACAGCCAGGCGGTGGGCGGAGCGGCCGGAGCGATCGCGCGGCGAGGCCCGCGCGCCGGGCCGCGACGGGGGCCGATGGAAGGACGAGGCATCGCCCGAGTTTCGCATACCGCGGAGAGCGCGACCCGCCGCGTGGGCGGCGCGCCGGGAAACGGGCCGGGCTTGCCAAGGCTCGCGGCCATGGGGCCGGATTGAGCTTCCCGGCCCGCGACCCGCGCTGATATGCTTGGGATCTCATGTCCCGGCCCCACACTTCCTTGCGAACGGCCTTCGCGCTCGCGACGGTCGCGATCGCCGCCTCGGTGTTGCTCTTCGCGCCGGGCCGCGCGCGCGCCGGCGGCGACCCGGCGCTCGACGTGCCCGAGGGTGGAGTGCTCTTCGCCGGGCAGCGCGTCGAGCTCCACTGGCGCGGCGACACCGGCGACATCGAGGAGATGGAGCTGCTCCTCGAGATCGACGGCGCGCACCGCCGCACCGTGCAGATTTCTCCCGAGCTCGATCCCGGCCGGGGTGTGTACGTCTGGCGCGTGCCGGAGCTAGGCCGCGGCGAGCGCGCGCACCTCGTCGTGCGGTACGACCGCGATGGGCGCGAGATCGAAGGCCGTGCGAGCCGCCAGCTTCGCATCCTCTCCCAGCGCGACCGGCCGGTTCCCCCGGCGCTGCTGCCCGAGAAAGTGCCGGACGGTCCGCTCGCGCGGGGCGCCGCGGCAGACGGCCGCCCGGGCTCGCGCTCGGGCGAGTCCGACGAGTCCGGTGCGCTGCGCAGCGCGCTGCGCGACGCTGCGCGGACGCGATCGCTCGCAGCGGATCCTTCGCTCGCCTCCCCGGCGGGCTCCGCTCATTCCCGCTCGAACACGGTTCCGCCTTTCGTTCCCTCGCGGAACTGATTCGCCGGGGTCGAACCCCCAACCATCAGGTCCTGCCGGCGAGAGCCCGGTGTTCTTTCCGTGCGGGTGACGTGTGCCGTTTCGTCCTGGGAACGGTGCTGCCCCCGATCACGTCGAGCATCGGCATTCGTGGTGCGAGGCCGCGCGGCGGTCGTGTTTCGTCCTGGGGACACCTCGTCGTTCGCGTCACCGAAGCACCTCGAAGAGCTCGAGCGGCTCGCGACCCCTGAAGTCGCGGGATTCGTGAGAGCGCGCCCTTTCCGGTGGCTCCCTGGTGCGTCGCGTGCCGTTCGTGGTGAGGGACACACTTCGTCCTGGGGGTTGGACCTCGCCCATGGTGGCCGTGCACGCACTCGCTGCGGCGCCCGACTTCGGGCGACCGCGGAAGGGCGCCGTGGCCAGGGAGTTCCCGACCGACCGTCGAGCTTCGACGCGAGCGGGCGGTGTGAGCGCGCGGAAGCGCACCACCGCCCGCTTTTGCGTGCCCCCCCCCGCGCGGCCTGCTCGGCGCTCAAGATCCGCCGGGCACGCGCCGAGAACCCGCCCAGTCCTGCCTTGCACCCCACGTGCCGCCCTGGCGGGTGGTCAACCCACCGATACGTGGAGGTCTTCGCAATGGATCGACGACTGCTCGTCGCCGGGGCCGCGCTCGCCCTGGCCGCCGCGATCGCGACCGGGTGCAGCAAGAGCCCGACCGCTCCCGCGGCACCGGCCACCGACAACAGCGAGGTGAACACCACCCTCGTCCAGGCCGCCACGCTCGTCGACGACGGGCTCGCCGAGGACAACAGCCAGGTCGCCGCGTCCGCGCTCGAAGCGCCCGCCGGCTCCTTCGGCGTGCAGGCGGCGATCAAGCCGTTTGCCTGGTGGCAGAACATCACCGCCGAAACGCGGACCTGGACGCTGGCGTTCTCGGATTCCGATTCGACCGGTCATCCGAATACGTGCCTGGCGACGCTCGTGAAGCACATGACGGGCGAGCTCGTGGTCATTCCGCAGAGTCCGACGGACAGCACGCAGGCCGACACCTCACGAATCTTCAAGCCGCTCGACAAGACGCTGACGCGCAAGATCATGCTCAAGCGCATCGTCATCGGTAAGGACCATTACTGGCGCGTGACCGAGGTGACGGGGGCGTTCGTGACCACGCCGAGCGCGACCGTCGACATCGAGAGCTTGAGGGTCCAGAGCACCTCGGGCGTCGACACGACGATCACCGATCCGCTGCAGTGGGAATCGCTGCGGCACGTGCTCGCGTTCACGACGAACGACAGCGTGACGGTCACCGTGACGACCTCGCACCTGAACGATGCGGTCTACATCCACCGCTGGGACTGGCGCCACCGGCTGCGCACCAACGGCGACGGCACCTACACGTTCGGCTGGGTGACGAGCGCCTGGGGCGGCTGGCGCTGGTTCGGCATCCAGGCGATGACGCACGGTTCGATCTACGACGACACGGCGCCGTTCGACTCGCAGGCGTGGCACTTCGTGTTCCGCGTGGTGGGCCAGCAGCCCGCGGTCGACTACTACCCGCAGTAGTGCAGCTCCGAAACGGTACGGGCGGCCGGTCTGACGATCGGCCGCCCGCCGTCTGTGACGCGGGTGGCGTCCTCGCGCACCCGAGCGATCGCCGGTTCCCGGACGCGCGAAGCGCCCGCTTCCTTCCCCGGGAGCCGGGTCGAGTCTCGCGGTGTTGCCGGCCCGAGCGCTAAGATCAGAGTGCGCCATGCGAACCCGATCCCTCGCTCTCCCGCTCGTCCTCGTCTCGATCTGGCTCGGTGCCGCGCCGCCGCGGGCGGCGGGCGCCGCCCTTCCCGACACCGCGCTCGTCCGGCTGCTCGCGAAGCTGCGCTCGGCGAGCGACGCCGGGCGCTGGCGGGCCGACGACAGCCTCGCGACGCTGGTCGTCTCACGTGCCGGGCGCACGAGCCCGCCGGATTCGGGTGCGCTCGCGACCGGGCTCTTCGAGCGCGGACGCTCGAGCTACGACCGCGCGCTCTACAGCGACTCGCTCGCGAACGCTAGCCTCGCGCGCGCGCTGACCATCGAGCGTCGGCTCGCCCGTCCCGACTCGCTGCTCTGGGCGAGCACGGGCGACGTGCTCGGTCGCATGCTGACCGAGCGCGGCCTCGCCGATTCGGCGGTCACGGTGCTCATGGGCGTCGTGGGGCCGTGCCACGGGACGTTCGCCGGTGGCGATTCGATGCTCGCCGATCTCTGGGTGACGATCGGACGCGCGCACTACCGCGCCGAGCATGACGCCGCGGCGATCGCGGCCTTCGACACCGCGCTCGCGCTGCGCGAGCGCAGGAACGGCCCCGACAGTCCGCGCGTTGCAAACGCGCTCGACGAGCTCGCGGTCGTCTACTCGCGCGGCAACGACCTCGAGGATGCCGAGCCCCTGCTGGAGCGCGCGATCGCCATCCTCGAGCGCCCCGCCGCGCACGACACGGCGGACCTCGCGGGCGCGCTCTCGACGCTCGCGACCGTGCAGTACAAGAGCGGCGACATCGGCCGTTCGATCGAGACGCTCGAGCGCAGCGTCGAGCTCCGCGTGAAGGTCAGCGGGCCGAACACGCCCTACGTCATTCCACCGCTCTACAACATCGGGATCCGGCTCTTCGACTTCGGCGACGCCGCGGGCGCGAACGCGATCTTCACGCAGCTCGTCCCGCGCGCCGAGGCGAGCTTCGGCGTCGGCAACGGGCGCACCGAGCTCATCCGCTACATGGCCGGCGTCTCCGCGATCCAGATGGGCGACACGGCCGCCGCCGCGCGGTTCCTCAACATCGCCCGCGCGCAGCTGCAATCGCACCCGCTCGACCAGAACCACGCGGCCAACCTGATCGAGGTCTACTACGCGAAGCTGCTCGAGCGGCGGGGCGACCACCTCGGCGCGCGGCGGGCGGTCGACGCGGGCCTCGCACGCGAGCGCGCGACGACATCGCCGGACCTGGACGCGATGGTGCAACTGCTCGACACCCAGGCGAGCGCGGAAATGGCCGACCGCGACACCGCCGCGCTGGACAGCACGCGTCGCGAGCTCGCGGCGCGCTTCGGTCGCGGCGTCGCCGAGCCCGCCGTCTACCTGACGCAGTACCTGCACGTCGCGACGCGCTGCGAGCGCTGGCGCGGCCTCGACGAGCAGGCATGGCGCGACGCCGCGGACGGCGAGGCAGGGGAGCGCGAACAGCTGAGGACGAGTGTGCGGGCGCTGCCCGACGAGCGAGCACTCGAGCTCGAGGGACAGCTGGGCGAGTCGCTCGATGCGCTCGTTGCGCTCTCGGCCCACGGCGGGGAAGACCGAGTCGCGACCGCGTGGGACCGCATCGTCCGGCGTCGCGGGCTCGTCAGCGCGGAGCTCGCGCGCCGGCGCGCACCACTCGCCGCGCCGGGCGACACGGCGCTCTCGGGTGCGCACGCGCGCTGGGTGGCGGCGCTGCGGCGGCTCGCGCGGCTCGAGGTCGCGGAATCGAACGGCGGCGATGCCGGGCCGCTCGCCCGTGCACGCGCCGCGCTCGAGCGCGCCGAGACCGAGTACGGCATGGTCGCAGGCCCGCGCGGCGACGCGCGCGACACCGCAGAAGCGGACCTCGCGCGCGTGCGCGCGGCGCTCGGACCGGACGACGCGCTCGTCTCGATCGTCGAGTCCGCGGCGCGCACCGACACCGCACGCTTCGTCGCGTTCGCGACGCTCGGGAGCGCGGGCGCGCTGCGTCGCGTGGAGCTCGGGCCCGCGCGGCCGCTCGCGGAGCGCATCGACGCCTGGCGCGCCGCGCTCGCCCGACCGCCGATCGCCGGCCGCGAATCGGCCGAGGAGTCGGCGTGCCGCGCGCTCGGCGCCGACGTGCGCCGCCGCACGTGGGATCGCGTCGCGGCGCTCGTGCCGGGCGCGCGCAGCGTCACGGTCGTCGCCGACGGCGCGCTCGCCGAGCTGCCATGGCAGGCCTTGCCGACGGGGAAGGGGAGCTACCTCGTCGAGTCCGGTCCGCTCGTTCGCACCCCGGGCTCGGAGCGCGAGCTGCTCGCCGCGCCGGGCGCGGGCGGCGCGGGCATGCTCGCGGTCGGCGATCCCGACTACGAGAGCGTGCGTCCTGCCGGGACCGCGCCGGATGCGGGCGGGATGCCGCTCGCGACGGTCGCGACCGCGGGCGAGGGCTCCACTGCGTTGCCGACGGCGTCCGCTGCGGCTTCGAGTCCGCTCGCTACGCTCGACGCCCTGCGCGGCCGCGCCGGCCAGTGCAGCGACACGACGGCGATCGCGCTCCCTGCGCTCCCCGGCGCGCGCGAGGAAGCGGTGGAGATCGCGCGCGCGTGGGACGCGACGCACGCGGGCGCGCCGGCACGCGTGCTGCTGGGCGCCGATGCCACGGAGCGCGCGTTCGAGGCGGAAGCGCCCGGACGCGAGGTGCTCCACATCGCGACCCACGGCGTGGTCTGGGGCGACCGCTGCGCACCCGTGTACGCCTCGCTGCGCGGCGTGGGCGGGATCGGGCCGGTCGCGGCGACGGCCTCAGGCCGTGCGCGCGCGACGAAGGCCGCGCCCGCTTCCGGCGGAGGCCCCGCCCCACCGAACGGCCGCCCGCCGCGCTCGCCGTGGGACGGACGGCGCGTGTGGCTCGCGTTCGCGGGCGCGAACCATGCACGCGCCGGGGGCGCGGATCCGGGCGATGGTCTGCTCACCGCGGACGACGTCGTCACGCTCGACCTCTCGGGCGTCGACTGGGTCGTGCTCTCGGCATGCCAGTCGGGCATCGGCCAGGACTGGCCGCTCGAGGGATCGGTCGGCATGCGGCGCGCGTTCCGGCTCGCCGGCGCGCACACGGTGATCGCGAGCCAGTGGTCCGTCTCGGATCGCGAGACGCGCGAGTGGATGCGGGCGCTCTACGCCGCGCGGGCCTCGGGCGAGCGCTCCGCCGCCGGGGCGATGCGCGCAGCCAGCCGCGCGATGATCGCGTCGCGCCGTCGCGCCCATGAGGACACGCTGCCGTTCCGCTGGGCTGCCTTCACCGCGACCGGGCTCTAGTCTGCCGCACGGGCGGCGCGGTCGTCAGCGAACGACGACCACGCGGCGCGTCTGGCTCGTTCCGCCGGCATCCAGGCGCGCGAGATAGAGCCCTGCGGGAACGGTTGCGCCCGCATCGTCGCGGCCCTCCCAGACGAGCGAGTGCGTCCCCGCCGCCAGCGGGCCGGAAAGCAGCTGGCGCACGCGCCGCCCGCCCGCGTCGTAGATCGTCACGGTCGCGGGACCGTCGTGCGCGAGCGCCAGTTCGAGGCGGGTCGAGCGCGCGAAGGGGTTCGGGTACGCCGGACCGAGCTGCGTGCGTCCGGCGAGCGCGGCGGGCGGAGTCGAGGTCGCCGACACGCCGAACGCGATGAGGTGACCGTCCCGGGTGCCCACGTAGATCCGCCCGTTCGAGACGCCCGGCGGATTGAACTTGGAGCCCTGCCCGATCACGGCGCTCCAGCGCACGTGGAGGGTGCCGCCGGCCGGGATGGGATCGTACGCGCGCAGCTGAGCGCCATTGCCGGTGCCGTCGGGGTTCCAGACGATCCAGACCAGCGCCGAGCCGCTGGTCGTGCCGTTGCTCGTGACGATGGGTGCGCTCGACGAGAATCCAAAGTGATCGGCCGAAGAGCCCGCGAGCGTGAACGTCGGCCTGCCCGAGCCGTCGAGCCCCGACTGCATCGCTTCGAAGTTGCCGTAGCTGCCGTCGGAGGAGAGCGACGTGTCCGCGGTCGGGAAATAGATCCACCCGCCGTCGCCGCCCCAGACTGCGGGCTTCGACCACATGCCGCCCGTGAGCGGGATCTCGCTCACCACGCCATCGGTACCACCGGGCCCCTGGCCGCAGCCGCCGAGCGACGAGCCGTCGAGCACGTAGAGCTCGGCCGGCTTGCCGCCCTGCACGAACAGCTCGGGGTGGCTCAGCGTACCGAACGAGGAACCGGGCAGACCCACCACGCCGCCCGAACCGAGGTCGGCGTCGATCGGGTCGTAATCGGCGAGCGAGTTATACGGCGTGAAGAAATCGGTCGGCAGCAGCGAGCCGTCACCCTGGACCGCGAGCCGCACGATCGACTCGCCGAGATCGGCAGGCGGGGTGTTGCCCGGGATCGATCCGCTCGGCGTGCCGCCCGACTCGCCGTTGCCGCTCGCGAGCAGGATCTGCCCCGGACCGTCACTCACGAGCGCCGAGCCCGACATCCAGATGCCGCCGCCCGACGTGCCGGTGCCGGTGCGATCGACCCAGCGGCAGGAGATCGCACCCACCGTCGAGACGCCGATCACCCAACCCTGGAACGGCCTCGTGTCGCAATCGGATGCGAACGCGGCGTACACCGCGCCACCCAGCAGCAGCAGACCGCATCGCTGGTTCTCGGTCGCGGGCGGGAACGATTGGGAATGGTCGTTGTCCGCATTGCCGGAGAGGACGACCGGGAAGCCGGACTGCTCGGCGCCGGTCGCGACCGAGACGGCGTGCATCTTCCACTGCACCGCTCCCGAGGAACCCGACTTGTAGGTCTTGCTCGTGAAGTACGCGATGCCGGTGACGTCGTCGATCACGGGCGTCGCGGTGATCCCGGCGGTCGGGTAAATGTCCGTGCAGCCGGGAATGTCGCTCGCGTTCCAGGGCGTCCCCACGCTGCGCGACCACTGCACCGCGCCGGTCGCGGGGTCGAGCCCGTAGATCCAGTTCGACTGCGTCGCGACGAACAGCGTGCTGCCGAAGACCAGGGGCTGTGCGTACACCTGCCCCGTCACCGCGGTGGAGAAGAGCTGGCCGAACGAACCGCCCGAGATCGTGAGAGGCGAAAGCCCCGGCTCATCGGCGTACCAGCCGGTCCGCAGCAGGTCGGCGTCCCTGCCAACGGGGACGGCCCGCGCCGGCGTCGCCAGCGCGATCGCGAGGAGGCCGGGCAGGAGGAGGGTCGCAAAGCGAGCGGGCGAGTGCACGATGCAAGAGCATAGCCCGGCGCGGGAGACGGACTCCAGAGGCGATTTCGTGACCGGGAGCGGAGGGCATTGGCCCGGGTGGGGGCCCTGCCCTCAGTCGACCGCCGTCCGTCGGGTCTCGTACGTCCGGTAGTGCAGTGCCTCGGCGAGCGCGCGGGCGGTGACGTGCTCCCCGCCCGCGAGGTCGGCGATCGTGCGCGCGACGCGCAGCGCGCGGTGCACGGCGCGCGCGCTCATGCCGCCGCGATCGATCGCATCGGCCACGAGGCGCTCGCCCGCCGGATCGAGTGCGCAGTGCGCCCGCAGCGCGGCGTTGGGCAGCAGCGCGTTGGTCGCGCCGCGGCGCGCCTGGCGCTCGCGCGCCGCGAGCACGCGGGCACGCACGAGCGCGCTCGGCTCGCCGTTGCCGGCCTCGAGCAGCTCGCCCGACGTGAGCGCGGGCACCTCGATCTGGAGGTCGAGCCGGTCGAGCACCGGTCCCGAGACCCGCGCCGAGTAGCGCGCGAGCTCGCTCGGCGTACAGCGGCATCCGCGGCGGGCGTGTCCCCGCCAGCCGCACTTGCACCGTCGCGTTGCCTTTTACCAGCCTGCGGCTCAAAGCTCCGCGACCACACTGTCTGCCACGAGGTTACCCGACCGAGCTCCGAACGCTCGGGGACCACATTCGCAAGCGTCGCCTCGACCTCGGCCTGTGGCAACGAACCGTCGCCAAGCAGCTCGGCGTCAGGTCGGAGACCCTCCGGCTCTGGGAGCACGGGCTGGCCCGACCGCTCGCACGCCACTACAGCCGAATCGTCCGCTTCCTTGGCTACGACCCCGAGCCCGGCGATCGATCGTTGGCTGGCAGGCTCCGAGCCACCCGCCGCCGGCTCGGGCTGAGCCAGGCCGACTTCGCCGCAAGCGTCGGGCTGGATGAGGGCAGCGTGTGCCGCTGGGAATCCGGGAGCCGGACGCCGTCCCGCTGGATGGCAGGCCGCGTCGCCGCGATACTCGACCGGCTCGAGTCGCAAGGTCACAAATCCGGCGCGGATGCAATGTCCGAAGACGGCTATGCCCTGAGCTACTTCGACCGCACGCGGTGGAGACGTCGACCGCCACCTGATCTGACCTCTGGCCAGGCGGTGAGTCTCGGTGACCGACTTCGCCAGCGCCGACTAGAACTCGGCCTCAGCCAGGCGCAGCTCGGCCGCCGGTTTGGGGTCGGTCGGGTGACCGTCTACCGGTGGGAACGAGGCGTGGCCCCTCCACCTGAACGACGCCGCAGCGCCGTCACCGCCTTTTTCCGTCGTGGCAAAGGCAAGCCCCGGCGACCAAAGTAGCGTCCAAATCTGGGACTTTCGTCGGCACCCGGTCAGCCAACAGGTCTGAACAACACGCGTCCGTCTCTAACAGCCCAACCGAGCGTGCTACCGTGCTGAAGTGGAGCAGCGAAGTCCGCGCTTCCCTAGAGTCAATGACCGCAGGAGGCCGCGATGAGAAGAGCGCGCAGCACGACGTGCGCCCTCCTACTCGGCGCAATCGTCACCATTCTAAGCCTAGCCGAACCAGAGCGGGCTTGCGCTTCAGGCGGCTCCGATCTCAAGGCGTTGATCGATCCCGAAGGCGCTGCTCAGGCCAAACTCGGTGAGGCGCAGCGTCTGCTGCTGACGCAGCATCCGCTCGACATGGGGAGGATTGCGGGACTGATCGACGATGTCCACAAGACCCTGCCAGTGCTCGATCCAAAGGCAGCCAGGATCGTTCGGCATCTCGTGATTGCCTTCTTCGGCCACGAGACCTCAAACCACACTGTGGATGAACTCGAGTGGGCGGTCA
>Ga0335083_10005240_pt1 | contig 16385 bp, 12 predicted proteins | sample Lox_Sample_42_FD_206716 | JGI IMG/M metagenome (GOLD analysis project Ga0335083, IMG submission 206716) | Soil microbial communities from Loxahatchee National Wildlife Refuge, Florida, United States - Lox_Sample_4.2 | ecosystem: Environmental > Terrestrial > Soil > Wetlands | place: USA... | reverse complement strand
CAGCTCGTCCGACGCCAGCGCGATGCCGAGGCCGTTGGCCACGGCCTCGTACATCACCTGGGCATTGTCGAAGCCGCGGCGCTGGCGCGGGCGGTGGTCGGCCAGCCCCACGCCCTTGAGATACTGCGCCCACAGGTCCGGCGCCTGGACGATGTCGAACAGCACGAGGCGGTCGAGCGCCGCGGGCGCGATCGCGCGGCGGCCGCGCAGCAGGCCGGGGGCGGCGACCGGGAAGACCTTCATCGCGAACAGCCGGTCGGCGACCAGGCCCTCCCAGTGACCGGTGCCGAAGCGAATGGCGGCGTCGAAGCGGCTGTCGGTGAGGTCCATCAGGTCGGGCGAGGTCTCGATCTCGACGTCGAGATCGGGCCGGGCCTGCTTGAATGCCGCGAGCCTGGGCAGCAGCCAGAGGCTTGCGAAGGATTGCGGCATGGTGAGCCGGAGCGTGGTCTGCCGGCGCGGCGGCCGGAGCGCCTCGCTCGCCTGCTCGATCGCATCGATCGCGCCGCCCACCGCCTGCAGGTAGCGCGCGCCCGCCGCCGTGAGCTCGATGCGCCGGTTGAGGCGCCGGAACAGGGCGACCCCCAGCTCCTGCTCCAGCGCGGAGATGCGCTTGCTGACGGCCGAGGGCGTGAGGCCGAGCATCGAGGCGGCGACGCCGAAGCTCAGCGCCCGCCCGGCGGCGACGAAGACGGCAACGGAGCGAAGGGACGGGGGGCGCGACACGCGCCGGAGTCTAGCGCCTTTCGCGCCGCCGCGCGCTTCTCAGCGATGCGCCGGAATAAGCCCTACCGCATTGCACGAAGCGCCTCGACCGTCGGCATATTCCGTTCGGCTGCTCCCAGCCGAACGGAATAAGCCCTAGAAGCGGACGTTGAGCCGGGCGGTCGCCGACCACAGCGTGAGGCCGGTCCGGCCGATCGAGTTGTAGCCGCCGTCGACCGAGAACCAGATGGCCTCGGTGATCGGAACGGTGGCGCCGCCGCCGACCGTGCCGCCGGTGTCGCCGTTGCCCTCGGCGCCGGCCGGCATCGCGAAGTCGTGGTCCAGCGTCGCCCGCACGTAAGGCTGCCAGCCGTTCAACGGCAGGCTGACGGTGCCGCCGATCGAGCCGCGCGTCAGCGCGGTGCTGCGTCCCGGGATGAACGATCCGACGCTGTCGGTGTAGCCGAAGACCGTCGTCGGCACGTAGGTGATGGAGACCAGCGGCGCCAGCACGAAGTCGCCCGCCGAATAGGTGCCGTTCACGCTGCCCTGGAAGGTCCATTGGCTGTTCTGGAAGGCCGCGGCATAGGGCAACCCGCTGTTGAGCCATGTCCAGCCGGTGCTGTAGCCGATGACGGCCGCGACGTTCCAGTGATCGTCGAACTGCCAGGCCGCGTAGGGCGCGATGCCCCACACCGAGCTGGTCGAGGAGATGCCGCCGTTCAGCGATCCGTTGGTGCCCTGCCAGGAGGCGCTGATGCCCAGCATGAACTTGTCGGAGAGCTGCGTCTGCAGGCCGACCTGGGAGCCGTAGTTGGCGAGACTGTAGCCGCCGGTCTGCAGGCTGTTGATCGACTGGCCGCCGCCGCCCTGGACCCAGGCCAGCCAGCGACGCGGGCTGTCGCAGGCGGTCTCGCAGGCATCGGGCACGGTCCCGAACATCATCGATGTGCGCGGCGCCGCCGTGTGGGGCGCGAGGCCCTGCTGGATCGCCGAGTTGATGCCCGCCAGGGTGAACGTCACCGTCGCGTTGATCTGGCTCTGCGTGTTGCTGTTGACCGTCGTCGCCTTGTCGGCGTCGGTGAGGCCGGAGCCGCCGCCGCTGCCGCCGGGACCGCCGGCCTGCGCCCAGACGATCGATGGCGCGGCGAGGCAGAGACCGAGCGCCGCCGCGAGGAGGGTGAGTGTCTTCTTCATCGGAACGGTTCCTCCATCGGATCAGCGCAGGCTCGATCCGTTTGCGAACAGGACGCGCCCCACCGCGCCGGACTTGATCTTGCTCGGGTCGATCTTCTTGCCGTCGCGCGCGACGTCGGCGCGGGAGGTGCCGTCGCCCCAATCCACCGACGTGCTGCCGGCCGCCCCGGGCACCGTGATCTTCAGCCGGATCGCCTCTCCCGGATTGTTGCGGGCATAGACGTGCTCGACGAGACGCAGCGGCGTGCCCTGGCCGGGCTTGCCGGCCGGGAGCACCAGCGCGACCTTGACCGGCGGCTTCGGCGCACCCGAGCGGACCTTCGGCATGAGGCCGGGCACGAGCAGCACATGCGTGCCGGGATCGAGCGCGCCGATGATGAAGGTGCCGTTGTCGTCGGTCTGGGTCTGCGTGATGCCGCCGCCGCCGTCGTCGTCGGTGAAGGTGATCTGGGTTTGCGGCGGCGGATCGCCGTCGGGCGGTAGCGTCCACGGGTCGAACGGGATCGGCGGATCGTCCGGCGGCGGGGGCGGCGGCGGGGGCGGCGGCGGATCGAACGGCGGATTGTCGCCGCCACCGCAGATCTGGACCTGCGGATCGCAGTCGCCGTCGTCGGGGACCTGTCCCCAGAACGGACCGCCGATGAAGCCCATGAGCTGCGGCGGACCCGATGGCGGCGGATCGACCGGCTTGCCGCGGGTCACGTCGACCGGCGGCTTGCCGTCGCCCCAGCTGACCGTGCCGCCGCCGCCGCGCGGCACCGAGATCTGGATGCTGACCGTCTGCGTGCCGCGCGGAAAGGCGCGCTCGACGCGCACATCCTTGCCGTCGCCGCGCGGCAGGACCAGGCCGATCATGACGATGCGCTTGGGCTCGCGGCTGGGTGGCAGGCTCTTGAGATCGATCGAGATCTCGCTCACGCCGGAGACCGGCGCGGGGAGGGCGAACAATCCTCTACCGTCGCTGCCGGTCCGCGCGATGCCGCCGCCGATGCGCGCCGTCAGGCCGACATTCGATGCCGGCGCGAGCTTGCTCCAGCGATCGAGGACCACGGCCAGGCTCTGGGGTGAGGAGGTCGTTTGCCGGGTCGACGAGGCTGACGTCGACTTGGGCGCGGGCGCGCCGCCCGCCGGACCCGGCAGGACGGGGGCGGGCGTTGGCACCATCACCGGTGGAGTCATGGGACGCGGCATCGGCGCGCCGCCGCCGGGCGACATCACACCCTGTGCCATGACCGCGGACGTGCAGAAGAAGAAAGTCAGAAGCGCGGGAAGCGCCGCAAAGCCCGGCGCCACCGTCGGCTTCGACGGCCGGTCGTGCACTCTGATCCCCCGCTCCCCGAGCTACTGCGCAAATGTTTGCACAATGTATGAGGGATAACAATCGCTCAACCCGTGCGGGGATGAACGTCATGTGAATGTCGAAGTCCGCGGTCCCTCGCCGTCGGCCCGGGCCGGCACTCCAGGGGGGGTGGTGAGACTCTGAGACTACAGGCCTGAAATGCACGCCCGCGTGGATCAAAGGAGTCTCAGGGCCGTGAGACTCTGGGCCCCGAGTCTCAGCGACCCTCGCGCCACCAGGCGCTGCCGAGCGCGATCAGGAAGGCGATGGCGACCAGGATGCCGGGCAGGAGCGGCGTCTGGTTGATGCCGGCCACCGTGTAGCCCTCGTTGCGGCGCAAGCCCAGCCAGTCGGAGCCGCCGGCGGCACGGCCGGGGCGGACCGAGCGGATGTCGGGATCGGGATTGTCCTGCAGCCACATCATCGTGCCGTTGGACGCGGTCACCAGCGGCTTCAATTTGTCCTCGGTCGCGCGCACGTCGGAGAATTCCAGCGGATCGGGATTGCCGACCGCGGCCACGGTACGCAGCGACCCGTCGTCGAAACGGTAGAGGCCGGGCTTGTCGACATCGACGATCGCCTGGCCGAGGCCCGGCGCGATCTGGCGCAGCTCGAGCTTGCGCGTGGCGCCTCCCGTTGGTGGCGTGCCGGGCATCGTCATCGTGACTTCGGGGAAGGTCGTGGCGAGCGTGCGGCGCGTCACCTCGATGCGGCTGCCGACCGAGGTCGCGCGCAGCGCCTCCTCCTCGAGGTCGGGCTCCTTCATCAGCCAGTGCGCGACGCGGCGCACGAGCTCGGGCTGCGGCCCGCCGCCGTCGATGCCGCGGTTCCACAGCCAGAGTTGATCGGACAGCAGCTCGGCGACGCGGCCCTGGCCGACGCGGTCGAGCACGACCAGCGGCTTGTCGTCGGCGCCGGCGAGCACCGCATTGCCGTGCTCGGTGCGCGAGGTGACCAGCCGGAACCAGCGGCCCCAGTCGGGCTCCTTGCCCGGCGCGTTGCCCTGCGGCAGGCCCGCGGTCACGGGATGGCGCTGGCCGATGTCGGTGACCTTGGGCTTGAAGCCCTGCTCCAGCACGTCGCCGGTCGGCGCGGCCGGCAGCACGGCACCGAGCGGCGTGCGGTAGAGCGAGCGCTGCGTGGCGAAGACCGGCCCGACCGAGACCAGCAGCGCACCGCCGTTCTTCACGTATTCGGCGATGTTGCGGAAGTAGTCGCGCGTGATCAGGTTTCCGGTCTCGTAGCGGTCGAAGATGATGAGGTCGAATTCCTTCAGCTTCTGCTCGAACAGCTCGCGCATGGGAAAGACGATCAGCGACAGCTCGCGCACCGGCGTGAAGTCGTCCTTCTGCGGCGTGCGCAGGATGGTGAAGTGGACGAGATCGACCGCGGGATCGCTCTTCAGCAGGTTCCGCCACGCCCGCTCGCCCTGGTAGGGCTCGCCCGAGACCAGCAGCACGCGCAGCCGGTCGCGCACGCCGTTGATGGTGAAGAGGGCGCGGTTGTTGTCGAGCGTCAGCTCGTTGGGGCCGGGCGCGACTTCCAGCTCGACGATGTTGGCGCCGGGATTGCCGACGGTGATGGGGAGCTCGATCGACTTGCCGACGGGCACGTTGAAGCGCCGCACGACCTCGCCGCCGACCGTGATCGTGACGGGCGCCGTGCCGCCCGAGGGATCCTCGACGTGGAACTTGGCCGTCACTTCCTTGCCGACCACGCCGAAGCGCGGCGACTGCTCGACGACGATCAGACGATCGCGTTCATTTTTCTTGCCGGCGATCAGCGCATGCAGCGGCGCGCCGCCCAGCTCCGGCGGCAGGGCCGCCGGCACGTCGTGCACCTGCCCGTCGGTCAGCAGGATCACGCCTGCCAGCCGCTCCGGCGGCACCTCGACCAGGGCCTGGCGCATGGTCTCGATCAGCCGCGTGCCGCCCGGCCGCTCGCTGCCGAGCTGGATGTGCGAGGGCGGCAGCACCGCCTCGCGCACCTCGAGCCCCTGCTGCTCGCCGAGCTTCCGCTTCAGCATCTCGCGCGCCGCCTGGACCTGGGCGCGGCGCTCGCCGATCGCCATCGAATCGCTGTCGTCGACCACGACCATGGCGACGTCGGCGATCGGCTTGCGCTGCTCTTCCACCAGCGCCGGGTTCGACAGCGTCGCCAGGATCACCGCCACCGCGCCCAGCCGCCAGATCGTGCCGCGCGCGCCGGCGCGCAGGCCGAGCAGCACCAGCACGAGCCCGACGCCGCCCAGGACGGCGAGCACCGTCCACGGCAGCAGCGGATCGAAGGCGACGGAGACGGCCGACGACATGTTCATCGCCGCAACCTCTGCATGATGTCCTGGATGTGGACCTGGTCGTCCTTGTAGTTGCCGGTCAGCGCATGCATCACGAGGTTGACGCCGACGCGGAAGGCCATCTCGCGCTGGGTCTCGGCGCCGGGCGAGACCGGCAGCATGCCGCGGCCGCGCTGGTCGACGGCCCAGGCACCGGCATAGTCGTTGGAGCCGATGATGATCGCCGTCACGCCGTCGTTCACGCGGCCGGAGCCCGCCTCGATCCAGAGCTTGCCGCCCTGCCAGCGGCCCGGCATGTCGGACAGGAGATAGAACGACTTGGTCAGCACGTGGTCGGGCGGCATGGCGATCAGCGGCGGCGTCTCGATGCCCTTCAGGAGCCGCTTGAGATCGGGATTGCCGCCGCTCTGGCGGTCGAAGCTCATCTGCTGGTCGCGCGTGTCGATCATCAGGATGCCGCCGGTGCGGAGATAGCGGTCGAGCGCGGCCGAGGCGCGGTCGGAGAGCGAGGGCTGCGTCGAGGTGATCGGCCAGTAGATGAAGGGGAAGAGGCGCGGCTCGTCGCGGTCGAGATCGAGGCCGACGGGATCGCCCGGCTCGACCGAGGTGCGGTTGCGCAGCACGTCGCTCAAGCCCTCGAGGCCCGCCTTGGCGATGCTGTCGACGTCGCTGTCGCCGGTGACGATGTAGGCCAGCCGCACGTCGAGCGCGCCGCGCAGCGCCTGCTCCTCGGTGAGCGGCGGGGCCGCGGTGTTGGCCTGCGGCGTGCCGGGCTTCTGCGGCTGGCCGGGAAGCGCGGCGGGCGGGGCCGTCGTCTGCGCCCGGGCGTGCGGCGGCTGGGCCAGCAGGCCGACCAGCGCCAGCGCGATCGCCGCGGCGGCCGGCCGGCCGATGCGCACGGCGCGCGGCAGCAGGCCGCGCAGCCAGAGCGAGATCAGGAGATCGGCCAGCAGCAGCAGCGCCGCGGCCAGCAGGCACCAGCGCGAGAGATCGGTCTCGCCGCCTTCGGACAGTCGATCGGTCGCCGCCCCCGACGGCACGACCAGCGGCTTGGGCACGTCGACATGGCCGCCGACGTTGAAGGCGACCTGCGCGTTCTCGTCGCCATAGAGGCCAGGCGGCGTGGTGGGTCGGGGCTTGAAGCTCTGGTCGGCGTCGGCCGGCAGCATCTGCGCGCCGGCCGGGGGCGCGCCCAGCTTGCCGAAGCCGTCGAGCGTGCGCCACGGCTTCAGCGCCTTGTTGATGCCGTCGCCCGCGACGCCGCGCGACAGCAGGACCAGCCGCTGCAGCATGTCGACGAACAGGCCGGAGAGGGCGAGGTTGCTCCAGCTCGTGTTGGCGGTGGTGTGCACCAGCACGAGATAGCCCTGGCCGCGCTTTTCGCCCGTCACCAGCGGCGTGCCGTCGGTCAGCCGCGCCCACGTCTTGTCGGTGAGATCGGGCGTCGGCTCGGCCAGCACCTGCTGGGAGATGCGCACGTCCTTCGGCACGGGAATGCCGAGGAAGGGGCTGTTGGGCGGGAACTCGGCGAGCTGCGTCGGCTGGCCCCAGCTCATGACGCCGCCCAGCGCGCGGTCGCCGAGGCGCAGCCGCGTCGGCACCAGATCGTCGCCGCCGGCGGCGAGATTGGGGCCGGCGAAGCGCACGGCGACGCCGCCGCGCTCGATCCACTTGGCGATCTCCTCGCGGTCGTTGGCCGAGGGCGCCGAGCTGTCGGGGATCAGCAGCACGGCGGTGCTGCGGTTCAGCACGGTCTCGCGGTCGCCGATCGAGAGGCTGACATAGGGGTCGAGCGCCTTCTCGAGATAGTAGACCTCCTGCAGGAGCGGCTGGCCGCCGGCGACGGCGCGCTCGCCCAGGATCGACACCGGGCGGCGGCGGTTGCGCTCGTCGAGCAGCACGGCCGAGCCCGCGCCGTTCTGGTTCTCGATGTCGAGGCGCGCCATGTGGTTGCGCAGCTCCGCGGGTGCGGCGAGCACGCCTTCGCCTTGCGTGGCATTGGCCGCGAAATCGACTTCCATGCGGGCGACGACGCGGCCCTGCTCGTCGGAGGCCTGCACCGCTGCCTTGCGCGGACCGTCGGCCACGGGACGCAGCGCCTTCACCTTGAGGTCGCGGCCCTGCACGTCGGGCGGCAGCAGGAGGAGGGGCGTGGTCGCGGCGTCGGGCAGCACGACCTCGAGCCCGTCGAAGCGGCCGAGGCGCTCGCTGAGCTTGGGCGTGCCGTCGTCCTGCAGCCCGTCGCTCAACCACACGGCATAGGCCGAGGAATCGAGGCCCATGCGATCGATCTCGGCGACGGCCGCGCCGCGATCGGTCGGCCAGGGCTTGGGCCGCATCGCGCGCAACAGGGTGAGCGCCTCGTCGGGCCGGAGCGCGCCGTGGCGCACGGAAGGCGCATCGATGGGCGCGGGCGCGGTGCCCATCAGCGCCACCAGCCGGCCGCCGCGCTGGGCGCGCTGGATCAGCCGCTCGGCATGGGCGATGCGCGTCGTCCAGCCCGGCGCCGACGACCAGCCGTCGTCGATGACGAGCAGCAGCGGACCCTTGCCCGGCAGATCCGCCTGGGGATTGAGGATCGGCCGCGCGACGGCCAGGATCAGCGCCGTGGCGAGCAGCATGCGCAGCAGCAGCAGCCACCACGGCATCTTCATCGGCGTCTGTTCCGACGGCTCCAGCCCGATCAGCAGCCGGATCGCCGGGAAGCGCACGAGCTTGGGCAGCGGCGGGATCAGCCGCAGCAGCCAGTAGATCACCGGCAGCACCAGCAGCAGCGACAGCATGCCGGGCGCGGCGAACGCGAGCGCGCCGAGACTCAGCATTCTTCCGGACCGCGCGCGTCTCGCGCGCCCTCAAGCATAAGCGAGCCAGAGGCTCGCGGTCCGGAAGAGAAGACTCCGATGCTCATCATGCCGCGATCCGGCGGAGGTCGGCCATCGCGAGGTAGAGCGACAGCAGCACGGTCTGCGGCGGGCGGTCGGTGCGGTGGAGATGCACGGTCCAGCCGGCCGAGCGCGTGAGCCGGTGCAGGCCCTCCTTCTGGGCGGCCAGGCGTGCGCCATATTGCGTGCGCACCGTCTCGACGCGGCGGATCGTGTGCTGGCCCTCGGCCTCGAGGCCCTCGAACTTCACATGGCCGTCGAAGGGCAGCTCCTCCTCGGCGGGATCGAGCACCATCACCATGTGGCCGCGCACGCCGGCGCTCGCATAGTGACGGATCACCTCCTCGATGCGATCGAGCGGATCGAGCCAGTCGGAGACCAGCACGACGGTCCCGTGCGCGGGCAGCGGCACCAGGGGCGGCAGGCTCGCGGCCTTCTTCTCGGCGGCCGATTCGCCGAACAGCATCTCGGCCACGCGGCGCACGGCGATCCGGCCCGAGATCGGCCGCATGCCGCTCCCCAGGAGCGCGATGCGCTCGCTCGCATCGGTGAGCAGGCTCGCCAGCGCCAAGGTGATCAGCTCGGCGCGCACCGCCTTGGTGTCGATGTTGCGGAGCGAGGCGTATTGCATCGAGGGCGAGGCGTCGCGCCACAGCCAGACCGACGCCGCGGCCTCCCACTCGGTCTCGCGCACGAAGAGATGGCGGCTGCGCGCGCTCTGGCGCCAGTCGATGCGGCTGGTGCTGTCGCCGTCGCGATAGGGCCGGTACTGCCAGAAGGCATCGCCCTGGCCGACGCGCCTGCGCCCGTGCACGCCCTGGATCACGGTCGCGGCCACGCGGTCGGCCGCCACCATCAGGGCGGGGAGCGTTCCGGCAAGCTCGAGCGAACGGTTGAGGGTCGAGGAGGGCGCGGCCATTGGCTGCGGAGATGCAAGGATGACGCCGATCAGGCCAGCCGGGCGCACATCTGGGCGATCACCGTCTCGATCGTGATGCCTTCGGCGCGGGCGGAGAAGTTCACGGCCATGCGATGGCGCAGGACGGGCCCGGCCAGCGCCACGACATCGTCGACCGAGGGCGCCAGCCGGCCCTGGATGATGGCGCGGGCGCGGGTGGCCAGCATGAAGGCCTGGCTGGCGCGCGGACCGGGTCCCCAGGCGACCCTCTGGCGCACGATGTCGAGGTCGCTGGTGTCGGGCCGGCCGGCGCGCACCAGTTTCAGGATGGCGTCGACCACGCTCTGGCCGATCGGCAGGCGCCGCACCAGCATCTGCGCGGCCATCAGGTCGGCCGGCGTCAGCGCCTGCACCGCCTTCTCTTCGACCGCGCCGGTGGTCGCGATCATGATCTGGCGCTCGGCGTCCTCGTCGGGATAGCCGACATCGACCTGCAGCAGGAAGCGGTCGAGCTGCGCCTCGGGCAGCGGATAGGTGCCTTCCTGCTCCAGCGGGTTCTGGGTCGCGAGCACGTGGAAGGGCGAGGGCAGGTCGTAGCGCTTGCCGGCGACGGTGACGTGATGCTCCTGCATGGATTGCAGCAGCGCCGACTGGGTGCGCGGGCTGGCGCGGTTGATCTCGTCGGCCATCAGCAGCTGGGCGAAGACCGGGCCCTGGATGAAGCGGAAGGTGCGGCGGCCGGCATCGCCTTCCTCGAGCACCTCGGAGCCCAGGATGTCGGCCGGCATCAGGTCGGGCGTGAACTGGATGCGCTTGGCCTCCATGCCGAGCACGGTGCCGAGCGTCTCGACCAGCTTGGTCTTGGCGAGGCCCGGGACGCCGATCAGCAGCAGATGGCCGCCCGAGAGGAGCGCAACGAGGGTTTGATCGATGACTTCCTGCTGGCCATAAATGACCCTGCCGATGGCCGAGCGGGCCGCGCGCAGCTGGCCGCCCAGACGTTCGATGTCGGCGAGGGCGGCTTGGGCGTCGGCATCGGTCGCGGTCGAAGTGTCGGGGGCCACCTGAGGCTCCTGTTGTCGGGGGAATATGAACGAGGGAAGCCCAGAATTGCGGCCGGAACAAGGGCATGACGGTTGACGAAATCGTGCGGCGGGTACGCGAGCGGAGCATGCGTTTGGCATCCGGTTTGCCCGTCCCTCTGCCACCCGTGGACAGCGACTTCTCGCTGAACGGCGTCGTGCCGATTCCGGAGAAATGGCGGCCGGCAGCGGTGCTCGTGCCTTTGGTGGACCGACCCTCGGGCGTGCAGGTCCTGCTGACGCAACGCACGGCCGACATGCCGAGCCATGCCGGGCAGGTGGCTTTTCCCGGGGGACGTGTGGAGAAAAGCGACACCGACGCCGCCGACACCGCCCAGCGCGAGGCCTTCGAGGAGACGGGGCTCGAACGTTCGTTCGTGTCGGTGGTCGGCGCGCTCGATCTCTACCGCACCGGCACGGGCTTCGAGATCACGCCGGTGGTGAGCATCGTGCGGCCGGGATTCACGCTGCGTGCGGACCCGCGCGAGGTCGCCGACATCTTCGAGATCCCGCTCGCGCATTTCCTCGACGAGAAGAACCACCGCATCGACAGCCGCACCGTCGCGCCGGGCCGCGAGCGCCGCTACTACGCCATGCCCTACGGCGAGCGCTACGTCTGGGGCGCCACGGCCGGCATGCTGAAGAACCTGCAGTTCGTGCTGACACGCCAAGACGAATCTGCCTAGCGCACCTCGTCATCCCGAGCTCATCGCGAGGGATCCTTCGTTATCAGGCGCCGCACAAGGATCCCTCGCTTGCGGCGCATGTGAATGCGCCTCACTCGGGATGACAACAGGGCCTAGTTCGCCGCCAGGAACTTCTGCCAGAGCGACTGGATGTCGGCGTTGTAGCCGGCGTTCACCGCGTCGGTGAATTTGCCGCCCTCGAGGATCGCCTTGAACATGCGGTCGAAGGCGGTCCGGTCGGAGTCGTGGAGCCAGGTCACGAACATGCCGGCTTCGCGATAGGCCAGCACGATCGCGTACCAGTCGGGCTTGCCGGGCGGCGCCTTCTCGAGGGGCACGTCGGTCAGCTTCTTGAAGTCGCCGACATCGTTCACGACGATGCGCTCGCCGCGCTTGAGGGCGGCGCGCGCCGCGGCCTCGCTGACCGCCTCGCCGCCGCCGCCGTCCGACACCATGACGGCGAGGCCCTCCTTGAACCAGTTCGGCAGGTAGATGTAGGCGACGCCGCCGATCCAGCCGTAGAGATGGGCGTGGCTGAGCTCGTGCGTCAGGATGGCGGGCAGGCGGTGATGCTGCGGCCCGAACAACTTGGGTGACAGCGTCACGCGGCCGAACGACATGACGCCGAGCGGCGCGTCGGAGCCGGTGCCATTGCCGGCGACGAAGGCGTCCATGGTCGTATAGACGCCGATCGTCACCGGATGCTCGAAGGCGCGGCCTTGCGTGGCTTCGATCTTCGCCGTTGCGGCCGGCAGCAGCTTCTCCACCTCGCGCGCAAAGCCTTCGCCGCCCGCCTCATAGCGCACCTGCTCGTTGTCGCCGAGCGCCGTCAGCTGTTCGGGCCCGTTCAGCAGACCCTGCAGGAGATGACGTGTCTGCGCGAACGACAGCGCTGTGGCGCCGGCGACGGCGATCAACGCCAGGGACACGCCGATGAGCAGCCAGAAAAGACGGCGCATGATGGGTTGAAACCTCGAGGGCTTTCGAGTATGCACGCGCCCCACGCTCAAACAAAGGAGGCGTATTTGTCGGACACGATGCGCTTCCCGGGCTCCCTCCGCGGCTTATAGCGCGGGCTGCCCGGGATCGATGACCCCGGGCTTTTAGAACAAGCCCATTCTTTTCTCTTCGCCGGCGGTTCGGCCGCCGTTTGTCCATGCGCTCGATTCCTTCGCGGCGCCCGGATGCGTTGGAGTGTCAGCTCCGGCGCTTTCGCCCGCCGTTCCAGGGAGCGGTGCGCGCGCTCGCCTTCCGTCATGAGCGGCTGGCCGATCTCGCGCTGAGCTTCCCCACGCTCCTCTTCGCGCTCGCCGCTCCGCGCCGCGGGCTCGATGCCGCGCGCGCGATCGCGCTCGTCGTCGACGGCGCGCGGCTGGCTGACGTCGCGCAGGCCGCCGACGTGCCGCTCTGGCTGCGCAAGCTGCCGCCGGAGGCGATGACGCGCCGGCTCGCGCCGCTGCCCGACGACAAGACCTTCCGCCGCAAGATCGTGAACCACCTGCCGACGAAGAAGCTCGCGCCGGCCTGGCTGGAGGCGGTGTCGGACGCCGCGGACATTGCCGATGGCGCCTTCGCGATCTGGGTCGCGAAGGAGATCGTGCGCGACCTGAAAGGTGTCGAGCCGAAACGACTGCGTCGCGTCGGCCTCTGGGCCTGGTTCTCCCGCCAGCCGGAAACGTTCGGCCACAGCCTGATCGACAAGTGCTGGACGCCGGACATGCAGTTTCCGTCGGCGCAGGACGCTGCCTACGACTGGTACACGACCGTCGCCCTGCACGCGAACCTCGGCCGCGAGCCGGTCTCGGAGCTGTGGCTGCGGCCGGCGCTTGTCGGCGGCCACACCTTCCGGCCGCTCGCGTGCGCCCTGGAGATCGAAGAGGAGGCGCGCGCCATGGACAACTGCCTGCGCACCTACGGCGAGAATGTGGTGCACGATGGCCTCCGACTCTGGAGCCTGCGCAAGGACGGCGAGCGGGTGGCGACGCTGAGCGTTGCCTTCCGCCACGGCGATCCTATTCCCGACGTGAGCGAGCTGCAGGGGCCGCGCAACGAGCCGGTGCCCTACGAGGTCTGGCGGACCGTCCGCCAGTGGATCCTCACGCACGACTTCTCGGGGTTCACTCCGAAAGCGCGTCGCTGGGGCGGCGTGCCGCTCGACCAGCCGACCTGGCGCGCGCTGTGGCGTCCCTACTGGCTGGCCAAGCGGCGCTTGCCGGAATGGCTGCCGCTGGCGCCGTCGCGAAGAGCGCTCGACCGTCTGTGAGACATCAAATCGCCTGCACCTGTCCGCCGTCGACGTCGAGCATGATGCCGGTCATGAAGCTGGCGCGGGGGCTCGCAAGGAAGACGACGGCGGCGGCGAGTTCGCGCGGCTCGCCGAAGCGCTTGAGCACCGTCACGTCGGCCAGGATGCGCTTGGCCTCGGCTTCGGAGATGCCGAGTTCGGTGGCCTTCTCCTTCACGAGATAGACCATGCGGTCGGTGTCGATGGGGCCGGGGTTGATCGCGTTGACGCGGATGTTGAAGGGCGCGGCGGCCTCGGCCAGCACCTTGCTGGCGTTGATCAGGGCGGCATTGGTGACGCCCGCCGTCACCGAATAGGTTTTGGGCTGGCGGCCGTGCGTGCCCGCCATGAACAGGATGCAGCCCGACTTCTGCGGCTGCATCGCCTTGAAGGCCTCGCGGGCGATGCGGATCTGCGCGATCACCTTCACGTCCAGCGCCTCGCGCCAGCCCGCGTCCGTCATCTCGTCGAACGGCGCGGTCTTGGGTCCGATGGAATTGCAGATCATGGCGTCGAGCCGGCCATGGCGCTTCACCGTCTCGCGCACCAGTGCCGCGATGTCCGCCTCGACAGTGCAGTCGGCCTTGTGGGCGATCACGGCGGTGCCCGTCTTCGCCTCGATCTCGCGCGCGGCCTGTTGCAGGCGCTCCTCGTTGCGCGCTGCGATGATCGTGACCGCGCCCTCGTGCGCGAACTCCTCGGCGATGGCGCGGCCCAGCCCGCCGCTCGCCGCCGTCACCACCACGACCTTGCCCCGTAGCCCCAAGTCCATACGCTGCTCCCTCGACTGCGCCTGCGACTATAGCCTAGACCAGCTCCATCCTGAGCTTGCGCCCGACGGCGTGGGCGGCGCGCGTCAGCGTGCCGAGCGTCACGGACTCGTTCTCGGGATCGAGCACGCGGTCGAGCTGGGCGCGGCTGGTGCGCATGCGCCGGGCGAGGGCGGTCTTGGTGAGGCGCCTTTCGCGCATCAGCGTATCGAGCTGGCGGGCGATGACGCGCTTGATGGCGCGAGCCGTTACCTCCTCATAGAGGCCGTCTTCCTGAAGGAAATCGTCGAACGAGGAGCCGATGCGGCCTTTCTTCTTCTTCATTCCAAATCCTTCATCCGGCTGACGGCCAACGCTGTTTCGGCGGCCGGCGTGCGCTGCGTCTTCTTGATGAACGCGTGCAGCAACACCATCCGCCCGTCGGCGACACAGAACAACACACGTGCGATGCGCCCTCGGGCAAGATTGCTGCGCACTTCCCATAGTCCTCTCCCGAGCGCTCGGCACAGCGGCATGCCAATCGGCCAGGAGAACTCCACGTCTTTGATGTCCTCGCCGACGGCCCTTCGATCGTCGCGATCGAGAGCCCGCAGCCAGTCGCGAACGGGTTCGCGTCCGGAGGCCAGGGCAAAGAAGACAGCCGGTAGCCGTTTCACGGTCGGCCGCCGAAGGATGTACCAAAATTGATGCGTTCCGGCAAGTGTGGGTCTCCTGAAATAGAGCACAGTCTATGATTGAAAAATATACGTAGAAGATACCTTAAGTTGTATTTTCTCAGATCGTCGCCCCATCGACTGGCTGGCCGCGCATAACTATAAGGAGCGCGCGGCAGAGAGGGTTCATGCTCCGCATCGTCTTTCTGGTGTTCCTGCTGGTGATGGCGCCGACGGCCGGGTTTTTCCTGTGGGCGTGGGGCGTCAAGATCAAGGAGCAGCGCAAGCTCGCGGGCACCTTGCCCGAATGGCAGGAGCTGCCGCTCACCTGGCTCGCCATCGTGGGCCTCGCCTGCGCGGCTCTGGGGTTCCTGGTGCTGTTCTTCACCCAGAACCAGGGCTATGGCGGGCTCTTTCCGGCATGAACAAGAGCGGCACCCTCGCCCTGCCGGCCGGGATGACCGACGCGCCGGCGCGCCGGCTGTTCGCGGTGCTCGGGGCGGCGGGCATCGGCGCGCGCTTCGTCGGCGGCTGCGTGCGCAACGCCGTGCTGGGCCGCCGCTTCGACGACATCGATGTCGCGGTGACGGCGCCGCCCGAGGCGGTGATGCGCGCGCTCGAGGCCGCGAAGATCAAGGCGATCCCGACGGGGCTCAGGCACGGCACGGTGACGGCGATCGCGGACCATCGCCGCTTCGAGCTCACGACCTTGCGGCGCGACGTCGAGACCGACGGCCGCCGCGCCGTCGTCGCCTTCACCGACGACTGGCTGGAGGATGCCGGGCGTCGCGACTTCACCTTCAACGCGCTGTACGCCGATCCGGACGGCACGCTCTACGATCCCTTCGACGGCCGCGCCGATCTGGCGGCGGGCCGCGTGCGCTTCATCGGCGATGCCGACCGGCGCCTCGAGGAGGATCGCCTGCGCGTGCTGCGCTTCTTCCGCTTCCACGCCTGGTTCGGCCGTCCGCCGATCGACGGCGCGGGCTTCGAGGCCTGCCGCCGCCATGCCGGGGCACTGGGCGCTCTGTCGGGCGAGCGCGTGTCGAAGGAGCTGCTGCGGCTCCTCGAGGCGCCCGCGCCCGTCGATGCCATGGGCGCGCTGGCGGAGTCGGGCGCGCTCGATCATTGGCTGCCGGAATACGATGGCCTCGCTCGGCTGGAAGCGCTGATCGGGCGCGAGGACAAGCCCGATCCGCTGCGCCGGCTGGCCGCGATCGTGGAAGAGGATGCCGACGCGACGATCATCGGCAAGCGGCTGAAGCTCTCGACACAGGACGCGCTGCGGCTCGGCCTGATGCTGGCGCGCGGCGCGACGCTGGGCGTGCGGCCGCGCGAAGAGCTCTATCGGCTCGGCAAGACGACGTTCGTCGATCGCCTGCTGCTCGAAGCGCCGCCGGGCTGGCGCGAGGCGGTGCAGCTCGCGGCAAGCTGGACGCCGCCCGAGCTGCCGGTGAGCGGCGCCGATGCGCTCAAGCTCGGCCTCACGCCGGGACCCAGGGTCGGCGCGCTGCTGGAAGCGGTCGAGAGCTGGTGGATCGCGGGCGATTTCGCGGCCGATCGCGACGCCTGCCTCGCCGCGCTGCAGAGGCT
>Ga0335083_10005239_pt1 | contig 16387 bp, 16 predicted proteins | sample Lox_Sample_42_FD_206716 | JGI IMG/M metagenome (GOLD analysis project Ga0335083, IMG submission 206716) | Soil microbial communities from Loxahatchee National Wildlife Refuge, Florida, United States - Lox_Sample_4.2 | ecosystem: Environmental > Terrestrial > Soil > Wetlands | place: USA... | reverse complement strand
CGGCCATAATAGTTACATATGAAACTAATCTGCTTTGGAGGTCAATCATGGCAAGTGTCGGCGACCCCAAACTGCTCGAGGCCGATCCCCTGAACCCGATGGGCACCGACGGCTTCGAGTTCGTCGAGTACACCGCCCCCGACCCCGAGGCGCTCGGCAGGCTCTTCGAAAGCATGGGCTTCGTGAAGGTTGCCAAACACCGCTCCAAGGACGTCTCTCTCTACCGTCAGGGCGATGTGAACTTCATCGTGAACGCCGAGCCCGACAGCTTCGCCCAAGGCTTCGCGCGCGTGCATGGTCCTTCGATCTGCGCCATCGCGCTGCGCGTGAAGAATGCTGCTTTTGCCTACAAGCGCGCTTTGTCGCTCGGTGCCTGGGCGGTGGAAAACAAGGTCGGGCCGATGGAGCTCAATATTCCGGCGATCAAGGGCATCGGCGATTCGCTGATCTATCTGGTCGATCGCTACGGAGAGAAGGGCAGCATCTATGACGTCGATTTCGAATGGCTGCCGGGCGTGGACCACAATCCCAAGGGCGTGGGCCTCACTTATATCGACCACCTGACCCACAACGTGCATCGCGGCCGCATGGGCGAATGGGCCGACTTCTACGAACGGCTCTTCAATTTCCGCGAGATCCGCTACTTCGATATCGAGGGCAAGCTCACCGGCCTCAAGTCCAAGGCGATGACCAGCCCGTGCGGCAAGATCCGCATCCCGATCAACGAAAGCTCGGACGACAAGAGCCAGATCCAGGAATATCTCTCGGCCTATCACGGCGAGGGCATCCAGCACATCGCGCTCGGCACCGGCGACATCTACGACGCCGTGGAGGCTCTCAAGCAGAGGGACGTGCCGTTCCAGGACGTGCCCGATACATATTACGAACAGGTCGATGCCCGCCTGCCGGGCCATGGGGAGAACCTGCAGCGCATGAGCGCCGATCGCATCCTGATCGACGGGGCGCCGACCAAGGGCGGCGGGTTGCTGCTGCAGATCTTCACCCAAACGGTGATCGGTCCGATCTTCTTCGAGATCATCCAGCGCCGCGGCAACGAAGGCTTCGGCGAGGGTAACTTCCGCGCGCTGTTCGAATCGATCGAGCTCGACCAGATCCGCCGCGGCGTGCTGAAGGCATAGGGAGGAAACGATGGCCAGGAACTGGATTCCGCTGAGCCAGGTCGAGGGCGTCGCCTCGCGTCAGGCGCATGTCCGGCTGCCTGAAGGGACCTACGAGCGCGAGATCAGCAAGGAGGGCTTCTTCGGCCCCTCCGCGCAGTTCCATCACAAGCACAAACCGACCGACTGGATCGAGTTCGAGGGTGCCATCCGGCCGCGCGCCTTCGACATGAACAAGCTGGTCACGGCCAAGGCCAATCCCTGGACGTCCGAGCTGGTGATGAACAATGCGCACCTGCAGATGCGCATCTGGAAGCTCGACAAGCCGATGACCGAGCTCGCCCGCAACAGCGACGGCGACCAGATGCTGTTCGTCCACGAAGGCGAGGGCGCGCTGTTCTGCGACTACGGCCATCTCGACTATCGCGACGGCGACTATCTGGTGATTCCGCGCGGCACGATGTGGCGGTTGGCGCCGACCAAGCCGACCATGGCGCTGATGATCGAGGCGACCAACGATCACTTCACCCTGCCCGAGAAGGGGATCATGGGCCGGCACGCGATCTTCGATCCGGCGATCCTCGACACGCCGCATATCGACGAGGCCTTCAAGGCGCAGCAGGACGAGCGCACCTGGAAGGTGTCGGTAAAGCGCCGCAATGAGCTCTCGACCGTGACCTATCCGTTCAATCCGTTGGATGCGGTGGGCTGGCACGGCGATCTCAGCGTGGTGCGCATCAACTGGCGTGATCTGCGCCCGGTGATGAGCCATCGCGCCCATCTGCCGCCCTCGGTCCACACGACCTTCCTGGCCGGCCGCTTCGTCGTCTGCACCTTCGTGCCGCGGCCGCTGGAGAGCGACCCCGAGGCGCTCAGGTTGCCGTTCTTCCACAACAACGACGATTTCGAAGAGGTGATCTTCTATCACAAGGGCAGCTTCTTCAGTCGCGACAACATCCATCCCGGCATGATGACCATCCATCCGTCGGGCTTCACGCACGGCCCGCATCCGAAGGCGTTCAATGCGGCGACCAAGTCCGTGGCAAGCGGCGGCAAGACCGAGACCGATGAGGTCGCGGTCATGATCGATACGCGCGATGCGGTCGACGTCGCCAAGATGCCGGCAGGCGTCGAGTTCGAAGGCTATGTGAAGTCCTGGCGCGCCCCTGAGATCAAGCAGGCGGCCGAGTAATGAAGCTTGCATCCCTGAAGGAAGGCGGCCGCGACGGCACGCTGATCGTCGTCAACCGCGAGCTGACGCGTGGCGTACGCGCCGGCGCCATGGCGTCGACCTTGCAGAAGGCGCTCGACGACTGGGGCAACGTCGCGCCCAAGCTCGCCGATCTCGCCGACGCCTTGCGAGACGACAAGGCGCCGGGATCCTTCGAGCTCGACACGAAGGCCTTGGCGGCGCCATTGCCGCGCGCCTTCCAATGGGCCGACGGCTCGGCCTATGTCGTGCATGTCGAGCTGGTGCGCAAGGCGCGCGGCGTCGAGATGCCGCCCAGCTTCTGGACCGATCCGCTGATGTACCAGGGCGGCTCGGACTCATTCGTCGGCTGCAACGACGAGATCGAGATGGCGGACGAGACCTGGGGCATCGATTTCGAGGGCGAGATCGGCGTCATCACCGATGACGTGCCCATGGGCATCTCTGCAGAGGCGGCGCGCAAGCACATCAAGCTCGTCACCATCCTGAACGACGTGTCGCTGCGCAACGTGATCGTCACCGAGCTCGCCAAGGGCTTCGGTTTCTTCCATGGCAAGCCCGCGACGGCCTTTGCACCGGTTGCGGTCACGCCCGACGAGCTGGGAGACGCCTGGAACGGCGCCAGGCTGAACCTGCCGCTCCTCTCGATCCTGAACGGCAAGGAGTTTGGCCATCCCAACGCGGCCACGGACCTGACCTTCGATTTCGGCCAGCTCATCGCCCATGCCGCCCGCACCCGCCATCTCGAAGCGGGAACGGTCGTGGGCTCGGGCACGGTGGCCAACCGCGATGCGTCGGTCGGCTGCTCCTGTATCGCCGAGCGGCGCGTGCGCGAGACGATCGACAGTGGCAAGCCCGTGACACCGTTCATGAAGTTCGGCGACCAGATCCGCATCGAGATGAAGGATCGCGAGGGCCAGTCGATCTTCGGCGCGATCGACCAGAAGGTGGTTCGCTACACGCCTCCCTGACGGCTATAAGGAGGAGGGAGGCACCATGAAGCTGATCGGTTTTTTCCGTTCCTCGGCGGCGTTTCGCGTGCGCATCGCGCTCAACCTCAAGCACATCTCGGTCGATCACGCCTTCCGCCATTTGCGCAAGGGCGAGCAGGGCACGCCTGACTATGTGGCGATCAATCCGCAGAAGCTGGTGCCGTCGCTGGTGCTCGATTCGGGCGAGGTGCTGACCCAGTCGATGGCGATCCTGGAATATCTCGAGGAGACGCATCCCGAGCCGCCGATCTTGCCGGCCGACCCCGTGGGCCGCGCGCGCGTACGGGCGCTGGCGTTGATCCCGACCGCGGACATCCATCCCATCCAGAACCTGCGCGTCATGGCCTGGTTGCGCCAGCAGTATGGCCAGTCGGAGGAGAGCGCCTTCGCCTGGTCGCGGCACTGGATCGAGACCGGTTTCGAGGCGTACGAAGCGTCGATCGCCAGGGACAAGCACACCGGGACCTACAGCCACGGCGACACACCGACCATGGCCGACCTCTGCCTCGTGCCGCAGGTTTTCAATGCCGCGCGATTCAAGGTCGACATGGCGCGCTATCCCACCATACAGCGCATCCATGCTGCCTGCATGAAGCTGTCCGCGTTCGATGCCGCCCAGCCCTCGCGACAGCCGGACGCCGAGCCATGAAGGCGGGCTTCGTCGCCGCCGGCGCCGTGATCGCGACGATCGCTCTGGGCGCCGCCGCCGTCCCGTTGGTCGAGCGCTATGTGGCGAGCGAGATCAAGGTCAACATGGAGCGCGACGGGCAGCTCACAGTACGCGAGGTCTCCGTCGGCCTGTTCAGTCGCCGCCTGACCCTCTCCGATCTGCGGTCCAAGCGGGCCGGCGATTTTTCCGCCGCCCGCTGGGAGGCGTCGGGGCTGGCCTGGCCGCTGGGCGAGCTGTTGGAGGGTCGTACGCCTTTCGGCAATCTGCAGCTCGGAGATCCGTTGCATGCCGACCACCTCGAGGTGGAGGACGCCAAGATCTCCGATGCCGTGAGAGGGATCACCTGGAACATCGGCGCCCTCAAGATCGACGGCCTGGACGTTGCCCGCTACGACGCGAATGTCGGCGATCCCTATGCCTCCGTGGTCGTGTCGGCGCGGGCCGTGGCGGCGACGACGGCACGGCACCTCGACATGAGGAACATCTTCGCCGCAGGGCCCACCGGAGACACGTTCGGATTCGGTGCGATCTCCGCCGAGGGGATCGACCACGGCAAGATCGCCTCCGTCACGGCCACCAGCCTCGAGGTCGCGCCTCAAAAGGCGGGTCAACCGGCCTTCAAGATCGATGAGATGCGGTTCAAGAACCTCGACCTCGCGAAGAACCTTGCGATCCTGACGGCGGGGACATGGCGTCCGGGCGCGCCGATCGGACAGCTCGACCTCGGCGAAGGTATCTTCCAGGGCTTCAGCGGCGACGTCTTCACGCGCTATGGCCTCCGGCTCGGCAAGGTCTCGACCGAGACCGTGCATGACAACGCCCAGGTGAGCCACTCGCGCACGCGCATCGAGGGCTTTGCCTTCGCGCCGCCGGCCAATCAGCTCGAGCTGCTCAAGTTCCGTCTGACTTTGCTTGCCATGGGCCTGCAGGAGCTGAAGCTCGATTTCGACTGCAGCGGCGACATCGATCGCGGCAAGGGCGAGCTCACGGTGAGCCGCTGCGCGCTGACCGGCCCCGAACTCGGCGTGCTGTCGCTCGATGCCAAGTACATCCAGGCCGACGACGCCTTCTGGCGGGCGATCCAGGGAGGCGATTTTTTGCAGATCTACCGGTCCAAGGTGGCGCTGGCCTCCGCGAAACTGGCGCTCGCCGACAAGGGCTTGCTGACGCGCGGCATGCGCGCGCTCGGCACCATGACCGGCCAAAGCGAGGCGGCGACGCGGGCGAAGATCGCCGAGCAGGTCCGGCGCTTCCAGCCGGCAGGCCTGCTGATCACCGATGACCTGACCAAGCTCCTGGAGACGGTGGCCCGCTTCGTCGAGAAGGGAGGGACCCTTTCCCTGGATGCCAAGCCCGAGCCGCCGCTCGGCATGGACAAGCTCGGCATCCTCGCGCGGCCGGGGCCCGATCTGGTGAGCCTGCTCGGCCTGACGGCGACGCTCTCCCGCTAGGGCGGCTGCCCTAGCCCTTGCGGGCGTCGCTGATGAGCTGTTTCAGTGCGTCAGCGTCTACGGCGCCCGGCACGAACTGCTTGCCGATCACGAAGGCGGGCGTGCCGCGCACGCCGAGCGCGCTGGCAAGCGCCACGTTGCGATCGATGATCTCCTTGAGCTTGGGATCTTCCATGTCCTTCTGCAGCTTGTCGGTGTCGATGCCGACGGACTTGGCGATCTCCATGATGCGGTCGCGATCGAGCCGGCCGTTGTACGCCATGAGCGCGTCGTGGAAGGCCTCGTGCTTGTTCTGGTTGCGCGAGGCGAGGGCCGCGAAGGCCGCGATCTTGGAGGCGTCGCCCAGGATCGGCAGGTCCTTGTAGACCAGCTTCACCTTGCTGTCGGCCGCCATGACGGACTTGATCGCGGAAAAGGCGCGCTTGCAGTACGGGCACTGGTAGTCGCTGAATTCGACGATGGTGACGTCGCCGCTCGGATTGCCCGAGAAGGGGCTGTCGGGATCGTTGAGCAGCTCCTTCTGGTGCTCCATGACGCCCTTCTGGGCCTGCGTGTCGCGCTCGCTGTCCTCGCGCCGCTCGAGCTCCTTCATGGCCTCGACCAGCACTTCCGGATTGGCCATCAGGTAGTCGCGGATGCTCTTGCCGATATTGCCCTTGCTCTCTGCGACCGAAGCCGCAGGCGGGGAGGCGGCAACACGCGCCGGCGCGGTCGCGCGGGTCGCGATCAGGGCGCCGACGGCGATGAGAAGGCCGCTCAGGACCAGAAGAATGGAACGCATCATGGACTCCACGATACAGGGCAGGGGGTGTCTTGTCTCAAGTCTCGCGCGTCACTTCTGCGTGTCACCGCTTCTTGGGACGCGAATCTATGTAGGCCTTGATGTCCTGGGCTCGCTGCCAGGCGGGCGTATTGGGCGGCAGGTCGCGGACGGCGGCGGCGGCATGGGCCTGCGCCTCGGCGCGATTGCCGCGCAGCACGGCCATCTCGGCGCGCGCCAGCGACGTCATGCCCTTGTTGTTGAGCCGGGCATAGCCGATCGACATCAGCCGCCACAGATCGAAGGTGCCCGACTCGGTCTGCCGCGCCATCTCGAGGTTGCGCACGGCCTCCTGGGCGTTCTGCACGCTGTCGTTCTCCAGCAGGACACGTCCGAAATCGAGCTTGAGCAATCCCGAGCCCGGCAGGAGCTGCACGGCGCGCCGATAGGCGGCGGCGGCATCGGCGATGTGCGCGTTCTCGTACAGCATCTGTCCCTTGACCTCGTAGAAGTACGGATCGTTGGGATGCTCCTTGATCAGCCCGTCGATGGTCAGCAGCGCCGAGCCGAGGGCCCCCTGGCGATAGAGCGCGATGGCGCGGCCGTAACGCGCCGGCACTGAACGGTCGCTCTCGGGATAGCGGGCGAGCGCGGCGTCCGGCGCGATGAAGCCCCAGAGCTTGGCCAGGATACGCTTGTGCATCTCCACCCATTTGGGCGGATCTGGCGTGTCGGCATAGGGCGAGCGCGCCGCTGCAGCTTCGAAGGTGGCGATGCGGTCGGGCGTGAGCGGATGGGTCCGGAGATAGGGGTCCGGCACGCCGACCGTCATGCGCTCCTGCCGCTCGAGGATGCGCAGGAATTGCGCGGCGCCCTTGGGCGATTGATGCGTGCGCTCGAGGAAGGTGATCGCCGCCTGGTCGGCCGATGCCTCCTGGGTCTGGGTGTAGCGCAGGTAGGACAGCAGCGAGCCCGGCGCGCCGGAGCCGCCGGTGCCGGTCGGGCCGCCTCGACCGAGGCCGCCGCCGCTGATCGCGCCGCCTGCCATGGCGCCTGCGCCCAGCAGCATCTCCAGAATCTGCAGCGTGCTGAGCTTCTCCATCTCCTCCTGGGCGCGCGCCAGATGGCCACCCGCGATGTGGCCCGTCTCGTGGGCCAGCACGCCGATCAGCTGGTTCGGCGACTGGGTGCGCATGATCAGGCCGGTATTGATGAAGATGCGCTGGCCGCCGGCGACGAAGGCGTTGAGCGTGCCGTCCTGCACGATCACGACCTCGACCCCCTCCGGATCGAGGCCCGCGGCCTGCCAGATCGGCGTCACGAAAGTCCGGATGTCGCTCTCGATCTCGGCGTCGCGGATCAGACTAAGGCGTTGACCTTGCTGCGCAACAGCGGCACGAAACGGCACAAGCGCAGGCAGCGCCAGGCAGGAAAGGGTGACGATGCGTCGGGATACGGGCGGCACGGGTGGCGGGCAGGCTAGGAAGGGCGGGGCACGGCGTCAATTGCGCAGCTTGGCTGCGCTCGCTGTGTTCATGGTGTCCGCTTGTGGCGGAAATACGTCGGAGGACCCCTACGCCAAGGTGTCCGACGCGTCCGGCGCGCGACCGCAGAGGGCCGGCGTCGGCGCCATGTTCGACCTGGACGCCCGGTTCGCCGCCGTCGCAGCCGACGAAAGCATGGCCGCCGAGGTCGGGCGCGACGTGCTGCAGGCCGGAGGTAACGCCATCGATGCCGCAGTCGCGATGTATTTCGCGATGGCGGTCACCTATCCGTCCGCGGCCGGGCTCGGCGCCTCGGGTGCCTGCATCGTTCACGATGCCAAGAAGAACATGGGCGAGGTCTTCGCCTTCGCGCCCATTCCGGCGCCGGGCCCGATCCGCGGCATAACCTTCAACGTGCCGAGCGGCGTGCGCGCCATCACCCTCATGCACATCCGCCACGGCTACCATCGCTGGGAAGCGGACGTGGCGCCGGCCGAGCGCCTGGCGCGGGTCGGCGTGCCGGTCTCGCATGCGCTCGGCCGCGACTTGCAGGCGGGCGGCAACCTGCTCGACGGCGATTCCGAGGCGCGGCGCGTGTTCGGCCGCGGCACCGGCCGCATGCTCGGCGAGCGCGACATATGGGCGCCGGCCGAGCTCGCCTCGACGCTCGCCGCGATCCGCCAGCGCGGCGGCACGGAGATGTTCCAGGGCAACTTGGCGCGCCTGATGTCGGACCAGATCGCGCAGATGGGCGGCAGCCTGCCGCTGGAGTCGCTGCGTTCCGCCATTCCCCAGACGGGCGCACCGATCAGCGTCGCGGACGGAGGATTCAACGTCTATGCCGCGCCGAGCCCGCTCGCCGGCCCGATGGCGCTCGCCGGCTGGAAGGGCGAGCCCGCGCCTTCGTCCGAGGTACCGACGAATTCGAACGGCATCTCTGGTTTCGCCGCGATCGACGACGGCGGCAACGCCGCGGCCTGCAGCCTGTCGATGGGGCAGCTCTTCGGCGCCCGCATCATGGTGCCGGGCACCGGCGTGCTGCTGGGCGCGGTCACGCCCGCTGCGGCGTCGGTCAGCCCGATCGTCATCGGCAATACGCACAACGGCGAGGTGAAGTTCGCCGGCGCAGGCGGCGGCTCGCCCTACGCACCCTACGCCACGGGCGCCATTGCGCGGCTCACCTCCAGCCGCACCGTGTCGATGGCGCAGGCGCTCACCACACAGGGTGGCCGCGGCGGCTATGTCAGCGCCATCGCCTGTCCGGACGGCATCAAGAGCAGCGCCAATCACTGTTCCACCGCGACCGATCCGGCCGGCGCCGGTCTGGCGATCGTCGCCATCCAGAAGTAGGGCCGGTGACAGCCAAGCCGATCCGGCGCGCGGTGTCGCGCCGCGCCGAGACGGTCGATCCGTTCATCGTCATGGACGTGATGGCGGCTGCCGCCGAGAAGGAGGCGGCGGGCGACACGGTGATCCATCTCGAGGTCGGCCAACCCAGCACGCCCGCGCCCAAGGGCGCGCTCGCCGCCGCCCATGCCGCGCTCGACAACGATCGCATCGGATACGTCGCCGCGCTCGGCATCCCCGCCCTGCGCGAGCGCATCGCGCGCCACTATCGCGAGGCCTACGGCGCCACGGTCTCGCCGGAGCGCGTGATCGTGACCACGGGGTCGTCCGGCGGCTTTCCGCTGGCCTTCCTTGCGAGCTTCGACCACGGCGACCGCATTGCCCTCGCGGCGCCGGGCTATCCCGCCTATCGCAACATCCTGTCGGCGCTCGGCCTGGAAGCCGTCGACCTGCCGACCTCGGCGGCGGATCGTTTCCAGCCCACGGTGGCCGCGCTGGAGAAGGCGGGACCGATCTCCGGCCTGATCGTGGCCAGCCCTTCCAATCCCACCGGAACGATGGTCAGCCGCGAAGAGCTGCGCACGCTCGCTGCCTGGTGCGATGCCCATGGCGTGCGGCTGGTCTCCGACGAGATCTATCACGGCATCGTCTACGAGGGCGAAGCGGCCTCGGCGGTCGAAGTGTCGGACCATGCCATCGTGGTCAACAGCTTCTCGAAATACTTCTCGATGACGGGCTGGCGCGTCGGCTGGCTGGTCGTGCCGAACGAGCTGGTGCGGCCGATCGAGCGGCTGACCCAGAACTTCTTCATCTCCGTGCCGACGCTCAGCCAGCACGCCGCGCTCGCGGCCTTCGAGTGCCGCGACGAGCTCGATGGGCACGTGCGCCGCTACAAGGCCAATCGCGATCTCCTGATGACGGGCCTGCCGTCGGCCGGTCTCGACCGGCTCACGCCGGCGCAGGGCGCGTTCTACATCTATGCCGACGTCAGCCATCTCACCAACGACAGCCGCGACTTCTGCAAGCGCATGCTGGCCGAAGCGGGCGTGGCGACCACGCCCGGCGTCGATTTCGACCGCGCGCGGGGCGCGGGCACGCTCCGCATCTCTTTCGCGGGCTCGACGGCGGAGATGGAAGAGGCCGTCCGCCGGCTGAAGGCGTGGCGGCGGGCATGAAGAGGCTCGCGGCGCTGCTTTTGCTGCTCGCCGCGCCCGCCCTCGCGCAGGAACGTCCGAGTTTCGACTGCGCCAAGGCTACGACCGTCGTCGAGCGGACGATCTGCGCCCGGCCCGAGCTCGCCCGTGCCGATCGCAATATGGCGGCCGCCTACTTCTCCCTGTCGAGCCAGCTCTCCGGCCCGGCGAAGGAGCACCTGCTCAAGGATCAGGGGCGGTGGCTCGCGGCGCGCAGCAAGGCCTGCGACGGCGTCGCCGAGACCATGCCGCTCTGCCTGCGGCAGCACACCGAAGCGCGCGAAGCCAATCTGCGCGCCCTGGGCGAGGGGCTCTATCCCTTCGTGAGCGAACAGACCTTCATCAAGAGCGGGAAGGTTGGCCGCGCCTCCTACGGCATCGACGTGGCGTGGCCGCAATTCGACGGCAACAGCGCCGATTTCACCGCCGTCAATCGCGGCTTCGCGGAGGACGCCTCGAAGGCCGTCGATGGCGTGATGCCGACACCGGACATGGGCACGGCACTCACGCGCGACCAGACCTGGACGCTGTTGCAGAGGTTCGAGCTGCAACGGCCCTCGGCCCGTGCCGTTGCCGTGGCGACCAATTCCTACGCCTACAATGGCGGCACGCACGGTTATGGCGGACGTCGGCCTCCCTGGTCGATCTGCGCTCGGGCCGGCTGGCGGGGCCTGCCGAGGTGTTCGGGAGCGGAACCGATTGGCTGAAGACGCTCCTGCCGCTGGTCCGCGGCGAGCTCAAGAAACAGTTCACCCCGGATCGCACCGGTTTGGACGAAGCGATCGAGCCAGACAAGCTGCGCCAGCTGCTGGGCGCATCGGGTCTCTACTTCTACCGGGCGGGCAGCCTGCAGCTCGTCTTCAATCCTTACGTCGTGGGTCCATATTCGTCGGGCACGTTCAAGGTGAACGTCCCCTACGACACGCTGCGCCCGCTCTTCGCGCCAAACGGACCGCTCGGCGGCCTCTGAAAAAAGCTGCGACTTTCTTTTTTTCGATCCCAGCGCAGCGTCGCTAACTGCGCTAACTGATGCTCCCGTTAAACAAACGGAAGAATAACGAGACAGGGTCCGGCGGACCGGCGCTAATTCCGCCAATTCCCAGCGGAGTGCAAAAACCAGCGGGCACAAAACGCAATCGCCGTCATTTCCGCAGCCGTGCTCGATCCGCCCCACGATGCGGCGTCTCCTTGGCGCTTTGTCCGCCTCACGGCCAAGTCGCCAGGTCCCCGCGCTTTGCTGCACATCGCAAACGGGGGCCGGGTCCCTTGGCCAATATGCACGAACCTCGCCGAAAGTCCATTATAAATATACGAACTTTGGCGAGAACGTAGTCGATCCAGCACAGCTTTTGCCGTTCGCGCGTGATCTAGGCCGTGCTGGCCACTTGTGTCACTTACGCCCGCATTTTGCGGGTGACGAGCCACTCGGTAGCATGCATTGAGGTGCGGACCGCTGCTTCAGCGGCTCACCCTTACCAGAACTTCCACCAGCTCCTGCGGGACTCTTTTCGCTCCATCTTCTTTCCCTCGGCCGGCTTGGTCTTCTCATCGGTCAGCCTGGTGGCTCCACCTATTTCCCAGATGCCACTGCCGGCATAGCCAACGCCTATCGATACCCCTAGCTTTCCATCTTCGACTGTAAAGGCGGTCAAGCTGAACCGGCCCGTCGTCGGAACTAGAGTCCCGCTCCTTACGCTCGCGTAAATCTGTCTCTTCTCGTGTTCGGAAAAGCTCTTGTCGAAATTGTATTGCCAGTGTTTCGACCATTCGACACGTTCGCCCTGCTCGATGATGACCGATTTGGCCTCCGTGCGGGCGGTGTCATCGAGATCAAAATCACGTACGGCGCGCACGTAGCAGGAGTCTCCGCCCTTCCGGAGGGGATACCGGTTGCCGTTTCTATCAACCAGGGCTAATGCGGAATTGCCGCCGTCCTCTGATGAACTCCAATGAAAATCGTGGTCGAAGCCGCCGACTCGTGCTTTCTCTCGGTGGAGGAGTTCCAATTCTTCTATTGTTGGCAGCCGCCAACCCGGCCCGGCAATTCTGCTGAGAGCTTCGACGTAGTCTGCCGTTCGGGTCCAGGGCATCGGTTGGACTTGGGTCGCCAAGCGCGCTTCCATGCCTGTCCGTATCGTGCGATCGATATAGAAGACAATTCCGCCGCCCGGTCCGATGTCGCCGATGCTGAAGGCGCTGCCAGGCTCCTCTGCAGGAGCGTCCTCCCTGGGGTTCGAAGGCAATAGTGCCCTGATTTCATCGGTTTTCGCCACGGACGACGCCGTCCTGCCGTCACGCAAGCTGATATCCGCCTTGGCCCCTGCCTCGAGAAGACTCTTCACAACCTCCAGATGGCCATTTGCGGAGGCTGCCATCAAAGCAGTCGCTCCCATGCGGTTCTTCTCGTTGACGCCGGCGCCATGGCCGAGCAATGCGCGAACCACGGCAAGGTGACCGTTGGACGAAGCCCAAAACAACGCCGTGGCACCATCATCCGTCTTCGCATCCAGATTTGCTTCTCGGTGTATGAGCAGCGCTACGATCTTGTCGTGCCCGTTCTGGGCGGCGAAAATGAGGGCCGTCGACCCCCTATCGGTTGTCGCATGGATGTTCGCACCATTGTCGAGCAATCGCTTCGCATCCGCTTCACGGCCTTCAAACGCGGCCTGCATAAGCGGCGTGACATCCGATTTCACTGATCTAAAGCCGCTCATGAAATCCCCCAACCGACCGTTGTCCAGAGTGGTTGTGAACGGTCGACGCCGTCAACTGCTATTGGGCGTCGCGTCGCCCCGGCCGGCAGTTCAGTGCAGCTTGCGCCGGTCGCGCGTCACGGCAGTTGTTTGCGTCGCCTGCGAGCGTTCGACGGAGGGAACGGGTCCGGAATGGTGGCCCATGATGTGCCAGCCGTCGCTCAGCCGCACGAACGTGTTGGTCGCCATCAGCTGGCCGTTGGCCAGGATCTCGCGGCAGACGACCATGGCGAAGCCCGATCGGCCGACCACCCATTCGTCGCTGCAGCGCACTCGCGGCGATTCGGGATGGCGCAGGATGGCACGCCAGCTCGCCATGATCTCGGCGCGCTCCACGAGTGGGCCCTGTCCGGGATGCAGGCAGATCACCGAGCCGGTCGGCGACCACAGGACATCCATCGCGTCGTAGTCGCGCTCGTTGAAGGCGCGATAGAAGGCGCGGTTGGCGGCGAGGACTGCTTCCCGCTCCTCATCGTCGAATTCCGCCAGTAGAGGCGGCAGGCGGGGCGGGCGGCGGGCCATCTATCTTGATCCTCGAAACACACGGGTTGCGTGGCCTAGAATTAGCCGACACAGAGCAAGCGTCCAACACAGAGAATGACGATGTCCATTCCCAAGCTCGAATTCCCGCCGTTCCATCTGCCGGAGGAAGCCGAGGCGCTGCGCGGCGAAGTCCGCGCCTTCCTGAAGGATACGCTGCCCAAGGTGAAGAAGACGGAGGACCGCTTCTCGAGCTGGAACACGGCCTCGCCCGACTTCAGCCGCGAGCTCGGCAAGAAGGGCTGGATCGGCATCACCTGGCCCAAGCAATATGGCGGTTCGGAGAAGAGCTTCCTCGATCGCTACGTCGTGACCGAGGAGCTGCTGGGCAATCTCGCCCCCGCGGGCTCGCACTGGGTGGCCGATCGCCAGTCCGGGCCGCTGCTGTTGCGCTTCGGCAGCGAGGAGCAGCGGCAGGCCATCCTGCCCCGCATCACGGCGGGCGAATGCTTCTTCTCCATCGGCATGAGCGAACCAGATTCGGGATCCGACTTAGCCTCGGTGCGCACACGCGCCGAGCCGGTGCCGGGCGGCTTCCGTGTCAACGGCACCAAGGTCTGGACCTCGGGCGCGCATCGCAATCACTACTGCATCGCGCTGGTCCGCACCTCCGGCCAGCACGGCGACCGCCACAAGGGCTTGAGCCAGATCCTGGTCGATCTCAAGACGCCGGGTGTCACCATCCGGCCGATCATCAATCTCGCCGGCCGTCACGACTGGAACGAGGTGACCTTCAACGACGCCTTCATCCCCGAGAGCTGCCTGATCGGCAACGAGGGCGACGGCTGGCTGCAGGTGACGAGCGAACTGGCCTTCGAGCGCTCCGGCCCCGAGCGCTTCATGCAGAATTTCTACGTGCTGCGTGAGCTGGTGCGCGTGCTGGGCCGCAATCCCGCGCCGCGTGCGTCAGCGATCCTCGGCCGCCTGATCGCGCGCCTCTGGACCTTGCGGCAGATGTCCGTCGCCGTCGCCGGCATGATGCAGGGCGGCAAGTCGCCCGCCATCGAGGCCGCGCTGGTGAAGGACCTCGGCACGATCTACCAGCAGGACCTGCCGGAGATTGCGCGCGTGATCGCCGAGTCCGACGCCACCACCGAGGACGATCTCGCCGACTTCCTCGATATCGCCCAGTACGCCACGATGATGGCGCCGAGCTACACCATCCAGGGCGGCACGACCCAGGTCCTGCGCGGCATCGTCGCCCGCGGCCTCGGTCTGCGCTGAAGGAGACGACGATGGACCGCGACACCCGCGACATGCTGCTCGAGACGGCCGACCGCTTCTTCACGGAGCGCTGCGGCCGCGAGGTGGTGAATTCAGTCGAGAAGGGCATCTGGCCCGCCGATCTCTGGAAGGAGATCGAGGAGATGGGCCTGCCGCTGATCGCCGTCGACGAGACCAAGGGCGGCGTGGGCGGCACGCTGGCCGACATGCTGGCGCTGCTGCGGCTTGCAGGCTCGCACGCCGTGCCCGTGCCGCTCGCCGAGACGGCGCTCGCCAACCTGCTGGTGGGCGCCGCGGGCGGCCAGCCAGCGACGGGGCCCAGCACGATCGCGCTCGGCCCCCTGTCGCTCGCCGGCAACCGGCTGAGCGGCAAGGTCGAGCGTGTGCCGTTCGCTTCGGTGGCGGAGCGCTTCGTCACGGTCGTCAATGGCACCCTGGCCGTCGTGGCCAGGACCAATGCGAAGATCTCCGACGCGCCCAGCCATGCCGGCGAACCTTACGGGGCGGTGAGCTTTGAAAACGCGGTTTGCGAGTTCACCGGGACGTCGGCCGCGAATGCCGAGCGCGCCCTGGAGCTCGCGGCCCTGGTGCGTGCCATGCAGATGGCGGGTGCGGCCGACAAGGTGCTGGCGACGGCCACGGAATATTCCAAGCAGCGCGTTCAGTTCGGCAAGCCGATTTCGACCTTCCAGGCGATCCAGCACATGCTGGCCGAGCTCGCGAGTCATGTCGCGGCGACCATCGCCTCGGCCGAAGCAGCGGCGCGCGATGCTGATGAAGGGGGAGTGCCTGCAGGCGGCTCCTTCTCGATCGCGGCCGCCAAGAGCCAATGCTCGGACTTCGCGCAGAAGATTGCCGCCATCTCGCATCAGTCGATGGGCGCCATGGGCTTTACCCATGAGCACATCCTGCACCACTACACGCGGCGACTCTGGGTGTGGCGGCGCGATTTCGGCAGCGAAAGCTTCTGGGGCGCCAAGATCGGCGCGGCGTTTGCCAAGGCCGGCCCTGACGGGCTGTGGCCGGCGCTGACGGCGAGCAAGTACGCGGCTTAGAGTGCAAACCGCTTGCTTCCCCGTTCATACGGGGAAGTGCCCGCCTCTTAGGCGGGCGATGGGGTCATGAGCCACGAACGAGATCCCGTTTGTGGCTCATGACCCCTCCGCCCCTTCGGGGCACCTCCCCAGATGACTGGGGAGGAAAATGCTAGCGGGGGAGCGCGGCGTCGATGTCGGCCGACGTCATTTCCCAGGTATTGTCGAAGTTCGCGACGACCTCGCGCATGAAGGCATCATGCAGCGCATCGGCTTTCGCCGCGTCGCCGAGATGGTCCATGAGCAGTGCGAAGGCGAGCTGCGCGGGCTCAGGCCCCTCGTAGCTCCATTCGAAGCCGGTCTTCGACAACGGCTTCAAATCGGTACGCGGGGCGAGCGGCTGGCCGTCGACCAGGACCTGAATGCCGTCGATCGTGCGATCGCCGGTGTAGGTCTTCACTTCTTGGCCTTCACGTCGGCCGGATGCTTGGCGACTTCGGGGAACACCCAGAGCGACAGCGCGGTGAAGGGCCCGAGGAAGGCCACGGCATATTGCGGGGCGGTCTGGCCGAGCCAGCGCATGTAGAACCAGCCGGCGACGGCGACCAGGA
>Ga0335083_10005237_pt1 | contig 16389 bp, 14 predicted proteins | sample Lox_Sample_42_FD_206716 | JGI IMG/M metagenome (GOLD analysis project Ga0335083, IMG submission 206716) | Soil microbial communities from Loxahatchee National Wildlife Refuge, Florida, United States - Lox_Sample_4.2 | ecosystem: Environmental > Terrestrial > Soil > Wetlands | place: USA... | reverse complement strand
GCAGCTGCTCGCTGCGGCTCGGGTGGCGCAGCTTGCGCAGCGCCTTGGCCTCGATCTGGCGGATGCGCTCGCGCGTGACGTCGAACTGCTTGCCGACCTCCTCGAGGGTGTGATCGGTGTTCATGTCGATGCCGAAGCGCATGCGCAGCACCTTGGCCTCGCGCGGCGTCAGCTGTGCCAGCACCGAGTGCGTGGTCTCGCGCAGCGACTCCATCGTGGCCTGGTCGATCGGGGAGGCCACCGAGGTGTCCTCGATGAAGTCCCCGAGGTGCGAGTCCTCGTCATCGCCGATCGGGGTCTCCATGGAGATCGGTTCCTTGGCGATCTTCAGCACCTTGCGGACCTTGTCCTCGGGCATCTCCATGCGCACCGCCAGCTCTTCCGGCGTCGGCTCGCGGCCCATCTCCTGCAGCATCTGCCGCGAAATGCGGTTCAGCTTGTTGATGGTCTCGATCATGTGCACCGGGATGCGGATGGTGCGCGCCTGGTCGGCGATCGAGCGCGTGATGGCCTGGCGGATCCACCAGGTCGCGTAGGTGCTGAACTTGTAGCCGCGGCGGTATTCGAACTTGTCGACCGCCTTCATCAGGCCGATGTTGCCTTCCTGGATGAGGTCGAGGAACTGCAGGCCGCGGTTGGTGTACTTCTTGGCGATCGAGATCACCAGGCGCAGGTTGGCCTCGACCATCTCCTTCTTGGCGCGCCGCGCCTTGGCCTCACCGATGGAGACCTCGCGGTTGACGTCCTTGATGTCGTTGATGGTCAGGTGATAGACGCCCTCGAGCTGCTCGAGCTTCTTCTGCCGCCGCTCGATCTCGTCCTTGAACTTCGCGAGCGGCGCGGAGTACTTCTTGCCGCCCTTGACGTGCTTGGACAGCCAGCGCGGGTTCGTCTCGTTCTTGGGGAAGGAGGCGATGAAGTCCTTGCGCGGCATGCCGGCGTCGCGCACCGCGATGACCATGATCTCCTTTTCCAGCTGGCGCACCTCGGCGACGTGCGTGCGCAGGTTGAGGATCAGCGCATCGAACATGCGCGGCGAGAGGCGCAGCTCCATGAACTCGTCCGCCAGCTTCTTGCGCTGGCGCAGCGTCTTCACGTCCCTGGCGCCGAGCTTGGCGATCGAGCCGAGCACCTGGGCGTGGATCTTGGCGATGGAGGTAAAGCGCGCGGCGGCCTCGACCGGATCCGGGCCGGTGTCGATGGCCTCTTCCTCGCCGTCCTCGCCTTCCTCGGACTCCTCGTCCTCCTCGGCCTTCTCCGGCGCCGCCACCACCTCGAGCTTGGTCGGGTTCTGCGGCTGGGCGATCACGTCCGGGGCGTTCGGGTCGATGAAGCCGACGATGACGTCGACCAGGCGTGCCTGGCCGGCCTTCACCGGCTCGTAGGCGCGCAGCAGGTAATCGAAGGTGGGTGGGTAGAGCGCGAGCGCGCGGCGCACCGCGTCCAGGCCTTCCTCGATGCGCTTGGCGATGCGGATTTCGCCCTCGCGCGTCAGCAGCTCCACCGTACCCATCTCGCGCATGTACATGCGCACCGGGTCGGTGGTGCGGCCGAGCTCGGCATCGAGCGCGGCGAGCGCAGCGGCTGCCTCCTCGATCGCCTCCTCGTCAGCGGGTGCCGAGGGCTCGCTCGCCAGCAGCGACTCGGTATCCGGTGCCTTCTCGTACACCGGGATGCCCATGTCGTTGATGGTGTTGACGATGTCCTCGATCTGCTCCGGATCGACGATCTCGGAGGGCAGGTGATCGTTCACCTGCGCGTAGGTGAGGTAACCCTGTTCCTTGCCGCGGGCGATCAGCAGCTTCAGCTGCGACTGGCGGTCCTCGGGCATCACGGGTACGCGCCGCTCGATGCCGAGCGGGCGCTTGTCGGCGCCGAGCTTGCCGGCCACCGCGCGCGCGTCGTTCACGCGCGCACCTTCGGCCGGCTTGCCCTGCGGCGCGGGGCGCGCGGCCGGCAGCGGCTTCTTCGCGAGCGGCGCCACCTTGGCGCGCTCTTTCTCACGCAGGCTCGCGAGCGCAGCGGCCGTCTTTTCGGTGGCCACCGGCTTTGCGGGCTTCACGGGCTTCTCGGTCGGACGCTTTTTATGGCTGATCTGGGGCTTGTGCTTGCGTGTCATGTCGTGGCGGCGTCAGAGGTGGTTCCACACCCTATGTGCTGCCCGGGCCGGGGCGGCGCAAGGGGGGCGAAGGCAAAGCGCGCAATTTTATTTGACGGGGTCTGAATCTCCAAATCGAACTTAACCGTTGCGCGCATCACGGGTTCGTAGGTGAACGATAAGTCTTTGAAATTCCTCAAGTTCATGTCCTGAGAGGGTCGAGGCCCGGCTCTTGGCCTCGAGCGCCTCGAGGCGCCGCCCGGCGGCCTGGTCGGCGAGCCGCACCAGCGCACCGCGCAGCTCCGCGGTCGCGGCCGCGGCATCGGTGCAGACCTCCTCGCGCTCGAGGAGTTTCTGCAGGGCGTCACCGCCTTCGCGCTCGGCCCAGCGCTGCACCACCTGGGCGGGGATCTGTGCCGGGTGCTCGCGCAGGTCATCGATCAGCTCGCGCAGCAGCGCGACCCCCGGCTCCTCGCTCGCGTCGAGGCCGGCACGCTCGTGCAGGCTGAGCGAGCCTGCGATCTGCGGGTAGTGCAGCAGCCGCACGATCGCCTGGCGCACGAGGCTGCCGCGCCCGCCGCCCGCCGTGGCGCGCGCCGGCTGGCGCCGCGGCGGGGCGCTCGCTGCCGCAGCGGCGGCGGCGCTGCCCGGCAGCCACAGCTCACTCAGGCGCTGCGGGGAGAGCCCGACCACCTGCGCCAGGCGCTCGAGGAGCAGCTCGCGGTACACCCCTTCGGGAACCTTGAGGAACAGCGGGCGGGCGGCCTCGGCGAAGCCGGCGCGGCCGTCGGCGTGACTCAAGTCGGCGGCCTCGGAGAGCTCACGCACCAGGTACTCAGACAGCGGCAGCGCGCCGGCGAGGCGCGCCTCGAAGGCCTCGCGGCCCTCCTCGCCCACGAGGCTGTCGGGGTCGTGCCCCTCCGGCAGGAACAGGAAGCGGATCTCGCGCCCCTCGCGCGCCTCGGGCAGCGCCTGCTGCAGCGCGCGCCACGCGGCGGCGCGCCCGGCGCGGTCGCCGTCGAAGGCGAACACCACGGCGCTCACCAGGCGGAACATGCGCCGGAAGTGCTCGGCGGTGGTCGCGGTGCCGAGCGTGGCGACCGCGTAGTCGATGCCGGCCTGGTGCAGGCGCACGGCGTCCATATAGCCTTCGACGACGAGCAGCCGCGAGAGGTTGGAACGGGCGCGGCGCGTCTCGTAGAGCGCGTAGAGCTCGCGCCCCTTGTGAAACAGCACGGTCTCGGGCGAGTTGAGGTACTTCGGCTCGCCCTGGTCGATGATGCGTCCGCCGAAGGCGATGACACGCCCGCGCGCGTCGCGGATCGGGAACATCACGCGGTCGCGGAAGCGGTCGTAGTGGCGCTCGCCGTCGCGCATCTGGCCGCGCTCGCGCTCGATCACGAGTCCCGCCTCGGTGAGTGACTTGCGGGCGGCGTCGCTGCCGCCGAAGCGCCGCAGCACCTCGTTCCAGGAGGCCGGCGCGTAGCCGATCTGGAAGCGCTCGAGCGTCTCGGCGGTGAGGCCACGCCGCAGGACGTAGTCGCGGGCGCGCGGCTCGCGCGCCAGGCACTCGCTGTAGAAGCGCGCCACCGATTTCATGAGATCGTAGAGCGGCTCGTCGCTGCGCTTGGGCGCGTTGTCCGCGCCGCCCTCGTGCGGCACCTCGAGCCCCAGGCGCGTGGCGAGCTCCTCCACGGCCTCGGGGAAGGCCAGGTGGTCGTGGTCCATGAGAAAGCCGAGCACCGTGCCGTGCTTGCCGCAGCCGAAGCAGTGGTAGAACTGCTTGTCCGGGCTCACCCAGAAGGAGGGGGTCTTCTCGGCGTGGAAGGGGCAGCAGGCCTTGTACTCGCGGCCCGCCTTCTTCAGCTGCACGCGCGCGCCGATCACTTCCACGATGTCGGCGCGGGCGATGAGCTCGTCGATGAAGTGCTGTGGGATGCGTCCCAAGTGCCGACCGCCTGTCAGGTGCCGTCGTGAACCGCCCCGCGGGGCAAGCCTGACACGGCCGCGTGCGCCGTGACAGCCGGGAAAATCAGCCGAGTTTCTGCTTTATGCGATTGCTGAGCGCGCCCATGTCGGTGCGCCCCTGCGCCTTGGGCTTCACGGCCGCCATGACCTTGCCCATGTCCTTGATGGAGGTCGCGCCGGTGGCGCTGATGGCCGCGGCGATCAGCGCGTCGACCTCGGCCTCGCTCATCTGTGCCGGCAGGTACTGCTGCAGCACCCCGATCTCGGCGGTCTCTTTCGCCACCAGGTCGGCACGGCCGCCGGTCTGGAACTGGGCGATCGCCTCACGGCGCTGCTTGATCATCTTCTCGAGCACGGCGAGAACCTGGGCGTCATCGAGGCTGATGCGCTCATCGACCTCGCGCTGCTTGATGGCCGCGAGTGCCAGGCGCACGGTGCCGAGGCGCTCCTTGTCGGCGGAGCGCATCGCAGTCTTCATGTCCTCGGTGAGGCGTTCCTTGAGCGCCATGGCGCCTGGGTGGACGCGTGCTTCCCCTCAGCGGGAGCTGCGCATCCCGTCGCGGGAGACGCGCTTCATGTGCCGCTTGATCGCCGCGGCCTTCTTGCGCTTGCGCTCCTGCGTGGGCTTCTCGTAGAACTCGCGCCGGCGCAGCTCGGTCAGGATGCCGGCCTTCTCGCAGGCGCGCTTGAAACGCCGCAGGGCGGCATCGAAGTACTCGTTCTCACGCACACGGACGCTCGGCATCGAAACCTCAAGTCGCTGAACCGGTTGGGAAATCTCGCCTGACCCCGGCGGCGCCTGAAGCACGCAGCCACGCGGGGGCCGGGGATTCTAAGGCAGCGCCGGGGATAAGGCAAAAGAGCCCGTCCCGGTTCGGTTCCTCAGGGCTTGAGCCCGTAGCGCCCTGCCTTCTCGGGCAGCCCTGCCGAGAGGGCGGTCGCGGCGGCGAGGTCCGCATTGCCGGCCTCGGTCTGTCCCTTGCGCAACCGGGCCAGGCCGCGCCCGTAGAGCGCCCATGCGAGCCTGGGCTGCTGATGCAGGGCTGCCTCGAAGTCGGCGAGCGCCCGGTCGGTCTTGCCCAGGCGCAGATAAACGATCCCGCGCGACTCGAGGAACACCGCTACATCCGCCCGCCGCGCAAGCGCCTTGTTGCAGTCATCGAGGGCGTGATCCAGGTCGAGGTCGCCGAAAGCCCGCGCGCCGCAGCGCAAGCCGAGGGCACCGGCGGCCTCGATGCCATCGCTGCCGTGAGTGTCGATCCACTTCGAGTACTGCGCGGCCGCGGCCGGGAAGATCTCCGCGTACATGTACAGGTTCCCGAGGGCGAGGCGCACGTCGGCCTCCCTCGGTGCGGCCCGGTCCGCGGCCTCCAGGTCCGGCACGAGCTCCATCCCCGGCACGTGGCGACGGGCACGCAACTGGGCGCGGGCCACGAGCGATGGCACGTCGTCGCCCTTCAGCTGGATGGCCTGATCGAAGTCCGCGAGCGCCTCGTCCGCCTGCTCGTGGCTCCAGTAGGCCATGCCGCGCTGATAGAAGTAGCGCGCCTCGCGCGGCGCGAGCTCAGTCGCGCGCGTGAGATCGGCGATCGCCTGCGGGTACTCGCGCCGCGCGCTGAAGGCAGCGCCGCGACGCGCGAACGCGTCGGCATCCTTCGGCTCCTCCGGCAGCACGCCCGCTGCCCCGGCCGCCGCTGCCCCGGCCGCCGCTGCCGGCCCCGCAGCGGCCGCCGGCGCGGCCTCGCCGGCAGCTGCGCTCGGCGCGCCGCCGGAATCTGCCCGGACCTTCGTACCGCTCTCCTGGGTTGTCAGGTTGAACACCGGACCCCCGTTGTAAGTGAAGTAGAGCTTGTGTTGAGCGTTTGCAACCAGCACGCGGTGCGAGAGGAAGAAGTCCACTCCGACCAGCATGTCGACGTCCGTCATGCCGGTGTCCCCGATGCGCAGGCGCGTGCGCTGCACCTCTTCGTCGCCAATCCTGAAGCTGTCGAAAGGCGCCACCCAGGTCTCGGTCGCCCTGCGGCCGACGCCGAGTACGAACCCGGCGTGCACCGCGCCGGGAGTCTGCGGGGTCACACCGGCCCGCTTCGCTGCCTCTAGGGTCAGCAGTGAGGTCGGGGAACCGGTGTCGAACATGACACGGATCTTCTTGCCGTTGAGGAACGCATGGCCCTCGGTGTGCGGGCCCTCCGCGGTGACAGCGTCGATGTCCAGGGCGGAAAAGGGCGCGCCGCTGTCCTTGGCCCAGTAGACGAGCGATGACTTGCTGCAGTCACCACGCTCGCGGATGAGTCGGATCACACCATTCGCCAGGTCGTATTCGACGTCGCCGAGCCGCAGCACGTTCTGGCCGAGCACGCCGACGATATCCTCACCGAGGCCATTGCCAGCGACCACGAAGTTCGCCCGGTGATAATCGATGCCGAAGATCCGGAAGGTTGCCACGGTCGTCACCCAGGCGGCTGCCTCGCCGCCGACGCCGTGGAGCCTGAACGAAGGCGGCAGAGGCTCGAGGCGCAGCCCGAACCGCCGGGCCGCGGCCGGTGAGAGCATGTCGAAGATCGAGCCGCTGTCGGCGACGAACAGCGCATCGGTACCGTTCACCGCCGCGTGCACCAGCGGCCGCAGGCCGGACATGGTCACGGGCAGCTCGGCCAGTTGGCCAAGCCTGCAGGGTTCCGCCGGGCAAGGGCCCCAGGGGACGCTCAGGAGGAGTGCGAGGCCGCCAATGCGGGCTGACCTGTACAGGGTGAGCGTGCCGGGGCACATACCGTGAGCTCAGACTACAACAAGGGCCGATGGCGGGCCTGCGACGGTGGCCGTCGCCTTTAGGAGCCGCTCGCCATGGCGCCTCGGCTAGGATGCGGCCATGCGTGTCCTTGCGATCGAGTCCTCCTGTGACGAGAGCGCGGCGGCGGTGCTCGATGAGCGCGCCGGCCTGATCGCACACGGAATCTTCAGCCAGGTCGACCTGCACCGCATCTACGGGGGAGTGGTGCCGGAGCTCGCCTCGCGCGATCACGTGCACCGCCTCCTGCCCCTGGTGCGGGACGTTCTCGCGGAAGCGGAGCGTACCGGCCCGGGGCGCGCGATCGACGGGGTGGCCTACACGGCCGGCCCCGGCCTCATCGGGGCGCTGCTCACCGGGGCGGCGCTCGCCCGCAGCCTCGCCTTCGCGTGGGACGTGCCGGCGATCGGCGTGCACCACCTCGAGGGCCACCTGCTCGCACCCTTGCTCGAGGCCGAGGCGCCGCCCTTCCCGCACGTGGCGCTCCTGGTCTCGGGCGGCCACACCATGCTGATCGAGGTCGGCGGCATCGGCCGCTACCGGGTGCTCGGGGCGAGCCGCGACGATGCCGCCGGGGAGGCGTTCGACAAGAGCGCCAAGCTCCTCGGGCTGCCATACCCGGGCGGGCCGCAGCTCGCCGCGCTCGCCGCCACCGGCAGGGCGGGCGCGATCAGCTTCCCGCGGCCGATGCTCGATCGGCCGGGGCTCGAGTTCAGCTTCTCGGGACTGAAGACCGCGGTGCTGCACGCCGTGCGCGCCGCGCCCCTGACGGAAGCGCGACGGGCCGACATCGCCCGCGGGGTCGAGGATGCGATCGTCGACACCCTGATCGGCAAGGCGCTGCGCGCGCTCGAGGCGAGCGGCCTCGACGTGCTCGTGGTCTCGGGCGGGGTGAGTGCGAACCACAGCCTGCGCGAGCGCCTCACGGCGGCGGCACGGCGCGCGGGCGCGCGCGTGTACTATCCGCGGCTCGAGTTCTCCACTGACAATGCGGCGATGATCGCGGTGGCGGGACTTGCGCGCCTGCAGGCCGGCGAGCACGAGCCGCTCGCCATCGGCGCGCGCGCGCAGTGGCCGCTGGAGTCCCTGCCGCCCGTCGAGGCCGCCGGAAGCGTCACAGCCGCACGAAAGCAACCATGAGCGACACGCGCATCACCGCCGACCGGATCTTCCTGCACGGCCTGTCCACCGAGTGCATCATCGGCTTCATCGACTGGGAGCGCCGCGTCAGGCAGACCGTGGTGCTCGACATCGAGCTGCCGGTCGACTGCCGCCGCGCCGCGGCGAGCGATGACGTCGCCGATACGCTCGACTACAAGAAGCTCGCCAAGCGCGTGCTGGCCTTCGTCGAGGCCTCCGAGTACCAGCTGGTCGAGACGCTCGCCCACCGCCTGGCGCTCGTGATCCTCGAGGAGTTCGCGGTCGAGTGGGTGCGCGTCACCCTCAACAAGCCCGGCGCCATCCGCCACTCGCGCGACGTCGGCGTGGTGATCGAGCGCACGCGGGCCGACCTGCCGGCGCGGGTCCCCTGACGTGCCCGAGGTCTACGTCGCCGCCGGCAGCAACGTGCGCCCCGAGCAGAACCTGGCGCACGCGGTCAGCGAGCTCGAGCGCGAGTTCCCCGGCGTGCGCTTCTCGCCCTGGTACCGCAACCGCGCTGCCGGCTTCGAGGGCGATGACTTCATCAACCTGGTGGCCGGTTTTACGACGCAGCTGCCGCTCACCGAGGTGCTCGCGCGGCTGCACGCCATCGAGGCAGCCTGCGGGCGGCCGCGCGCCGCGCCGCGTTGGGCGCCGCGCACCATGGACCTCGACGTGCTGCTGTACGGCGACCGGGTGTGCGATGAGCCCGGCGTGAAGCTGCCGCGCCCGGACCTGCTGAAGCGCGCCTACATGCTCGGGCCGCTGGCCGCACTCGCACCCGAGGTCGTGCATCCGACGGCGCGGCTGACCATCGGGGAGCTGTGGCGGCGCTTCGACCGCGCCGCCCACCCGCTCGAGGAGCTGCCGCGCGGCTAGCTCCGCGCAGCGGTGCGCGCGTGTCACCAGCCGATGCTGCGTCCGCCGTCGACCGCCAGCACCTGCCCGGTGACATAGGGCGCGTCGCTGGCGAAGTACAGGCAGGCGTGCGCCACTTCCGCGGCGGAGCCGGCGCGCCTGAGCGCCGTGCGGCGGATGATCTTCGCCTGCAGTTCCTTGTCGAGCCCGTCGGCCGGCCACATGACCGGTCCCGGCGCCACGGCGTTGACCCGCACGTGGGGGCCGAGCTCGCGCGCCAGGGCGCGCGTCAGCATGATGAGCCCGGCCTTGGCGACGCTGTACACCGGGTAGCGTCGCAGCGGGCGCATGCCGTGGATGTCGGCGATGTTGAGGATGAGGCCGGCGCGCTCGCGCAGCGCCGCCTGGGCCGCCTGCGCCAGGAACAGCGGTGCGCGCAGGTTGGTACCGACGAGGTCATCCCAGTCCATCACCGTGATGTCGCCGACCGGGGTGGGATAGAAGGTCGAGGCGTTGTTGATGAGCACGTCGAGCCCGCCGAAGGTGCGGGTCGCCTGCGCCACGAGGCCAGGCAGCTGCGTGAGGTCGAGCAGGTCACACTCGGCGAGCGCGGCCGAGCCCGGCCGCGCCGCGTTCAGCTGCGCGGCGAGCGCCGCGGCGTCCTCGGCGGAGCTGCGGTAGTGCAGCAGCAGGTTGGCCCCCGCGGCATGCAGGACGCGGGCGATCTCGGCCCCGACGCGCCGTGCCGCCCCGGTGACGAGCACGGTGCGGCCGCTCAGGGTTACGGGTACGGGGCGCGGGGTGCTCTCACTCATGGGGGACGATTATGAGCCCATCCCCGCCGCGCTCAATGCTGCCGCCGCTGTCGCAGCTCGAGGCGCAGCACAGCGCGGCGGTGGCCGGGCTGATCGGCGCCGAGATCGCGGCGGCGGGCGGCTGGATCACGTTCGAGCGCTTCATGGAGCTCGCCCTCTACGCGCCGGGGCTCGGCTACTACAGCGCCGGCAGCCACAAGCTCGGCGCGGGCGGGGACTTCGTCACCGCGCCCGAGGTGTCGGGGTTGTTCGGCCGCTGCGTGGCGCGTGCCTGTGCGGGCGTGCTCGAGGCGACCGGCGGCGACATCCTCGAGCTCGGTGCGGGCACCGGGCGCCTGGCGGCGCAGCTGCTCACGGCGCTCGCAGGCTCGGGCACGCTGCCGCGGCGCTACGCGATCCTCGAGGTGAGCGCGGATCTCGCCGCGCGTCAGCAGGCGGCACTCGCACTGCTGCCGCCGCCGCTGCGCGAGCGGGTCGAGTGGCTGAGCGAGCTGCCGCGGGACTTCCGCGGCGTCATGCTCGCCAACGAGGTGGCCGATGCGCTGCCGTGCCGGCGTTTTGCGGTGCGCGGCAGCGGCCTCGTGCGCGAGCTCGGCGTGGCGCTGGAGGCGCAGGGTGCGTTCCGCGAGACCGACGGCGAGCCCTCGGCCGAGCTCGCACGCGAGTGGCAGGAGCTCGCGGGCAGTCTGGGCGCAGCGCTGCCGGCGGGCTACGTCTCGGAGGTCTGTCCGCGCGCCTCGGCGTGGATCGCGAGCCTCGCCGACTCGCTCGCGCAGGGCGCGGTTCTGGTATTCGACTATGGCCTGCCGCGCCGGCACTACTATCACCCGCAGCGCCTCACCGGCACTCTGCGTTGCCACTTCCGCCAGCGCGTGCACGATGATCCCTACATCAACGTCGGCGTGCAGGACATCACCGCCTGGGTGGACTTCACGCGCCTGGCAGAGGCGGCGCTCGCAGCGCAGCTCGAGGTCACGGGGTTCACCACCCAGGCGGCCTTCCTGCTCGAGAGCGGCATCGAGGCGCAGGTGGCGCAGGCGCCGGAGGCGCGCGAGCGCGCGCGGCTTGCGGGCGAGGCGCGCCGACTCATGATGCCCGAGGAGATGGGCGAGGCCTTCAAAGTGCTCGCCATGGGCCGCGGGACTTCCGTGGTGCCCGGGGGATTCACGCTGCAGGACCTGCGGCACCTCTTATAAGAAGAGCGGCGAATGTGAGGAAGTGTCGGGATGTGCGCTGAGCGTCCGGCCGGCGCAGGGGAGCCCCGGTAAGATGGCGCCCCGTCATCCCCGCCGCAAAGGCCGCCCGTGTCCGACACCCTGAGCACCGTCATCCTCGGCATCATCGAGGGCATCACCGAGTTCCTGCCGATCTCGAGCACCGGGCACCTGCTGATCGCCGAGCGCTGGCTGGGGGAGCGCTCGGAGCTCTTCAACGTCGCCATCCAGGCGGGCGCGATTCTCGCCATCGTGCTCATCTACTGGCGGCGCCTGCTCGCGCTGCTCACGCGCTTCAACGAGCCGGAGAACCGCGACTACCTCGCAAAGCTCGTCGTGGCCTTCCTCATCACCGCGGTGCTCGGCTTCATCGCCACGCACCTCGGCTGGAAGCTGCCCGAGACCGTGCTGCCGGTCGCGCTCGCCATGCTGATCGGGGGCATCCTGATCCTCGTCATCGAGTCCTACGTGGCGACGCGCCCGCCCTCCTCGGTGGTGACCTGGAAGGTGGCCGTCTGGGTCGGCAGCTGGCAGATGCTGGCGGCGATATTCCCCGGCACCTCGCGCTCGGCCGCGACCATCTTCGCGGCCATGCTGGCCGGGCTCACGCTGCGGCCGGCGGCGACCGAGTTCGCCTTCCTCGTCGGCATCCCGACCATGTTCGCCGCGACCGGCTACGAGTTCCTCAAGGTGCGCGGGCATGCCGCCGGCGAGGACTGGAATGCACTCGCGGTGGGCTTCGTGGTGTCGGGCGTGGTGGCCTTCATCTCGGTGAAGTGGCTGCTGCGTTACGTGCAGTCGCACCGCTTCACGCTCTTCGCCTGGTACCGGATCATCTTCGGCACGGCACTGCTGGCCGCCGTGCTGACCGGCGCGCTGCGCTAGCCTTCCCCGGCGGGGCTCGTGCCGGCGGCCGCCGCCTTCGCGGCCGTGACCACCGCGAGGCGCCGCCGCCTGAGCTCCGCGCCGATCGCAGCCCCGGGCAGCCCGGCGCGCTCCGCGGCGCTCAGCTGCACGGCGCCGGCGGCCGCGAGCACCTGGCGCAGATAGTCCGCTTGCGGATAGGGCGCGTTCTCGAACCCGGTGCGGCCGCGCGCGTCCGCCTCGCAGGCACTCAGCAGCTCCGCGAAACGCCCGCCGCGTCGGAACGCGTCGCAGTTCTCGAGCAGCGTCAGCACCGTGGTGGGTTTCAACTCGAGTGCGCGGTGCACGAGGGTGTGGTGGCGCGCGGCGAGGATCGCGAGCTCGCGGTGCGCGTTGGGCACCTTGAGGCGGTCGCACAGGTCCTCGATCAGGGGCACGCTGAACTCCTCGTGCCCGTGGTGGCTCGGCCAGCGCTCCTTCGGGGTCTGCGCCTTGCCGAGATCGTGGGTGAGTACGGCGAAGCGCACCAGCGGCGAGGCCCCGTGGTCGGCGGCGTAGCGCAGCGACAGCATGATGTGCACGCCGGTATCGATCTCGGGGTGCCAGCGCGGCGGCTGCGGCACGCCGAAGAGCGCATCCACCTCCGGGAAGACCACCGCGAGCGCGCCGCAGTCGCGCAGCGTCTGGAAGTAGACCTCCGGGTGCGCCTCGCCGAGCGCGCGCTCGGTTTCCTGCCAGACGCGCTCGGGCACTAGCGTGCGCGCTTCCCCGGAGGCGGTGATTTCGCGCATGAGCGCGAGCGTCTCGTCGGCGACCGTGAAGCCCAGCGGCGCGTAGCGCGCGGCGAAGCGCGCCACGCGCAGGATCCGCACCGGGTCCTCGACGAAGGCCGCCGACACGTGCCGCAGCACGCGGGCGGCGAGGTCGGCCTGCCCGCCGTAGGGGTCGATGAGGGCGCCGTGCTCGTCCTCGGCCATCGCGTTGATGGTGAGGTCGCGCCTCTTCAGGTCCTCTTCCAGGGTGACGGTCGGGGCGAACTGCGTCGTGAAGCCGCGGTAGCCGGGGCCGCTCTTGCGCTCGAGGCGCGCGAGCGCGTACTCCTCGTGGGTCTGGGGGTGCAGGAAAACCGGGAACTCGCGCCCGACGGGCTCGTAGCCCTCGCGCACCAGCTCCTCCGGGGTCGCGCCCACGACCACCCAGTCGCGCTCGCGCACGGGGCGACCGAGCAGCCGGTCCCGGACCGCACCACCGACCAAGTAGACTCGCATCCTGCGCATGTTAACCGAGACCTCCCCGCGGGGCGCGCCGCCAGCCGTTACTGACATCCGCCGCGCACGCGCGCTGCTCGGGGTGCTGCTGTGCGCGGGCCTGAGCGGCTGCGGCACCAGCTACGTCATGCAGGCGGCCTCCGGCCAGTGGCACGTCAGCCACGAGCGCGTGCCTATCGACAAGGTGATCGAGGATCCGGCGACGGGCGAGGAGCTGCGCCAGCGCCTGATCCTGGTGCGCGAGGCGCGCGCCTTTGCCACTGATGAGCTGCAGCTGCCCGATAACACGAGCTACCGCAGCTACGCCGACATCCACCGGCCCTACGTGGTGTGGAACGTCGTGGCCACCCCGGAGTTCTCGGTGGTGCCCAAGCACTGGTGCTTCCCCGTGGCCGGCTGCGTGGCCTACCGCGGCTACTTCCACGAGGCGTCGGCGCGCAAGTTCGCCCTGCAGCTCAGGGAGCAGGGCTACGACGTCGCCGTCGAGGGCGTGCCGGCGTACTCCACGCTCGGCAAGTTCGCAGACCCGGTGCTCTCCTCGATGATGCGCTACGGGGACGACGAACTCGCCGCGACGATCTTTCACGAGCTGGCGCACCAGAAGCTGTACGTCAAGGACGACTCGGCCTTCAACGAGGCCTTCGCCACCACGGTGGAGGAGGTGGGGCTCGAGCGCTGGCTCATCCACAGCGGTGCCGCGGCACGCATCGCGGCGCTGCGCACCGAGGAGGCACGGGAGCGCGAGCTCATGCAGGTGCTCGCGCAGGCGCGCGCCAGGCTCTCGACGCTCTACGCCTCGCAGGCGCCCGCGGCGCAGCTGCGCACGGGCAAGGCCGACATCCTCGCCTCGCTCGCCGCGCAGATCCGCGAGCTCGAGCGGCGCGACGGCCTCAGCTACCCGCTCTACGACGACTGGATCCGCACCGGGCTCAACAACGCGCACCTGGCTTCGGTGGCGACCTACTACGACTGCGTGCCGGGTTTCAGGCGACTGCTCGAGAAGGAGGGCAACGACCTGCCGCGCTTCTACGCCGCGGCAGCCACGCTCGGGCAGCTGCCCAAGAGCGAGCGGCACGCGCGGCTGTGCGGGGCGGGAGCGGCCGCGCAGTCCGAGTAGGCGCGCCTTCAGCGCAGCGGGATCAGCAGCACCGAGTTGCCCCGGCGCACTTCGAGCACCAGCACCGCGGCGCCCCTGGCGCGCTCGTGCAGCTCGCGCAGGCTCCCGACCCGGCCGCGGTTGGCGCCGACGATGACGTCATCCGCGCGCAGCCCGGCCTGGGCGGCGGCGCTGCCCGGCTCGACGCTCTTCACCAGTGCGCCGCCGGCATCCGGCGCGTCGGTGAGCGTTGCGCCCTCGAAGCCCTTGTGGATGCCGCCCGGCCCGCCGCTGAGCTCCGCGGTGGTGTCGGCGATCACCGCGGTGACCTTGAGGGGCTTGCCGTCGCGCACCAGCCCGATCTCGACCTTGTCGCCGACGCGGCGCAGGCCGATGGTGTTGCGCAGCTCGCTGTTGGACTTCACGGCCTGGCCGTTGACCGAGGTGATGACGTCGCCGGTGCGGATGCCGGCCTTGTCGGCGGGGGAGCCCTCGACGACCTGCGACACCAGCGCGCCGACCGCGCTCGGCAGGCCGAGCGAGTGGGCGATGTCGGGGGTCACGGTGTACATGCTGACCCCGAGCTGGCCGCGCTTCACCGAGCCGTACTTGATCAGCTGCTCCATGACGCTGCGCGCCATGTTCACCGGGATGGCGAAGCCGATGCCGATGTTGCCGCCGCTGCGCGAGAGGATCGCGGTGTTGATGCCGATCAGCTCGCCGCGCAGGTTGACGAGCGCGCCGCCGGAGTTGCCGGGGTTGATCGAGGCATCGGTCTGGATGAAGTCCTCGTAGCCGTCGGGGTTGATTCCCGAGCGCGACAGGCCGCTGATGATCCCGGAGGTGACGGTGTGCTGCAGCCCGAAGGGGTTGCCGATCGCGACCACGAAGTCGCCCACCTCGACCCTGGCGGAATCCCCGAGCGCGATCTGCGAGAGCCCGTCGGGTTTGACCTTGAGGACGGCGACGTCCGAGGGCGTGTCGCTGCCGACGACCTCGGCCTTCAGGTCGCGCCCGTCCTGCAGCGTCACGGTGATCTCGGTGGCGTTCTCCACCACGTGCGCGTTGGTGAGGATGTAGCCCGCCTTGGCATCGAAGATGACCCCCGAGCCTGCGCTCTGGAAGGGACGCTCGCGCGGGCCGGTGTCGGGGGGCACGTCGAAGAAGCGGCGGAAGAAGGGGTCATCGAGCAGCGGGTTCTGCTGCCCGCGCTCGCGGATGGTGCCGCGGGTGGCGATGTTCACCACGGCCGGGGAGACCTTCTTGATCATCGGCGCGAGCGTCGGCAGCGGACTGTCGCCGACGATCGGCGGCAGTGCGGCCCGCAGCGGGGCTGCAGCCAGCGCGATCAGGAGGCTCAGGAGGAGGGCCGGGCGAGTCATGCCCGAAGAATACTCGCCCACGGCCCGGTGGGCCGCGGCGCCTGAAAAAGTGAAGGGCCGGCCGCGCGTTCCTGCACGACCGGCCCTTCGGACCGCGTCAGTCCCTTAGGCGGCCTGGACGGTGATGCGCCGCGGCTGCTCCTGGGGGCGCTTCGGAATCGACAGCTCGAGCACGCCGTTCACGTGCGTGGCCTTGATGGCCTCCGCATCGGCGCTCTCGGGCAGCGTGAAGCGGCGCAGGAAGCTGCCACTGGCCCGCTCGACGCGGGTGTAGCCGTCATCCGAGGTCTTCTTCTCGGAAGAGCGCTGGCCGCGCACGGTGAGCACGCCCTTCTCGGCCGTGATCTCGATGTCCTTGCCATCAACACCCGGCAGGTCGGCGGTCACGATGAAGCGCTCGGCCTCCTCGCGGATGTCGACATGCGGGATCCAGCTGACCTTCGCCAGCTCGGTGCCGTCGCTCAGGGCCTGGTCGAGCTGCTGCTGAAAGCGGCTCAGGAGCCCCCACGGCTCGTAGCGAATAATTGCCATTGAGATATCTCCTCTCAAAAAGTGAAGTGAAACCGGTTGCGCTCGTCGCGCGCTTGCAACCGGATGTGTGTTCGGCCGCGCCGGTTTCAAGGGCGGCACGCAAGGATTGGCGGTTGCCTTTGGGCTCGTCCGGCCCCACCTCAAGGGAGCGGCCGGCGCGCCCGATGGCCTTCAGCTGGTCAAAAAGTGATCAGCCGGCCGGGACGGCCCCATTGGGGCTGTGTGCAGCCTGTGCAAAAGCTGTGCTCCACTTGGGCACAAGATATAGGGGTTGGAGGATGTGCACGGAAGCGGCGCGTTCTTATAAAAATTAGCGGTGATCTCACGGCGCATAACGCCGTAAGATCTTGGAAAATAACAATAAAAA
>Ga0335083_10005234_pt1 | contig 16393 bp, 15 predicted proteins | sample Lox_Sample_42_FD_206716 | JGI IMG/M metagenome (GOLD analysis project Ga0335083, IMG submission 206716) | Soil microbial communities from Loxahatchee National Wildlife Refuge, Florida, United States - Lox_Sample_4.2 | ecosystem: Environmental > Terrestrial > Soil > Wetlands | place: USA... | reverse complement strand
GTCTGAGACGCTGGCCGTCTACCGCACCGACTTCGACGAGCTGCGCCGGCGGTTCCCGCAGGTCGACAAGGTGCTGGTGATGATGCTCGCCCAGGAGCTCCGCCGCATGGACGAGCTGCTCAGCGAGGCCTTCTACGTCAGTGCCGAGCGGCGGGTCCTGCGCCGCCTGCTCGAGGTGTCGGAGGCCTACGGCGGCGCGGTGCCGGGTGTCGCCGTGCCGCTCACGCAGGAGCAGCTCGCCGCGCTCGCCGGCACCTCGCGAGCGACCGTCAACGCCGTGCTCTCCGCCGAGCGGCAGCGCGGCACGCTCAGTCTCGGCCGGGGACGGACGACGCTCGACGACCCGGTAGCGCTCGCTCGGCGGGCCGGGGTTGGGCCGGAGCGAGGCTGATGGCCGACGTCTTCGTCTCTTACTCGCGGCGGGACGGCGACTTCGTGCACCGGCTCGTCGACGGCCTCGCCGAGCATGGAAAGGACGTCTGGGTCGACGTCGACGGCGTCCGCGACGCCGAGGTCTTCCCCGCCGTCCTGCGGAGCGCCGTCGAGCAGTGCGACGGCTTCGTGTTCGTGATCAGCCCCGACTCGGTCGCTTCCGGGTACTGCGAGCAGGAGGTCGATCACGCGCTCGAGCTGAACAAGCGGATCGTGCCGCTGCTCCTGCGCCCGGTCGCGGACGAGAGCGTGCCCGAGGGGATCAGGGTGCGGAACTGGATCCCGTTCGCCGGCGAAACGGCGTTCGAGCCCGGCCTGGAACGGGTGCTGGAGGCGCTCGACACCGACCTCGACTGGGCCCGCGAGCACACACGCTGGCTCGTCAAGTCGATCGAGTGGGACGGCGAGCGCCGCGAGAAGAGCTTCCTGCTACGCGGGTCGGAGCTCGCCGCCGCGGAGGGCTGGCTCGCGCGCACGGGCAAGGAGCCGGAGCCGACGGCGCTGCAGCGCGAGTATGTCGCAGCCAGCCGCCTCGCCGCAACGAGGCGGCAGCGGACGATGCTCGGCGTCGCGGCCGGGGTGTCCGCCGTGTCGCTGGGCTTGCTCGTGTTCGCGCTCATCTCCCGCGGGCAGGCGATCGACGCGCGCGATACGGCTCGCTCGCAGGCGCTGGCCGCCGAGAGCGAGACGCAGGTCGCCGTCGACCCCGAGCGGGCGATCCTGCTCGCGGTCGCCGCAGAGCACCAGAAGCAGACGCCCGAGGCGACGTTCGCGCTGCGCGCCGCGCTCGACGCCTCGCCGATCCGCTCGCGGCTGCCCGACGCAGGGCCGCAGACGTGCGGCGTCCAGCAGCTGGCCGCCCCCGGTGTTGCCTTCAGTCCGGACGGCCGCCGGCTCGCCGAGGGCCTGTGCGGCGGGACGGTCGTGATCGCCGATCCCGCGACCGGCCGCGTGATCATGCGGATCCGGGTGGGCCCCGACCCGTTCGGCGGCGCGGTCGCGTTCAGCCCTGACGGCCGTTATCTGGCCGCCTGCTGCCGTAAGGGCATCGTCCTGCTCGACCCGAAGGTCGGCGCCGTGCGGGCCGTCGGGCCCCGGCTGACGGGAGGCGCGATCGTCGCCGCGTTCGATCCGAAGGCACCGGTCCTCGTGGTCGCGCAGGTCGGGCGGCTGGTCTTCTGGAACTACGACACGGGCCGCCGCCGGGTCTTCTCGTATCCCGGCCGTCCGACGGCCCTGTCGCTCTCCTTCAGTCCGGACGGGAGGCGTCTCCTCGTCGCTGTCGCCGGCGGCGGCCCGACGTCACCGGGACTCGCGGTGATCGACGTCCGCACGGGCCGTGTGCTGAAGACGGTCGACGTCGGCACGTCGACGGCCGTCTACTCGCCGGACGGGAGGAGCGTCGCCGTCGCGGAGACGACCGCTCCCGGCTACGTCGGTCGCGTCGTACTGCGCAGCCCGGTGACGCTCGCGCCGCGGCGCACACTCACCCAGGTCACCGCCGTCCAGCCCACGGCGCTCGCCTTCAGCCCCGACGGCACGCGCCTGGCGTACGGCTTTGCGGACGGGACCGGCGGGCTCGTGTCGGTGCAGAGCGGGCAGCATCTCGCCTCGTATCTCGGCCAGACGGCGGCGATCGTCGGCGTGGCCTTCAGCCCGAACGGCCGGCTCGTCGCGACCGGATCGGCAGACGGCACGACGCGGCTCTGGCGCGCGTCGGGCGATGAGCAGCAGCTGATCGCGGCCCGCGGCACGGTCGACGTCGCGGCCGCCACCCGGCCGGGCATCGCCGCGATCCTCGAGCAACCGGGCGGCCACGGGACGGCACTCGTCGTTCAGTCATGGAGCGGGCCCGGCCTGCGGCCCACGAAGCCGTTCCAGATCTCGCCGACGAGCAACGTCGACGCCGACTTCCTGAGCGCGGACGGGAGTCTCGCCGGCGTCGTCCCCGCTCCGGGGAACGGGTCGACGGCACCGATCCGGATCTGGAACGTCGCGCGTCGCCGCCTCGTCACGACGATTCCGCCCGGCCCGTCCCCGGTTGGAGGCGCGCCGACGTTCAGCCCGGACGGCTCGCTGCTCGCGATGGGCGTGCCTCCGGCGACACGGCCGGCCGGCGGCCCTGTGCGCGGCCGCCGTGGGCCGCCGCCGCTCAGGCCGGCTCTGGCGATCGTCGACGTTCGCAGCGGCAGGCGGCGGATCCTCGGAGCCACGGGCTGCGGCGCCGGATGGCGCAGCCAGCCGTTCAGTGCCGACGGCCGGCTCCTCGCCGGGGGGACATTCTGCGGGCAGGTCTCCGTCTGGAACGTCGCGACCGGCAGGAAGCTCGGCAAGACCTTTTCGATCGGCGGCGAGCTCTCGCGGGCCGCCTTCGACCCCGCGGGAAGACGGCTCGCCGTCGGTTCCTGGAACGGCACGGTCACGGTGGCCGACGTTGCGACCGGGAAGATCGTCAACCAGCTGACCGGCGATACGAGCGGCGTCACCAGCGTCGCCTACAGCCGCGACGGCAGGTACCTGGCGACGGTGAGCCTCGACCACTCACTCCGTGTCTACGACTCCCGCACGCTGCAGCTGCTGCGCGTGCGAGACGACCCCGACGCGCTCGACGCGGGCCTCGCCTTCGCGCCCGACAGCCGCGAGATCGTGACGGTCGACAGCCAGAACGTGATTCGTGTCTGGGATGCCTGCACCGACTGCGAGAGCCCGAAGGCGCTGCTTGCGCTCGCAAATCGGCGCGTCACACGCGCGCTGACCGCACAGGAGAAGCGCACCTTCGGCGTCGGCTGACGCCTCCGCGCATGCCGACCGCGTCCGAGTGGCTCACCCAGGTCGTTACGGCCGAGCGCCGCGGCGAGCTGCTGACCGCCTTCGATCTCGCCGAGCGAGGGCTCGCAGAGCATCCGGGCGATGTCGCTCTCCGTCACCGGGCGGTGCTCGAGCTCGCCCGGGCGGGGTCGACCGAGCAGGCACGCGCGCGCTTCGACGAGTACGCGCTTGCCGGCGTCGACGACGAGGACGTGCGGGCGCTCGAAGCGCGGATCGCGAAGGACGTCGCGCTCGCGGCCGAGGGAGCCGAGCGGCGGCGGCTCGCGCTCCGGTCGGCCTCGCTCTACGAGGCGGTGTTCGACGACACGCGCGGCTACTACCCCGGCGTCAACGCGGCGACGCTCCGGCTCGTCGCCGGCGACCGCGAAGGCTCGGAGCGACTCGCACGTGCTGTCCTTGCTGCCGTTCACGCCGGCGGAGACTCCGGCTACTACGCCCACGCGACCGAGGCCGAGGCGCAGCTCCTCGTCGGCGACGTGGCGCCCGCGGCGGCGGCGCTCGAGCGAGCGGCCGCGCTGCACGGCGACGACTTCGCCGCCGTTGCGACCACGCGCCGCCAGCTGCGGCTCGTGTGCGAGCTGAACGGGCTCGACGACGGCGTCCTCGCGCCGCTCGCGGGCCCGAGGGTCGTGCACTACTGCGGGCACCGGGCTGCCCCGGGATCGCCCGACGAAGGCCCGCTCGCAGAGGCGATCGCGGCGGAGGTCGCACGGTCACGGCCCGCCTACGCGTACGGCTCGCTCGCGAGCGGCGCGGACATCCTCTGGGCCGAGGCGCTCCTCGAGGCCGGCTGCGACCTGCACGTCGCGCTTCCGTTCGCCCGCGAGGAGTTCGTCGAGACGTCCGTCGCGGACGCCGGGCCGGGCTGGGTCGACCGGTTCGAGGCGTGCCTCGCCGCCGCGACGGAGGTGAGCCGGACGACCGACGGGCCGTTCCTCGGCGACGACGTCCTGTTCCGGTACTGCTCGGAGTTCGCGATGGGGCTCGCCCTCCTGCGCGCGAGGTTCCTCGACTCCGAGGCCGTCCAGCTGGCCGTGTGGGACGGGGCGCCGGCACGCGGTGCCGCCGGCACCGCCGTCGACGTCGCGACCTGGCGCAGGCACGGCCGGGAGACGCACATCGTCGCACCGGCGGGCCGGCCGCCCGCAGCCGAGCTCCTCCCGCCGCCCGCCGCGGCCGGTCGCGCCGTGCATGCGCTCCTGTTCGCCGACGTGAAGGGGTTCTCGCGGCTCGACGACGGGCAGCTGCCGCGATTCGCCGAGCACGTGCTCGGTGCCTTCGGGGCGGTGCTGGACGAGTACGGGTCGAGCGTCCTCTTCCGGAACACCTGGGGCGACGGCGTCTATGCCGTCCTCACCGACGTCGTCGCAGCGGCGGCGTGCGCGCTCGACCTGCAGGCGGCGATGGCCTCGCTCGACCTCGCCGCGCACGGACTGCCGCCCGGCCTCGGGCTTCGGCTCGGCGGGCACCTCGGCCCGGTCATCCCCGTGCACGACCCGGTGCTCGGCGTGAGGGCGTTCATGGGCTCGCACGTGAGCCGGACGGCCCGGGTCGAGCCGGTCACGCCGCCCGGCGTCGTCTACGTCACGGAGCCGTTCGCAGCGGCGCTCGAGCTCGAGGACAGCGGGCATGTGGCCGACTACGTCGGTCACATGCCCGCCGCCAAGGACTTCGGCCGGTTGCGGATGTACCGGCTCGCGGAGCGGCGGGGTGGAGTGCGCCCCCCTCGGCGCGCTCCACGCCGCCGTCCGAGCTAGTCGCCCGTCAGTGGCCGTGGCCGCTGATGTGGTCGAGCGTGTTGACTCCGCTTTGCAGCGTGCAATGGATCTGGACGCGGTCGCCCTGCTTGTACTTCGAGTTCACGGCGGCCGAGTCGTTCGACGAGATCGCGCACGTGAGGCCCGCGACCGTGATCGAGTTGGCCGACAGCGCGGAGATCGTGCCGCGCGCGTCGCTCTTCTCCGGCTTGGGCGAGCTGGTCGAGGCGCACTTCGCCCCGCCGATCTCGACGGCGTTCCCGCCGGACGTGCCGCCGCCGAGCTTGCCGCCGGTGAAGCCGCTGCTCGGGTTGAAGCCCGCGGAAAGGTTCGCGACGAGGCGCGAGCCGGAGTTCCGGGCCAGGCCCGAGGCGAGCCCTGCGACGTTGCCGCTCGCATAGACGGCCGAGTACGCGGCGAAGGTGTCATGGCCGCCGGAGACGTCGATCCGGAGCTGCCCGTCCACGACGCCGACGTTGTCGGTGGTGTTGATGACGCTCCGCGCGCTGAGGGTGATCGCACCCGTCAGGTCGGGATCACCGCTCGCGGTCCCCGTGTAGCGACCGTTGGTGATCGTGATCGATTTGCCGTCGGTCGTCGTGCACGACTTGGTGGACACGCTCGACCCGGTCGCCTGGAACGTCGCGGCGACGGCCTTCGCGCTCTTCCCTCCGATCCCATGGGCGACTGCGATGCTCGTCACGAGCAGTGCTGCGAGCCCCGCAGCGATGAACGTCAACCTGCGCATGAATCCTCCTGTCTCGGTGACCCTCGGTCGAAGGATCCGGGCCGCCCGTACGCGCCGTGCTACGTGAACGTAAAAGGCGGGTAAATCGGCCGCTCCGGCAGCGATCCCAAAATCCCCCGCAAATCTCCTGAAATCGATCGACGATTTCTGTCGAAAACGGTTGTCGGTCCAGGATCGCGCCGTGCATGCCGATAATCCCGCCCGTGAGGGGGACGCCGCAACGCCTCATCGCGCTCGCAGCGGTCTTTGCCGCCGGACTGGTGGTCACGCTGGTGCCGGCGACGACGCGGGCGCACGCCGACAACGTCTGCAATCCCGACTCGTCCTGGGGCACGATCAACTCGAGCTTCGCGGCGCAGGTGCTGACCCTGGTCAACCAGCACCGCGCGTCGATCGGCGTCGGTCAGCTGACGACCGACGGCGCCCTGCAGGCCTCGGCGGTCTGGAAGTCGATGAACATGGCCGGGCTCAACTACTTCGACCACAATGACGATCCGATCGGCCGCACGGTCCAGCAGCGCCTCACCGACTGCGGCTGGCCCACGAACCTGGGCTGGGGCGAGAACATCGCCTACGGCTTCTCGACGCCGGCCGACGTGATGAACGCGTGGCTCAACTCGCCGGGCCACAAGGCGAACATCGAGAACCCGTCGTTCAACACGACCGGGATCGGAGTCGCCGCGAACGCTCAGGGCGTCTACTACTGGACACAGGACTTCGGGCAGGGCTCGAGCGGCGGCAGCCCACCGCCGGTGACCACGACGCCGCCGCCCGCGACCACCACCCCGCCGCCGCCGCCCACGACGACGGCTCCGACGACCACGCGCGTCACCACCACCGCGCCGACGACAACGCAGAAGACGACCACCGAGCAGACGACCACCGTGGAGCAGACGACGACGATCGTCGAGACGCCGAAGCCGGTCGGCACCCGCGCCGAGGCGCCGAAGGTCTCGAAGAACCACAAGACCCACAAGACCCACAAGACGCACAAGACGGCCAGGCACAAGGCCCGGAAGTGGGGCCTCTACGTCGTCGTGCCGCCGCGCGCGCTGCTCGACCTGCGCACGCTGCATCACCTCTAGAAAGAAGCCCGAGGAGCAGTTAGCTCTCGGACGCGAGCGCCGGCGACCATCCGCTCCGGGTCCGTCGAGACCCGGTAGTCGGCGCCGGCCTCGAGCCCGCTCGAGGCGCCGCACCCCTGGCGGCCCTGTGGTCGGCGTCGACCTGGTGGTGGCCCCGGCTGCTCGCGTCCTCGAGTCCGGTGTGCCCTCCCAAGTGAACGGACGATGGCAGAGGCAACGGGCCCCCGCACCGGCTGTTCAGCCTGTTGGGGCGGGACCTGCGGCTTGCCTCGTTCGAGGGATGTCCGGCCGGGCTTTCGGTACGGTCGCGCAGATGGAGCCCGAGGACGCGAAGCTGGTCGAGGCGCTGCGGGCCGGGGACGAGGAGGCATTCCGCCGGATCGTCACCGAGTGGCACCCGATGCTCCTGCGGGTGGCGCAGATCTTCGTGCCCTCGCGCGCGGTCGCGGAGGAGGTCGTGCAGGAGACGTGGCTGCGCGTCCTCGGCGCGCTCGACCGGTTCGAGGGCCGCTCGTCGCTGCGCACCTGGGTCTTCCGCATCCTCGTCAACACGGCGAAGACACGCGCGCAGCGCGAAGGGCGCGTGGTGCCCTTCTCGGCGCTGAACGATCCGGGCCGTGTCCCCGAGCCTGCTGTCGACGCCGACCGGTTCCTCGACGCCGATCACGAGCGCTTTCCGGGCCACTGGGCGTCGCCGCCGCGCGCGCTGCCCGAGGAACGGCTGCTCGCCGCCGAGACCCGCGGGCTGATCGCCGCCGCGATCGAGGAGCTCACCGCTGCGCAGCGAGCCGTGATCACGCTCCGCGACGTCGCCGGGTGGGACTCGGCGGACGTCTGTAACGCGCTCGACATCACGGAGGTCAATCAACGAGTGCTCTTGCACCGGGCGCGGGCGAAGGTGCGGCGCGCGCTCGAGGACTACCTCGCACCGGAGAACGAATGACCGTCGCGGACGCAATCAGCTGCCAGGAGCTCGTCGAGCTCGTCACCGACTACCTCGAGGGCGCGCTCGAGCCGGCCGACCTGCGCCGGTTCGAGGAGCACATCGCGGACTGCGGCAAGTGCACCGATTACCTCGCCCAGATGCGGGCGACGATCGCCGCGGTCGGCCGCGTGACGCCGGACGATCTCTCTCCCGAGGCCGAGCAGGAGCTGCTGCACGTCTTCCGCAACTGGTTCGCCGAAAACTGACGCAAACGGCTCATTGCGGCGCGCGGCCCGAGCCCGCATCCTGAAAGAGCCGCGAAAGAGGGGTCTTTACACCCACCTCAAAGAGGGTGGCTACGGTGGCCGCGGGTCGCCCAGGTTCGGATAGAGGAGGTTTCTTCGTGAAGAGGGCCGTGCTTCGCTTCGCCGTGTTCGCAGTCGTTGTGCTCGCCGCCATCCCCGCAGCAACCGCGCGGGCGGCGCAGCAGATGCCCGTCGGCTTCTTCGACGACATCAGCTTCCGCTTCTCACCCGACCACTCGGCGAATCTCGCGTCGGCTGCCGCCACCGGAGCGTCCGTCATCCACACGACGGCGAACTGGGCTGCGATCGCGCCTACGAAGCCCGCCGACCCCTCGAACCCGAACGACCCCGCGTACCACCTCGCAGATCTCAACGATCTCGTCGCCTCGGCCAGCCGCTACGGCTTCCGCATCATGATCGACGTCACCGGCAGCCCCAAGTGGGCGAACGGCGGGCACACCCCGAACTACATGCCGAAGAACGTCTCCGACTTCGGCACGTTCGTCCGCATGCTCGCGACGCTCTACAGCGGCAGGAACGCCGGCAAGGGCTCGGTCGCGCTCTGGTCGATCTGGAACGAGCCGAACCTGCAGCAGTTCCTCTACCCGCAGTTCAAGGGCAAGACGATCGTGAGCGTCTCGAATTACGCGAAGCTGCTGAAGGCGGGCTACGCCGCGATCAAGGGTGCGAACCCGAACGCGCTCGTCGCGGCGGGTGAGACGTCCGCCCAGGGCCGCGACAAGCCGCTCAAGGGAGCGAGCGAGACGGTGGCGCCGGGAACCTTCGCGCGCCTCCTCGCCAGGCAGCCGGGCGTGAGGTTCGACGCGTGGGCGCACCACCCGTATCCGACCTCGCCGGGCGCGAAGCCGCTCGAGCAGGTCCGCTACCCGAACGTGACACTGTCGCAGCTGCCGCGCTTCGAGAAGGACCTGAGGACGTGGTTCCACCGCGCGGTGCCGATCTGGATCACCGAGTACGGCCACGAGACGAAGCCGGGCGAGCCGAAGGGCGTCACGCCGGCGGTGCAGGCCGCCTACGCGAAGCAGGCTCTGACCGTTGCGCGCCGCGATCCGAACGTGCAGATGTTCATCTGGTTCACGTTCCGCGACAGCCGCGGCAACCCCTGGCAGAGCGGCCTGGAGAACCCGTCGGGTAGCCACAAGCCCTCGTACGCCGCGTTCTCTTCGCTGGCGCATTCGATCGACGGCACGACGCAGACGGTGAAGGCCGGCAGAGCACCGACCGTGAAGGTCTACGTCCCGCTGCTCTCGTACTTCGACGCGCCGGGAACGACGGTGGGCATGACCTATCGGGTCTTCGACGGATCGACCGGGGTCGCCGTCGGGCAGCCGACGGCAGCGCTCGGATTCGACCAGTCGGTGAGCTTCATCGCGCAGTTCAAGCCGGTGAAGGGCCACACGTACAAGGTCACCGTCGCGGTGAACGACCCGAACGGTCAGACGCAGACGCGCACGGCGACGCTCGTCGCTTCCTAGATACTCGCGCGCACGAGGCGGAGCACGATCGCGACGGCCGCGACGGCCGCGACGACGCCCGCTGCCGCGACCACGAGGCCGGTCGACGCCGACACCGCCGCTGCCCCGAGCAGCAGGAAGTCGACGAGCAGCGCGCACATGACGAGTGCGCCGATCACGCCGGCCCGCCAGGCGACGAGCCTCGGCTCCGGCTCGATGCGCGCATCGTGCTCGATCGACCACGACGCGAGCTCCGCCGAGAGGAGCAGCAGTGTGCCGACCACCGCCGCACCCCCGTCGACGACCGGGCTCCCTTCGCGGCCGATCATGTAGGCGGCCGCGGTCAGCAGCACCGACCAGGGGATCGCGAGGGTGCGCCTCCGCACGAGGCCTGCGAGCAGCAGCGCGGCGGCGAATGCGGCGATCAGCGCGACGGGCGTCTTCAGGTCACCGCCGTGCGCGATCGCATCGACGCCGGCGACCGCCAGGGCCGCGACCGCGCCGGCTCCCGTCGTCAGACGCGTGCGAGACGGGCGTTGCGCCTGAATGCCCTCACCTCCTCGAGCACCGGCTGAAGGCGGCTCCCGGCGTGCCACTCGGCGACCGCGACCCCGGAGCGCTCGAGCGTGTGCCGGAGCGCGCTGCGCCGGAGCGCCCAGATGTCGTACGCGATCGCGTCGATCCCGGCATCCGGCCTGGTCGTGAACGGCATCGGTGAGACATCGACGACCGCGAGATCGTGTCCGCGTGCGCGCAGGTCGAGGAACGCTCCGACCGAACGCGGGTCGAGGAGCGGCGAGAGCGCGATCACGAGGGCGTTGGGCGGCAGCGTGCGCCGCGGGATGATGTCGATCTCCTTCCAGTAGTACGAGAGCACGATCTGCGTGTCGAGGAGGGCGTCGACGACGCGGTAGAGCTGGGTCGTCCCGAGCCCGGGAGCGAGCCAGCGCAGGATCCCGCCGAAGCTGATCAGCCCGATGCGGTCCCGGCGGCCGACGTAGGCGTCGGCGAGGGCAGCGGTCGCCCGCGCGGCCAGGTCGAGCGTCCCCTCGCCGCCGCGCCGTGCCTCGGCGAACGCGTCGACGAAGAGGATGACGTCGGTGTTCCGCTCGGGATGGCTCTCCGAGACCCACAGCTCGCCGCGCCGAGCGCTCGCGCGCCAGTTGACGCGGCGGACCGCGTCACCCGAGGCGAAGCGGCGCAGGTCGGCGAACTCGATCCCCTCGCCCTTGAGGCGCGACACCTCGTCGCCGCTCGACAGCTGGGTCTCGCGCGGCGAGAGCACGCGGCGCAGCGCCTCTGCCCGCGGATACACGCGGAGCTCGCGGCGCGCCTCGACGGTCGACTCCCATGTCAGGAAGCCAAGCGGGTCGAACGCGCGGAGATACACGGGGCCGAGCACGTGCCCGCCCCAGTGCGACGCGAGCAGGGTGAGGTCGAGCAGGCGGTGCTCGCCGGCGGCGAGGCGAACCTCGGCGGGATTGTGGCCGTCGTGCAGGCGCAGGCCGCGCGGGAGGCGGAGGTAGACGTCGAGACGGTCGATCGGCGTCTCGGTGCGCAGCTCGAGGCGCGCCGGCAGCTCCTCTCCCTCGAGCGCCCGGTCGTCGTCGAGCGCGATCCCCACGGTGAGCTTCGGGGGCGTGGCCAGGGCGAGCCCGGCGGCGAGCGCGATCAGGAACGGCGCCGTCAGCGCCACCAGCTCCGGCCGGGCGAAGACGAGCGCGGTCAGCAGCCCGACCGCCGAGAGGCTCGCGTACGCCGCGAGCTTCGGGGTCGCTGTCCTCGTCACGCCGGCGCGAGGTCTTCGGCCGTCGGCGTCGCCACCGTGTCGAGGCGCTCGCGGACGACGTCGTCCGCCGAGATTCGCTGCACCCAGAGCTCGGGCCGCAGGGTGAGCCGGTGCGCGAGCGCCGGCACTGCGACCGACTTCACGTCGTCGGGCGTGACGTAGTCGCGACCCGCGAGCGCGGCGCGGCACCGCGACAGCTTCAGCAGCGCGAGCGACCCGCGCGGCGACGCGCCGACCTGGACGGCGGGGGCATCACGCGTCGCGTTGACGATGTCGACCATGTAGAGGCCGACCGACTCGGACACGTGAACCTCCTCGCAGGCGGCCTGAAGCTCGAGCACGGTCGACGCATCGACGAGCGGCTGCAGCTCGACCTCGTCCTGCCGGCGCTCTGCCCGCTCGGCCAGGACCTGCCATTCGTCCTCGCGTGCCGGGTAGCCGACCGACATCCGGAGGAGGAAGCGGTCGAGTTGCGCCTCCGGGAGCGGGTACGTGCCTTCGTACTCGATCGGGTTCTGGGTCGCCAGCACGAGGAACGGCGGGCCCAGCCGGCGCGTCGATCCCTCGCTCGTGACCTGCCGCTCCTGCATCGCCTCGAGGAGCGCGGCCTGCGTCTTCGGCGGAGCGCGGTTGATCTCGTCGGCGAGCAGGAGGTTGGTGAAGATCGGCCCCGGCCGGAACTCGAAGTCGGCCTCGCGCTGGTTGTAGATCGACGATCCCGTCACGTCGGAGGGCATGAGGTCGGGCGTGAACTGGATGCGCGAGAAGTCCATCGACGTGACGCGCGCGAACGATCGCGCCATCAGCGTCTTGGCGAGCCCTGGATAGTCCTCGATCAGCACGTGGCCGTCGGCGAGCACGCCCAGCATCAGCAGCTCGAGTGCCTCGCGCTTGCCGACGACCGCCTTCTCGACCTCGTCGAGGATGCTGCCGGCCACCCGGCCCACGTCGGCGAGCTGCAGCGACACGCCTACAACCTTTCCAGGTCGGCGACGAGCGCGCTCAGGTCGGCCTCGGAGATGCCCGGGGCGAAACGGTCGTCAGGCGCGGGCCGGTCGGGCCGGAGCAGCTCCCACCAGCGGCCGAGCGTCTCGGGCGAGGGGGCCTTGCCCTCGCGCTCCAGGCGCGCCTGGGCGATCTCGCGGAGGTGGGGAAGCAGACGGAAGTGCAGATCGAAGCTCGACGCGCGGGCGAGCGTCACCTCGCGCTCCATCCGGTCGAGCCCGGCGAGCCGCGTCGTCGGCTCCTCCGGCTCGGCGAGCGCCGTGTCGAACGGCGAGCGCCGCCGGCGGGCGACGGCGTCGTCCGCGCCTGCGACGACGCCGAGCATCACGAGGCCGCCGATGAACAGCACGTAGACGTGGAGCGTCGTCGTGCGGATGTCCGGATGCGTGAGCGCCGTGTAGGCGGCCGCGATCGTCGCCAGCAGCGCGAGCAGCCCGAGGTCGAAGAAATGGCGCCTCATGCCGCAGCCGCCGCCCGGAGGTCGTCGCGGATCTCGCGCAGAGCGGCAATCGCGTCGAGCTTCATCGACGCATCGATGTCGTGCCGGCTGAACTTCGCAAGCTCGAACAGGTCGGTCAGCCGCGCGACCGCGTCCGCACGCGCGGTCAGGCCGAGCAGGATGCGCCGCAGGTACTCGACGGGCGTCTCGCTCGCCCGGCGGCGAAGCCCGTGACGCGCCAGCACCGCCTCCATCCGAGCGTACGCTGCGATCACCGCGCGCCGCGCGTCGGGCTCCGCCTCGAGATCGTCGATCGCGTCGCCGATCGACGCTGCGAGATCGTCGCCGACGTCGGTCGCCTCCGGCAGCTCTTCCATGCCCTTCGGGCGGCGCGTGCGTGTGACCGCCAGGGCGATCGCGGTGGCGACGAGCAGAATCAGCGCGACCCACAGCACCCACCACTCGAACTTCGGCTCGAACACCGAGTGCTTCCCGTGCCCGCCCGAGGCGCTGCCGGTGCTCGCCGGCTGGAACCGCGTCACGTGGATGCCGAACAGATGGCCGTTGTGCGTCTTCAGATAGACGATCACGAAGCCGGCGGCCCCGAGCAGGAAGAGGACGGCCAACTGGTGGAGCATTCGCGCGGGGAAGCTGCGCCGCTTCGCCATATCCGCTTCGCGCATCTGGATGAGGAACGCGTAGAGGGCGACCGGGATCATCAGCACGAAGAGGATCAGGAAGACCGTGAGCGCGTAGCTCGCGTAGCTCGAGGTCGGAGCGGCCTTCGAGTTGCCGCCGAACCCGGTCCGGCTCGCGAGCGCGACGACCAGCAGCAGGACGACGAGCGCTCCGGCGACGAGCGCCAGCCGAGCGCCCCGGCTCCGCGGCTCTCCGAACGGCCCCATCTGCCGAGTTTTAGACGTAAACGCCCGGCGCTGGTTCGAGGCCGCGCGGGTAGGGTTGCGCCGTGGCTGCGCTCGACGGCAAGCGTGCGATCGTCACCGGCGCGTCGAGCGGCATCGGCGCGACGACGGCGCGTGCGCTCGCGGAGGCGGGTGCCCGGGTCGCCGGCGGGGCGCGCCGCACCGAGCGGCTCGAGACCGAGCTGGCGCTTCCGCTCGACGTCACCGACACGGAGTCGTGCGCCCGCTTCGTCGACGCGGTGGTCGAGGAATTTGGGGGGATCGACATCCTGATCAACAACGCGGGGCTCTCGCGCGGCCGCGACCCGGTCTGGGAATCGAGCGAGCAGGACGAGCGCGAGGTGATCGAGGCCAACGTGCTCGGCCTCATGCGCATCACCCGGCTCTGCGTGCCCTACCTGGTCGCCGACGGTGGCGGCCACATCGTCAACATGGGCTCGATCGCCGGGATCTGGTCGTACCCGAACGGCTCGTCCTACGTCGCGTCGAAGTTCGCCGTGCACGGCTACACGCGCTCACTGCGCGACGACCTTCAGGGCAAGCCCGTGCGGATCACGAACGTCGCTCCGGGGCTGGTCGAGACCGAGTTCTCGGAGGTGCGCTTCCATGGCGACCGCGAACGCGCCGCGGCCGTCTACAAGGACGTCGCGATGGGCGGCCCCTTGCACGCCGCGGACGTGTGCGACTGCATCATGTTCGCGCTCACCCGCCCGCCGCACGTCAACGTCGACGAGATCGTGCTGATGGCGCTCGCTCAGGTCTCCGGCGGGAACATCCTCCGCGAGGCCTAGCCTAGTCGGGAAGAGAACCTACGGGTCCCTTCCCGAGCCCATCCCTCCGCGACGTGATCGGCCGCCCGCTCTGAGCAGCTAGTCGCGGGTCGCCCAGTACCGCTCCAGGCCGACCCACGACTGCCAGAGCGGCGCGACCTGGTCGTAGTCGTCGGCGTCCGCGCCGGCATCGGCCCGCGCGGCTGCGACGAACTCGTCCTGGGTCAGGCCGTCCTTGACCCGGGCGGCCCAGATGTCGAGCTCCGCGTCGAGCCGGTCGAGATGGTGCTCGACGTCGTCGTGCATCCCGAAGTGGATCAGGGCGAGCCGGTCGGGCGTCCGGCGGCGGATCTCCGCAACGGTCGCATGCCAGCCCTCGACGTCGATGTCGGGCGGCGGCGAGACCGGGAGCACGTACGCGGCTCCGGGTAGGCGCACCCCGCATGCGTCTCCCGCGAGGAGGATCCCGTCGCGCAGGTAGCTCACGTGGTGCGAGGCGTGGCCCGGCGTCGGGAAGGCGGCCCAGCCGAGCACGTCGCCGTCGGCGATGCGGACGTTCGCCTCGGGCACCGGAGCGAGCTCGCCCCAGAGCGGATCGAACAGGTCGCCGTACAGGCGGCGTGCCGACCGCTCGAGCTTGGAGGGGTCGATCAGGTGCGGTGCGCCGACCTCGGAGACCCAGACCGTCAGGTCGCCGTTCTTGCGCACGATCGACCCGGCCGCGCCGGCATGGTCGAGATGGATGTGCGAGAGCAGGAGGTGCCGAACGTCGGCGAGCGAGAGCCCGTGCCCGGCGAGGCCCGCCTCGAGGGCCGGGAGCGTCGATGACGGGCCGCAGTCGAACAGCGCGAGGCCGTCGCCCGTGTCGACGAGGTAGACCCCGATCGCGTGCTCGCGGCCGCCGAAGTGCAGGTCGAGCAGCCGCGGTTCGCTCACGACCGGGTCAGCGCGACGCGAGGAGCTCGTCGAGGTCGAGCGGCGCGTCGATCGCGGGCGCGTCCTCCGAGCCGTAGAGGGGCCACTCGTCGAACGGGCGGTCCCAGGCGAGCTCGAGGTCGTTTCCGTCCGGGTCGCTCAGATACACCGCGAGATGCGTCCCGTGGTCGGTCAGCTGCCGCAACGGGATCCCCGCGTCGACCAGCCGGCCGACCGCTTCCGCGAGCCGCGCGCGCGACGAGAAGTTCAGCGCGACGTGGTGGAGCCCCGCGACGCCGTCCGGCTGCGGCGGCCCTTCGGCCGACTTCCACGTGTTGAAGCCCAGGTGGTGGTGGTAGCCGCCGGCCGAGACGAAGAGGATGTCGCCGGTGGTGCCCCACCCGGGGACGCCGCGCGCCTCGAAGACGACGTCGAACCCCAGGATCCCGACGTAGAAGTCGCGAACCCGGTCGATGTCCGCGGTCCGCAGATGGACGTGGCCGACCCGCACGTTCGGATCGATCGGCCGCTCGGCGGGGAGCATCGGCTCGACGGGTCCCTGAGGGCCGCTCACCGGTGCAGTCTCGCACGGCCGGGGTGGGCCGGGTCAGTAACGTCCGACCGACCACCAGAGGAGGGGATCGAATGAGCGGCTACGCGGTCGCGCACCTCGACGAGATCGGCGAGATCAGCGACGGAAGGTGCCCCTACCGGCCCGTGCGGCATCACTTCGGCATCACGTCGTTCGGCATCAACACCTGGACGGCCGCCGCCTCCGGCGACCGGATCATCAACGAGCACGACGAGCAAGGTGAGAACGAGGAGCTCTACCTCGTGACGGCCGGCCGCGCGAGGTTCGAGCTCGACGGTGAGCGGCTCGACGCTCCAGCCGGCACGTTCGTCTCCGTCTCGCCGGGCGTGAAGCGCACCGCCTTCGCCGAGGAGGCCGGCACGACGATCCTCGCCGTCGGCGGCACGCCGGGCCGCGTCTACCAG
>Ga0335083_10005233_pt1 | contig 16394 bp, 16 predicted proteins | sample Lox_Sample_42_FD_206716 | JGI IMG/M metagenome (GOLD analysis project Ga0335083, IMG submission 206716) | Soil microbial communities from Loxahatchee National Wildlife Refuge, Florida, United States - Lox_Sample_4.2 | ecosystem: Environmental > Terrestrial > Soil > Wetlands | place: USA... | reverse complement strand
ACCAGCTTCTGATAATTGCGCGGTGATATTGCCAGACTGTCGTCCGCCGTCTCAATCGTCTTCCGCACCGGACGCCCGCCGCGCCCGCGTTCTTTCATCTGAAAACGTTTCACCGGCAGCGCTCCGATGCCGAGGGAGTATCCGAAATGCGCCGCGATCTCCTCGAATTCCATGACGCGTTTCGGGTTCGGTTTCTCATGGATGCGAAAGAGCGACGGGATTTCCAATTGCTCCAGGTGCGATGCCACCGCCTCGTTGGCGGCCAGCATGAACTCTTCGATCAACCGGTGTGCGATATTGCGCGGGCTGCGCGTCACCCCGGTCATCTCGCCGAATTCGTCGAACTCGATTAGCGGTTCGGGCATGTCGAAATCGATTGCACCGCGCTCCACGCGCTTCCGGTTCAGCACCAGCGCCAGCTCACGCATCAGCTCGAATCGCGGGGCTACGCGCTCGTAGCGCTTCCTCAGATCGGCGTCCCCCTCGAGTAGAGCGTGCACGTCCGTGTAGGTCATGCGCTCGACACTGCGAATCACACCCCGGCAGAATCGCTGCGCAATCACGTCACCTCGATGATCCAGCTCGAGAAGAACTGAGAGCACCAGCCGATCCACGGCGGGTTTCAAGGAGCAGATCTCAGTGGACAGCTCGAGCGGCAGCATGGGCACGGCGCGGTCCGGAAAATACACGCTGGTGCCGCGCAGGAATGCTTCTTCGTCGATGGGCGTGCCGGGCTTGACGTAGTGGCTGACGTCGGCAATGTGAACCTGAAGCGCGTAGTTGCCGTTAGCGAGCCTGTCCACCCAAACCGCATCGTCGAAATCCCGCGCCGTTTCGCCATCGATGGTGACGATATCGAGATGCCGAAAATCCTCGCGTCCCGCCAGCTCGTCTAAGCGGATGATACTGGAGAAACTCTGCGCCTGTTCCAATACTTCGGGCGGAAATTGATGCGGGATGTGATGCTTTCGAATTACGATTTCCACGTCCACGCCGAAATCGTCGGGATGGCCCAGGATTTCGATCACGCGTCCGATGGCCCGCTCGCGCCCTTCCGGAAATTCGAGAATGTCGACGTTGACGACCATCCCGTCGAGATCCGCGGGCCCGCTGACTTGAAGCGGTGTTACGCCAACGCGGTGACGGGCCACGTCCTCACCCGGCAGCTCCATTCCCTCTGGAATATCGATCCACTGCCGAATCCGCTCGTCGTGAGGGATCACATAACAACCACGCGCGCTCGCGCGAAACTCGCCCACCACGGTCTGGTGCGCACGCCGCAGGATCTTAACTATTTCGCCGTCCGCGCGCCCATCGCCTTCGATGCGCGCGATGCGCACCACCACGCGATCGCCATGCATGGCAATCTGCGCGGACTCGCGCGGAATGTAGATATCGCCCTGGACATTTTCAAGCGGCCTATCGGAGATCAAAAACGCGTAACCATCCCGGTGCATGTTCAGACGCCCGGTGGCATACTCCCGGCTAAAGCGCGTGGCGACGAAATGGCCGGAACGAAGTTCCACCAGGTCACCGCGCTCCGTCAACCGCTCGAGCGCGGCCTCCAATTCACCGCGCGATTCGCCGCGCGAACCGAGCTCCCGAACAAGCTGCTTGAAGGTGGCGCGCGCGTGCGGCAGCCGCGAGATGTGATCGAGAATAGCGCTGTCCGTCACAAGCCCCAATTATAAGGGGCGGCGGCACGCGTCACTGGATCGGAAACTCGACCTTGAGCCCAGGGAACCGCGCGAAGTCGCGATCGTTGGTGCACAGCGTCGCGCCGTGCTCGATGGCGAGTGCCGCCAAATGGGCATCCATAATCAACGATCCGCGCGCTCGCGTCTTGGGGAGCAGTTGACGGAAGATCTCCCAGTGCCGTTGAGTGGGAGTAATGGTCACCACATTTGGCAGTGCTAGCCATTGATCGATGATCGACGACGCAGCGTCGAGTTCGAACGGGGCCGCAAAGATCCGCGGTGTGGTTGCCACACGAAGGAACGCCAGAATGACGTCCCACGCCAAACCAATCATCTCCGGACCAGAAAGCTTGCTCAGAATCCAGGCGGCGGTGCGGTCATGCTCCTCGGAAGTAACGTTATGCGCGTAAAGCAGAAGATTGGCGTCCAGCAAAATCACCGGTAGCCGGGCCCTTCGATCTCTTCAATCAGATCCCAGGGCTTGTCAAGACTATATCCCGGCTTCAATCCCATGTCCTTGGCACGGATTTTGAATGGCTTTCGTTTCTTCGCGGTTTGTTGCGCAAGCAGCCCCGCGCGCAGAGTCTCATTTACGGTTTCCTTGAACGACCCGCCGGATTTCCGCATGGCCGCCTTGAGCTTCACAGCGACGTCGTCGTCCAGGGTAATCGTAGTTCGTGTCACATCTTGATGCTAACCGCGGAGCATCATGATGTCAAGGCGGGCCGATTTACCTCTCCGCCAGCCAAGCCAGAAACAAACCGTCCGGAGCGACATCCTCCCAGTACGAGATCGGCCGGCTTGACACCTTGCGGCAGTGCTTCCCCAGCAGCCGCTCGAGTTGCTTTCCGCCGAACCATTTTTCCCACGCGGGCGTTTCCAGCCGGCCCCACTGCTCCCGGTTCTTGTCTATGATTACGATCCGCCCGCCCGGCCTCACCACGCGGCACATCTCCGTCACCGCTTCTTCAATGTCCACCGCATGCTCCAGCGACTCGGTAGCATAGGCGCAATCGAAGGACTCGCTCGGAAACGGCAGCGCAGTCATGGATCCGCAGCAGGCCGCAATCCCCGCGGGCACATGCCGCAACATCGCCTCCGCCAAATCCAACCCCACCAGTGACGCCCCGGCATGCCGCTCCTGCAATACTCGCGCGAACCTGCCCTTGCCGCAGCCCACATCCAGTACGCGCTTGCCCGCGAGATCGCCGAAGTAATCCAGAATCAACCGCACATGATAAATGCGAGGGTCGATCGTCGACGGAAAATTCTCTTCATCGGCAGCGGCCTGGTTAAAGTGCCGGACGATCTCGGAAAGCGGCACCGCCGCGGGCTTGCCGAAAAATCGTCTCCAGGCCATCAGGCCCGCGTCAGGAAAATCGGCAAGCCGGTCTTGTTGGCGTAATTGGGACGGTAGCGCTCGGTGTTATACATCGTGGCCACTTCCACCTTGCGCGGGCCCAGACTCGCATCCGGAATCTGCGCCATCGCGTAACAGCCGTTCACCAGCGCTGCCATCAACCCGCTCTGTCCGGCCAGCACCGCCTCCAGCGCCATGGTTCCAAACGTGGAGGCGATCAGCTTGTCGACAAAATCCGGCGCACCGCTGCGCAGGTCATAAGTCAAATCGCTCACGATGGTTTCTTCCTTAGTGCGCGCCTTGATCTCGTCGCTGAGCGCTTCCGCCACGTTCTCTTTCTTGCGATGCCCGTACGCATCCGCGTCCCCGTATTCGCGCACCCGATACCCTTCCCACTCCGCGCCTTCCGAAAGAATCACCAGGCAATAATTGCTCGGATTATGACGCTTGTCGGTGATGAGCAGATCGACGAGCTTGTCCAGATTGACCTTGTATTCGGGAATGCAGCAGCGAATGGAAGCGACGTAGGCCGTGTAGAGCGAGGTGAAGCCGGCGTCGCGTCCAAACACGCGGAAAACACCGATCCGCTCGTGCGATCCCACGGTGGTCCGCTGCCGGTTGATCGCGTCCGTGGCGCGTGTGATGGCGGTCGAGAAGCCGATGCAATATTCCGTGTTGTGGACGTCATTGTCCATGGTCTTCGGAACCGCGATCACCTTGACGCCGAGCGTGTGAAGTTTGGCTGCATAGCTCAGCGTGTCGTCGCCGCCGATGGCGATGAGCGAATCCAAACCCAGAGCCGCGATGTTCTCCAGCACATGCGGGCTCAGATCGTAGGTCGTGACGGTTTGGCCGCCCTTGGTGGTCTGCTTGCGGGGGAAATCCCGATCCTTCAGGAAATCCGGCAGGCTGCTCATCTTGGATGGATTCGTGCGGCTGCTGTGCAACACCGTGCCGCCGTACCGGTCGATGGTGCGCGTATTCTCTCGCGTCAGTGGTAGCACGTATTGCGCCCGGCTTTGGTCATCTTGGATGTTCAGGTGCGTCAGGCCCTCCCATCCCCGCCGAATGCCGATTACTTCGCAACAGTTTTCCGTGGCGCGATAAGTGACTTCCTTGATGACTGAGTTCAGTCCTGGAACGTCACCTCCGCCGGTAAGAATGCCGATGCGTTGGTTTGTCATGGCTCGCGATTCTCAACTCCATTGTGGCAGAGTCGGCCCGGCCATCAAGCCGGAAACTCGATCGCCAGCTTCCCTATGCCGTCGCGATACTCGGCCAGCATCTTAAATGCCCCCGGAGCTTGCTCGATGCCCACACGGTGCGTCACGATGGATTCTGGAATCGCACCGGAGGCCAGAAGCGCGATGGCCGGCTGCGACTGGTGATTCGACCGCTTCAGCGGCTGAAAACGAATCTCCTTGGCTTGCAAACTGAAAAGATCCACCGGGACAGGGGTATGATTCGGGATGCCGATCAGCACGAATGTTCCCCCCAGTGTCGTCACGGCCAGCGCGAGATTGATCGTATCCGGTACGCCCGCCGCATCGATCGCGATGTCTACTCCCCGCCCATGCGTTCGGTCCGCCACCAGCTCGCCGAATTGCGCGATCGGAACCGCAGACGCGCCCAAGTCCTGCGCCATCCGAACGCGGTGCGGCAGCTTGTCGGCCATAAGCACCTGTGCGGCGCCGGCCTTGCGAGCCACGGCGGCGGCCAGCAGACCGATAGGGCCGGCGCCCAGGATGGCCACGCTTTGACCAGCCCGGATCTCTACCAACTCCAGCATGTGCATGATCACCGCCACCGGCTCGATCAGCGACGCCTGCGTGTAACTGAAGCTTTCGGGCACCAGCGTGGCGTTATGCGCCGGAATCGCGGCGTACTCCCTTAGCAATCCTGGCGCCTGCGGCGAGCCCATAAAACGCGACGCCATACAATTGTTGTGCTGGCCCTTCAAACACCATTCGCAGTGTCCGCAGCTAATGGTGGGCTCGATCGAGATTCGGTCACCGGGCTTGAGCTGGGTCACCCCGCTTCCAACAGCCACTACTTCACCCGCCGGCTCGTGGCCAAGCACCTGCGGATATGCCGCCGGCATCCCGTAAATACTGCCTTCCAGATACCAGTGCATATCGCTGCCGCATATCCCGACCGAGCGAAGCTTCACCAGAATTTCGCCAGGTGCGGGATCAGCAGGAAGCGGAATTTCCCGAACCTCGATCGTGTGCGGAGCTACCAGTTGTGCGGATTTCAATCCACTACTTTAGCGGATCAAAGGCGCGAGCAAACCGGGCCAAAACAAAACCACCCCGGAGGTGAGATGCCGCCGGGGTGGTCTGAGAGGAGAAAGTTACTGCCGGTTAATTCTTCTTAACGTCCATGGCCGCCGTGACCGCCACCATGCCCGCCACCGCCGAAGTGAGCACCGCCGCCACCATGGAAGCCGCCACCACCACCGTGGAAACCACCACCACCGCGGTAGCCACCACCACTGCGGTAGCCGCCACCACCGCGATAGGCATAACCATGGCCGCCATAGCCGTACCCGCCGTAACCGCCCCAACCTCCGCCAAAGTACAGGCCACCGCCATAATACGGATAACTATAAACGTAAGGGTCGTAATAATAGGGGTTGTAGTAAGGATCGTAGTATGGATAGGGAGCGGGAACGCTATAAGCATATGGATATGCAGGTGCAACCCCTATTCCGAATCCCCACCGTGCGGCCTTGGCCTGCGATGGCGTAAACAAAGCCAACGTTGCCGCCAAGCCAAGTATCGGGAAACCTAGTTTCTTAATCATGACATTAATTCCTTTTTTCCACGCGCCTCAACTCGTCCTCTGTATGTTGGATGAGCCGAGTACCCATCTGGGTTCCATGACCTGCATCTGCTTGTGTATGTAGGCTTCAAGCCGCCGTTACCGGCGCTGCTCAAAAAATCGCTTCACCAGCTCCAGGCACTCCGCGGCCCGGACCCCCTCCACCACCTCCAGCCGGTGATTCAACAGCTCAGAATCGGCCAACGAAAATTTGCTCCGCACCCCGCCGAAACGCAGGTCGCGCGCCCCAAACACCAACCGCGCCACCCGCGCCGCCACCAACGCCCCCGCGCACATCACGCACGGCTCGAGCGTCGCGTACATGGTGGCGCCCTCCAACCGATAATTCTTCAGCCGCGCGGCCGCGTCCCTTAGCGCCAGAATCTCGGCGTGCGCGGTTGGGTCCGTTTTGCGAATTGGCGAATTAAATCCTCGCCCGCACACCTCGCCCCCCACCACCACCACCGCGCCCACCGGAACCTCGCCGTTTCGCTCGGCCTGGCGCGCCAGTTCCAACGCCTCCCCCATGAACAGCTCGTCTGGTGACATTCGTATTTTGTAAGAATGAATTAACGGATCGATCTGCCGCTACAGCCGCTCGCCGGTTCCTGGCCGCCACTGGCCGATCTCGCCTCCGGCAAACCGGTCCAGGCTGATAGGCTGAAGAAGGATGCCAGCATGCGCTATTTAGGACTGATCTTTAAGAACAGTGTACGCAACCGCCGCCGCAGCTTGCTCACCGTCGCAAGCATCGCGGTGTCGCTTTGCATCCTGGGCCTGCTGATCGCGATGTATCAGGCCATGTTCTTTGGCGAAGCCACTCCAGCCCAAGCGCTCCGGCTGGTCACGCGGCACCGCGTCTCCATGACCCAGCCCATCCCCATCTACTATCGCGACAAGATCCGCCAGCTCCCCGGCGTCCGCGACCTCATGACCTGGCAATGGTTCGGGGGCACCTATAAAGACGCGCGCGATCCCAACAACATGTTCGCCCGCTTCGCCACCGATCCCGACCACTTCTTTAACGTCTACAATGAATTTCAGATTCCGGAAGATCAGAAACGGGCTTTCCTGCGCGAGCGGACCGGCTGCATTGTCGAACGATCTCTCGCCACCAAGCTGAATTTCAAGATCGGCGACACGATCCACTTGATCGGCGACATCTTTCCGGTCAATCTCGACTTGAAAGTGGTTGGCATTTACGACGACCCCGACAAGATGGCGGCGCTCTATTTCAGCCGCGAATATTTGCGCGAAGCACTCGGTTCCTCCAGTGCGCAGCAAGACATGGTTGGCGCTTTCCTCATCCAGGCCGACACGCCGGCCGACGTTCCCCGCCTGGCCGCCGCCGTCGACGACATGTTCTCCACTTCGCCTTTCCCCACACGCAGCGAATCGGAGAAAGCGTTTCAACTGAGCTTCATTTCTTTCCTTGGAAATCTGCGGCTGTTTATTATGGCCATCTGCGGGGCAGTTACCTTCACTATTCTCCTGGTCTCCGCCAACACCATCTCGATGTCGGTGCGCGAGCGCATCCGAGAGGTCGGCATTTTGAAAACTCTCGGATTCACGCCCGGCGCCATCCTGGGAATCGTGTTGGGCGAGTCGGCGATCATCTGCTTAGCAGGCGGCGCGTTAGGATGCCTGCTCGCCGCGGGCTTGTGTGCCGCCGTAAGCCATAGCCCAGGCGCCGACATGATGCCCGCCATGCACAACCTCGCGGTGACGCCGCCCGTCGCTCTCGTCTGCCTTGCCGGCGCACTGCTCATCGGCCTGGTCAGCTCATTCGTTCCGGCCTGGAGCGCCTCGCGGACCTCCATCCTCGATTCCTTGCGATACGCGGGCTAGACATGGCGATTCCGGTTTCTTACAATCTCCGCAACCTGGTTGTCCGCAAGACCACCACCATCATGACCGCGCTCGGCATCACCCTCACCGTCGCCGTGCTGCTCTCCGTTCTCGCCCTGGTCAATGGCCTCCAGACAGCGTTCCAGTCCTCCGGCAATCCACTCCAAATCCTGGTGATGCGCAAAGGCTCCAATGCGGAATTGAGCAGCGCCATCACGCGCGAAGTCTATCAGGACCTCAAGTCCATGCCTGGAATCGCTCGTGACGGCGGCCAGCCCATGGCATCGCTCGAAATGGTGACTGTCATCAACCTTCCCAGCGTCGACAGCCCGGAAGGCATGAACGTGACGCTGCGCGGCATCCTACCGCTTGGGATCAAGATGCGCGATGGGCTCAAGCTCCAGGACGGACGCTGGTTCCAGGCTGGCCAGCGCGAGGTCGTGGTTGGGAAATCCATCGCCCGGCGTTATCCCGGCGCCCATTTGGGCAACAAACTACGCTTCGGCCGCGGCGACTGGGAAATAGTCGGCGTAATGGACGGCGGCCAGTCCTCGGTAAACAGCGAGATCTTCGGCGACCTCAACCAGACCAGTTCGGACTTTAATCGCGCCGACGGACTCAGCTCAATCCTGGTGCGCGCCACTGACGCCGCCACCATTCCCGCGCTCATCAATTCCATGAATGACGATCGGCGCCTCGGCGTCGTGGCGCAAACCGAGAAGGAATATTACGATTCGCAAACCAGTTCCGGCGCGGTATTGCAGTACCTGGGAATTTTCATCTCCGTCATCATGGCGGTCGGCAGCAGCTTCGCCGCCATGAACACCATGTACGCAGCGGTTGCCCGCCGCGCCCGGGAGATCGGCACTCTGCGCGTGCTGGGCTTTTCGCGCGGCAGTATTCTAACCAGCTTCTTGCTCGAATCGGTGCTGCTTTCCGTGCTGGGTGGCTTGCTCGGCTGCGTACTGGTTCTGCCTCTGAACAATATCACTACCGGAATCGGCAGCTTCGTCACGTTTAGCGAGATTTCGTTCAACTTCCGGGTCAGTCCCCAGATCATGGCGGCAGGTGTCGCATTCGCGCTGGTAATGGGAGCATTGGGAGGCCTGTTCCCGGCCAGAAACGCGGCCAAGAAAGAAATCCTCAATGCGCTGAGAGACGTTTAGAAATGGACAGCGAACTCAAGAGCCTGCGCATCGACCGCTCTAAGAAGCGTTCCAGCGAGCCATCGCCCTGGGCCGCGCGATTCATCATCGCCGGCATTTTGCTATTCGTCCTGCTGGGCGCCGCGCGTTTCATCTACGCCCGCCTCAATGCCGCCACCGAGGTAGACATCGTGCGCGTCCGCGCTACTTCCGTGGGACCGGGCGGTGAAGGCAACGTGATTCTCAACGCCACGGGTTACATCGTGGCTGCGCACAAAATCGAACTGGCCGCCAAAGTCATCGGCAAAGTCGCGTGGATCGGCGTGGAAAAAGCCGACAAGGTCAAAGCCGGCCAGGTCCTGGTGCGCCTGGAAGACGACGAATATCGCGCCAACGTCCTTTCAGCGCAAGGCAATCTGGAAATGTTGAAAGCCAAGCTCGCTGAGGCCGAGCATGGTTCGCGCCCCGAAGAGATCGCGAAAGCCAAGGCCGATCTCGATCAGGCCCGCGCCGATCTGGAAAATGCCCGCGTTTCCTTGGAACGCACGCGCGGCCTGGTGCACGATAAAATCGCAGCTCAGCAGACCCTCGATGACGCACAGGCCCGCTATGATTCGGCCGTCGCGAAAGTCGCTTCACTCGATCGCGCCTACCAACTGGTCAAACTTGGGCCTCGCCAGGAAGAAATCGATGCGCTGCGTGCGCAGGTAGATCAAGCCAGGGGCACGCTCGATTACGCTCAGGTCCAACTCGATAACACCGTGATTCGCGCCCCCATCGACGGCACCATTCTCGAGCGCAACGTAGAGCAAGGCGAGTTCGTCACCACCGGATTCGTGGGCGACAAGGGCGCAAAAGGCTACGTCGTTTCGCTCGCCAATTTACGCGACCTTCAAGTCGAACTCGACATCAACCAGAACGATTTTGCAAAGCTTGGCCCCAAACAGCCGGGCGTAGTCACCACGGACGCGTATCCGGATCGCAAATACCAGGGCGTGATTACGGAAATCTCGCCCGAAGCCAATCGCCAGAAGGCGACAGTCCAGGTCAAAGTCAAAATCCTGGAACCCGACGATTACCTGCGGCCCGAGATGAACGCCAGCGTCGCGTTTTATTCACCTGAAAAACCGGGCGCCGCGCAAGCCGAATCGAAGCCGGTGATCACCGTGCCGGGCTCGGCCGTACGCGATGGCGCGGTGTTCGAGGTGGTCGGCGGGAAAGCGTTGCGAAAGACCATCAAAGTCGCAGGCACCACGTCGCAAGGCGTCGAAGTTATCGAGGGTCTGATCGGCGGTGAAGATATCATCATCAATCCGCCCGCAAGTTTGAAAGACGGGCAGAAAGTGCGGCCCAAGCAGGCTTAGACTCATGGCTGAAACCGTTATCGAAACGCACCAACTAACGAAGGAATATGTGCGCGACGAGTTTCGCGTAGTCGCGCTGAAGGACGTGGACATCGCCATCTCGCGCGGCGAATTTGTCGCGCTCATGGGACCCTCCGGCTCCGGCAAGTCGACCTTGCTGCATCTGATTGCCGCCATGGACCGTCCCACGGATGGCGAAATCCTCGTGCTCGGTCAGGATCTGCGCGCAGTCTCTGAGCGGGCCATCGCACATTGGCGCAACGCGCACATCGGATTCATATTTCAGTCTTTCAACTTGATTCCGGTCCTGAGCGCGATCGAAAACGTCGAGCTACCCCTGAAACTCACGAATCTCAAGAAGAAAGAACGGATGGAGCACGCAGAGACTGCGCTGAAACTGGTCGGACTCGGCGACCGCTTGCATCACTTGCCGCGCCAGCTCTCCGGCGGCCAAGAGCAGCGCGTGGCCATCGCGCGCGCCATTGTCACCGACCCGGATTTGATCCTGGCCGATGAGCCTACCGGCAACCTGGACGCGAATTCCGCCCTCGAGGTCCTGACACTGCTCTGGCGCTTGAATAGTGAATTCCACAAGACCATTGTGATGGTCACGCACGATCCGCACGCGGCGCACTTCGCCACCAAATCGCGTCATCTTGAAAAGGGAGAGCTGTTGCCGGAAGGCCAGGTGCCGGCCGATTGGATTGTCCCGGCTACCGCGCAGTCGCAGCCGCTTTAATTTCTATCTCAACCTTTTTATCCACCTTCAGCACGAAATTGCTGGGGTCCTTCATTCCCCACTCGACGTACGGGATGGAGAAGTGGCTGGTCGCCGTATAGCGGCCGCCTCCGAGCGCATCCACCAGGAGTTGGAGCGTCATTTCATGATCCGCGCCGTGGATTTTGAACACGCCATGCACGTTCAGCTGCGATTCGCCTTCTGTTTCCAGCCGTCCCTGCACGGAATCCGGAACGAAGATCGCTTCCGGATATTTTTGGCTCTCAAGAACCTCCTTCTGCATGCGCTTATCGCGCCATCCATTGCCGCTTGCGCCGCTCGGAAGGTCAATGACGACTTCGCCACCGGCTTTTCCCGTGGCCGGATCGAAGTGTATCCCGCCGCGCTTTAGCTTGAAACTGCCGTGCACCGTATGCAGCGTGTCATGCAAGGCGAAATTGATCTCGGTCTTGGATGGATCAAGCTGGAACGAGCTGTCGCAGAACGCCAGACCGGCGAGGCACGAAATGAGGAAACATTTTTTCACGAGGTTGCAAGTGCCAGAGACGGGGACCCAACGTGCAGAGCAAGCAGGCTGCCGAAGATAGCTGGCCTCGAAGCCATGACGTGCAACGCCAGCCGCCTTAACCCCGGCGAGCGATCAAGCAGCAGCATGAAATCAGCCATGAGCAGGGGCTTGCGTGCCAGGCGGCGGTGTTCGGCTTGATAAGCTTCCAGGTCGCCTGCGGCCAAAGCGTCGGCCAGCGCGATGGCTTGACGGAAGGCCAGGCTCAGCCCGTCGCCGGTGATGGCGTCGACCGAACCGGAGGCGTCTCCGATCAAAGCAGTCCGTTCCCCGACCACGCGCCGCAGCCTTCGCGACATGGTCACTGCACCACGCTCGACACTCGAAAACGGCGCGCCAGCAAGCCTGCGCTGCAACTGCGGGAGAACCTGGAGAGCCTGTTCGACCCGCTGACGTCGGTCGCGAGTGAGCAGCGCGATGCCGACCTCATTCGACCCCACCGGCGTCACATAAATCTGGAAGCCGGAGGCCCAATGCACTTCAACGCAGTCCGTCCACGGCTCCACTCGATAGTGCCGGCGGAATCCGAAGCGCGAGGACTCCTTGCTCGCGCTGTCCAGACCGTGCAGGCGGCGAACTCGCGAGTTCTGCCCGTCGGCGCCAATGATCCACCGGGCCCCGGCCATTTCTTGGACCAAGTTCGGAGAGGCGCACCACAGCATCCGTACTCCGGCTTCGTTGGCGCGATCGTTCAACAACTGGTGCAGCTTGGTCCGCCGGATTCCCCAGCCAAGCCCCGCCGGGAAGCTGGCTTCCACGGTTGCTCCATGGCCCAGAAAACGGATGCCGCGGAATGGAAAGGCATGCTCGCGTGTGATGCGAACACCGAGCCGCTCGAGCGCGACAGGCGCGGCGGGTAGCAGCCCTTCGCCGCAGGCCTTGTCGATGGGCGGGCGGGCGCTATCGGCCACCGTCACGGTGAATCCTTTGAGGCGCGCAGCGATCGCGGCGGCCAAGCCGGCTGGCCCGCCACCAATAATCAAGACGTCGCTTTTCAGGCTCGACAATTTACCACCTCAACAGAACCAGTTCCGCCGAAAAGCCGGGCCCCATTGCAGCCAGCAGTCCGTAGGTGCCCGGGACCGGCCGCCGCTTCAGCATCACTTCTTCGAGAACTACCAGCACTGAGGCGGAGGAAAGATTGCCCTCGCGCCGCAGACAATCCCAGGACGCCGAGACGTCTTCTTCAGAAAGACCGAGTGCCGCGGCGGTGGCTTCGAGCACGCGCGGCCCACCCGTGTGTAGGATCCAGCTACCAAGATCGGCGCGCGTGAGATCGCGCTCGGCGAGAAATGCATCCACGACCGGTCCGAGCTTTTCCTGCACGATTTCGGGCAGCTCGCGCGCCAGCACCATCCGAAATCCTTTTTCGGAAATGTCCCAACCCAGCACGTGTTCGGAATTCGGGAAGAGCACCGAACGCGTGGCCAAAATTTCCGGGCCGCCGCCGTTTCGTTCCGCGCCAGTCACCAGCACAGCCGCCGCGCCATCGCCGAATAAACCGGAAGAAATGATATTCGCGATCGAGATGTCTTCCTGTTGCAGCGTCAGAGAACACAGCTCCACCGCCAACACGGCGGCAACTTGGCCCGGGTAAGCGCGAACGTAATCGGCCGCGCGCGAAAGCCCGACTGCGCCGGCGACGCATCCCAAGCCGAAGATTGGAGTGCGCTTCAGGTGCAGCGGCAGGCCCATGCGATTGACCAGCTTGACGTCGATCGACGGGCAGGAAATTCCCGTGATAGACACGAAGAACAGCGCGTCCAGATCCGATGGCGCCAGGCCGGCGCGGGTCAGCGCGCGGCACAGAGCGGTTTCTCCGATTTCCTGCGCGACGTCGATCCAATGATTATTCGCGCGTCCCCAGCTTTTTAGGTCGTTATATTCTTCGATCGGCAAAGCCAGGTGCCGCTTATCGACGCCCACGCGCGCCTGAAGACGCTCGAGAAAAACTGGATTGTCTACCTTGGGACCCCAATGCCGCTGCAATGCCGACAAAATCACCCGCTGATCGTACTCGTGCGGCGGAAATGCGCTCGCGGCGGCAGCGATCGTCATGCTGACAGTTTCGGCCCCTCCGGTTATTCTACCCGAGCGGCGCCTCACAACTACGTCGCTCTGATTTTTCTACTTGAGATGGGCGAGTTCCTGCGCGTACAGGCGATTCTTAGGGAACTCTTGAGCTAGCTGGGTCAGAAGTTCGGCGGCCTTGGGAATGTCCTTGCCGCGCAGTGCAGCCACGGCCAGCAACAGGCGGGCATAAGGACTCAAATAACGGCCCTTCTCGGCGGTCAGAGCGAGGTCCTGGATGCCCCGGTCGCGATCGGTTTCGGCTCCGTTCATCTTGAGGAACCAGCGGACTGGCGCGGGCTTGATACTGAGCAGGTAATTCTCGACGCCGACGGCCAGGTAAGCGTCGTAATAGGACGGGTCGATCGAGAGCAGATTCTCGGCCAAGGCGCGGCTCGACTTGACGATTTTCAAAGAGTCTAAATCGCGGCGCTCAATCAGCGCCAGGTAATCGGCGCGCAGGCCGAGCGCTATCGTCTTGGCGAACATGGCGGCGGTTTGTCGGGGCGATTGTTTGAGAATGCTGTCCGATAATTCTTCGGCCTTGGCTAGTTCGGCGTCGAAGGCCTGGCGAACGGCGGGATTTGGCGTCGCTTTGGGGCGCCGCTTGAAAAGCCCGTCTTCGACGAAGAATTCCGAGTGCAGGATATTCAGACGATCGAATTCCGAGAACAGGTATGCGGCCGCGTTGGAAGCCGGCCCTAACGGATCGGCGGGGTGCTGGCGTTCCCAGTCGCTGAAGGTCCGGTGCGCCTGGTCGAATTCGAGATTGTACATCTGCCGGTAGCCGGTATCGATTGAAGTGACAGGCCGGGCGGAACTGCCGATCGAGTCCGCCGCGCGCAAGGCGATACCGCAGGTGAAGACCAGAGCCAGGAATCGAATCGGCATCAGGTGTCCATCACTGTTCTCGCCATGCCGAGCGCCTCGCTCCGAAGGTGGACGCAAAAGCCCGAAAGAAAATCGATGACCCGGCGCCCATCCTCGGTACACAGCTCGGCGCCGCCGCAACGGGTGTAACGCACGTTCATCTCGAGGACGTTGAGTAGTCGCACCCATTGCGGATTGACGTACTCCCGGTACGAGTTTGCCGTGGAAATTCCGGGAGATGTAGCGGCTAGGGGCAAGTGACGATCTCGTTACCGTGAACTCAAAACTTTGAAACTCGAAAGCCTGCGCCAGCTTTCGGGTTGATTACAGGACGTACGGCCTCCGATCCAGGTTTCCGCGCGTTAACCCGCGGTGGAGAGCTCCTGACCGGCCTCACTGGCCACGATCAAGTCGGGAATCTCGATTCCCGTGCGTGTGCCCTCGCCCGGTTTACTATCGATCCACATTTTGTAATCTCCGCCGAAAAGCACCTTGAGACGCTCGTTCACATTGCTAACGCCGATGCCCTGATCGAACAGCGCCGCAAGACGATTTTCCGGGATTCCGATGCCGTCGTCTTCCACCAGCAGATGCAGGCGGCCGCCGGAAATCGAACTGCGGACGCGAATCGTACCGCCATCTACTTTGCTGCCCAGGCCGTGGCGGATGCTGTTTTCGAGAATGGGCTGAAGCATCATGCTGGGGACCAGGCGGTCCAGAGTGGCGGCGTCAATTTCTTTCACGAAGCGCAATTTGTCGCCGAAGCGCACCATCTCGATGGTCATGTAGTTATCGATAAAAGCGATCTCATCGCGCAGCGGGGTGAGATTGTCGGTGTTGCGCAGCAGGCGCCGGAGGATGCTGGAAAGACGATAGACCACGCTGCGGGCCTGGTCGGGATTGGTGCGGATCAGCGAGGAGACCGAGTTAAGCGTATTAAACAAGAAATGCGGGTTGATCTGGCTGGTGAGCGCGGCCAGGCGCGCTTCGTTGAGGCTGAGTTGCTGGGCTTCGATCTTTTTTTCGTTGCGGGCATTGTTCCAGATCTTGAGCGGAAGCATGACGGCGAAAACCGAGCTGGTGCAGATGGCGATAGCGGTCATAGGATGGGCGCCGCGCCAAATCTCGGGAAAGAAGACACCGCCGCGCGAGAAGAGTCTGGCCATGGAGACCCGCAGCAATTCCATGGACACGATGGTGAACAGGCAGCCGAGTTGGAACATCATGCGGAGCTGATATTGGCGTTGTCGCCAGCGCTTGGGGCTCAGGCTGACCAGCGGCGAAAACCTCCAGATGTCTTCCTTTTCCGGTGCGACGTCGCGCAGCAGGCCGCCCAGCACGCCGACGCCGGCGAACAGTGGCATGGACATCAGTTCGCCTTTGGCGAAGGCCGGGATCGAGATCAGGACGCCAGCCAGGAGCCCGCTGACGTAGCCGCCCACCATGCCGGCGGTGAGGCTGCCTTCCAGACCCAGGTCGACAGCCTGATAATTGACGTTCAGCACGCGCAGGGTGACGCAGGTTCCGTACGGCGCGGCGAAACTGAGCGCGAGTTGGAAGCGCTGCAGCAGCGTTCGTTCCTCGCGCATGAGCATGCGCTGGAAGGCGGCGAAGCGAGACAGAATGCTGGCCAGCGATGCGGCCACGGCTACCCGCAGGAGGAGGGTGGCGAGATGTTGTGCGTCCAGCATGGAGCGTCTGTGGTCATTATAGGTGGAATGCGCCTCGTCTAACAGGCTGCGGAAAAATCATGTTTGGCTGACACCTTAGAACAAAAGGCGACGTATCGGATTCATGCGAGGCGACGACAAACAGCAGAACGGAATCTTTAGCTACCGGACGGCCGAGGAGCGTGTGCCTGCCGATCATCCATTGCGTGTGATGAGGCAGATGGTGGACGAGGCCTTGCGAGG
>Ga0335083_10005232_pt1 | contig 16395 bp, 15 predicted proteins | sample Lox_Sample_42_FD_206716 | JGI IMG/M metagenome (GOLD analysis project Ga0335083, IMG submission 206716) | Soil microbial communities from Loxahatchee National Wildlife Refuge, Florida, United States - Lox_Sample_4.2 | ecosystem: Environmental > Terrestrial > Soil > Wetlands | place: USA... | reverse complement strand
GTTCGCCACCGATGCCGGCCCGCCCGCGATTGCGTCCGGCGCGCCGGACGGCGCCAGCTACTTCTTCTTCGGCGACGAGCAGGGCGGCATCTTCTACGACGCGGCGGCCGGCAGGCTCGTGCCCGGCGACGTCGTCACCTGCGTCGTGCCGCATTGCGATCCGACCGTGAACCTCTACGATTGCTACCACGCGGTGCGGGGCGGCACGCTCGAGGCCATCTGGCCCATCGAGGCGCGAGGCCGCTCGGCGTGATTCGTTTTTGACGGCCCAGAAAAGACCCAAATCCTGTCGCCGCCGTTCATGTCGGGTTCAGGCTCGGCCCATCAAGGTGGCAGCGTGGCGGAGGGCCATAACGGAGGACGCAAGTCATGAAGACATTTCGCAATCTGGCATTCGGCGCCATGTTGATGGCAGGCGCCGCAACGGGCGCGACGCTTGCCACCACGGCACCGGCGGACGCGCGTGTCTCGGTCGGTATCGGCATCGGCATTCCGGGCCCGGCCTTCTATCCGTCGGGCGATCCCTGCCTCGATCCGGACTTCGCCTATTATCACCCCGGGCGCTGCGATTATCCGGCCTACTACGATCCGGTGTACATCGGCGGCACCTGGTACAACGGCCCGCACTACTATCGCTACTATCGCGGTCGTCCCTATGTGTATTACGGCGGCCATTGGCGCAGCGATTTCCGCGGCGGCGCCCGTTGGGGCGGCGGCCGTTGGGCCGGCCACGGCCGGGACTACTATCGCGGCGGTCACGGCGACCGGCGCGGCGGCCACGGCGATTGGCACGGCGACGATCATCATCACCACCACTAAGCCGATCGACGCATCGAGAGCAGGCTCCGGCGGAACCCGCCGGGGCCGCTCGCGTTTTGGCGCGGCGAAAAATCATGGAACGCGATCGCGCCTCATGCGCTCCCACTAGGTGGCGCGCCGCCATTGCCGGCGCGCGGGAGCGCGAGGGGCTCACCAGCAAAGGGATTTGAGCAATGCATGCTATCGCGAAATTCGGATTGGCCGCGGCGCTGTGCGGCGGCGTGGCCGTGGGCGCGGCGCCGCCCGCGAGCGCGCATGTCGACGTCGGCATCTCGTTCGGGATCGGGCTGCCCGTGTTCAACAGCATCGATCCTTGCGACTATTACTCCTATTACGACGAAGCGCCGCCATGGGGCCTGCCGCCAGACTATTGCGCCTATCACGTCTACACCGAACCGGTGTTCTTCGGCGGGCACTGGTATCACGGCCCGATCTATTACCGCTGGGCCGGCGGACGGCGCGAATACTGGCTGAACGGCGGATGGCGGCAGAACGGCTGGCATCATGGCTATCGCCCGCACATCGAATGGCGCGCGCACGGCCACGCCTGGCGTCCCGATTGGCGCGTGCGTCACGAGCGCTGGAGCCGGGAGCACCGGCTGCATCGCGCCGTCCACCACGAGCGCCGCGAAGTGCGGCACGAGAACCGCGCCTTGAACCATGAGCGCGACAAGGCGCGCCACGAGCATCGCGTGATCCACCATCTGCGCCAGGAACGGCGCCAGGACCACGCGGCTCATGACAACAGCCATCGCGACGATCGCAAGCATGATCGTCACGACAACGGTCACAACGGCTGAGCCCGCATTCGACCGGTTCCGGAGGCGCCGCCTCCGGAGCCGGCCGTCTTAGCCGTTCGCCTTGCACTTCCCATTTGCTCTGCTAGCGTGTTCGCGAGATGCAAGCGGGCAATTCACGATGCGGCCGAACGATCTTTCCGCCTTTTGGCTTCCGTTCACGCCGAACCGCCATTTCAAATCCGCGCCGCGCATGCTCGTGCGCGCGCAGGGCATGCATTATTACGACGACACCGGCCGGCCATTGCTGGACGCGTGCGCGGGATTGTGGTGCGTGAACGCAGGCCACGGCCGGAAAACGATCGCGGACGCCATCGCCAAGGCCGCGCACGAACTGGATTTCGCGCCGACGTTCCAGTTCGCGCATCCGGCCGCGTTCGAGCTCGCCCAGCGCGTGGCCCAGATGGCGCCGGACGGCATGAGTCATGTCTTCTTCGTCAATTCCGGCTCGGAGGCCGCCGATGCCGCGCTCAAGATCGCGCGCGCCTATCACCAAAAGCGCGGGCAGGGCGGCCGCTTCCGCCTGATCGGGCGGGAGAAAGGCTATCACGGCTCGACCATGGCCGGCATTTCGGTCGGCGGCATCGGCAACAACCGCAAGCCTTACGGCCCGCTTCTTCCGGGTACGGACGATCATTTGCCGCTGCCCTACGACTCATCCATGCGCTTTACCCGCGGCGAGCCGGGACGCGGCGCGGACTACGCGGACGCGCTCGAAGGGCTGGTCGCGCTGCACGGCGCCGGCACCATCGCGGCGGCGATCGTGGAGCCCTTCGCGGGTTCGGCGGGCGTCTACGTGGCGCCCAAGGACTATCTGAAGCGCCTGCGCGCGGTCTGCGACAAGCACGGAATCCTTTTGATCTTCGACGAGGTCATCACCGGCTTCGGCCGGCTGGGCTGCAACTTCGCGGCCGAACGCTATGGCGTCACCCCCGACATGATCAATTTCGCCAAGGGCGTGTCGAACGGCGCGGCCCCCATCGGCGGCACCATCGTGCGCGACGAGATATACGACGCCTTCGCCGGCGGGCCGGACCACGCCATCGAGCTGTTCCACGGCCACACCTATTCCGGCCATCCCATCGCCTGCGCCGCCGCGCTCGCCACGCTCGATCTTTATCGCGACGAAGCGATCTTCGAACGCGCGCGCGGGATGGAGCCGGTGCTGGAGGAGGCGGTGCATTCCCTGAAGGGCGCGCCCTTCGTCGCCGACATCCGCAACGTCGGCATGGCGGCGGGCATCGAACTCGAAGCCGATTCGAAGGCGCCGGGCCGGCGCGGCTATGACGCGATCCGGCTCGCCTTCGAGGCGGGGCTCGTCGTCCGCGTCGGCGGCGACACCATCGCCATCACGCCGCCGCTGATCGCCACCGAATCCGATATTGCGCAAATCGTCGATGCGATCCGCGGGGTGCTGAAGAAATTGACCTAGAAGGGGGATACGATGCTCGCATTGCGAAGGCTGTTTCTCGTACTGTTCGTGTTCGCGGTGCCGGCGGCGATGGCCGCGGCATTCTATTACGGCGCGCTGGCCGTGCTGGCGGCGACGCACCGCACCATCGATCCGGAGTTTCTCAAATACATCTGCCTCGCCGGCTTCGCGGTGTTCGTCTTCCTCGCCATCCTGGAAGCCAAGGACCGCTGGTGACGCCACCTCAGACGAAGTCGCTCGTATCCAGCGTTCCGCTATAGCCGGTGACGTCGACCACCAGATCCTCGCCCGCCTGATATCCGGCCGTGCCGTTGAAATCGACCACCAGGAAGGTGTGACCGGCCTGGTTGCCGCTGTCCGGCGTGAACAGCATGGCGTCGTTGGCGCCGAGGCTGGAGACGGCGGCCGAAAGATCGCTGTCGAAATGTGCGGAACGCAGCAAGCCGGTGGTGACCGCGGCATCGATGGCCGACACCGATCCGCTGAGGTCGAATTTGTCGCTGTCGAAATCGAGCGCGTGGATCGTGTCGTGCAGCGCCCCGGTGGACTGCGATGCCGAGGAATAGGCAAAAAAATCCGTAATCGCCCCGCCCGTGAAGGTGTCCGCGCCGTGCCCGCTCATGAAGATGAACTGGCCGTCGGTTTCCTTCGACCCGTTGAAGCTCAGCGTGTCGGTGGACAGCAGCGCCGTCGCGTCGATGGTGAGGCCATGGCCCGATGCGACCACCAGGTCCGAGGTCTGGAATTTGTAACTCTCGCCCCCGGTCAAGCTCAGCGTCTCGATATTCCGCATCATGCCGGAATTGATCGAGAGTCCCGCCGAATAATCCCCATAGAGCAGCATGATGTCGGAATAGCCCGCGCCGCCATCGATGGAGTCGGCGGACGAGAAGTTCCTGATCTCGATGAAGTCGTTTCCGGCGCCGGCGGAAACGATGCGCGTGCCAAGCGCCACCATGTTGAATTGATCCGGGCCGTCGCCGCCATGGAAGATGTTCGTGCCGCTGCCGCCGTAGAAGAGGAAGTTCCCGTCGCTCTCCTTGCCGCCGCGGAAATTGACGGTGTCGGAACCGCTCAATTGCCTGGCATCGACCGCCAGATAGGAACCGGCGGCCACGACGGAGTCCGAGACCTGAAGATCGTAATTGTGCCCGCCGCCGAGCTCGAGCTGTTCCACATTGCGCAACATGCCGGAGTTGATGGCGAGATGCGTGGAATAGTCGCCGTCGAGTCGAAGCGTGTCGATACCGTTGCCGCCGTCGACCGTGTCGCCCGCGCCGAAGCTGCCGCCGAAGTCGAAAGTGTCGTTGCCGCCATTGCCCTGGGCGATGTCGTTGCCGCCCATGGTGACGGTGAAGATGTCTTGGCTCGCGCCGCCCTGGATCGTGTCGTCGCCGGCGCCGTCCCACGCCGTCAACACACCGGTCAGGCTCTGCCCGTTGAAGTGCAGCGCATCGGTCGAAAGAAGCTGATCGCCGTGAATCGCGATGCCGCCCGCGAAGGCATAGGTTCCGCCGGCCGTGCGCAGATTGTAGTCATGGCCGGCCGCCAGATCGAGCGTCGATCCGCCGCCCAGCATCAGGCTCGAGATTGAGAGCTGGCTGCTGTAATCGCCGTCGAGATACATCGTTCCCGACGCGTCGATGCGGTCGCTGGCGGTGAAGGCGGCGCCCATGACGAAGGTCTCGTTGCTGCCGCCGGTCACCGTGTCGTCGCCGCCGCGGGATAGATCATAGGTGTTGGAGCCGTCCCCGCCGGCAAACGTGTCGTCGCCTTGTCCGCCGGTCAGCGTGTCGTCGCCCGCTCCGCCCGTGACGGCAAAGCGTCCGTCCGTCTCCGCGCTGCCGTCGAACGTCAGATGGTTGGCGGCGCCGAGCGCGCCGGCGTCGACGGTCAGAACGCGGTTCGCCGCCACGGTGGCGTCGTCGGTCGCGAGCGCATAGTCGTGCCCCGCGGCCAACTGCAGCGTCTCGACGTTGATCATCGTGGTCGCGGAAAAGGTGAGAAGCGCGCTGTAGTCGCCGCTGAGACTCACCGTGTCGGCGCCAGCGCCGCCGTCGATGCTGTCCAGCGCCGTCAACGCTCCGCCCATGACGAAGACATCGTCTCCGCCGCGGCCGTTCAGCGTGTCGTTGCCGCCTTGAGAATAGTCGAAAGTGTCGGCCCCTGACGTGCCGTCCCGCGTGTCGTCGCCCGGTCCTCCGGTGTAATTCGCCATCTTCCCGCCCCCGCTGATGTTACCGGACTGTAATTTGGCTTTTTGCGTCCGCGCAATGCGGGGCAGGTGCGGGCGGCGAAGAAATATTTCCGCGGGGCATTCCGCGTCACAGGGGCCGCAGGCCACGCAAGTTTTGCATGGGCGGCGCCGCCCGTTCGCAATTTGCGGTTGCCGCAAATCTGGGCACTGAAACAAAGCCTTACGGGCCGCGCCGCCGCCGGCTGCGGTCCCGGGCCGGACGGCTTGGCGCGCGGCTTTCCTCGTTAAGGCAAATGCGCTAATCCGCCCGCCGTCCCATCCTCCGGCCCACGAGGCATCCCATGCGCATCGGCGTCCCCAAGGAAATCAAGAATCACGAATACCGTGTCGGCATGATTCCGGCCGCCGTGCGCGAGCTGACCCACAAGGGTCACGAGGTCTTCGTGGAGACGCATGCGGGCGAGGCCATCGGCCTGCATGACGAGATGTATGTCCGCGCCGGCGCCAAGATCCTGCCCGACGCGGACGACGTGTTCGCTTCCGCCGACATGATCGTGAAGGTGAAGGAACCGCAACCGGTCGAGATCAAGCGCCTCAAGCCCGGCCAGACGCTGTTCACTTATCTGCATCTCGCGCCCGATCCGGCGCAGACCAAGGGCCTGATCGAATCCGGCGCCATCTGCATCGCTTATGAGACGGTCACCGACGCGCGCGGCGGCCTGCCGCTGCTCGCGCCGATGAGCGAAGTGGCCGGCCGCATGTCGATCCAGGCCGGCGCGCATTGCCTTGAGATCGCGCAAGGCGGGCGCGGCGCGCTCTTGGGCGGCGTGCCCGGCGTGCCGGCGGCGAAAGTGGTGGTGCTCGGCGGCGGCGTCGTCGGCACCAATGCCGCGCGAATGGCCATGGGCATGGAGGCGCACGTCATCATTCTCGACGTCTCGCTCGGCCGTCTGAAGGAGTTGGATGAGCAGTTCGGCTCGCGCATGCACACGCTCTATTCCACCATCGACGCCATTGAGGAACAGGTGATGAGCGCCGATCTCGTCATCGGCGGCGTGCTGCTGCCGGGCGCCGCCGCGCCCAAGCTCATCACCCGGAAGATGGTGAGCCAGATGAAGAAGGGCTCGGTCATCGTCGACGTCGCCATCGATCAAGGCGGCTGCGCCGAAACCAGCCATGCCACCACCCACGCCGATCCCACCTACATCGTCGACGGCGTGGTGCATTACGCCGTCGCCAACATGCCGGGCGCGGTGGCGCGCACCTCCACCTTCGCCCTCAACAACGCGACCTTGCCCTTCACCGTCGCGCTCGCGCAGCAAGGGCCCGAGGAAGCGATGAAAAGGAATCCGCATCTGCGCGCGGGGTTGAACGTCTACAAGGGAACCTTGACCTACGAAGCGGTGGCCGAGGCACAGGGATTGCCATTTGAGAGCGCGGAAGAGGTGATGGGGATTGAAGACGTATAAACCTATGGTAGTATTTCGTTGAATTTGGAACTTGACACCGCAAAGGGAATTCCTTATATTAGGAGGCTTGGATGGCGGATTTCTTTCGCGATCCCCGACGGGGCATTGATGCCGAAGTCGAGAGCAACATGTGTATGGCGTACGATACCAAAGCCTGGGCCGGCCTTATCGCTCGCGTGACGATGGCGGAATTCGATCCAGACGTGCTTAGAGCGGATGCTATCGCAAGCAATCCGAGCTTCGGGTTTAAGCGAGAGAATGATGTGGCGGTGGTGTACCGTCTGGAGGGCGATCCTCCTCAAGGGGTGGTCGTAATGATGGGAGTGGCCCGCAACGCATTTGACGAGGGTCAAATGATCTCGGACGCGATGTGCCGCTGAAGCGAGGTATCATGGTTGACCGGTTTTCTATGAATGAACGGGTGCAGCGTGAAAAATCCATGCGGGCGCTGCTCGGGGACGAAGTCTACGAAGCCAAGAAGGAGCTGCTTAAGGACGCGGACGCCGTACAAGAGGCTGCCAGATTCGTGCGACAGATGCGCAAGCACGCGGATATTACTCAGACCGAGCTCGCTGATAGGCTGCGCGTTTCACAGGCGCGAATCAGTGAAATCGAGCGCGGAGGATCTCCCGAGGGCATCAGCTATATGCTTTTGAGGCGCGTAGCACGGGTATGCGGCTTCGCCGATTGGCCCCGGTCTCCCTTGGAGGAAACCACGTGGCAAGGGAAACGGGGAATATTCACGACGGCCGGTCATGCAGCCGCTGAAGAATGAATTGGGGCTCCTTCCTCATTCGATTCGTTTGAAAAGAAGAATTGGATGACAAACGGCGCCGACTGGGCTGGACTGCTCGCCGGGTTTTGCGGCACGTTCGCCGCGATAGTCCTTGTAGTGCCACTTTTCATCCTTCTGAAAGAAAGGGAAAACTGGCAGGGGCTCGATCTTTCGCGACAGGCGAATCTTCCGTCCTCCCCGTCGTTTCAACAGGCACAGAGGGCCGCGACTTACATCCTCTTGAAAGCACTCTACGATGGCAGAAATCGATGGAAGACGTGGGTAGGTATTGGGGTGTCTCTTCTCGTTCTCGCGTTGACTATGCTCTTGTTGCAAGCTTGGTTTCTGATAGGTGAGAACGCCTGAAGCCAAGCGGCAATTCAATTCGCGTTGCTGGTCGCGATTGAAGCATCTCGAACACGCGGTTGGTTCCCTCCCGCGAGTTTTGCGCTGCCGCAAATCAGGATCCGAAACGGCGATGAAGAAGGACCCGCATCAGTGCGCGGGGTTGAACGTTTACAAAGGCGCGCTCACCTACAAAGCCGTCGCCGAGGCGCAGGGCTTGCCGTTCCGCAGTGCCATCGAGGTGCTGGGGCCGTAGGGCCTAAATCGTGGCACCCCCGTCGCACACAATCACCTGTCCCGTCGTGAACGATCCGGCTTTCGAGGCAAGAAACACGGCCGCTCCCGCGATCTCGTCCGGTTCGCCGATACGGCGCAAGGGTGCGCCGGCCGTGGAGCGCTTCAGCGTCTCCGGATTCTCCCACAGCGCGCGCGCGAAATCGGTCTTGACCAGGCCGGGTGCGATGCAGTTGGCGCGCACATTGTGCGGCCCATATTCGACCGCGAGATTGCGCGCGAGCTGCATGTCCGCGGCCTTGGAGATGCAATAGGCGCCCAGCACCGGCGAGCCCCGCAAGCCGCCGATGGACGAGACGATGACGATCGATCCGTCCTTCCGCTCCACCATCTCCGGAATCACCATGTGGCACAGCCAATGGTTGGAGCGGATGTTCGCGCCCATGATCTTGTCGAAGGCGTCGTCCGGAATGTCCGCGCTCGAACCGTAATAGGGATTGATCGCGGCGTTGCACACCAGTACGTCGATCTTGCCCCAGCGCGCGCGGGTCTTCTCCACCAGCATCTGAAGCTGGTCCTTGTAGTTGATGTTGCAGGGAATGGGTGCGGCCACGTCCGCGCCGCGTTCCCTGTTGATGTCGGCCGCGACCTTCTCGCAGGCGTCGGGTTTGCGGCTCGACACCACCACCTTTGCGCCGTGCTCGGCCAGGCGATGCACGATGGCTTCGCCGATGCCCTTGGTGGAACCGGTGACCAGCGCCACCTTGCCGGTCAGATCGAACAGAGTCATCGCAATCTCCGTGATTTTCTCGTCGCCGCCATATTAAGCATCCGCGCGGCCTCGCCACAATTCCGCCGCCGCGATATCCTGCACTCGTCCGCGGAGGTGACGATGAAGCGTTTTGCGATCCTTGCCGCCGCGCTGGCTTTCGCCGGCTGCCAGAGCGAAAGACCGTACGCCCCCGATTATCCTCCGTTGCGGCCTTCGATCGGCGCGCCGGCCGGCGCCGCCGCCCGCACCGCCGCCGTGCCGCCCGCCCAACGGACGGTGGCCAGCACCGGCATGGGCACGCTCGCCGCCGGCATGGCCGGCAACTACATGGATCGGCAGGAGGCCGATTTGCGCGGCCGCCTGCGCATGAGCGGCGTCGGCGTCGGCCGCATCGGCGACGCCATCGTGCTGCATTTGAAGGGCGACGCGCTGTTCGCGCCCGCGTCCGACCGCGTGTCGCCGGACGCCCGGCATACGCTCGAAAGCATCGCCGCGGTGCTCGCGCATTACAACGAGACGCTGATCGACGTGAACGGCTACAGCGACACCACCGGAAGCGCCGACGCGAACCTGAAATTGTCGCAAGCCCGCGCCGAGGCGGTGGCGGACGTGTTGGCCGATGGCGGCGTGGCGGCCGAGCGCATTTCGCCCAAGGGCTTCGGAGAAACCGATCTCAAGATTCCGACCGGCGACAACGTCAACGAACCGCGCAACCGCCGCGTCGAAATCCGCATCGTGCCGAGGGTACAGGGCTGAGGCGCTACGCGCTGAATTGCGCGAACGCAACTGGGTACAACCGCAAGCTTGCCATATCTCGAGTGTCTGCGCACGGCGAAAGAAAATTTCACGAAAAAGATTAGATTTCCCTTGCACCGTCACGCTGCCCGTGCCATAAGTTCTCAATCTCACTAAGTGTGTTCGGAAGACACCGCGCCAGGGCAATTCCCCGGCGCGTTTTCATTTGTGCGTCGCACATCTTCGAAATTGCGGATTCCGCCGGCGCCACGGCTGCGTCTTGTGCGAACCGCAAAATGGACTGGAGAATATGAATGACGTGGAGACGCGAAGTGCTGTGTGTCTGCCAACCCCAAATCGTCATCGCCCGCTTCATGCGGGCGACCCATTTGAATTCTTCAAAAGAAGGAAAGTTGGATCGCTCGCGAAAATGGCTCGCGGCCGGGCGATGACGGTTGTGAGGTAGATGCTCAATGCTCCGCGTCTCCGCGTGAGAGAAAAAGGCTGGCGACACGCGCGCGGAGTGCGCGGGATGAGAAGAAAAAAACCGCTTCGGGTAATCGCCCGTATTGGGTCTGCATTGGTGTGCGATGATGCAAATATATCACTCGAAATACGCCACCGTGCGCACCTCGATGCTCGAGCGCTCATGCGCGTTGGGGAAACTCGGATCGCGGAAAGCGGTGTGCGGCGTGCGCCAGGCGCGGCTGCGGTCGGAGTCATGGAACTTGATGTAGAGCGTCTCGTCGCGGACCATGTTGGAAAAGTACCACCAGCGGTGCGCGGGGCTGTAATGGAAGATGTGCGCGCCGGGCACGGTGTCTTCGTTCGGCATCGGCCCCAGCGCCGCGGTTTCGTCCGGAATCTTGTCGACGATGAACAGCGTGTTGGTCGTGCCTTCGTCCGGCCTGACGCTGCGCGAATCGCACACCGCCAGCGGCACGTCCTGCGGCGGTTCGGAGAATGCGCGCCAGAAGCTCGCATAGATGTAGCGCGAATAGCCTTTGCAGCCGGGAAACTGCTGCTTGTAGTTCATCGCCGCCACGCGGTCGGCGCGGTCGGGCGCGGTGTCGACATGCGCTTCGCCCGCCGGCGGCTGCACGCCACCCTTGTGCGTGTAACCGGCCGTCGGACGCTGGTATTTGGAGAGATCGCCCGAGGTGCGCACCATCCAGCCCATGACGGCGACGCGGGAAGCGCCGGTCAGCGCCTTCACCGCTTCGGCGACTTCGTACCCGTAGACGCGGTCGACTTCGTCCTTGTCGAAGAAGTCCTTCACCGCGCTCGGATGCTTCGATAGGGAGAAACCGTGCGTATCGAGCGTGAAATGATCGGCGATCGGCCGCGCATCGCGAACCCGCACGACATGCGGCTCGTAGGTCCCGGTGTTGTATTCCACGCCCGGCGCCACGAAGCGGCGGTTGATGAAGGAGCCCGGCGCCACATACATGATCTGCGTCTCGACGCTGCGCGCGCCGTCTTCGATGCCATCTTCGAAGGTCGACATGAACGGCTCCATCGGGGCGGCGAAAGCGTGGGAGGGCGGGGCGAACCGTACTCCACCCTTGGCGAAATGAAAGCCGATCCGGCGGGAAGATTTTGGGAAAGCCGCGGCCGGTTCTTCTCGAACGCGGCCGCGCGATGCACTAATGTCGAACGGTATCGGAGGAAGCTGCCATGAGCCGGAACGGCGCCAAGAACCCGTTTCCCTTGCCCTCGGAAATCGCGCCCTTTCCGGGCACCGAAGGCGCGGACGAGATGTATCCCTATTTCGCGCATTTCCGGCCCGAAGACGACAAGCTCTTTTGGTTCTACAATTCGATGCATTTCCCGGAGCCGATGCCCGCCTTCGACGCCATCAGCGCGGAGATCGCCTATATGGGCTTGGGCGCGGTCACGGCGCGGGTGTTCGTGTTCCCCACCGTGCTCGGGATCGAATACCGCATCGTCAACGGAAGGGTGTACATCACCTCGCATTCGGTGACCGATCCGGAAGAGATTCAAAGGCGGCTCGCGCATTTCCAGGAACGCGCCGGCTATTACTATCAGAACTGGCCGCGCCTGTTCGGCGAATGGCAGACGCGGATGAAGAACCTGGTCGCCGAATGCAAGGCGCTGCGCGTGCCCGATTTGGGCGAATTCGAACCACTCTCGACGGTGACGAGCGCGCGCGGCCATGCCGAGAACCACGCGCTCTTGGAATCCTGGCATCGCGCGATCGAGCTTTATTCCAAGATGTGGCACCACCATTTCGAATTCCTGATGCTGGGCTACGGCGCCTATCTTGTGTTTTTCCAGTTCTGCAAGCAGGCGTTCCCGGAGATCAAGGACCAGACCGTCGCGCGCATGGTCGCGGGCATCGACGTGCTGATGTTCCGCCCCGACGACGAACTGAAGCGGCTCGCGAAAGCGGCCATCGATTTGGGCGTTGACGGGAAGATCGGCGAAGGCGCCAAGCCCGACGACATCCTGGCCGCGATGCGGCAATTGGGCGAGGCGGGCAAGAAGTGGCTGGCGGAATTGGAGACCTCGCGCGAACCCTGGTTCAACATCACCAGCGGCGACGGCTTCTATCACCATCAGCGAAGCTGGAACGACGATCTCTCGATCCCGTTCTCGGCGCTGCCGCGCTACATTTCGATGCTGAAGAAGAAAGAGAGCCTCGACCGCCCGACCGAAAAGCTGAAGCAAGAGCGCGCCAAGCTGACCGCGGACTATCGCGAATTGCTCGCCAACGACGCCGACAAGGCGAGCTTCGATCAGATGCTCGGTCTGTGCCATCTCGTCTTCCCCTATGTGGAAGATCACAAATTCTATTGCGAGCACTGGTTCATCTCGACCTTCTACAACAAGGTGCGCGAGTTCGGCGCGCTGCTGGCCAGGAACGACATCCTCGACGACGCCGAAGACGTGTTCCAACTCAAGCACCGCGAGATCGACGAAGCGCTATCCGATCTGATGCTCGCATGGTCGGCCGGCGTGAAATGCGCCTCGGGCCAGCATTGCCGGCCCATCGTCAAGCGCCGCCGCGCGGTGATCGAGGCGTGGAAGGAATGGAACGCGCCGCCGGCGCTCGGCCCCATGCCCGAGGCGCTGGAAGACCCGGCGGTGCAGATGCTGTGGGGCATCACCTCGGAAAGCCTGGAGCGCTGGGCCTCGCCGGTCGAGAAGGGCCGCGAGAACGAAATTCAGGGTTTCGCCGCGTCGCCCGGCGTTGTGGAAGGTCCCGCGCGCGTGCTGAAGGACGTGAAGGAGATCAGCCAGATTCTCGATGGCGAAATCCTGGTCTGCGCCGTGACCAATCCAAGCTGGGGGCCGGTGTTCGGCAAGATCGCCGCGGCGGTCTCCGACATCGGCGGCACCATGAGCCATGCCGCCATCGTCGCGCGCGAATACGGTCTACCGGCCGTGGTCGGCACCGGCCAAGCCACCAAGCGCATCGCCACCGGCCAAAAGCTGCGCGTCGACGGCACCCGCGGCATCGTGACGATATTGTAGCGGTGAGAAATGTGTAGTTGGCAAAACCGATCAACAAACTTAACCGTCATGGCCGGGCCCCCGGGTCCGCGCGAAGCGCGGCCCGAGGACATGCTTGTCCCGGCCATCCATAAACATTGTCGTTGATCGTGATTATGGATGGCCGCCACAGGGGCGGCCATGACGACTGAGTGTTAAGTCAAGTGCAGAGCGTGTGAAAAGAATGCCCAAGATCGACCTCGTCGACGTTTCGATCCGCGACGGCAATCAGAGCCTGTGGGGCGCCACCGGCCTGAACACCGCGCAGATCGTGGAGATCGCGCCCATCATGGATCGCGTCGGCTTCAAGGCGATCGATTTCAACTCGTCCACCCACATGGCCGTGGCGGTGCGCTACAACAAGGAGGACCCGTGGGAGCGCATCCGTCTCACCCACGCCGCCGCGCCCAACACGCCGCTGCAATACATCACCACCGGTTTCCGCTTTATCGCCTGGGAGACCGCCGATCCGGATTTCATGCGGCTGGTCTATCGCCGCATCGCCGATGCCGGCATCGGCCGCATCATCATGCTCGATCCGATGCACGATCTGGACGGTCTGTTGACCGGCGCCAGGATGGCGAAGGAAGAGGGCATCGCCGACGTCATGGCGGCGCTGACCTACACCATCAGCGACGTGCACACCGATGATTTCTATGCCGCTTACGCGCGCGGCGCCGCATCGTCGCCGCATATCGACCGCGCCTATATCAAGGACCCGGCGGGCATCCTGTTGCCCGAGCGCGCGCGCACCCTGGTGCCGGCGGTAAAGACGGCGCTCGGCGCCATGCCATTGGAGATTCACGCCCATTGCACCATCGGGCTCGGGCCTTTGGCTTACATGGTGGCCGCCGGCCTCGGCATCGATACCGTGCACACCGCGGCCGGCGCGCTGGCGAACGGCACATCGCTGCCGTCGGCCTCGCGCGCGGTCGCGAATTTGCGCGAGATGGGTCACACGGTGGACGTCGACGATCGCGCGCTTGGGCTCGTCGAAAGCTATTTCACGCGGCTGGCCGATGCCGAAGGCCTGCCGCACGGAACGCCGCAGGAATTCGACGCCGCTTATCTGCGCCACCAGATCCCCGGCGGCGCGCTCACCACCACGATCCGGCAATTGAAGGAATTGGGTCAGGAACACCGCCTCGCCGAAGTGATCGAAGAAGTGCCGCGCGTGCGCGCCGAACTCGGCTATCCGATCATGGTCACGCCGTTCCCGCAGATCGTGTGTACGCAAGCCACGCTGAACGTCACAAGCGGCAGACGCTACGCCAACGTGCCCGATCAGGTGATCCGCTATGTGCTGGGCAAGTTCGGACGGCCGACCGCGCCGGTCGACCCAAACATTCTCGACAAGATCATTTCTACGTCGCGCGCCAAGGAAATCGCGAACGAGCCGCCGCCGCCGACGCTTGCACAATTGCGCAAGCGCTTCGGTGCGACGATGCCCGACGAAGAACTGCTTCTGCGCGCGGTGATGCCGGCCGAACAGGTGGATGCCATGATGGCGGCCGGCCCCGCCAAGCTCGGCTACAATCCCGACAGCCGCAACGTCGTGGAGCTGGTGCGCGAATTGTCGTCGCGTCCGCGCGCCTCCGAGATCAGAATCGAGAAACCGGGGTTCAAAATCTCCCTGCGCTCGAACGGGGCCGCCGCGCATGGCTGAGCGCAAGCGGAACGGCATGGCGGCGCGCTTGTGCGCCGCGCGCGGCTTCGTGATCGACATGGACGGCACGCTCGTGCTGGGCGACCGGCACAATCGCGGACTCAAGCCGCTGCCCGGCGCCGTGGACTTCCTCGCGCATCTGCAGGCGAAGAAGATTCCCTTCGTGCTGTTCACCAACGGCACGGTGCGGCCGCCGCGCGACTATGTCGGCAAGCTCGCCGATGCCGGGCTCGCCGTCACCGAAGATCAGATCATGACGCCGTCGAGCGTCGCGGCGGAATATCTGAAGGCCAAGGGCTTCAGCCGCGTCATGGCGATGGGCGGCGAAGGTGTGGCCGCGCCGCTGGCGGAAATCGGTCTTGAGATCGCGTCCCCGCGCGATGCGAAGAACATCGATGCGATCTTCATTGGCTGGTTCCGCGAGTTCGCGATGGAGGATATCGAAGCCGCCTGCGAAGCGGTGTGGGGCGGGGCAAAGGTGTTCGCCGCCTCGCTCGTGCCCTACTTCGCCACCGCCGACGGCCGCACGCTCGGCACCTCCTGCGCCATCGCCGGCGCGATCGAGAAGATCACCGGCGCCCGCGCCCGCGTCTTGGGCAAGCCGGCGCCGGAGGCGCTGGCCATGGCGCGCAAACGCCTCGGCGTCGCCGCGAGGGATCTGGCGGTGATCGGCGACGACCCCCGGCTCGAGATCCCCATGGCCCGGCGCGCCGGCGCACTCGCCATCGGCGTTACGAGCGGCGTATCCAAGGAAGCGGACTACGCGGCCGAACCGAAGGCGCGGCGGGCGCACATGGTGGCACCCAACATCGGGGCGGTGCTTGATTCGTGGCGGCGGTCTTAAAAGGACGCGCGGGGATTCCCGCCGCCATTTTCTTGCGTCCCACTTTTCCACTCTCGGTGGGCACTTGGCGCAAGACCACGTTGTCATTCGCAGATCTGTGCAACGCCTGTTGCAGGATTGCTACATCGGCGCGAAACCTAGATCGGTGACCGGCGAAAACCCCTGGCAAACCGTGGGCGCTTTGCCGGTTCCCTGTTACATTCGTTGGCATAACAAACAAACGGGGGGCGAACGCGCCTTTCGTTGCCGGAGCCAACTGGGGAGGTTCGCTCATGTCTCGTAAGAGTTTCCGCCTGCGTCTTTTGCAGACCGTCGTGCCGATGGCCATCGTCGGCGCCTTCGGCTTCGCCACCGCCGCCTATGCGCAAATCGAAGTCGTGACAGTGACCGCCGAAAAGCGCTCGGAAAACGTCCAGAACGTGCCGATCGCCATCACGGCCTTCACGGGCGCCGACCTGTCGCAAAAGGACGTGACCAGCCTCAACGGACTGAGCAACCTCACGCCGAACATCGACCTCGATGCCGGCACGCCCTTCTCCGGCGACACCTCGGTCTTGTCGGCCTCGATCCGCGGCATCGGCTCCGACGACTTCGCGTTCAACATCGATCCGGCCGTCGGCGTCTATCTCGACGGCGTGTATCTGGCGCGCACCATCGGTGCCAACGTCGATCTTCTCGACGTCGACCGCATCGAAGTGGCCAAGGGCCCGCAAGGCACGCTGTTCGGCCGCAACACCATCGGCGGCGCCATCAGCATCGTGACCCGCGATCCCGGCGACACCTTCATGATGCAA
>Ga0335083_10005228_pt1 | contig 16406 bp, 17 predicted proteins | sample Lox_Sample_42_FD_206716 | JGI IMG/M metagenome (GOLD analysis project Ga0335083, IMG submission 206716) | Soil microbial communities from Loxahatchee National Wildlife Refuge, Florida, United States - Lox_Sample_4.2 | ecosystem: Environmental > Terrestrial > Soil > Wetlands | place: USA... | reverse complement strand
CGCACCGGCTGGTACCCGCGCGCCGCGTACAGGGCGCCCCCATCGGGATTGTGCGTCAGGCTGGAGCCGGACAGGGACAGCGGCCGGCCAGGGAAGTGCTCCTGGTGCAGCCGGACGGCGGCGTCCTCGGCCCAGTCGAGCAGCCGGGAGCCGAGGCCGCGCTGCCGCCAGGCCGGGTGCACGCCGCCCCAGTAGCGCATGTCGTGCACCGGGTCGGCCTCGCTCCTGACCCTGACCGTGCCGAAGGCGACCATGGTGCCGTCGGCGAAGGCGCCCATCGAGCCGCGGGGGAAGTCGTGGTCCGGATTGCCGAAGTCGTCGAGCAGATCCTGCTCGGTGAGGAACTCCCAGTCGCGGTCGGCGTGCTGGATCTCGATCAGCGTGGCCGACCAGGCCGCGGCGTCCTTCGGCTCGATCGGCCGCCAGTCCAGGTCAGCATCGCCCATGGGCCCATCCTGAGGTGGCCTGGGCGGCGGTCGCAACGGATTTAAGTACCGGGGGCCCGGGGGCTGCCGCGGGCCGGCGCGGGCGCGCGAAAGGCCGGCCGCAGCGTGCCGCCGCGGCCGGCCTCCGGGTGATCCGCGCTTAGTAGATCTTCTTCAACTTGGTCTGGTGGGTGATCATGCCCTTGTTGTTGGCCGTGAACGAGTACACCTGCAGGTGCGAGGTGAAGCGCAGGGTCATCGAGCGGCAGATGGTCTGGTGGTACCCGAACGCCACCGCGCCCAGGTTGGTGTGCATCTTGTAGGTGGAGTTAGACGCCACCGTGACCGCGCCGACCGCGTAGATGCTCCTGGACATGTCCTCGGCGCACACGTTGACCTTGATGCCCTTGGCAACCTTGGTGTAGGTCCCCCAGGCCTTGAGGCCCGACACGGCCGGGAAGGCAAGCTTATGGGGAGTGGAGGCCATGGCTGTGGACGCCGGCAGTGCGCTGAGAGCGAGCATCGCCACCGAGGCGGCGGCAAGAGAAATTCGGCGCATCATGTAAATCCTGTACCTCCCGAGTTGGCTTAGGAAAGCCTGAAGGCTAGCAGCGTGACCCTCTTCGAGCAACGAGGCGCACGGAACTGGTGAGTCTGGTAAGAGTAGCTGTTTCCCGGACACGGCCCCGGACATGACGGTGCCCCCGGCCAGCCGGGCTGGCCGGGGGCACCGGTCGTGATCAGGCGAGATCGAACCGGTCGAGGTTCATCACCTTGACCCACGCCGCGACGAAGTCGGTCACGAACTTCTCCTTCGCGTCGTCGCTCGCGTAGACCTCCGCGACCGCCCGCAGCTCGGAGTTGGAGCCGAAGACCAGGTCGGCCCGGGTGCCGGTCCACCTGACGGTGCCGTCCGCGGCGCGCCCCTCGAACGTGGTGGCGTCCTCGGACGCCGGCGCCCAGGTGGTGTCGTAGTCGAGCAGGTTGACGAAGAAGTCGTTCGTCAGCGTGCCGGGCGTGCCGGTGAAGACGCCGTGCTTCGAGCCGTCGTAGTTCGCGCCGAGCACGCGCAGCCCGCCGAGCAGGACCGTCATCTGCGGGGCGGACAGCGTCAGCAGGTTCGCTTTGTCGATGAGCAGGTACTCGGCCGGGAGCCTGACGCCCTTGCCCAGGTAGTTGCGGAACCCGTCGGCCCTCGGCTCGAGGTGCGAGAACGACTCGGTGTCGGTCTGCTCAGCCGAGGCGTCGGTGCGACCCGGCGTGAACGGCACCTCGACGGTGACACCCGCGTCGGCGGCGGCCTTCTCCACGGCCGCGCCGCCCGCCAGCACCACCAGGTCGGCGAGGGAGATCTGCTTGCCGCCCGCGTTGAACGACTGCTTGATTCCCTCCAGGGTGCGCAGCACCGTGGCCAGCTGGTCCGGGTTGTTGACCTCCCAGCCGTTCTGCGGCTCGAGCCGGATGCGCCCGCCGTTGGCCCCGCCGCGCTTGTCGCTGCCGCGGAAGGACGACGCCGCCGCCCACGCGGTGGACACGAGCTGCGACACCGTCAGCCCCGAGGCGAGGACCTGCTCCTTGAGGGCAGCCACGTCGGCCGCCCCGACCAGCTCGTGGTCCACCGCCGGCACCGGGTCCTGCCAGATCAGCTCCTCGGCCGGTACCTCCGGGCCGAGGTAGCGGACGATCGGGCCCATGTCGCGGTGGGTCAGCTTGAACCAGGCGCGGGCGAACGCGTCCGCGAGCTCGTCCGGGTGCTCCATGAAGCGCCGCGAGATCGGCTCGTAGATCGGGTCGAACCGCAGTGACAGGTCGGTGGTCAGCATCGTCGGGTTGCGGCGCTTCGACGGGTCGTGGGCGTCGGGGATGGTGCCCGCGCCCGCGCCGTCCTTGGCCGTCCACTGGTTCGCGCCCGCCGGGCTCTGGGTCAGCTCCCACTCGTAGCCGAACAGGATCTTGAAGAAGCGGTCGCTCCACTCGGTCGGCTTGTCGGTCCAGGTGACCTCAAGCCCGCTGGTGATCGCGTCGGCCCCCTTGCCGGTGCCGTAGCTGCTCTTCCAGCCCAGGCCCTGCTGCTCGATCGGGGCGGCCTCGGGGTCGGGGCCGACCGATTCCCCGGGACCCGCGCCGTGCGTCTTGCCGAAGGTGTGACCGCCGGCGATCAGCGCGACCGTCTCCTCGTCGTTCATCGCCATCCGGCGGAACGTCTCACGGATGTCGCGGGCCGCGGCCAGCGGGTCCGGGTTGCCGTTCGGGCCCTCCGGGTTGACGTAGATGAGACCCATCTGGACCGCGCCGAGCGGGTCGGCGAGCTCGCGGTCGCCGCTGTAGCGCTCGTCGCCGAGCCACTCGGTCTCCGGGCCCCAGTAGACGTCATCCTCGGGCTCCCAGGTGTCCACCCGGCCGCCGCCGAAGCCGAAGGTCTTGAAGCCCATCGTCTCCAGGGCGACGTTGCCGGTAAGGACCATCAGGTCGGCCCAGGAGAGCTTCTTGCCGTACTTCTTCTTCACCGGCCACAGCAGCCGCCTGGCCTTGTCCAGGCTGACGTTGTCGGGCCAGCTGTTGAGGGGCGCGAAGCGCTGCTGGCCGGCTCCGGCCCCGCCGCGGCCGTCGTTGATGCGGTAGGTGCCCGCGGCGTGCCACGCCATCCGGATCATGAGCGGGCCGTAGTTGCCGAAGTCGGCGGGCCACCAGTCCTTGGAGTCCGTCAGCACCGCCGCGATGTCGGCCTTCACAGCGGGGAGGTCGAGGGTCTTGAACTCGGTGGCGTAGTCGAAGCCCGCGTCGTTCGGGTCGACGACGTCCGGGTTCTTGGCCAGGATCTTCAGGTTGAGGCGGTTGGGCCACCACTGGCTGTTGGCGTCGCCCTGGGTCGGGTGAACGCGGCCGTTGACGACCGGGCAGCCGCCCTCCGCGCTCGCGCCCGCGGTCGCTTCCGCGGCTTCTGGGGTCTCGTTTTCGGTGACTAGCGGGTCGTGATTCTCAGCCACGGGAATCCCTTCCAGTTGCTCGGATCTGCGGTAGTCAGGAACATCATGCTGATCAGGAACTTCGGGCGGAACAGTCGGGGCACAGGCCCCAGTACGTGACGTCGGCTTCGTCGATCGCGAAGCCCTGGTCGTCGGACGCGGTCAGGCAGGGTGCCTCCCCGATCGCGCAGTCGACGTCGGCGACGACGCCGCACGACCGGCACACGACGTGGTGGTGATTATCCCCGACCCGCCCCTCGAAGCGAGGCGGCCCGCCGGCCGGCTCGATGCGGCGGATGAGCCGCGCCTCGGTGAGCGCGTGCAGGACGTCGTAGACGGCTTGCAGCGAGATCTGGCCGATGCGGCCGCGCACCCCGGCGGCGATCGCCTCGATGCCGAGGTGGTCGCCGTCCCTGACGGTCTCGAGCAGTGCGACGCGGGCGGCTGTCACCCGCAGGCCGGCCCCGCGCAGTTCCGCGGCGGTGGTCGGAGTGGGGGAAGGCGTCACAGTGCCCACCCTAACCCGGCAAAGACGAATCCCTCAAGAAAACGAGTGACTCAAGTTGAGACGATCCCACGTCGCTGAGCTGGACCGATGATGACCTACAGGGTGATCCAGTAACGTCGCACGGCGCCGCGCCCGGTTTCCACCAGGATCTCCTCGAGGATGCCGCCGTGGTGCTCGATCGTCCTGGCCGAGGCGACGTTGGCCGCCGCGCAGACCAGCAGCACCCGGTCGAGACCGAGGCTCCGCGCCTCGCCCAGCATCTGGCCCAGTGCCCAGGTGGCCAGCCCGCGACGGCGCGCCGACGGCCGGATGCCGTAGCCGATGTGGCCCGCCCGGCGGACGAAGTCGCTGGACTCGTGGCGCAGCGCGATCGCCCCCAGCACCTGGCCGTCTTCCACGATCCACCGGTACGTGCAGTGCACCCGGCCCGCCTCGGCCGGCCGGGTCGCATCCGACTGGGCGGTCAGCCGCTCCACCCAGGCCGCGAACCCGGCCGGGGAGGCCACCTCGTCGCGGGCGTGCAGCCCGAAACCGTCCTCGTGCAGGCCCGGTCCCCACTCCGCGTGCGCTTCCAGCCAGGCCGCGTGCAGGCGGACGGCGGGAGCGATCAGCTCGGGCATGTCTTACGGAAAGCTATCGCGTATGTACCGAACCGCCGCATATCTCTAACCTATAACGCGAGACGAGAACTGCCTGGTAATGCCGGACATTCAGGACGGCTCATTTATGCGCGGCAGGTGCCGGGGGGCCCTTGGGAGCGCTAGAGAAAGGACGTCAGTCTCGTGTATTCCCGCAGGACATTCCGTACCTCCAGAAGGCGTCGCGCGTCGCGTGGTCCTGGCCGCCGGCTGGGCCTGGCCGTGGCCGGAGCGAGCGTCCCCGCCCTCGTCGTCGGGTATGTCCTCGTGTCAGCGCACAGCGAGCAGGCGGTGAACACGGCCAGCGTGTCGTATCCGGCCGCGGACCAGGACGCCGGCGGATGGAGCTACGGCGGCCACACGATGATGCCAGGGCCGGCGTCCGCCCCGAGGACCCAGGGCTCGGCCGGGCAGGGCTCGGATGCGCAGGGCTCCGTCGTCAATGCCGCCAACGCGGCCACGACCAGCCAGAACTGGGCCGGGTACGCGTCGGCAGGCAACGCGGGGACGTTCACGAGCGTGTCCGCGTCCTGGTCCCAGCCCGCGGTGACCTGCACCGCGACGGACACCTTCGCCAGCTTCTGGGTCGGACTCGACGGCGACGGGACCAACTCGGTGGAGCAGACGGGCACCGAGGCCGACTGCAGCGGGGGCAACGCCGTCTACCAGGGCTGGTTCGAGATGTTCCCGGCCGCCCCGGTGTTCTACAACGACCCGGTACAGCCCGGTGACGCGATGAGCGCCTCGGTGGTCGCCAACGGCGGCGGGGCGTTCACCCTGACGCTGACCGATTCGACCCAGGGCTGGACCCAGAAGACCGACCAGACCCTGAACACCGCGCAACTCGGCTCGGCCGAAGTGATCGCGGAGGCGCCGAGCAGCGGGAACGGGAACGTGCTGCCGCTGTCGAACTTCGGCGCCGTGAACTTCACCGCCGTGACGGCCGACAACGCACCGATCGGCAACGAGAACCCCGACTCCCTGACCATGGTGTCCGGCAACAACGTCACCGAGGCCACGCCGTCCGCGCTGACCGGCGGTAACGCCTTCTCGGTCACGTGGAACAGCGCCGGCGTCACCGCCGCCGCCCCGGCTGACACGGCGCCCGCCACCGACCCCGCCGCCACCGACCCCGCCGCCACGGACCCCGCCGCCGGCGACCCGGGCAGCACCTCCGGCCACCACCATCACCACTACTGGTGGTGGAGGCAGGCACGCATGACAGGATGACACGAATTGCCGGTGCTTAGACTCACGTACGTGAGGACAGTCCGGATGTCAGGTACGGGATGGTGAAGGCAGGATCTCGTGCCCGGCCGCGGTAGGCCGGGGTTCGACGCGGTGGTGGTCGGCGCCGGGCCGGCCGGCAGCGTGGCCGCGCTGGTGCTGGCCAGGGGCGGGGCGCGGGTGGCGCTCGTCGACAAGGCGTCCTTCCCGCGCGACAAGGCGTGCGGGGACCTGGTGGGCCCGCGGGGCGTGCAGGTCCTGGCGGATCTGGGGCTGCGCGTCCCCGACGCCGGGCAGGGCTCCGACCTGCTCGCGGTCGGTCCGTCCGGGCGGCGGAGCCGGCTGCCCGCCTACACCGGGCGCAGCTACCCAGGTCACGGGATCATCGTGCCCCGGCTGACGTTCGACCACGCGCTGCGCGAGGCCGCCGTGCGGGCTGGCGCGGTCCCGGTCCGGACCCGGATCACCGCGGTCGAGAAGGGCCGGGACGGCCGGGTGGACGCGGTCGTGGCCAGCGACGGGCAGCGCCTGGCGGGGGACGTCATCATCGCCGCGGACGGGGCGCTGAGCCCGGTCGCCCAGCTGGCCGGGATGCTCGACCCGCGGGCGGCGCTGTGGGGCTTCGCGATCCGCGGCTACGTGCCGGCCGAGGTCCCGCTGCCGCTGCTGGTCCTGCTCGACGCCAGCCCGTGGCGCATCTACCCGGGGTACGGCTGGCTGTTCCCCGGGGCGGACGGCCAGGCGAACGTGGGCATCGGCGTCGGCCTGGGCCACTGCCGCGGCCAGGCGCCGCTCCGCGGCGACCTGGACCGGCTGGTCACGCTGCTCGGCCGCCGTGGTGACCTGCGCCCGGACGCGCGGCCAGGCCCGGTCATGGGCGGCTGGCTGCGGATGGGCGGCGCCGGCGCCCCGCCCGGCGCCGGCAACGTCCTGCTGGCCGGGGACGCCGCCGGGCTGATCAACCCGCTGCAAGGCGAGGGCATCGGCCCGGCCATGGTCAGCGCCCGGCTGGCCGCCGAGGCGGTGCTGGCCGGTCCTGACCAGGCGGCCCGCGGCTACGCCCAGGCCGTCGAGGCGGCGTTCGGCCAGTACATGGCGGGCGCGTCGGCCTTGCAGCAGGTCATGCTGCGCAGGCCGAGGACCACGTCGGCGGCCACCCGCCTGCTCACCGCCCCGGTCGTCAGGCGGGCCGTCGCGGGTACCTGGTCGGTCTACTGGAACGGCCTGGCGGATGGCGCCCGCCCCCGGCCCGCCGCCTGGACCGCCCGCGCCGTGCAGGTCACGGCCGGACGCCTGGCCCGCCGGGGACGAAGACCCGCTCGCACGGGTACCGGGGCATGAACCAGCCCCGTTCGGTCCGAAAAAATCCTGGTCCCGGCCCGGCCCTGGCCGTGAGGTTGCTGCAGTTGAGCCACCACCTCGCGCTGCTCACCGAGCCCGGCCTGGTCGCCGCGGCGCTGTGCGAGTTGCTCGGTCGTATCGGGCAGGCCGGGCAACCTCGCTAGCGGGCGATGCCCGCCGTCAGCGGGTCCTCGCCCGGCTGCCAGGTGTATCCGTACCGGCTCGACCGGATGGGCTTGCGCCGCCCGATCTCCTGGAGCACCGGACCGACGATGGACTCGAACGCGACCGGGCCGTACTTCTGGCGCATGGCGCGGAGCACGCCCTTACCGCTCGCCTCGCCGACGAGTTCGTCCAGGACGCGGTAGTCGATGTCACCCTCTTCGGCCAGGCGGTCGTAGGCGGACCGCGCGAGCTCGGCGACCGCGGGGTAAGCGGCCGACTCGGCCAGGAACATGAGCGTCGCGTCCTTGAGGTCCATGAGCCGAGCCTAGGCAGGAGCCGCGCCGTCGTCCGCCTTTCCGCTCTAATTGGTGTTGCGCCAACTACTTGGCTATGCCAAGCTATTGGCATAAGGCCATCAGGTGTGGCGAGCCCGGACGGATGAGCAGGACGGATGAGAGGGCGCGATGAGCGACGACGTGAGCGACCCGGCCGGGAGCGAAGCTGCCCTGCTCGCCGACATGAAGGCGTTGCGCCGCCGCACCAGGACCGCCCGGCATGCCTACTGGTTCCCGCTCGTCCTGTTCGGCCTGCTGACGTGCGCGTCGGTGCCGTTCTACGTGATGCCCGGGCCGCCGGCCGGGGGCACGGGAACGGTGCCGGGACCCCCGCTGCCGATCCTCGGCGGGTTCGCCGGGGTCACGGCCCAGCGCTCCCTGGGGTACTACTGGCTGGCCGCGCTGTTCGGCGGCCTGCTGCTGACGCTGCTGTGGTACCGCTGGAACGCCCGCCGGGTGGGCCTGGCCACCCCCGCCCGCGGTTACCTCGTGACCACCGCCGTGCTCACCGTCCTCGCCCTGGTGGTCCCGCCGCTGTCCCAGGTGCGCAGCCCGGGCTGGCTGAGCTGGCTGCGGCACCTGGACGTGCTGTGGCCTGGCGACCTGGTCCTGCGGGGGACGTTCCCGTTCGTCATCATCGCCGCCGGATTGTGGGTCCTGGCCTGGGCGGAACGCAGCCGCGCCCTCACCGTCATCGCCGCGGTCTACACCGCGACCGCGCTGCTGGCGAGCCTGTACAACATCGAGAACGTGCTGTTCCGGCTCGGCTGGAATCCTTCGGGCAGCGACCTGAGCCTGACATCCCTGCCGAACGTGCTGCTGCCCGCGCTCGTGCTTCTCGCCACGGGGGCAGGCGCGTTCGCGGTGCAGCGGCCCCACCGGGCCAGGCCATGAGCCCAACCGAAGACCAGCCGCCGGAGCAGCCCGACCAGCCCGGCCCGGAGCAGCCCGACCAGCCGGGACAGCCGGGCCCGGAGCATCCGACCAATGGCCTGGACGAGACCGTGCACCAGCGGCACCGGCTCGGAATCCTCACGATCACCGACGAAGCGCAGCGCGCCGAGTTCGGCTACCTGCGCGAGGCGCTCGGCCTGACTCCCGGCAACCTGTCCAAGCACCTCACCGTGCTGGAGCAGGCGGGCATGGTCGAGGTGGAGAAGGGCTACGCGGGCCGCCGACCGCGGACCTGGGTCCGCATCACCTCTCAGGGCCGCACCGCCCTCGCCGCCGAGCTCGCCACCCTCACCGAGCTCCTGCGCCGCCACGCCGCTGCGGAGTAATCCGCAGTAGCGAGTTCCGCGCCAGCTGACCTGAGGATCCTGGTGAGATCAGCCGCACGACCAGGCGGTGAGGCGGCCCCGTCCCGGCGGGGCTCCGGGCCGACCTGAAACCTCGACATCCAGGCGGTCGTAGCAGCCGTCCCGGCGGCAGATGACCGCTACCGCCGGGGCAGCCGGGCTGAAGACCTCAAGGATCCCGCTGTCGTAATAGGCGCGGACCTGTCCCACCGTGCCGTCGGCGAGCAGAACGGCTTCCTCGGTCAGCCGCTGTCCTCCCTCGGTGATCTCGACGCCTCCCGTGACGACCCGGATCAGTACGTCAGGGACGCCGGGTCCGGCGAGCCTCAGCCCGACTGCCGTCACGTCGCGGCCGGAAGGGGTGACGCTGAACTCGGCCGCCCGACCGGACCGGGCGGACAGCGCGATCCCCACCGAGCCGCGCCCATGCACGAGCCGGCTGGCCACCGTCTCACCGCGCGCCTGGTCGAGCTCGCGGACTGGACGCGACCGCAGCGCACCGCCGGAGTCAAGGAACAGCTCCCTGGGCAGTGACATGACCCCGACCCGGGACCGATCCGAGCCGGTCAGCTCGCCCAGGCACTCGCGGATCCAGCCGAACGCGACCCGCCGCCCGTCGTCCAGGGTCAGCGACTGGGGCGCGTAGTACCGGTGCCCGTCGTCGCACCGCCCGGACGCCTCCGGCACGAAGCGGTTCCCGATGACCTGCCCGGTCATCCACATCACCCAGGGCGGCTGCCCGTCGCAGACCGACACGACCACGACCGTCGTGCCGCCGAGGACGAACACGTCGGGGCATTCCCAGATCGCGCCGTCCAGGCCGTAGTCCGCCGCCGCGGCCAAGACGCCGACGTACTCCCAGGTCCGCAGGTCCGCCGACCGGTACAGGAACAGGGCACCGCCCCGGTCCGCCAGGCCGCCGCCGATCACCTGGTACCACACCTGGCCGTGCCGCCACGCGCTGTGGTCACGGAACGCCTGGACCGCCTCGTCCGACGGCGGGCCGGCGATGACCGGGTTACCGGGATCGCGGGTCCACCGGATCAGGTCCTGGTCGGCGGCTTCGGCCAGGCAGGGAAGCTGGTGCGGGCCGTTCACCCCGGTATAGAGCAGGTGAGGATGACCGTCGGCGATCACCGTGCAGCCGGAGAAGCATCCGTCCCGATCGGGACCGAACGGGGCCGGCTCGAGCGCCAGCGGATGATCCTCCCACATCCTCAGGTCAGCGCTGCTGGCGTGGCCCCAGGCGATGCTGTCATGCACCGGGCCGACCGGGTTGTGCTGGAAGAACAGGTGCACCCGGCCGTTCCACTGAACGAGCCCGTTCGGGTCGTTCATCCAGCCGCGGGCAGGGGCGAAGTGCAGGACCGGGCGAGGACGGCTCATCCTTTCACGATGTCCGCGGTACCCGGCCCATGAGGTAGAACTCCTCGTTCGGCATGGTCTTGGTGAGGTGCGCCAGCCGGTTCGACATGGCGAAGAACGCGCTGATCGAGCCGACGTCCCAGATGTCCTCGTCGGTCAGGCCGTGCGCGCGCAGCGAGCCCAGGACCTCGTCGTTGACGGTCCACGGCTCGACCGCGAGCCTGACCGCGACGTCGAGGATGGCCCGCTGGCGGTCGTCGAGCTCGGCGCTGCGCCAGTCGGTGGCGACCTGGTCGGCGATCCGGGGGTTGCGCGTCCGGATCCTGGCGATCGCGCCGTGGGCCACTACGCAGTACAGGCAGTGGTTCTCCGCGCTGGTGGCCACCACGATCAGTTCCCGGTCGCCCTTGCCGAGCGCGGGCGTCTCCTTGTCCATGAGCGCGTCGTGGTAGGCGAAGAACGCGCGCCACTCGGCCGGACGCCGGGCCAGGGTGAGGAAGATATTGGGGACGAACCCGGATTTCTCCGCGATCTCCTTGATGCGGGACCGCAGGTCCTCGGGTACGTCCTCGATCGATGGCACGTCGAACATGCTCCTCACCCTAACCCGCGGCCAGCAGGCCGACCTGGCCGCCAGGGCCGGCGAGGACGGGGCCGGCGAGGACGGGGCCGGGCCCCTCCCGGCGCTGCTGGCCGGGAGGGGCCCGGGACGTTACGGCTGGTGTCAGCGGGACCTGGTGGCGGGTTCCGCCTCCCGGTCCCCGTCGGCGTCCGCGCCCGCGTCGGTCTCGGCGGGGCCAGCGCCCGTCACCGCGTGGCCGACGGTGTGGCCGAGGTGGATGGCGCCGAATTCGTAGGCGCTCTCGGCGTGCTGGGCGACGTCGATGCCGGACACTTCGTCCTCCACCGGGATCCGGAAGCCCATCGTCTTGTCGATGATCTTGCCGAGGATCCAGGCGACGGCGAAGGAGTAGAGGCCGACCGCGACCGGGCCGAGGACCTGCACCCCGAGCTGCGCGAAGCCGCCGCCGTAGAACAGTCCCTTGCGCTGCCCGGCAAGCAGCGGGTAGGCGGCCAGGAAGCCGAGCGAGATCGCGCCGAACGCGCCGCCGACCAGGTGCACGCCCACGACGTCGAGCGAGTCGTCGAAGCCGAGCTTGTGCTTGATCCCGATCGCGTAGCAGCAGATGGCGCCGGCCAGCAGGCCGAGCACGATCGCCGCCCAGGGCTCGATGAACGCGCAGGCAGGCGTGATCGCGACCAGCCCGGCGACCGCACCGGAGGCGACCCCCAGGGTGGTGGGCTTGCCGTTACGGTACCGCTCGACCAGGATCCAGCCGCCGGCCGCGGCCGCGGTCGCGATCTGGGTGTTGATGAACGCCAGCGCGGCCGTCCCGTCCGCCGCCAGTTCGGAGCCCGCGTTGAAGCCGAACCAGCCGAACCACAGCAGCCCCGCGCCGAGCAGCACCAGCGGGAGGTTGTGCGGCCGCATCGGGTCCTTGCCCCAGCCGCGGCGCTTGCCGAGGACGATCGCCAGCGCGAGGCCGGCCGAGCCGGCGTTGACGTGGACGACCGTGCCGCCGGCGAAGTCCTCGATGCCCAGGCTGCTGAGCCAGCCGCCGCCCCACACCCAGTGGGCGACCGGGAAGTACACCAGCGTGGCCCAGGCCACGGTGAACACCGTCCAGGCGCCGAACTTGGTCCGGTCCGCGATCGCGCCGCTGATCAGCGCCACGGTGATGACGGCGAAGGTGAGCTGGAAGGCGGAGAATATGAGGTCGGGGATGCCCGCCACCCGGGAGGCGTCGTTCACTAGCCCGTGCTCGCCGAGGTACTCGAAGCCGCCGATGAATCCGTTGCCCTTCCCGAACGACAGCGAGTCCCCCCACAGGACCCACGCGATCGTCACGGTGATGATGGCGACCCACGACATCATCAGCATGTTCAGGACGCTCTTGGCGCGGGTCATTCCCCCGTAGAAGAATGCCAGGCCAGGCGTCATGAGGAGGACGAGCGCGGTACTCGCGAGCATCCACGCGGTAGAACCAGTGTCAATCTTCACTCAGGTCTCCTTCTGCCTGTATGCCTCTCAGGCTCGGCAGCGCGGGTTTCGCAAGTTGGGCAGGAAGATTTCGCTTATGTGAAAACAGTGACCCATTTGTTTCTTCTGCGTTTCGCAGCATGGGCCGGCCGTCGGCATGTTCACCGCAGTTACCAGCAGCAATGAGAAAACGCGGGCAGTCAGAGCGCGGCCGTCGTGCCCCGGACGATGAGATGCGGCGCGACGACTGTTTCCGTACCCGGCGTCTGCTGTCCCTCGAGCCGGGCCAGCGCCCGGACGACGGCCAGGTCGGCGAGGCGCGGGATGTCCTGGCCGACGGTGGTCAGGTTGATGTGGGCCAGCCGGGCGAGATGGCTGTCGTCGAAGCCGACGACCGAGATCTGCCCGGGTACGCCGATGCCGGAGCGCAGGAAGACGTCGAGGACCCCGGTGGCGCACTGGTCGTTGAAGGCCAGGACCGCGGTCGGCCGCGAGGGGGCGGCCAGCAGACCGCGGGCGGCAGCGGCACCGTCCTGTTCCGTCAAACCGCCGGGAACGAACGACGAGGGCAGCCCGTGGCGGTGCATGGCGCTGCGGTAGCCCCGGCGCCGGTCGGCGGCCCCCGGCGCGCGTCCGCCGTCGATGTGAACGATGTCGCGGTGGCCGAGGGACACCAGGTGGTCGACGGCCTGGCGGGCGCCGTCGTCGTCCGCGGTCCGCACGACGTCGACGCCGGGCGTGGACGGCAGCCGCCGGGCCACGCAGATGACCGGCAGCTGCGCGGCGAGTTTCTCCAGTCGCGCCACGGGGGCCTGCGGGCCGAGCAGGATCAGCGCCTCGCACCGGTCGTCGAGCAGGGCCTCGGTGGCCCGCTGCTCGCCGCGGCTGGCGGCCACGGCGCTGAGCGCGAGCTGGTAGCCGGCCGACTCGGCCACCGCGTACAGGGCTTCCACCAGGTCGGCGTGGAACGGGTAGGACAGGCCGAACTGCACGCCGAGCAGGCGGGAGCGGCGGCTGCGCAGCAGCCGCGCCCGGGCGTCGGGCCGGTACCCGATCTCCTGCGCGGCCTTGAAGATCTGCTCGCTGGTCGCCGCGCTGACGCCCTTGGCGCCGCGCATCGCGATGGAGACCAGGGCCACCGACACGCCCGCCCTGGCCGCCACGTCGGCGAGCGTCGGCCGCTTCGTCATGCCGTCGATTCTATAACGTTCTAGTTTATCTGTAGTCGGCTATTGACATGAAACCTGACCAGGTGGCCTACTTGAACAGGAGAAAACTAGAACGTTCTAGTTCTCGAAGGAAGGTGAAGGGCGATGTACACGCTGGCCGCGTGCGCCGAGATGCTGTTCCTGGACCAGCCGATCCAGGAGCGCGCCCGGCGCATCCACGACCTCGGCTTCGGTGTAGAAATCTGGGACTGGACCCGGCACGACCTGGCCGCGCTCGAGCGCTCGGGGGCGGTCTTCGCCTCGATGACCGGCTATATCCGCGGCAGCCTGACCGACGAGGACGGCATCGCCGAGCTCATCCGCACGGCCGCCGAGTCGGCCGCGGCCGCCGCGCGGCTCGGCTGCCCGCGGCTGAACCTGCACGGCACCGGTCTTGACGGCCAGGGCCTGCCGGTGCGCCCGGTGACCGGCGAGCCGACCGGGCCGATGTGGATCGCCGCTTGCCAAACCCTCACCCGGGTGGCCGAGCTAGGCGAGCGGGCCGGGCTCACCTTCACCCTGGAGAACCTCAACACCGCCGTCGACCACCCCGGCGTGCCGTTCGCCCGGGCCGCCGACACCCTGGCCCTGGTCGCGGCCGTCGGCCGCCCCGGGCTGCGGATGAACCTCGACCTGTACCACGCGCAGATCGGGGAGGGAAACCTCATCGCGCTGCTGCGCCGGGCGCACGGCCTGGGCCTGATCGGCGAGATCCAGGTCGCCGACGTCCCCGGCCGCTGCGAGCCGGGCACCGGCGAGATCAGCTACCCGGCCATCGCCCGGGTCCTGGCCGAACTGGGCTACGACGGCACGGTCGCCATGGAGGCCTGGGCCGCCGAGGACGGCGACCTGGCGCTGGAGCGCTTCCGCTCCGCCTTCACCCCGGTCACCCTGTCGACCGTCACCCACGGAGGACTGTCATGAACTCTGCCGGCCTCATCTCTGTTGGCCTCATCGGGGCCGGCCGGATGGGCTCCTTCCACGCCGAGACCCTGGCCAGGCGCCTGCCCGGCACCCGGCTGGCCGCCATCGCCGACCCGGCGCCCGGCGCCGCCCAGCAGCTGGCTCAGCAGCTGACGGGCCGGCTTGGCGACGGACCCCGCGCGCTCACCGACCCCGGCCAGCTGCTCGCCGACCCCGCCATCGACGCGGTGGTGATCGTCACTCCCGCCCGCACCCACGCCGCTCTGGTCGAGGCGGCCGCCCGGGCGGGCAAGGCCGTCTACTGCGAGAAGCCGATGGCCCTGACCCTCGCTGACGCCGACCGCGCCATCGACGCCGCCCGCCAGGCCGGCGTCCCGCTCCAGGTCGGCTTCAACCGCCGCTACGACGCCGGCTTCCGTGCCGCCCGCGACACGATCGACGCCGGCGGCATCGGCACGCCGCAGCTGCTGCGCTCGCTCACCCGCGACCCCGCGCTGGCCGACCCGGCCCGGATCCCGCCGTGGACGATCTTCACCGAGACGCTCATCCACGACTTCGACGCACTGCGCTTCCTCAACCCCGGTGCCGAGCCCGTCGAGGTATTCGCCCTGGCCGACGCGCTGATCAGGCCCGATTTCAAGGATCGCGGCCTGCTCGACACCGCGGTCGTCACGGTCCGCTTCGACAACGGCGCCCTGGCCACCGCCGAGGCCAGCTTCCAGGCCGTCTACGGCTACGACGTCCGCGGCGAGGTCCTCGGCTCGGCCGGCCTGCTCACCGTCGGCGACCTGCGCAGCACCCACCTGACCACCTACGGCCCGGCCGGTCTCGCGGCCGGCTGCGTCCGCTACGACCAGGATCTCTTCCGCGACGCCTACATCGCCGAGCTGGCCGATTTCGCCGATTGCGCCCGCACCGGCCGCGCACCGGCCGTCACCGGCCAGGACGCCCGGGCCGCCCTGGCCGTCGCCCGCGCCGCCATCCAGTCGGTCACCACCGCCAGCCCCGTCCGCATCGACGAGCTCAAGGACGAGTGACCGGACCACTACCGAAAATAAGCCTGAACGCAAGCGCCCGGTCCTAGGCTCCGCGGTGGGAGCAGCAAACCGCGCGGGGAACCGTCGCGGCCGACGGGAAGACGGAAACGTGGCGAAGACGGACAGCGCTTTTTACCCTTCCACCAGGTCTGGACCACCTCGGCTCCGCCGCCGAATCGGCTACTGGATCATCGGCCCGCTCGCCGCCGCGGTCCTGGCCATCTACGCGGCCGGCAGCCTGCCGGCCTCGATCAGCCTCGCCGAGGGCCACGGCACGCACGGCACGTTCACCGCCGGGCAGTACACCACGGCTCATCACGGGCAGCGTTCCTGGACCGGAACCTTCACGCCGCAGGGCAACGGCCCGGTGGTCAGGGACGTCTCGTACAACGGCGGCCTGCCGGACGCCACCGTCCGCGGCACCAAGGTCTCGGCCGTGTACGCCGACGGCCAGGCCTACGCCCCCGGCTCCAAGCTGTGGGTACTCGACCTGGTGCTCTTCGCGGCCGGCGTGTTCGTCTTCCTCGTCTGGTGCTGGCGGGTCCCGGTCGCCTACCTGCGGCGAAGCGGTTCGGTCCCCCCGCCGCCCTGGGTCCGCGCCGCCTGACCGCGGCTCGGTCAGAACCGGGCCGGCGCGAAGTTGATGCTGATCCGGGGCCCGGCCGGGACGGCCTGCTTGGGCACCGAGTGGCGCCAGTCACGCGTCGTAGGTGCCGGCCGTGAGAACCTCGGCCGCGGCCTGGCGGGCCAGGGTGTAGGCGGCCTGGGTGATCGCCTGGCCCAGGCTGACCCGCCGGACGCCCGCCGCCCGCAGCGCCGCGACATCCGGCGCTCCGGGGCCGGCCATGACGTTGACCGGCAGGGAGACTTTGCTGGTCAGGGCGGCCAGGACGGCAAGGTCGAGCAGCCCGGACACGAACAGGCTGTC
>Ga0335083_10005227_pt1 | contig 16408 bp, 18 predicted proteins | sample Lox_Sample_42_FD_206716 | JGI IMG/M metagenome (GOLD analysis project Ga0335083, IMG submission 206716) | Soil microbial communities from Loxahatchee National Wildlife Refuge, Florida, United States - Lox_Sample_4.2 | ecosystem: Environmental > Terrestrial > Soil > Wetlands | place: USA... | reverse complement strand
GCCTTCTCCGGGTCGTAAGAATAGGCGACGATCGCGTCGTTATAGGCCCACATCGTCGGCGGGATGAACGTCTTCGCCTTCTCGGCGGCGCCGAGGTAGACGTCCTTGATGATGGCGTCGCGGTCGATCGCCATCGAGAGCGCCTGCCGCACCTCCTTCTTGTCGAGCGGCGGCTTCGTCACGTTGAACGCCCAGAAGGCGATGTTGAGGCCGGGCGCGCTGATCACTTTCAGCGTCGGGTCCTTCTGCATCTCCGGGATATCCGCTGGGCGCGGATAGGCGTTGACGTGGCATTCGCCCGCTTTGAGCTTGGCGTAGCGGGCGGTGGCGTCCGGCGTGATGGCGAAGACGAGGTCGTCGACGAGCGCCTTTTCGCCGTAATAGTCCTTGTTCGCCTTGTAGCGGATGACCGAATCCTTCTGATAGGCGATGAAGGAGAACGGGCCCGTGCCGACTGGCGCCTGATCGAACTGCTCGGGCGTGCCCTTCTTGAGCAGGAAGTCGGCGTATTCCTTCGAGCCGATCGCCATGAAGTCCATCGCCAGATTGGCGAGGATGGCGACGTTCGGCTCTTTCAGCTTCATGACAACCGTGTAGTCGTCGGTCTTCGTGACCGAATCGAGCAAGGTCGGCATGTCCATGTCGTTGAAGTAGTCGTACTTGCCCCCCGACACTTTGTAATAGGGATGGTTGGGCTTCCACTGGCGGTCGATCGACCAGAGGACGTCGTCGGCGTTGAAGCTGCGCGTCGGCTTGAAGTCTTTCATCGAATGGAACTTGACGCCCTTGCGCAGGTGGAAGGTGATCGTCTTGCCGCCGTCGGTGACCTCCCAGCTTTCGGCGAGGCCGGGGACGACTTCGGTGGTGCCGCGCTTGAATTCGGTGAGACGGTTGTAGACGGGCCTCGCGGCGTCGAAGCTGGTGCCGGTCGTGTTGATCGCGGGCGTGAAATTCTCCGGGCTTCCCTCGGAGCAGTAGACGAGAGTTTTGGCCGACGCGGCGCCGGCGAAGAGAGCGGCCAGTCCGAGGCCCGCGATCACGACGGCTTTCATCTCATTCCTCCTCTGCAAAGACGCTCTCGACGATGCTTGGGCGGCCGCTTCTATTGGAACGCCATGCAAGCCCTTTTCGGCCGATCCTGCAGCGCTGTCCACGGCAAATCGTCGTGAAAGACTCAGAGCGCGCGCAGGCGGGCGATCAGCGCGCCCGGGTCGCCCCTGACCGCGATCTGCTTCACCCGGCTTCGCGCCCCCGAGGCGAGTCGCACCCGCGAGGATGGGGCGTCGAGCGCCCTGGCGAGAAGCGCGCAAAGCGCGTCGTTGGCGCGGCCGCCCTCCGGCGGCTCACGCACCCGGGCGAGCAGGACGCTCCTGCCGTCGGCGAGGCGCGCCACGCCGTCGATCGCATCGCGGCCGCCCTTGGGCGTCAGGCGGCAGGCGATGACGACGCCGTCGAGGGTCGCCCGCCACGGCTCCTCCAGATTCAATCGGCGTCCTCGTCGTTCATCGGGTGCAGGTCGCGCACCATCGCTTTCGCGCGCTCGTCGAGCACGTGCGTGTAGATCTGCGTCGTCGAGATGTCGGCGTGGCCGAGCAGGTCCTGGACGACGCGCAGATCCGCGCCGTTCTGCACGAGATGACTCGCGAAGGCGTGGCGCAAGACGTGCGGGCTGACCCGGGCGGCGGGAAGACCGGCCGCGGCGGCGGCCATCTTGAGGTCGCGCGCGAACGCCTGGCGGGTCATGTGTCCGCTCGCGCTGTCGGCCGGGAACAGCCAAGGCGAGGCCGCCGCGCCCGTCTCAGCGAGCAGCGCGCGGTAGGCGATGATTGCGGATCGCGCGCGCTCCGAAATCGGCGCGAGCCGTTCGCGCCCGCCCTTGCCTTTCACGCGAAGGAAGGCCTCCTTGCTGCGCGCCGCGGCGGCCGGCAGGCTCAGCGCCTCCGACACGCGCAGGCCCGAGCCGTAGATGAGTTCGATCAGGCAGGCGGTGCGCGCCGCCGCGAGACGGTCGCGAAACGGCCGCTCCGCTGCATTGAGGCCTTCCGACGCCGTCGCGATCAGGCGATCGACGTCGTTCACTGTCAGAACCTTGGGCAGAGGGCGCGCCCGGCGCGGGCCTTCGATGGCGAGCGTCGGATCGTCGCGCCGGAAGCCCTCGGCGTACAGGAATTTGTGGAGCTGGCGGATCGCCGAGAGGCGCCGCGCCAGCGAGGAGGCTTTCAGTCCTTCGGCGCCGCACGCGGCGAGATAGGCGCGCACGTCGTCCGCGCCCGCTTTGAGCGCCCCGCCGCGCGACCCGAGAAAGGCGACATAGCTTTCGAGATCGCGGGCGTAGGCGTCGATGGTGTTGGCGCTCGCGCCGCGCTCCGAGACCAGCGCGTCCAGGAAGCTTGTTATCAGCGAGGTCTCCCGCACCTTCATTTGTTCGCTTTCGGCAGGGCGATCGTCTGCGTCATCTCGCGCGGCTTCACCTTCACGTAGGTCGCGAGCGCGTACAGGCCGCCGTAAACGAGGCCAGCAATAACGGCGAGCGACAAGAGAAAGCGAAAGAGACTCGGCAAAGACGCGACCCGGGAATTGGCTTCATGCGTCGTTAGCGGGTCAGTCCTCCTCGAACAAGCTTTGCTGCGGCCCCTCTCGCCGCGGTTCGGCGAGGCCGAGATGGTGGAACGCGTGGGGAGTGAGCAGCCGGCCGCGCGGCGTCCGCTGGATGAAGCCGATCTGCAGGAGGTAGGGTTCGATGATGTCCTCGATCGCGTCGCGCGGCTCAGAGAGCGCCGCGGCGATCGTCTCGACGCCGACCGGCCCGCCGCCGAATTTGACCGCGACCGAGTCGAGATAGCGCCGGTCCATCTGGTCGAGGCCGATGGGATCGACGTCGAGGAGTTTCAGCGCTCGATCGGCGATATTGCGGGTGACGACGCGCGCGCCCTCGACGATGGCGAAGTCGCGCACCCGCCGCAACAGGCGCCCGGCGATGCGCGGGGTGCCGCGCGAGCGCCGTGCAATCTCGTTCGCGCCGTCCTCGGCCAGCCCAAGGCCGATGACGCGCGCGCCGCGCGCGACGATCGCCTGCAATTCCTCACTCGAATAGAAGTCGAGCCGGACGGGAATGCCGAAGCGGTCGCGCAGCGGCGTCGTCAAAAGTCCCGCCCGCGTCGTCGCGCCGATGAGCGTGAATTGGGCGAGGTCAATCTTCACCGAGCGCGCCGCCGGACCGCTCCCGATAATGAGGTCGAGCTGGAAGTCCTCCATCGCGGGATAGAGGATTTCTTCGACCGCCGGATTGAGGCGGTGAATCTCGTCGATGAACAGGACATCGCGCGGCTCGAGATTGGTCAGTTGCGCGGCGAGATCTCCGGCCTTGGCGATGACCGGGCCCGAAGTCGAGCGAAAGTTGACGCCGAGCTCGCGCGCGACGATCTGCGCCAGCGTCGTCTTGCCAAGTCCGGGCGGCCCCACGAACAGCACGTGGTCGAGGGCTTCGCCGCGCGCCCTCGCCGATTCGATGAAGATGCGCAGGTTGTTGCGAACGGCGTCCTGGCCGGTGAAGTCGGCAAGCGCCTGCGGGCGAAGCGCCGCGTCGTCGTCCGGGCGCTTTTCCGGCGAAACCATGCGGTGGGGGGCGTCAGCCATCCCCGAAACCCTTCTTGAAATAGACGACACGCGGCAGATCGGCGAAATGTGCGTCGCAAGTCAAAAGATCGGCGCCAGTATCGACGGCGGTGGCGTAGATGATGGCGTCCGCCATGGCGAGCCTGTGGATCGCCGCAAATCCAGCCGCCTTCGTGGCGATGTCCGTGGTTAAGGGCGTGACGACGAGCTCCGTCGAAAAGGCAATCAATCGGGAGGCCGCGGCGTCGGACATTTCTCGCGCGAGCCAGCGCACAAGCTCATACTGGACGATCGTCGGAACGACCCATTGGTCGTTCCCCGGCAACTCGGGGACCAACCTCTCCCCAAGAGAGGAACTGAGTATCCATTCAATCCAGACCGACGTATCGACGACCCGCATCAGTAGCGGTCGTTGCGATCGCGGTATCCCTCCGGATTCGCCCCACGAGCCATTCCCGCAATCTCCTCGCGCTCTGGAACAGGAACCATGAGGACGCCCTCAACCTTGGCGATGAATGCGACCTTCTGTCCCGGCCGCAGCGCCAGGCGCTCGCGAACTTCTTTTGGAATTGAGACCTGGAATTTCGAAGAAACCGTAGCCGTCGCGGACATGCGCTTTACCTTTTGCCTATCGATACCTATACCGTAAAGAAGATCACTGCGCCAGCTCCTTCAGGCCCGCGCGGATGAAGGCCGACGTCTGAGCCTCCTGCCCCAGTTCGCCGAGGCATTTCGAGACGGCCGCCGCCGCCTGGGCGCGCGCGTAGCCCAAGCCCACGAGGGCGAGGATCGCGTCCTCGGCCGCCTTCGGCATTCCGGCCGCGCCCTCGACCCGCGTCGGCGCGCCGAAAGCGTCGATCGCAAAAGCCGGCGCTTTGTCCTTGAGCTCCAGCACGAGGCGCGCCGCAAGCTTCGGGCCGACGCCCGGCGCGCGCGCCATCATGGCCTTGTCCTGCTTCGCGATCGCGCTCATCAGCGCCTCCGGGCTCAGCGTCCCGAGAATACCGAGCGCCACCTTGGCGCCGACGCCCTGGACGCTTTGCAGAACGCGGAACCAGTCACGCTCGGCGGCGGTGACGAAACCGTAGAGGCGGATCGCGTCCTCACGCACATGCGTTTCGATGAGCAGCTCCGCCGGCTCGCCCACAGACGGCAGCGCCCGCAGCGTCCGCGCTGACGCCGCGACCAGATAGCCGACCCCGCCTACGTCGAGTATGAGGCTCTCTTCTTCGATGCCGTCGACGACGCCGCGCAACTTGCCGATCACGCGATCCCCCTGATGAGGCCGCGCCGGTGTTGCGCATGACAGATGGCGACCGCGAGCGCGTCCGCCGCGTCCGCCGTCGCGGCGGAAGAGGCCGGCAGCAGCGCCCGCACCATCATCGCGACCTGGCGTTTCTCCGCGTGCCCGACGCCGACCACCGTCTTCTTGACGAGGTTGGCGGCGTATTCCGAAACCGGCAGGTTTTTTAGCGCAAGCGCCGCCAGCGCGACGCCGCGCGCCTGGCCGAGCTTCAGCGCCGATTGGGGATCGCGGTTGACAAACGTCTCCTCGATCGCCGCCTCGTGCGGAGCGTCCCGCTCCACAAGCGCGGCGAGCGACCGATGGATGCACGCCAGCCGGTCGGCGAGCGGCGTCCCCGGATCCGTCCCGATCGAGCCGCAGGCGAGGAAGCTCAGCCGTGAGCCGGCGGCCTCGATCAGGCCCCAGCCCGTCGCGCTGAGGCCGGGGTCGACGCCGAGAATGCGAATCGCCCCGAGATTCATGGCGCCTTTCTTATACGAAAACGGGGACGCACGCGCCGCGCAACAAGCCGAATGTCCAGGTTTTCTCTATTCAACGACGCCGTTTCGGTCCGTTTCCGTAGTGGGCTAGTTTGAATAAGGCACCCCGAGGTTTGCCCATGACTCGCAAATTTTTCCTCCTGGGGCATAATCCTCAGGAGGGGTGTCCGTGTCCGACATTATCGAGAAAATTCGCAAGGAGTGGACCGTGATCAGCGGCGCTCCTTGGTCGCTTGTTACGGTTGTCGTTGTTGTGGGAGTGCTTGTCTACGGATTTATGAACCTCATAAACGCCGCATCGTTTTCGGCTAGGGATGCTTCGCCGTTCGCCGCCTTGGCGGTTGGGCGCGCAATCGGCTAATCCTTGCCCGAGGCGAATTCCGGAGGGGCGGCTCTTAGCATGGCGCCGACCAAGGCAAAGACCGGCGTGAGAAGGGAGAGCCCCAAGCCCGCGGGCGGGAAATCCGCCTGCCTGACGAGTTTACCGCATTTCGACCTTGAACGAGAGGCCAGGGCGAAAGGCTTCCGATGGGTGGCCGGCGTGGACGAGGTCGGGCGCGGCCCGCTGGCCGGGCCGGTCGGCGTCGCGGCGGTCATACTCGATCCCGACGACCTTCCCGACGGCCTCAACGATTCAAAGGCGCTGACCGAAGCCGAGCGGGACGAACTCAGGCCCATCATCCTGGCGAAGGCCCTCAGCGTCTCCGTCGCCTTTGCGAGCGTCGAGGAGATCGACGCCTTTAACATCCGCCGGGCGGCGCTGCGCGCCATGGCGCGCGCGGTCGGCGCGCTAAGCTTGAGGCCCGACCTCGTCCTTATCGACGGCCGGGACATCCCGGACGGCATTGTCTGCCCGGCGAGAGCGATCATCGGCGGCGACGCCCTTTCGATGTCGATCGCCGCGGCCTCCATCATCGCCAAGACGACGCGCGACGCGCTCATGCGCAACCTTGCCAATGAATTTCCGCATTATGGCTTCGCCGACCACGTGGGCTACGCGACGCGGTTCCACCGGCGGGCGCTGGCCTCCGCCGGCCCCTGCCCCTACCATCGGCGCTCGTTCCGCATGGGCGAGGAAGCGGAGTGTTAACCGCGCGGTCATCGCTATCGCCAAAGGTTTCGAAAGCGTTTACATTACTGATCTCTTTGTGGAACGCGGGAGGAAGGCGCGCGTTCGAAAACGACACAACGTCAGGCCCCCCGACATAACGAGACCTTTACTTAAACCACGCCATACACGAAGCGCCGGCTTGAGCGGTTCGGCCGTAGCGTCAAGTGTTCGTGTGCATGCGTATCTTGCGCGCCGGAGCGTCGAGTCCACCCGCCCGGATTCAGGTTCTGCGTACCGGGAACGGCGAGACAAGGCGCCCGGCCGCAATCGCTTCTCCGCCCCGCGACGCCATCCTTGTCGGCGACTGCGTCGCGGAATTGGAGAAGCTGCCCGCGGCCTCCGTCGATCTCGTCTTCGCCGACCCGCCCTATAATCTGCAGCTGGAAGGCTCGCTGTCGCGGCCCGACCAGAGCCTCGTCGACGGCGTGGACGACGACTGGGACAAGTTCGCCGATTTCGCCGCCTATGACGCCTTCACGAGAGGATGGCTCACGGCTGCGCGCCGCGTCATGAAGCCCAACGCCACCATCGCCGTCATCGGCTCCTATCACAACATTTTTCGTGTCGGGGCGATCCTCCAGGACCTCGGCTTCTGGATTCTCAACGACATCGTCTGGCGCAAAGCCAACCCGATGCCGAACTTCCGCGGACGCCGCTTCACCAACGCCCACGAGACGCTCATCTGGGCGGCGCGAGCGCCCGACGCAAAAGGCTACACCTTCAACTACGAGGCGCTGAAGGCCGGCAACGACGACTGCCAGGCCCGCTCCGACTGGTTCCTGCCGATCTGCTTGGGCGCCGAGAGGCTCAAGGACGAGCGCGGGCGCAAGACACACCCGACGCAAAAACCGGAGGCGCTGCTCGCGCGCGTCATTCTCGCCGCGTCCAACCCCGGCGACGTGGTGCTCGACCCGTTCTTCGGCTCCGGAACGACCGGCGCGGTCGCGAAGCGCCTCAAGCGCGCGTTCATCGGCGTCGAGCGCGACCCAGCTTACGCCGCTGCGGCGCGGAAGCGGATCGACGCGGTCGAGCCTCTCGCGGAGGGCGCGGTCGCGGTCGCGCCCGCGCGACGCAGCGAGCCGCGCGTCGCTTTCCTGAGCGTCGTCGAGGCGGGGCTCATCGCGCCGGGCGAGGAAGTTTTCGACGCGCGTCGTCGGCACGCGGCGCTGGTGCGCGCCGACGGCGCGCTTTCCGCCGGACCCGCGGTCGGCTCGATCCACAAGATCGGCGCGCTGGTGCAGGGGCTGCCGGCTTGCAACGGCTGGACGTTTTGGCACGTCGAGCGGGCCGGGCGCCTCACCCCCATCGACGATTTCCGCGCCAACATCCGGGCCATGATGCGCCAGGCGGCCGAGTAGCCGGCTTCGCGTCAACCCGGACTGGATGATGCGGGCGGCACAGGCGCCGCTGCGCCCTCCTCCGGCCGCTTGAACTCGAGCGGCCGCGCCTGCGCGCCGACCTCACCCAGCGCCGTGAGGACCCGGTCGATGCCGGCCGAGGAGAGGCGGATGACGCCGGTATAGGGCGAGCTCAGCTCCATGATGAGGAAGATTGCGCTCGCAACCGCGATTGCGCCTGCGAGATGCGCCAGAACGGTGACGGTGTTCGGCGTCGCCGCGAGGCCGTTGCCGAGGAAGAGCGCCGAAGCCCAGCAAACAACCACCGCCAGCACGTACGGCGGGAACGGCGCAGCAAGCTGGCGCGCCATCAGCATCTGCGTGTCCTGGTATTTTTTCGCGAGGTCCCACGCAGAGGCGAGCCAGCGCCGTTGCGAGTCGGTCGCGGGCTTCAGGCTGTCGAAATAGCTGTTCAAGCCCTGCAGGGTCGCTTTCATCTCCTCGAAAGTGAATGGCTGCGGCCCGCGTTTCGAATCGCCGAAGAACCGCACCCGGGAGCGCTCAAGCGCAGCCCGCAAGCCCGCGCGCCCGCCGACCGCATCCGGCCCGTAGTGTTCGAGGGCGAGTTCGATCTCTGCGATCACCGGGCCGAGCGATTGCGCCTCGGACTGCTGCATCGTGAAGACCGAGAAGGCGGTGAAGACGAGAAGGCCGAGGACGAGCGCGAGCAGAAGCGTGACGAGCCCGACCATCGCGCCGACCGAGCTTTTGGACGCGGTCAGGACATCCGGGGGCACGAGCCATTGCAGAAGCATCCCGACGACGCTTGCGCCGAAGGTGATGAGCGCGACGACAATCGCCCGATTGACGGAATGCATCGCCCCAGTCCCACGCCCTTCGCCGATACCACGCTTGTCCTAAATCAAAGCCCGCGGATGGCCAACTGCGGGCGCCCCAGTTCTTGACAAGTTGTATCTACAAGATGATGCTGGGAGATGCAAAAAAGAGGAGACCTGTCCGCGAAACGACCGGATGAATCCTTGCCGGCGGCGCGATTTCTCTTCTGTTGCAACGTAGAACAAATTACCGGGCGCGCGCCATGCGTCAGATCAGCGTGTCTTTGCTTGGACCCCGTCCCGATTCCTGCTAGCCCCCCATCTCGGGGAGGCTCATGACCAACGCCGAGGACCGGCACAAAGCCAAAATGGCCAAGCGCAAGGCGGCGCAAGACGCCGAGGTCGCCTCGAAGCCGATCCTCGCGAAGGGCCTCCTCATCGTCCACACCGGTCCGGGCAAGGGCAAATCGACAGCGGCGTTCGGCCTCGCTTTGCGCGCGCTCGGGCGCGGGCAGCGCGTTGGGGTCGTGCAGTTCATTAAGGGCGCTTGGACGACGGGCGAGCGCGCCGCGATCGAGCGCTTCGGGACCCAGGTCGAGTGGCGCACCATGGGCGAAGGTTTTACCTGGGAGACGCAGGACCGCGCCCGCGACATCGCCGCGGCGACGGCTGCATGGGGCGAGGCCACGCGCATGATGGCCGATCCGACCATCCGCCTGCTTGTGCTCGACGAGTTCAACATCGCGCTCCGCTACGACTACCTGCCGCTCGCGGACGTGGTCGCGGCGCTGAAATCGCGAAGGCCGGGCCTGCACGTCGTCGTCACCGGCCGCAACGCCAAGCCGGAGCTCATTGAGGCGGCCGACTGCGTCACCGAGTTCGGCCTCGTGAAGCACCACTTCGCCGCCGGGGTGCGCGCGCAGGAAGGCGTCGAGTTTTGAGCGCGAAGGCGCTCATGTTCCAGGGCACGGGGTCCGACGTCGGCAAGTCGCTCGTCGTCGCCGGCTTATGCCGGCTGTTCGCGCGCCGGGGGTTTCGCGTGCGGCCGTTCAAGCCGCAGAACATGTCGAACAACGCCGCCGTCACGCAGGACGGCGGCGAGATCGGACGCGCGCAGGCGCTGCAGGCGCTGGCCGCGGGCGTCCCGCCCAGCGTCCACATGAACCCGGTGCTGCTCAAGCCGCAGAGCGAGATCGGCTCGCAGATCGTCGTGCGGGGCCGCGTCGTCGGCGCCGCGAAGGCGCGCGACTATCAGACCCTCAAGCCCGATCTCATGAGCGCCGTGCTCGACTCCTATGCGAGTCTCAGGAGCGAAGCGGACCTCGTGCTCGTCGAGGGGGCGGGCAGCGCGGCCGAGATCAACCTGCGCGAAAACGACATCGCCAACATGGGCTTCGCCCGCGCCGCCGACTGTCCGGTCGTCATCGTCGGCGACATCGATCGCGGCGGAATCTTCCCCCAGATCATTGGGACGAAGGCTGCGCTGGCGGAAGACGACGCCGCCATGATCGCGGGCTTCATCGTCAACAAGTTCCGCGGCGATCCGGGCCTGTTCGCCGGCGGTTTGGCGACGCTCGCGAAGCGAACCGGCTGGCGCGGCTTCGGGCTCGTCCCCTTCTTTCCCGACGCGGCGCGCCTGCCGGCCGAGGACGCTTTCGGCGTGGCGAAGGTGAAAGCGAAGGCGGAGGGGGCGATTGCGATCGCCGTCCCGCTCCTGGCCCACATCGCCAATTTTGACGACTTCGATCCGCTCCGAATGGAGCCCGCTGTGCGGCTCGTCTTCGTGCGGGCGGGCGAGTCGCTGCCGGTCGCCGACCTCGTCGTCCTGCCGGGCAGCAAGACGACGATCGCCGACCTCGCGTTCTTTCGCGCCCAAGGCTGGGACATTGATCTTACGGCGCACGTCCGGCGCGGCGGGCGCGCGCTCGGGATTTGCGGCGGCTATCAGATGTTGGGCAAGCGCGTCGCCGACCCCGACGGAATCGAGGGCTCGCCCGCAGAGGTCGAGGGACTCGGCCTCCTCGACGTGACAACGGTCCTAACCGGCGAGAAGACCCTCGCGCGGATCGAGGGAACGTGCGCCGTCAACGGCGCCTCGTTTTCAGGCTACGAGATGCATGTCGGGCGGACGAGCGGGCCCGACTGCGCCCGTCCCCTGTTGCGCTTCGCCGACGGCCGCGCCGACGGCGCGGTCTCGTCCGACGGCCGCGTCGCCGGCGCTTACGCGCACGGCCTCTTCGCCGACGACCGCCAGCGCGCCGCCTGGCTCAGCCTCCTCGGCGCGCGCTCTGAGGCGGCCTATGGCGAGGCGGTGGAGCAGACGCTCGACGCGCTCGCGGACCATCTCGCTGCGCACCTCGACATCGAGGCGGTGCTCGCCTCCACGCGCTGAGGGGGCCTATGCAGTTTTGGCGGCGATCCTTTCTTTTCAGCGGGATAGGCGCCGAAAACTGTCAATTTTTCGCATTTCGCTTACGCCGGGACCGGTGAACGCGCCGACGGCGTCAAGCGACCGGAGCTCCAGGACTGTCGCTTGGCGAGCGCCGCTATTTTTGTCCGGGAATTGAAGTTTTTCAAATGTTTCCGGCGCCATTTCCATCCGACCCGATTTCCTTTTTCTCCGCCCCAAACCCGACAAAGGATTTTTGCCCTTCAAGTAAACTATAGCACGACATTCTGATAAACGGAAGGAAATGCTGAACCGCCTATGTCTGATGCGGCGCCCCTGACTCTGAGCTGGCGCGGCCTCCGATGCGACTGGCGGCCCCTATCCGATCGCCATCACCACGCCCCTCCCCAAGCGCGGCGCGAGCTTGCGCATGTCGTCAGCCGAAATGGCGACGCAGCCGGCGGTCGGGGTCAGGTCGGGCCGCGCAAGGTGGAAGAAGATGGCGCTGCCCCGCCCCTTGGCGCAGCGGATAAAGTTCTGGTCGAGGACGAAGGCGAGATCGTACAGATGGTCGTCGCGCCACATGCGGTCGGTGGCGTCGCGCGCCGGCAGGCGCACCGGCCGGTTGTAGCGCGGGCTTGTCGGATCCTCGCACCAGCCCTGATCGCGGCGCATGGGCTTTAGCGGGACGCCGCCGGCGAGCGGGCGCCGGCGGTCGGGACGGTAATAGCCCCAGAGCAGACGGAAGCGTCCCGCCGGCGTGCCCCTGTCGCCCTCGCGCTTGCGCCGCACGATTCCCGCCGGCCCGAGCGCGCATTGGACTCGGAAAGGCCCCGCCGTGAGCCAGCCGCGGGCGCGCGCGCCCGCGATCGGCCGGACACGGAGGAGGGAAAGGCGACCGGGCGCTCGGGACTTCAAGGCCGGCGCGCCTCGAGCGACTTCGGCGCGATCCCCTTCGCCGGCCCTTCGTGCGATGACTTGATGCGAACCGCGTTGCCGGAAATCGCGATCTCTCCCTCCCATCGGTCGCCGAGCGGGACGCTGCGCAGGACGGTGAGGTTGAGCCGCTCGTATCGCTTGCCGTCGGCGTCGAATGCGGGCGCGGCGGCCGCGTCGAGGATGTGCAGCGTATAGAAAGTCCCGCTGCCGCCGCCATTGTAGCTCGCGACGAGGACGAGGAGATTGTCGCGCGTTGCGCCGATATACTCGTAGGCCGTCTCCTCGGCGCCGTTGAGGGTCTTGTCGCTCGGCTTGGTCTGGACGATCCAGCGGCCCTGCTTTCGGATCGGGTCGGCGTAGCGGTTGCTTCCCGTTGCGGCGCGCGCGTCGATGGCGACGACAATGGGACCCGAGTCGGCGAGATCCGCGTCGCCGAAATCGGCAAAAATTTCGGGCGGAACGGGCTTGTCATCGACCGTGAAGGTTTTGCGGAGCTCGTCGAGCGGCTCGGCCGCCGCCGTCCCGCCCATGGCGACGACGAGGCAAATCGCGGAGAAGGCGGTTACAGCCCCGCAAATTGACCGCATAATATTCCCCCAAGCCCTGCGCCTCCGATGAGGGCGCCGTCATCGCGAGGAGCGACAGCGACGACGCGATCCAGGCGTTCGGCTCTGCGCTTCATCGCGATGACGGCGGTTTGGTGCAGGCCAGCCCTCAATCGAGCGTCCGCCTGAATCGCAGCAGCGCCAGCAGCGCAAACGCCGGCACGTAGAGAGCCAGCACCGAGAACTCGAAGCCGATCTCGCTCCAGTTCGCCCCTTTCAACATCACCGCGCGCACGACCCGCAAGAAGTGCGTCATCGGCAAAATATTGCCGAGCGCCTGCGCCCAAGCCGGCATGCCGCGGAACGGGAACATGAAGCCCGACAGCAGGATCGAGGGCAGCAGAAAGAAGAAGGTGAGCTGCATCGCCTGCATCTGCGAGCGCGCGAAGGTCGAAAAGGTGTAGCCGAGCTGGACCATCGCCAGCACGAAGACAAGCACGCCCGTAAGCAGCATGCCGAGGCTGCCGACAAATGGCACGTGGAACAGGACGCGGCTGGCGATAAGGATCACCGCGACCTGCACGGCGCCCACGATGAAAAAGGGCAGCACCTTGCCGAGCATGATCTCGACGCCGTTCGCCGGCATGGCGAGCAGGTTCTCCATTGTGCCGCGCTCGATCTCGCGGGTGAGCGCGACTGAGGTCATGATCGTCATCGTCATCTGCAGGATAACCCCGAGGAGACCCGGCACGATGAAATATTGCGAGATGGCGTCGGGGTTGTAGCGCCGGTGGACGACGATCGCGAGCTGCTGGTCCTTGTTCTCCGTCGCCTCCAGCTCGTGTCCCTGCTCGCGCAACAGCGCTCTGCGCGCGATGTCGCCGAGCGCGCTGATCGCGCCGCTCGCGGCGGCCGGATCGGTCGCGTCCGCCTCGATAAGGATCTGCGGCTTGTCGCCGCGGTCGACGCGCGCGCCGAAGTCGCTCGGGATGACGACGAGAAAGGCGACGTCGCCGCTCTGGATCAGCCCTTCCGCTTCGGCGAAAGTCTTCGGCCGCCTGATAAATCGATAGTAGTTGCTCACTTCCAGCGCCGAGACGATGGCGCGCGAATAGTGATCCTGCCCCATCGCGAGCAGCGCGGCGGGGAGCCGCTTCGGGTCGGTGTTGATCGCGTAGCCGAACAGCACGAGCTGGATGACCGGTATGCCGAGCATCATGGCGAAGGTGATGCGGTCGCGCCGCATCTGGACGAATTCTTTCATGAGCATGGCGCCAAGCCGGACGAAGAAGAGCCGGATCACGCCGCCCTCGCCGGCGTCGGCGAATGGCTGCCCGCGCCCATGAAGTGGATGAAGACGTCCTCGAGGCTGGTGACGCCCGGCTCGAGCGCAAGACCGTGCTCCGCGGCATAGGCGCCGACCTCCGTCTCGAGCTTCTCCGCGTCGGGGCCGACGACATGCAGCGTCGCGCCGAAGGGCGCGACCTGGGTCACCGCGTCGAGTCCCAACAGCGCGTTCATCAGCTCCTTCGTCGGATTGGCGCGCACGATGAACGTATGAAGACCTGACTGTTTGACGACCTCGTCCACCGTGCCGGTCGCGAGCATATACCCGTAGGAGATGTAGCTGATGCGGTGGCAACGCTCCGCTTCGTCCATGTAATGGGTCGAGACGAGCACGGTGAGGCCGCTCGCGGCGAGGCGGTGAATCTCGTCCCAGAACTCGCGCCGCGCCTTGGGATCGACGCCCGCGGTCGGCTCGTCGAGGAGGAGCAGCTTCGGCTTGTGCATGATGCAGGCGGCGAGCGCGAGGCGCTGCTTCCAGCCGCCCGACAGCGCGCCCGCCAGCTGATGCCGGCGGTCGGTCAGGCCAAGGTCGTCCAACGTCGCTTCGACCGTCGCCCGGCGCGGCTTTAGGTCATAGAGGCGCGCGACGAAATAAAGGTTCTCCTCGATCGTGAGGTCCTCGTAGAAGGAGAACCTTTGCGTCATGTAGCCGACCTCGGCCTTGATGCGCCGGCTCTCGTGGATGACGTCGTAGCCGAGCACCGTCCCCTCGCCCTCGTCGGGTGTGAGAAGGCCGCAGATCATGCGGATGGTCGTCGTCTTGCCGGAGCCATTGGGGCCGAGAAAACCGACGATCTCGCCCGAGGCGACGCGCAGCGAAATGTGATCGACGACGGTCGCCTTGCCGAAGCGCTTGGTGAGGTTCTTGACGTCAATAACGTTCATGTGCGGGGGCCCGGCAGCTCCACGTCAACGATCTGTCCCGGCTGGAGCCTCAGCGGCTTGTCGGCGGCGGCGCGCGCCTCGATAAGATAGACGAGCGTCTGGCGGCTCTCGAGCGAATAGATGACGGGCGGCGTGAATTCGGGCTCGCGCGCGATATAGGTGATGGCGGCTTTCAGCCCCGGCTCGCAGCCGTCGCAGCGCACGTTGAGCTCCTGTCCGAGCGCGAGCGAGGAGAGCGCCATCTCCGGCGCGTAGAACTTCACCTTCACCGCATTGTCGGGAAGGAACGACACGACCGGCGCCGACGGGCCGGCGACGTCGCCGACGCGACGGACGATGTCCGAGACATAGCCCGCGGCCGGCGCGACGAGTTGGCGCTGCTCGAGTCGCCACTTGGCGTTGTCGAGCGCGGCGCGCGCCTGGGCCGCCTTGGCTTTGGCGGCGAGGATCTCGTCGTCGCGCGCCGGAAGCTTCGCGACCGCGAGATTGGCGGCGAGCGAGCGCACGCGCGAAGACGCGACGTCGTAAGCCGTCTGCGCGGAATCAAGATCGGCCTGGGAGGCAAAGCCGCGGCTGTTCAGGTCCTTGCGGCGGTTGAGCGTGCGCAGCGCGTCGTCCTGCTGCACTTGCGCCGCCTTGAGATCGGCCGCGATCGCCGCGATCTCCTCGGGCCGGCGGCCGTAGAGGATGTTGGCGAGCTGAGCGTTCGCCTCATTGAGCGCCGCGTCGGCGTTCTGGACGGCGATCTCCGCGTCGGTCGTTTCGAGCGTCGCGATGCGGTCGCCCGCCTTCAGCTTTTCGCCGCGGCGCACGTATTCGGTCACGATGTGCGCCACTTCGATCGGCGCCACGTTGACATACTCGCCCTCGATGTAACCGACGGCGGCGTTCATCGGCGGAGCACAGGCGGGAAGGATTTTCGCGATCAGCGCGACGGCGCAGATCGTCTCGAGGATCATGGCCCTGACTTTCGCTTGAAGCCGAGCGTCGCGTCGACATTGCCGACGACGATGCGCTTGATGGCGGCCGATTGTGCGGCGCCGATGTCGCGCCAGCCCATGCGGCGAAGGACCGCGGGCCGGGCGAGGCGGAAATAGATAATCTGCGCGATCATCGCGAAGACCGCGAGACGGGTCGCCTCGCTCTCGGGCTCGGCGCTGGCGGCGCGCGCCCAGATCTGGCAGGCCCGCGCGTGGATCGGCGCGAAGGCGCCGGCGTAGAGCCGCTCGAACGCCGCGGACGGCTCGAACATCTCGCGCAGCACGAAGCGGGCGATCGGCCGCGCCGCGTCGCGGGCGACGATCGCGTCGATCATTCCTTCCACGAGCTGCGCAAGCCGATCGCGCGCCGCCGCCGGCGAGAGCGCTTTCGGTTCGTCCGAGCGGCCCACGGCGCCGGCGAAAATCTCCCCGACGGTCGCGACGACGTGGTCGGCGCAGGCGATCCTGAGGCCCTCCTTGCCGCCGAAGTGATAGGCGATCGAGGCGACGTTGGCGCCTGCGGCGGCGGCGATCTCGCGCGTCGACGTTCCTTCGAAGCCCTTGGCGCCGAAGAGGTTTAGCGCGGCGGCGAGAAGCGCGGCGCGGGTCGATTCGGTGCGGGGTGAGGCCAGCGCTTCT
>Ga0335083_10005226_pt1 | contig 16410 bp, 17 predicted proteins | sample Lox_Sample_42_FD_206716 | JGI IMG/M metagenome (GOLD analysis project Ga0335083, IMG submission 206716) | Soil microbial communities from Loxahatchee National Wildlife Refuge, Florida, United States - Lox_Sample_4.2 | ecosystem: Environmental > Terrestrial > Soil > Wetlands | place: USA... | reverse complement strand
CGTTGAAGGTGTCGCCGGTGAGCGAATCGGTAACGCTGACGCCGGTCAGATCGACGTCGCCGGTGTTGGTGACGGTGACGTGATAGGTGATGACGTCGCCTTTGTCGCCGACAAAGCCGTCATGGTTGGTGTCGCTGACCGCATCCGCGGTCTTCACCACGGACAGCGAGGCGGTGTGATCGATGGTCGAAGTGACCGCGTTCGAGGTGACGCTGGTCGTGCTCTGATCGAAGGACGCTGTCGCGATGTTGCTGAGCGTGTTGGGGCTGCCGCAAGCGCCCGCGTCCACGTCGGCCTGCGTGATCGTGTAAGTGTCGGTGAAGGTGTACGAGTCGCCGACATTCAGGTTGATGGGTCCGAGCGTGTGGCCGGTCAGCGAGTCGACGACCGTAACCCCGGTGAGGTCGACATCGCCGCCGGTATTAGTTTGCGAGTCATAGAGCGGATTGCTGACCGTGATGTGATAAGTAATGACATCGCCGGCATCGCCGACGAAGCCATCGTGGTTGGTATCGCTAACCGCATCGGCAGTCTTCACCACCGACAGGCTCGGCTTGTAGTCGATATGTTGGGTCGCCAAGGCCGTGACCGTATCGCCCCACTCGTCGGTCGCCGTCGCGTGGTTGGTGACGATGGAACTGCCCGGTGGGTTGCCGTTATTGTCGACGTCGCTCGCCTGGATCGTGTAGCTCGCGATGTAGTCGTGCTTCTCGCCGGGCTCCAGGGTCGAGTAGCCGCCGGTCACGTCGTCGGCGGTCGCGCTGCCGGGCTTGGTGTCGTAGACAGTTACGTTGGTGAGTTCCAGGAAGCCGGTGTTGGTAACCCAGATGTCGTATTCGACGACATCGCCGGCATCGACGAGATGGTCGTTGTTAGTGTCGACGACCGTCGCTACGTCCTTTGTGATTGCCAGCCCGACACCGAGCGAATCGGTAAAGACATCGGTTGCGGTCGGCCCGACCGGGGTCAGCGAGCCATCGCCGGCGACGTTGACCTGTGTGGCCGACAAAACCAGGGTCGTGTTGGCGTAAGAGGGGTCGATGTACAAGCTCGTCGAGATGGCGCCGTTCGTGGAACCGTCAGCGTCGGTCGATGAACCGTCGGTGGCGAGCCACGTCACTGCCGAGCCGAGCACGTCATCGGCCGTGCCGATGATGCCGTCGGCGCCGGCGTTGTCGACCTGAACGGAGAATTGGACGGTGCTGCCGGGGGTAAAGCCGGTCGCGGTAATCGTGGCCGTGCTGCCGGGCGAATAATCGGACTGGTCGGTGGACACAGTCGGGTCGGCCGCCGCGTCTTGGCCCGGTTGATTTTGATACTGGCTGAAGTCTTGCCTCAACCAACTCAATACACGCGAGACGAAAGCCTGTTCAGCTGCCTGAAAATCCTGCCAAAAAGACATGACCGACCCCTTACCCTTACCCTTATTCAGACGACGGCGATTGTATTTGTTGCACTGTAGACGGCGTTCGCGCGCACGCACGACAGCGGCTCGTGCCGAGAACTGCCGTCACGGATATGACCGGCGAATGTCGTCTGCACGATTGTTGGATGGATGGAGTTCGCGCGTGTGGACACATCATGGTCCACTGCACGCGACAAGTGGCGCACGGAAACTATCCGTGTACGCACGCCAACGCCCCTGACCCCTACGCCACGGCGAAATCTTAATCGGCCAGATGCGTCATGGTCAATACAAAGAATGCTGCGCCGTTTGGTTATGGGTTAATTTGGGCGTTTACGAACGGAAACGACCGTTCTAGCAACCGATTTGGTGGGCCCGGGAGGACTCGAACCTCCAACCAGACCGTTATGAGCGGTCGGCTCTAACCAGTTGAGCTACGGGCCCGACGCAGTCGTCTATCGTCATTACTTGGGAGAAACGCAACGTTCCTATCCTGTTACCGACCGTGTTTACGCAGATTATATTGGGTGGCGCACATTAACATGTCTTTGGCGCCTCACATTTTCAGCAAGCGTTTGGCGTTGCCGCTGACGATTTTTTCTTTGTCGGCGTCCGATAATGGCACGTTCGCGATCCATTCCACCGCCGGCTTGTTGTCGGCCACGAACGGCCAATCGACCGCAAATAATATGTGATCGACGCCCATTTCCATGACGCAGCATAGAAGCGCCGGATTGGAGAAGAATCCCGAGGTGGTGACATAGAAGTTATTACTGAACACGTCGCGGAACGAGAGCGGCTTCTGCCCCGGGCGCTTAAGCGCCGAATCGATGCGCCAGAGCAAAAACGGCAACGTCTCGCCGAAATGGCCGAGGATGATTTTCAGCTTCGGGTGCTCCGCGAACACGCCGGAGAGGACGAGGCGGATCGCCTGCGTCGCCGTCTCCACGGTGAAGCCCCAGGCCGGACGCACCACCAGCGGGAAGTCTTTGGCGTAGTCCTGGTAGTAGATCTCGGTCACCTTCGCGTTTGGCAATGACGGGTGCAGATAAATCGGCACGCCGAGCTTTTCGGCGCGAGCGAAGATCGGCCAGTATTTCTTGTGGTCGATGAATTCGCCGGTCGACATGCCGTGGATCATGGCGCCCTTGAAGGCGTGCTCTTTCACGACGCGCTCGAGCTCGTCGGCCGCAGCCCCGGGGGCGGCGGTGGGCAGCGCGCCAAACGCGGCGAAGCGCTTCGGGTTGGCGGCGCAGACCTTGGCGAGGCGGTCGTTGATCTCGCGCGTCATTTTCGGCGCGACGTCGGCGGCAAGCTTCTGCGTCGAGGGAGCGCCGAGCGACAGCACCTGCATGTCGATGCCGGCCTCGTCCATCGCCTTCACGCGCAGATCGGCGAAATCGTAGAGCTGATCCTCGGTGAGCCCCGGACGGCCCGACTCGATGCCGGTGTAGGTCTTGGCGAGCTCGCGGTCCCAGTAGTGCTCCTCGATGGCGATGATCGGACAATTCGGTTTTTGCAGCATGAACGCTCCCCCGGCGTTTTTTATTCGGCCGGTTCCTAGCACGGATGGCGAAACGTCTTCACCAGCCGTTTACCAGACTCGGCCCATGCAGCGGGGATGCGGGTCCCCTCCTCGACATTGTTGCTGGCAGTGACTTTGGCGATGCCGTTCGCGCTCAATCTGCGCTGGCCGGCGCCGCCTTTCGCCAATATCCCGGTGGAGATCGGGGAAGCCTCCTCGACCGAATTGCCCCTCACCGACAACCAAGACGAGGCGCCGCCGGTCGTCGGCATGCCGCAGATCGAACGGCGCTGGCAGCAGCGCGGCTCAGCCGGTCAGTAGGGCGTCATCGGCCGCATCGTCAGATCCGCCGAAGCGATATTGGGCGCAAGGCTCGCCGACTTGCCCGTCTCGCCGAGCATGCCCTTGGCCTTCGCCGCGTAATAATAGCCGGCTGCATAATAATGTACGGCGAGATCGGCATTGCCGTGGGCGACGCGCCAGGCGCCGGCGAGATATTTCACCGCGTAGGCCATGTTGGTGTCGGGGTCGAGCAGCCCTGCGGCGCTGCCGGTGTAGCCGACGCCGCGCGCGGTCGCGAGCTTGATCTGCATCAGCCCGTAATTGCCGTTGCTGACGACGCGGGGATTGCCGCGGCTCTCGCGCTTGATGACGCGGCGGATCAACTCTTCCGGCACGCCGTTCTCGGCGGCGTAGCGCGAGACGAGCGCGTCGAGGTTGCCGGCGGGCGCCGCTAGCGCGCGCTTGCCGGCTTGCGCCGCGCCGAACGCGGTGACAGCGAACACAAGAGAAAACGCCGCGAGAAGAACTTTGCGGGACATCAAGGGCTCCATGTGAAGAGTGCGAAACAGCCCCGGTGGGAGAATCGCTTGTTGCGGCGAAATCCGGCGGCTTTGTGGCTTGATGCAAATCAAGGCCGCCCTGCGTCGGCTAGCAGACAATTATCTGCAGATTTTTGCACGGGGGATTTTCACATGCCGACAGATGTCGCCATTGTCGTCGCCGGAGTGGCCGCGGCATTCATTATTTTCGCCGGCGCGCTGGCCTGGGCGGATTTTTACTCGAGCGGCGTCAAGAAATAGCGGCTCGCCCTCAGGCAGCCGTGGGCGCTGAGAGCCCGCCCGTTCCCGCGGAAAACCAGACTTTGCAAAGAACTGGATTTCCGCGCGGGAATGAGCGGCGCCCGACTTCGTTTCAGCGCCGGCGGCGGCGCCTTGCCTCGCGCGCAACATTTTGCGCCTCGGCGATGACGTCGAGCACGAGGGCGGGCAGGCGTGCGAGCGCGCGCGTTGCGCGCAATGTGATGAGCAGAACCATCGCTTGGCTCCTACCAGTTCGCGCCGGAGAGCAAGCGCTCGATCTCGCGCTCGGCTTCGTCGGTGAACTTGCCGCCGCAGTGGCGCAAATAGGTGGCGATCTCGCGCTCGGCCTGGCGCTGGCGCGAGACGATCATCGAGGCGAGCAGGCGCTGCCAGAAGCTTGTGGTTTTCTTTGCAGGCGCGGCAAGTTCGCGCGGATGAATTGCGGTCGGGGCGTAGGCCATGGACGATCTCCTTTTCGAGCAGACGATCCCTGGCCGTTTCCCGTTTCTTCTTGTTGTTGAGTCGCAACCTAGGCGCGATCGCGCGCGCGCGGTAGGCGCGCAGCGGCATGCAGTCCATGCGCAAAGCACATGGAATTTTCGTCGCGCTGTCGCAAATCTGCGCAGTTGATTCAAAATTGATCGCGATGCGGCGCATTTGTGTGCAGCGTCGCGGCGCCGTCGTCTGCGCGCCGCTTTTTCGCCACATGTGCTGCAAGAAAAAATTAACCACGCAGGTGCGTCGGGAGAGATTGTCATTCCGGGGCGCGCGCGAAGTGAGCGAGCGCAGAATGACAACTGAATTTCCCGCCTGCGCGGCAATGTGCGGAGTTTGTTGTTCATGACAGAAAATGATGCGGCGATGAAAAAAATTGAAGCATCACGCGCGCCCACCCGGCGCGGCGGCGGCGCCGAAGGTCGTGCGGAAATGCAGCTCGAGGCGCGCGCGCTCAAGCGCCGTGAGCGCCGGCGGCGCCGGCGCGTTGGGGCAGACCATGTGCGGCGTCATGCACAGGCGGTGGCGCTTGCAGGCGCGCTCCGGGCAGCCGCGCCATTTGTCGGCCATGAGATGCTGGTGGCAGCGCGTGAGCGCGAGCAGCTCGTCGGCGCTGCGCGGCACGGCTGCGTTGTTGAGCATCGCGGTATCGACGATCATCAGCTTGAGCAAGCGCGCCCGTGCGTCGATCGGACGGCGGCGGCGGCGCTGGTATCGGTTCATCTCTTCATCTCCGGACGTGCGTGATCGTTCCCGCGCGCCGAACGGCGCCGGGCTTTGCGGTTTTCCCCCTCACCCCACCAGGGGGGTCCGGGGGAGTCGACCCCCGCCACCAAGAGTGGCGAGGGGGTGGAGCGCCGGAAGGCGCATCCACTTTTGGCCTTCCCTCGCCGCCCCTTTCGGGACGTCGAGGGAGCGGGCCCTCAATTTGCGCGGAGGGCCCGTCGCCCTCCGGCGCTCCACCTGCGGCGTCGCGCCGCGGATGAACCGCGACACAGGCCCGGGAGCCGCACTTCCGGGCGCGGGACAGGGCCGAAGCCCCGATCCGGGCGGCTTTCGCCGCCCTTCGTCCGCGCCGCGTCCAGCCATTCAAGGCAGCCGGTCATAATGCCGGCGGACGGCGACCCAGGCCTCCCGAGGACGGGTTACGAGCCCGCCCGCAGGCGCCACACCCCAACCCCGCGTTTCTGAAGCGTCCTGCAGGAACGCCCCTCGCCGTGGGACCGGGCGGCTATAGGAATATATACTTTAGGAATAAAGTCAAGGGGGATTTCAATTGCTTTTAGTGCAAATTTTTGATTCGAAGGGGCGCCGGACGAATCACTTTGGGAGTGACAGACCGAATGGCCGATCGGAAAAGGTTGCTGAATACGATTGGGTATGAGGGAGCATCACTTGAGGATTTCGTCGCGACGCTGCTTGCTGCTGACGTCAGGCATTTAGTCGACGTTCGGGAGCTTGCGATTTCTCGACGAAAGGGATTCGCGAAAAACGCTCTCTCTAGTGCATTAGAGCGGGCCGGTATTGAATATGTGCACCTGAAGGGGCTAGGTGATCCGAAACCAGGTCGCGAAGCGGCCCGCCGTAAGGATTATCGCGCATTTCGGAAAATCTTCGCTACACATATGAAATCGGAAGTCGCCAAAAACGACTTAAAGATTGCTTCGCAGTTCGTATTGGCAGGTGGGACCTGCCTAATGTGTTTCGAGCGCGATCCACACACCTGCCACCGGGAATTGGTTGCCGCCGCGGTGTGTGATAGTATTCCAGTTCAAATCAGACATTTGGGTGTCCGGGCCGGCCTTGCTAAGCAAGAACGACGATCAAGCCAAACAGGGGCACGAAAAAGTTCTGGTGCTCGTAAAGGCGCTACCCCACGCCGGTAAGCGTCACGGTGAAACTGTTTGCTGTGCTGGTGTAAATTCAGCCGGTGAATGGCGACGACAATATCCTATTCGTTTCCGCCAACTTCAAACCGGTTTCGCCCGATGGGACTGGATTGAGTACGATTGGATAAAACCGAAAGCCGACGAACGCCGAAAAGAAAGCCGCCGAGTCCAAGGGGAAACAATTAGAGTGTGCGGCCATATGCCTGAGCGCGAGCGCGCAAATTTCCTAAATAGATTTCTCGTTCCATCGACAAAAGCCGCGGCCGAGCAAGGCATGAGCCTGGCCATTGTCAGGCCACAACAATCAAAATTCTATTGGAAGCGAAAAAAAGTCGAAGACGTTGAACGGGGGCGCAAAGCATATCAAGGGGCGAGTAAACAACTATCTTTGCTTGACAAAGAGCTTGCGGCTCTCAAACCGTGTCCCTACGAATTTAAGTTCAAATATCGGACAGATGATGGCGTTCTGCACGACGCCACATGCGATGATTGGGAAACGACGGCCATGTTTTATTCATTTGAACACCGTTATGGAACTGAGAGTGCACTAAGAGAAATGGATCACGTTTTCAATGACGTCTACCCATCTAAAGGCATGGCATTCGCAATGGGCACCCACTCGCGGTTTCCCAACATTTGGCTTCTGATCGGCGTAATTCGGTTGAATAGAGTGACTCAGCTCTCGTTAGCTGTTTAACCATCAGCAACTAATGAAAAGTAGCGAGGCGATCCAGAGCCAAGTCAATCAGACGGTCCTCAAATAGCTCCTGTTTTCGTTCAGCCGCCTTCTGGCCCCCTGTCCAAGATGCAAGTCCACTTCGAATCGCATCTCGCTTTGCTTCGACTTTGTCTTTCTGGATAAGCCAATCAATGGTCGCCAACAATTCCATACCTAAAGGCGATTCAAATCCATCAATCAGTTCCGCAGTTCTTTGAAGTGCTGGCAAATATGCCTTTCCTTCCGAACCCAAATATGTAGCCACATAATCCCGTTTTGATTCTTCGAACCAAATAACATCAAAAGGACCAGCGTCACCGAGTCGCTTATCGCAATGTAGGTAGCTACCATCCAGACCGTTAAGCAGATGAGTCAGACGCGATGCGTAAGGACCGTATTTGTCAGCTCCGAATCTCAAATCGAGGGGATTCTGCAGGCCCAATTGTTCAATGCTTCTTTCGAGAAAATATGCGAGCTTTTGCACTTCCAACACTGAACATTCGATTCCAAGAATCCAGTAACGCCTGATGATTTCCGCAATTAGCGCTCGCGCAGGAGTGAGTTTTTCAATTCCACTTCGCTTCGACACGTTTTGATATTGAGCGGTCGGCTCGTAGACGATTATGCGCACATCGGGCAACGCACCCAACCGCGCTTGGATTATGGGACGCACTTCATCCCAGTTCAGCCCACCGTTACCGCTGCCCAATGGAGGCACAGCAATCGACTTCACTTTGTTTTCTACGATGAAGCGCTTCAAGTCATCTAAACCCGCTTCTATCCACTCCAGTTTTGATGGCGCGCGCCAATGTTCTTTAGTCGGGAAATTTACGATCCATCTAGGCCCGTGAAATTTTTGGCGCTCAGTGACAAAGACATTACCGACCTTTATTTCCTTCCGTTTGCAGGCAGCTTCGTAGTCTTTGAAGTTTTGGGGGAAAGCTTCCTTGAACATAAGAGCGATGCCCTTGCCCATGACACCGACCGTATTGACGGTGTTCACGAGGGCTTCGGTATCAGCCTCCAAGATGTTTCCTGTTGTAAAGCTGATCATCGGAAATAGAATCCCGGTTTGGTGGCTACTTGAAGAGACAACTTATTCTTCTTGACCAGCTCGGTGACCATCTCACCGACCGAATCATTATAGCAAATGATACCAATTAGACCCTCCATAGGCAGGTGCTTATGAACGAGGGCTTCGGCCTGATAGCGCTCGAACTTGTCCGAAGCATCCCGCTGAAAGTCGCGACGCTGAAGTATTTTCCAATCTATTAGGTCGAGGCGCTTAATATCTGACGAAAATTGGGCGGCATTCAGGTAGGCGTGCCGATCGCTGAACACAAATGCGTGCTCTTGGGTCTTTAGTTTGTGAAGCGACGAAACCACAATGACGATCTCTTCATTTGCACGTTTTGGTACCCCACGTCCCGTTTTGATGTTCAAAAGCATCGGCGAATACGGGGTGAAGTAAAATGGAACATAGTCACTTAGCGTCCCGCCGGGTGGGATTGGCACGACCCTATGCTGCCGCTTGTCGATGAGATCGACGTTCCCGATACTCACATAGTTTAGATCGCGCTTATCGGAACTCGGGCAATGCAAGCCATTTGCAAAGGCCCAAGGCAGATTGTCGCGATGCGTGATCCGAAAAATTAGTGCTTTTTCCGGATTCAAATCGCTCGACATCGACGCCCGCCCCGCCTTCGGCGGCAGCTTAGCAGACTAATTATCCAAGAAGCTTCTAAGCTTCCGCGACCGGCTCGGGTGCTTCAGCTTGCGCAGCGCCTTGGCCTCGATCTGGCGGATGCGCTCGCGGGTGACCGAGAACTGCTGGCCGACCTCTTCCAGCGTGTGGTCGGTGTTCATGCCGATGCCGAAGCGCATGCGCAGCACGCGCTCCTCGCGCGGGGTGAGCGAAGCGAGCACGCGCGTCGTCGTCTCGCGCAGGTTCGACTGGATCGCCGCGTCGATCGGCAAGATGGCGTTCTTGTCCTCGATGAAATCGCCGAGGTGCGAATCCTCCTCATCGCCGATCGGCGTTTCGAGCGACAGCGGCTCCTTGGCGATCTTGAGCACCTTGCGCACCTTCTCCAGCGGCATGCCGAGCTTCTCGGCGAGCTCCTCCGGCGTTGGCTCGCGGCCGATTTCGTTGAGCATCTGCCGCGAGGTGCGCACGATCTTGTTGATGGTCTCGATCATGTGCACGGGGATGCGGATGGTGCGCGCCTGGTCGGCGATCGAGCGGGTGATCGCCTGGCGGATCCACCAGGTGGCGTAGGTCGAGAACTTGTAGCCGCGGCGGTACTCGAACTTGTCGACCGCCTTCATCAGGCCGATGTTGCCTTCCTGGATGAGGTCGAGGAACTGCAGGCCGCGGTTGGTGTATTTCTTGGCGATGGAGATGACGAGGCGCAGGTTTGCCTCCACCATCTCCTTCTTGGCCTGGCGCGCCTCGCGCTCGCCCTTCTGCACCATGTGCACGATCTTGCGGAATTCGCCGATCTGCACGCCGGTCTGCCCGGCGAGCTCGTGCACCATGGAGCGGATGTCCTTGATCTTGTCCTTCTCGCGGGCGACGAAATTCTTCCAGCCTTTGGCGGAGAGCTTTGAGATGCGGTTGAGCCAGCGCGGGTCGAGCTCGTTGCCGATATACTGCTTGAGGAAGTCCTCGCGCATGACGCCGTAGGATTCCGACAGGCGCATCAGCCGGCCCTCGTTGGAGACGAGGCGCTTGTTGATGTCGTAGAGCTGCTCGACGAGCGAATCGATGCGCGCCTGGTTGAGGCGCAGCGATTTGACCTCGCCGATGATCTCCTCCTTCAGCTTCTTGTATTTGCGCTCCTGCGCCGGCGACAGCGACGTCGACTTCAGGCGAAACTGGATGTCCTGCTCCTGCAGGCGGCGCAGCCGCTTGAAGGCGTCGGCGATGTTGTCGAAGGTCTCGACCACCTTGGGCTTGAGCTCGGCCTCGATGGCCGCCAAGGAAAGCGAATTCTCCATGTCGTCTTCGTCGTAGTCGGACTCCGCCGCCGCCTCGCCCGGATCCTTGGGCTCCTCGCCCTCGCCCGGGCCCGGGCCATCGGCCTTGAACGGCGTCGCGGCGGGCGGCGCCGCGGGGGGCGCGGCCTGCGTCTGCACCACCTGCAAATGCGGCGCGCCGGGAACGGGCGCGGCGCCCGGCACCTGCGCGATCGGCTTGCCGTCGGGGCCGATGATCACCGGCGTCTGCATCTTCTGCGCGTCGGGGCCGGCATAGGTCGCCTCGAGGTCGATGATGTCGCGCAGGAACACCTTGCCTTCGTTGAGCTCGTCGCGCCAGATGATGATGGCCTGGAAGGTGAGCGGGCTCTCGCACAAACCGGCGATCATCGCCTCGCGGCCGGCCTCGATGCGCTTGGCGATGGCGATCTCGCCCTCGCGCGACAAGAGTTCGACCGAGCCCATCTCGCGCAGATACATGCGCACCGGGTCGTCGGTACGTTCGGACGGCTCCTTCTTCTCGGTGGTGGCAAGCGCCTTGGGCTTGGTCTCGACCAGCTCGCCGCCCGACTCCTCATCGTCGTCGTCGGCTTCGTCGTGCTTGTCCTCTTCGGCCTCGGTCTCGTCCGACTCGACGACGTTGATGCCCATCTCCGAGATCATGGCGAAGACATCCTCGATCTGGTCGGAGGTGACCTCCTCGGAGGGCAAAACGGCGTTGATCTGCTCGTGGGTGACGTAGCCGCGCTTCTTGGCGGCCTTGATCATCTTCTTGACGCCGGCGTCGTTGAGGTCGAGCAGCGGCTGGGTGTCGGGGGCGGCGTCGGTGTCCTTCTCGGGGGCCTCTTCCTTGACCTGTGCCTTCGTCTTCGTCGCCATTCGCTTCATCTCCCAGAACCGCCCGAGGGGAAAAAACACCCCCCTATAAATAGGGACACTGAGTCGGTCCCCATGGCCGAAAAGGGCGCCGGCCTTGGAGCAGGCCCGCTGCGCCCCCGAATCACGTCTTTTCAGTGTCGCCGGAGCCGTTTAAGCCCCGCTTAACCCTGAAAGCGCCACGGAAATCGACCCGATGTCCCGTGGGCTGCCCGGCTGCCGGGCTCATAAACTCCGCGCGCCGCGGCCGGACGAGGCGCCGAAGCCTTCGATCTGCGCTTCGGTGCCGTCCATGCTGGCAAGCCGGGCCTTGACGTCGCGCAGCCGCAAGTAATTGGCGTCGCTGGCGTCCTGGCCGAGGGCCTGTTCGGCGTCCTTAAGCTCCCTAGTTAGGGAATTCCACTGTCGATGCAAGGCGACCAACTGCGCCCAGGTCACCAAAACATCGTCCGCCGCGGCCTCCCGCCCCGCCCCCCATACCGCGGAGGTGGTGATCGAGCCGGTGACCCGCTGCATCGGCTCGGCGAGGTTGCGGGCGGCAAGCTCGGCATGAAGCGCCTCCGGATCGAGGGCCGCAGCGTGCGCGGCGATGTCGATGAGCGCCGATTTGAGCTTTTCCGTGTCGGGGTGGCGGAACTCGAGGCGGGACAGCTCCTCGAGGTGGTCGTGCAGCAGCCAAGGGTGATTGAGCGCCGCCTGTAGGATGAGCGCCTCGCGCCGCGGCGCGCTGGTGCGGGCGCCGCGATGCACCGGGCTCGAAGCGAGCTGCTGGCTGACGACGACGTAAGGCTGCGGCCGGCCGGATTGCGAGCGCGGCGGTCGCGGCCGGCTCCAGTCGGCAGGGCGCTGCCGCCAATTGCCGGCGCTGCCCCCGCGCCAGTTCTCGCGCGGAGCGCGCGCCCCTTGCGGCGGCGCGAACAGGCGGGAGACGCGCTCGGCAAAATCCTGCCGGTAATATCTGCGCACGGCCTCATCGCCGATTTGCGCGGTGAGGCGGGAAAGCTGCGCCTCGAGCGCGGCGCGCCGCTCCGGCGTGTTGAATTCGTGGCCTTCGGTTTCGCGCGCCCATAGCAGTTGGCCAAGCGGCCGCGCCGCCTCGATCACCTCGGCGATCGCCTCGCGGCCGCCGGAGCGGATGAGATCGTCGGGGTCCTGCGCTTGCGGCAGCATCGCGAATTTGAGGCTCTTGCCGGGGGCAAGCCGCGGCAGCGCCAGATCGACGGCGCGGTAGGCGGCGCGCTGCCCGGCGGCATCGCCGTCAAAGCAAAGCGTGGGCTCGTCCGCCATCTTCCAGAGCAGCGCGAGCTGGTCCTCGGTCAGCGCCGTGCCGAGCGGGGCAACGGTCGCGGCAAAGCCGGCGCCGACCATGGCGATGACGTCGATATAGCCCTCGACCGCGATCACGGGCGCTCCGTCGTGCGCGGCCTGGCGCGCGGCGGCGATGTTGTAGAGCGTTGAACCCTTGTGGAAGAGCGGCGTCTCCGGCGAGTTCAAGTATTTCGCCGGCACGTCCTTCTCCAGCGCGCGGCCGCCGAAAGCGATTGTGCGGCCGCGCACGTCGGCGATGGGAAACATCACGCGGTCGCGGAAGCGGTCGAACGGCACCGGGATGTCGTCGCCGGAGACGAGCAGGCCAGTCTCCACCATGTCCTCGACCGGAATGCCGTGCGCGCCGAGATGCTCCTTGAGCGCGAAGCGCTCGCCCGACGCATAGCCGAGGCGGAATTTGAGCTGCGTGGCCGCATCGATGCCGCGGTCGGCGAGATAGCCGCGGGCGCGGGCGCCGCTACGCGAGGCGAGCGTATCGGCAAAGAACTTCGCCGCCAGCTCCATGACCTCGTGCAGGGTCTTGCGATGCGCGGCGCGCTCTTCCTCCTCGCGCGAGGCTTTCGGCAGCGGCATGCCGGCCATCTGCGCGAGCCGCTCGACCGCTTCCGGGAAGCCCACGCCTTCGCTCAGCATGACGAAGTCGAAGATCGAACCGTTCTTGCCGGAGGAGAAATCGAACCAGGCCTGCTTCTGGTCGTTGACGAAGAAGGACGGCGTCTTCTCCTTGTTGAACGGCGACAGGCCTTTGAATTCGCGCCCGGATTTGACGAGCTTGACGCGGCGGCCCACCACCTCGGACACCGGCAGGCGGGTTTTCAGCTCATCGAGGAACTGGGGCGAGAAGCGCATGGGTTGAGTGCCGAATCGGTCGGCCATCATAGGCCGGCGAATTGAGAGATTCCGGAGCGGAAACCGCCGCCGGGCCTATTCGCAGAGATTGCCGGCGTTTTCCTAGTTATTCACAGTCCGGCATGTTGTAATGCCTCTTGAAAATTACGAAATACAATTGTATATACAAGCGGCTCAATGCGGGATTTTTCCGGCTTCGAGTGGGACGACAACAAGCGCCAAGCCAACGCCGCCAAGCACGGGCTGGACTTCGCCGATGCAGTCCGGGTGTTCGAGGATCCCAAACAATTCAGCTACCGGTCGCCGCATCGGAGCGAAAGAAGGTTTGTGTCGATCGGCAAAGTGAAAGGGCAACTGATTGCCGTCGTGTTCACGCGACGCGCGGACAAGCTAAGGATCATTTCGGCGCGCGCGGCGCGCAAAATCGAAAGAATGCAATATGACCGCTAAGAAGAAAAACAGGACAGACATCGTGTCGCTGGTAACGTCTTTGCCCGACGGCACTCATATCGTCGAGCATGCCAACGGCAAGCTTGAGCGGCAAAAAAGTCTAACTGACTGGAAGCGTCTCGACGCGCTCACTGACGAGCAGATCGAAGAAGCCGTCCGTCGTGATCCTGATGCGGTCCCGCTCGATTTCAATTGGGACAAAGCCGTTCTTGTCGTCCGACCTAAGAAACAAGCGATCTCCATTCGCGTCGACGAGGACGTGCTCGACTATTTCAAGACCGAAGGCGCCGGCTATCAGCGGCGCATGAACGCGGTGCTGCGCTCGTACATGCAGCAGAAGAAGAGTAAGAAGACGAAAAAGCGCGCCTGAACCCCCCGCCCCTCGTTCATGCTCTTCCTCACCACGCAGCCGATCTGGGTCGCCGCCATCATCCTGCTGGTGCCGACGACAATCGTCGCCGTGGCCGGGCCGGCGATCGTGCGCCGCTACGTGACGCTGGAGAGATTGCGCAGCAACAACGAGGTCGCGGGCTTCAAGTTCGCCACCATCGGCGTGATCTACGCCGTGCTGCTCGCCTTCGCCATCGTCGTCGTCTGGGAGCGCTACAACCAGGCGGAAAACGACGTCGCCAAGGAGGCAAGCGCGGTGGCAACCGTGATGCGGCTGACGCAGGGCCTCGATGCGCCGCACGGCGCCGCGATCCGCGCGGCGACGATCGCCTACATCAAGGCCGCGGTCGAACGCGATTGGCCCGCCATGGCGCAGGGCCGGCCGAGCCACACCGTCACGGTGGCGCTGACCAAGATCTACGATGCCGTGCTGAAATACCACAGCTTCGATGCCAACGAGGCCCTGGTGATCACCCAGATCCTGGAGAACGTCAACGAAATGAGCGAGACGCGGCGCGCGCGTCTTGTGGTGTCGACCGGCATCGTGCCGGGCATCATCTGGACGGTGTTGTTCACCGGCGCCTTTGTCACCGTCGGCTTTACCTTCTTCTTCGGCACCGCCAATCTGCGGGCGCAGATGATGATGTCGGGCGCGCTGTCGATCCTCACCTTTCTCGGGCTGTTGACCATCGTGGCCATCGATCATCCTTTCGCAGGCACGGTGCATGTCGGCCCCGAGGCGCTCACCGCTGTGATTGACGACTTCGCGGCGAGCGCCGAACATTAGCTTCGACGTGGCACGGCGCTCGGGGAAACATCAAATGGCCAAAACCTTCGTCCTTGTTCACGGCGCCTGGCATGGCGGCTGGTGCTGGCGCCGCGTCGCCGATCTCCTGGAGCGCGCGGGCCACAAAGTCTACACGCCGACCATGACCGGCCTCGGCGAGCGTTCGCATCTCATGGCGCCCGGCATCGGGCTTGCGACCCACATCGCGGACATCGTCAACGTGCTCAAATGGGAAGGGCTCAGCGACGTGGTGCTCGCCGGCCATTCCTACGGCGGCATGATCATCACCGGCGTCGCCGACGAGATGCATGCGGCGATCAAGTCGCTGGTGTTCGTCGACGCATTCGTGCCGCGCGACGGCGAGTCGGTGTTCGACCTGACCGGCCCGGCTGTGCACAAGGTGCTGAACGAGGCGCTGGAGAAGAAGTCGATCGCCGTGCCGCCACGCCCGGCGGAGGCCTTCGGCGTCAACATGGCGGACCGCGCCTGGGTGGACAGCCAGTGCACGCCGCAGCCGATTGCAACCTTCACCGACAAGCTCAAGGTCGCCGGCAGCCGCGACCGCGTCGCCAACAAGATCTATATCCGCGCGCCGAGCTACCCAAGCCCCGGCTTCGACCAGGCCTGGGCGCGCACCAAGGCCGATCCGTCGTGGCGCGCTTATGCCGCGCCTTGCGGCCACGACGTCATGGTCGACGCGCCGGAGTGGCTGGCGAAGATTTTGCTGGAGGCGTGAGTCCTCTCGACCGCCCGCCGCATACTCCGCTCATTCCCGCGGACGCGGGAATCCAGACTTTGCGTCGGCGCTTAGCATTAATTGCTCCTGGGTCCCCGCTTGCGCGGGGACGAGCGGGGGAAAGAGACTACTTACCGATGGCGGTTAGCCGCTCAGCTTCGCCTTCACCGCGGCGCTGGCCTTGGCCATGTCCATCTGCCCGGCATATTTGCCGCGTAGAGCGCCGATCACCTTGCCCATGTCCTTCATGCCGGCAGCGCCCGTTTCCTTGATGGCGGCGTCGATGGCGGCAGCCATGTCCGCGTCCGACATCTGCTTGGGCAGGTAGCCGGAGATGATGGCGATCTCTTCTTCCTCCTGCTTCACCAGATCGGCGCGGTTGCCCTTCTTGTAGAGCTCGACCGATTCCTGGCGCTGCTTGATCATCTTCTGCAGCAGCGAGAGGACGGCGGCATCGTCGAGCGCCGGCTTGCTTTGCCCCCGCGCCTCGATGTCGGCGTTCTTCAGCGACGAGTTGACCATGCGCAGCGTCGAGACCGCGCGCTCGTTCCTGGCCTTCATCGCCTCGGTCAGGGCTTTATTGATGGAATCACGCAGCATAGGCTTTCCCTTCCCATCGGATTGCTAGTGCGCATTTGGCTGACTAAGGTTTCCGAGTCTCCAAGTTGGAGGATATTCGCCAACTGTTATTCCGACTGACCCTCGTTTACTTTCGCCGCGCATTGCAGCAACCCGCCAATTCGCCAGATCTCTTCCTACCCATTGACGCACGATCTCTCGCGCGTCTGGTGGCAAGAAAGGTTGGAGCACTTCGAATAATTGCTGAGCGCACTGCTGATAGCCGCGCCTGTAAGACATTTCAGGATCATCGTGCTCTGCAATCATTGCAGCCTCCTTTTA